>Ga0154020_10004239_pt1 | contig 17113 bp, 13 predicted proteins | sample Klosneuvirus_201_FD_109709 | JGI IMG/M metagenome (GOLD analysis project Ga0154020, IMG submission 109709) | Active sludge microbial communities from wastewater, Klosterneuburg, Austria - Klosneuvirus_20160825_MG | ecosystem: Engineered > WWTP > Aerobic digester > Activated sludge | place...
CCATCGCCGAACTCGAACGGCTCTACAAAGCCATCAACACCGAGTGCGATGCGAATCCCGCCCGGCTTGAAGAAGCGAAGCAGGAACTCGTGAAGCTCCAGGCTGGAGATGAAGAAAACCTGCGCATCTGGCGTGAGATGGTCAAACTTTCGCAAGTCCAGTTCGACACGATCTATGGCAAGTTAGGTGTGAAGTTCGACCACGCGCTCGGCGAAAGTTTCTACAACCCGTGGCTCGGCGACGTCGTCGCGGATCTGCTCCAGCGTGGCATTGCCAAGGAGAGCGAAGGCGCCGTCGGCATCTTCAGCGATGGCTCTTTGCCGCCGAACGAAGACCCGTTCCTCGTCAATCGCGATGGCGAATGGGTGGCCGACCCCGCGCTTGTCCGCAAGAGCGACGGGGGTTTCAATTACATGACCACCGACCTCGCCACGGTGGATTACCGGCTCAAGACCTGGTCACCGGACGAGATCGTGTATGTGGTGGATGACCGGCAGGGGCCTCATTTCAAGAAGCTCTTCCTCGCGTTCGCCCGCTGGCAGGCAGACGCCGCGAAGAAGGTGAAGCTCACCCACGTCGGCTTTGGAAAGATCATGGGCGACGACGGCAAGCCCTTCAAGACGCGCAGCGGCGACACCGTAAAGCTAGGCGACCTGCTCGATGAAGCCGAGTCGCGCGCCTTCGCCGTGGTGACCGAGAAGAACCCCGACCTGCCCGAACCGCAGCGCCGCGAGATCGCGCGCGTCATCGGTCTCGGCGCCGTGAAATACGCCGACCTCCTGCCGAACCGGCAGAGCGATTACGTGTTCAGTTGGGACAAGATGCTTTCGCTGCAAGGGAACACCGCGCCGTATTTGCAATACGGCTACGCGCGCATCGCGAGCATTCTGCGGAAGGCGGCAGAAAACTCGAAACCCGAAACTCGAAACTCGAAACTCGTGCTGGCCGCCCCCGACGAACTCGCTCTCGCCAAGCAATTGCTTAACTTCGGTTCCGTGCTCGAAGCCGTGACGGACGATTACCGGCCCAACTATCTCTGCAACTATCTCTACGAAATGGCCGGCGCGTTCGCCAAGTTCTACGAGAGCTGTCCCGTGCTGAAATCCGAAGGCGAAACCCGCACCAGCCGCCTCGCGCTTTGCGAACTGACCGGGCGCGTCCTCAAGCAAGGGCTGGAAGTCCTTGGTATTGAAGTGCTGGATCAGATGTGACGTAGTCCCAAGCGGTCGATTCGCCGTCTTTCCGCAGAATTGGCAGTGGCATTGCCGATGCTAAATCAAAAGAATGAACGCCACTCCGTCCAAGACCGCCCCCTTGCTGCTGCGCTTATTTGAAGCCATCGGAATGCTCCACTTCACCTTCAAGTTCGAGGTGCCGGAAGGGTATCAGGACGAAAGTGGTTTTCACTATGGCAAGGAGCCTGCCGCGCAGCAAATTGCCTGGCCGCCAAGGGATTAACGCCCGAGCGCTTTCACGCATCGGCTGGGCGCCGGCGGCGCCCCATTGACTCCCCGCCAAACGGGACCACGTTATCATTGGCTGGTGCGGACGTTGAGTGTCAGTTTCGACCGACACCCTGTCGGGGTTAGTTCCTCCGTTGACACGCCTGCGCCAGCCATCTACTCGCCCGTCTCGAACCAGCACCAAGCGCCAACATCCAAGCTCCAAGCACCACGGTCGGGCAGCAAATCCGGTTGGCCTGGCAATTGGCGGCGGGCTAAGGCCAACTGGAGGTTGATGTTTGGATATTCTCTGGAGCTTGGATGTTGGCGCTTCTGCCCCCTTGCCTGTCACGAATCCTGCTTTTTAGCCGCCGGATATTCAGACAGGACATGAATAAAGACCTTTTAGACAAGCTGCTCTCCGCCATGCTCGAAGGCGGAGCCGGCCTTTCCGACCTGCTTTTCATCCCCGGCCGGCCGCCGCAAATGGACTGCTACGGGCGACTGCACGCTTATGCGGGAAACCTCACCGAGCCGGTTGTCAGCCCGCAATTTGCCGAACAACTCGCCGCCATCATCATGGATGGCAACGCCCTGCTCGCCGAGAGCCTGCGGCTGCATGGCTCATGCGATTGCAGCTATGCGTTGCCAGCCGTTGCCCGTTTTCGAGTCAACGTTTACCGGCAAAATGGACACTTGGCTGTCGTCATGCGGAAGCTGGCCAATGAAGTTCCGGTGCTGGAAAAACTCGGTTTACCTGCCGTCATCGGGGACATCGTCAAGGAACGCAGCGGCCTCGTCTTCGTCACCGGCGCCACTGGCGTGGGCAAGACCACCACGCTGGCTGCGATGCTCAATGAAATGAACCGGACACAGGACATCCACATCATCACGCTGGAGGATCCCGTTGAGTTCATGCACACGCCGATACGGGCGAGTTTCAGCCAGCGCGAACTCGGGAAAGATTTTTTCAGCTATCCGGTCGGGCTCAAGGCGGCGCTGCGGCAGGCACCCAAGGCCATCTTCGTCGGCGAAATTCGCGATCGCGAGACGATGGAGGTGGCGCTGACCGCAGCGGAAACCGGGCACATCGTCTTCACCACGCTCCATACCATCAACGCCGGGCAGACGATCAACCGCATCCTCGGCATGTTCGACAAGGACGAGGAACAACTCATGCGCCAGCGGCTCGCGGACACGTTACGCTGGGTGGTGAGTCAGCGGCTCGTCAGCAAGATTGATGGCGGATTACACCTCGTCACCGAAGTCATGGGCAGCAACCTCCGCTCGCGCGAGGTCATCACGATGGGCGAATCCGACAAGCGCAACCTGCACGACATCATCGAAGCCAGCGTCACGCCGTATGGCTGGCACAGCTTCGAGCAATCGCTGCTGAAGGCTTACTCGGCAGGCTTCATCACCGAGGAAACTGCCCTCCTCCACGCCGCACACAAGAGCAAGCTGCGTCAGGCTATCGACCTGTCCAAGCACAGCCGGAAAATGCCGGTGGCGTAGGTCGATAGCCGTCCGATGCGCCCGTAACTTGCGGACCGCGGGCCGTCCCGGCCCGCAGCGCTTCAATTGCAACTGCGGTTCAGTCATTCGTGGACGCGGGCTTGGTTCACCCGCTGCGGACGGGGACCGTCCGCGCTCCGAAGACGGGATTTGAGAGAATGACCTCCCTCACCCTAGCCCAGTGACTCGCTCACGCCCGCTCGCTCGTTCTCCTTGAGACCTTCGCCACCGGCGAATTCCTTTTGCTGACTCCCAGTCAGCTCAATTCCACAAGGAGAGGAAGAAAAATTCGAGCGGCGGGATTCGCATTGGGCGCGTTCGAACAACCCGCGAGCCGCGCCGCCATTCCTTCTCCCCGGGGGAGAAGGTTAGGATGAGGGCGAGCGTTGACTAACTGCTCGGGGCGGCGCGGATTTGCGGGGATTATGAGGATGATAAATTCCCGGGGGAAGCAGGGGGAAATCTGATCTGCCGTTTATTCCTTGCGCTTGAACTCGCGCTCCATCTCATCGTAACGCTGTAGCCGAAGACGATACATGTAAAGAGCGACGACGCCTAAAAGAACTGTCAAGGCTCCCGCACCGAAAATCATAGCCTGCGAACGATTCTCACTAAACATCCTTAACAAGTCAGGGTAGAAAAAAGAACCCAACATCATTATCAACCCCAAACTGATGTATACCTGAGCTGCCAGTCGTATGGTATGGAAACGGGTCCGGGTCATTGGCCGGTAAGGACGAATTCGCTCGGCTGTTTCCTTGATGTCGGAAGCTGTAATCTCAAGCGTCTCGTCGCCGTAAACAAATTTCTTCTCGGCAACCATCTCCTCCAGAAGACGCTTTTGGTTCTCTTGAAAGGTGCGAAGCTCTTGTTGCGCCGCTTCAGTATAAATCACTTTCATGGCTACTTCTTTCGAGTATTGCGGATGACAAACAAGATAACTCCCAAGGCGACGCTGACGCCGAAAAGCATCACACCCCAACTTTGGTCCAGCTTGCCTGCGCCGACACCAGCCGCTGCGGTGAAAACATACTCTCCTACCTGGCACCACACTTGGGACGGCGTCTGGTTATCACGGCCTCTCTGAGCAAGTTCGGAGGCAGCATCCCGAACATGCTCGTGTGTGACCTCACGGGGTGTATCTGTCGCCTTGTCTCGGTCGCCAAGTGCGACCGCCTTCGTAAAGAGTTCGTCGCAGTATCCCTTCGCAGTGGCGCGGTATCGAGTCGTGCCAGAGTCTGTAAATCCCGCGTCCTTTAATTCTTGGTCAGTTTTCACAGGATGTGCGACAAACGCCTAGTGTCATTGCCAGACTGCCTGACCTCCTTCGCGGCGATTTGCGCCTCAACTCAGCCGCATCGGCATCACCACGTAGAGGAACGGGGCGTTGATCTTGAGCACGCCGGGGCTGAGTTCGTCGATCAACTCGAAGAAGACTTCGTCCTCTGTCAGCGCGCCCAGCGGATCAATCATGTATTTCGGGTTGAAGGCGATGGCCATGTCCTTGCCCTTGTAGTTCACGGCAATGCTTTCGCGCGCTTCGCCGACTTCGGGCGAATTGGCGGTGATGGCGAGGTTGTTCTTGGTGAAGGTGAGCTTCACGGAGTTGGACTTCTCGCTGGTCATGATCTCCGCGCGGCGCAGGGCGTGCAGGAATTCCTCGCGCACGAGGGAGACGCGTTCCTTGGCCTCGCCGGGAATGACCTGCCGGTAGTTGGGATAGTTGCCCTCGATGAGTTTGCTGACGATGAGGATGGAAAATCCCTTGTCGTCCTTGAGGTTGAAGGCCGCCTGGTTCTCGCTGTAGCGGATCTCGAGTTCGCCGGTGCCTTGCAGGAGGCGGTTCAACTCGTTCACGGCCTTCGCGGGCACGATGAATTCACCCTGGCTCTGCTCGGTGACATCGACTTCCTCGTCTACGAGCGCCAGACGGCGTCCGTCGGTGGCTACCATGGTGAGCTTGTGGTCCTTGAGGCTCATGAAAATGCCGTTGAGGACGTAGCGGGATTCGTCGGTCGAGATGGCGAAGGAGGTCTTCTTCATCATGGACTTCACGGTCTCCTGCTTGAGCGAGACTTTCTTCTCGTCCTTAAACTTCGGCATCGGAGGATATTCCTCCGCCGCGAGGCCGTTGACCTTGTAGAACGACGCGCCGGCGCGGATACTGCAATTGTTCTTCTCGTCCACTTCCAGCTCAATGTCGCCGTTGTTGAGTTCACGGATGATGCCGAAGAGCTTCTTAACCGGGACGGTGGTGGAACCGCCTTTCTTCACGTTGGCTTCGACGGAGCAGGTAACAGTGACGTCGAGGTCGGTGGCGGTGAGCTTGAGGCGATTTCCCTCGGCTTCAAGGAGCACATTGGAGAGGATCGGCAGGGTCGTGCGCGTGCTGACCACGTTCTGGACCGCTTGCAGTCCGTGAATGATTTGCTCCTTCGAGATGGTCAGGTTCATTGCGTGATTAAGAGTGGTTCCTCAATTGAAATTTTCACCGAGTTAATATGGGCTGTGAATAAGACAAACAACCCGGGGTGTCAAGGAATCGGGCGGCAATTCGCGCGGTAATCGTGCGGTTCCACGGCCAAGAAAATACTCGATAACTTTTGGCAAGCCGTGAAGGTCGGAGTTCTTCACAAAGGGCACAACCTATTCACAGGGTGTCGGCGTTCTTCCAGCCAACTTGTGCGCGTAGTGGGACGGGCATCCTGCCTGTCCGGTGGACCTCACGCATTTTAGAAGACTAAAGTTTGCAATCGGACGCGCAACAGGACAGGCAGGATGCCCGTCCCACTACAAAGAGCCGCTTTGAGCGCGACGCACGATGGCCGGCAGAACTTCTGCAACATGGTTGACCTCTTCCTCCGTCGTCTCACGACCGAGCGAGAAGCGAACGAGCGCGCGGGCCAGATCCCGATTCAAGCCGAGCGCGGACACGACGTGTGACGGCTCCAAAGAACCCGCCGAACAAGCCGCGCCAGCCGACGCACAGATGCCTTCGACATCCAATCCCGCCAGCAGCGCGAAACTGTCCGTCCCCTCGACGACAAAGCTGATGGTATTCTGCAAACGGTCGGTTTGCGAGCCGACTAGATGTGCGCCGGGGATGCCTTTGATGGAATCTGACAGACGCACGGTCATTGCCTGCATCCGATCGCGCGGGAAGACGGGCGTTTTGACAAAGTCCTCCAGCGCTGTTGTCAACCCGGCGACTGCAGCGAGGTTCTCCGTGCCAGCGCGACGTTCATTTTCATGCCCGCCACCAAAGACGATCGGGTCCGGAAGCAGTGGCGAGCGGATGAACAGCGCCCCCGCGCCCTTCGGCCCATGAAACTTGTGGGCGCAGATGGAAACAAGGTCGGCGTTGAACTGGTGGATGCTGGTGAACGGCTCCTTGCCGAACCATTGCGCCGCGTCGGTGTGGAAGAGGACGTCGCGCTCGCGGCAAAGCGCTCCAATCTCAGCGACCGGCTGCAAGGTGCCGATCTCGTTGTTCGCGGCCATGACGGAAACGAGGATGGTATCTGGGCGGAGGGCCGCCTTTACGGCGGCAACCGACACGCGCCCGTCGGAATCGACGGGCAGGACGGTCAGTTCGAATCCTTCTTTCTTCGCCAGATACTCAAAACAGTGCAGTGCGGCGTGATGTTCGACGGCGCTGGTGATAAGATGGCGCCCTTTTGGCTTGAGCAAACGCGCCGTGCCGAGGATGGCCAGGTTATTGGACTCGGTTCCGCCGCTGGTGAAGATGATTTCACTGGGTTTGGTTCCCAGAAACCGCGCCGCACGGTCGCGGAAGTCGTCGAGCAACGAGCGTGCACGCTGGCCGACGTGATGCATGCTGGAGGGATTGCCCCAGACTTCGTCGAGGAACGGCAGCATCGCCGCGCGCACCTGCGGGTCGAGCGGCGTGGTGGCGTTGTAGTCGAAGTAGATGGTGAGCAAGGGGGAAGCTGAGGAGTTAAAAAGTTAAAATGGTTACAGGAGGAGGGCGCGCTTTGATTCGCTTTTGCCGCATATTGTCAGGCGATTTTCAGGCCGATAATGCCGATGATGATAAGGCCCACACATGCCAGCCGCATCGGTGTAGCCGGCTCCCCGAGAAAGGCAATGCCGCAAAGAACCGCACCCACAGCCCCAATTCCCGTCCAAACGGGATACGCAGTGCTGATGGGAAGCGACTTGGCGGCCACGCCGAGCAATCCAACGCTGATGATGAGGGCGGCAACAGTGCCTAGAGTCGGCCATAGACGGGTGAAACCGTTGGTGAACTTAAGACAGATGACCCAAGCAATCTCAAAGAGACCGGCGATAACAAGAATGATCCATGACATAACGTAATTGGTCGTTTGTCAGGGTCGTCCCTGAGTGAATATGGAACGCGGAGGTCGTCCTCTGCGCGGTTGCAAGATGGCGGCAAAAACCGGGCAGTCAATTGCGGAAGGGCTCTTTTCATCACTCGGCATCGTCTAACTCTCAAGTTCAGACCTCAGGCGAACCACTGGATTCGTTGCCGGTGTTCGGCGGCAGGCGGTTCCGGAAATGAGCCTGGTCCTGAAGCCGACTAAAGGGGGAACTCCCAATAAATCAGTAGAATGTGCTGAACAGCGTGCCCATCACACTGATCGGCCCCTGGTCTTCGAGACTTTCCGTGGCCTTGTCGAGTTTTTGCAAGGTGAGCTTGGCGTTGTCGTAGAACTCGCGCTCGTTCACGAGCTTACCGACCGTGCCGTTGCCGCGATTCACCTTTTGCAGGATTTCCTTCAAGTTCGTCATGGACTCGGTGGTTTCGGAGTAAAGTTTATCGTCGGTCAGGAGCTTGCCGAGCGAGCCTTTGCCGGCCTTGGCGTCTTCGATGACGGAGCGGGCGCCGGCGATCGTGGCGCGCAGGTCGGTGGCGGTGTCCTGCATGTTGGTGACGGTGGTGAGCGCGGATGCGTAGAGTTCATCCTCCATGATCAGCTTGCCGACGGTGCCTTTTCCTTCGGCAATCTGCGTGGTGATGCGGTTGATATTGGACATGGAGCCGCTGATCTGGCCGCTGTTCTGTTTGAAGAAGTCGGTGAGCGGGCCGAGGATGTTGTCAATCTTGTCGCCGGAGAAGCTCTTGGTCAGATTTTCCACGCCGCCTGCCACAGCATCGATGCGTTGCATGAGGGAGTTCAAGTCCGGCTGTTCCGCGGAAGGAATGACCGTGCCGCTGTCCGCCAGTTGCGCACCCGCGGACCCGAAATCGATCGAGACAAAATTCTGGCCCATCAAACCGGCAAACCGGACAGTGGCGGTGCTGTCGGTCTTCACCTGCGCGTCCTCAGCGAGTTTCATGGTGACCTTGACCTTGTTGTCGGCGAGCCGGATCTTTTCAACGCGGCCGATCTCCACGCCGGCCATCTTGACGCGGTCACCCACCTTGAGTTCCTGAACGGTGTTAAACAGGGTGTGGACGCGTCGGCCTTTCTTGAAGCTTTCAAGGCTGCCGAGCGTTTCGAGGATGAGCACGGCGGCGATGACAATCATCGCGGCAAAAAAACCAAGGCGGGTTTCAAGGGAGTTTTTCATGGTCGTTCAGTTGCGTTTGAAGGTTGCGTGCAGGAAATCACGGACGGCGGGCTCCTGAAGGTTGCGGATCTCTTCAGGCGTCCCGATGGCGAGGATGCGACCCTCGATAATCACGGCAATGCGATCGGCGATGCCGAAGGCGAGGTCGCGGTCGTGCGATACGACCAGCGAGGTGACGCCGGTGCGGGCGTTCAGCTTGGTGATCTCCTCGCTGATGACGACGGCGGAGACGGGGTCGAGTTCGCTGGTGGGCTCATCGTATAGGATGAGTTGTGGCTCGCTGACGAGAGCCCGGGCGATGGCGGCGCGTTTCTTCATGCCGCCGGAAAGTTCACTGGGCATCTTCTCTTCCGTGCCCTTCAAGCCGACGGCTTCGAGTTGCTCGGAAACGACGCGGGCGATCTCGTCGGGCGATTTGAGGCGGTGCTCGGCGAGAAAGAGGCCGACATTTTCGCCGACAGTCAGCGAGTTCAGCAGAGCGCCGGATTGGAAAACCATGGCAAGATGGTGCTTGTCCATCACGCCTTCAGACTGGATGGATTCACCGGCGACTAGGATTTCGCCCGCGTCGGGTGGTTCCAGGCCGATGATGTGCCGGAGCAACACGCTCTTGCCGCTGCCGCTCGGGCCCATCAAGACGAAGATTTCGCCGGGTTTGACTTCGAAATCGATGCCCTTGAGAACTTCCTGCCCGGCAAAGGATTTCCGCAGGCCGCGAACAGCGACGCCGACACCTTGATGGTTGGAGGGAGTGCTCATTATTTCTGGAGAACCCGGGTGATCAGGTAGTCAAAGATGACGATCAAAACGATCGAGTTCACGACGGACTTGGTGACGGAGCGGCCGATGCCGCGCGGGCCACCGCGCGTGACGAGGCCTTGATGGCAGGCCACCAGGCCGATGATGAGCGCAAAGCAGAAGCCCTTGACCACGCCATGAACCACGTCGCCCAGATCCACGACGTTGCGCAAATCCTGGAAGAAGACCTGGAAGGCGATTTCAATATGCTGATTCGTGGCGGCAACGGTTGCGCCGCCTAGCCAGCCGACCAGAATGGCAAACATGACGAGCATCGGCACGGCGATGGCCATGGCGACCATGCGGGGCAGCACGAGGTAATGGACCGGGTTGATGTTCATCGTGCGCAGGGCGTCGATCTCCTGATAGACGCGCATGGAGCCGATCTCGGCCGTCATGGCGGAACCGATGCGGCCCGCCAGCAGCACGCCCATCATGATGGGGGCGAGTTCGCGGGCGATGGAGTAGCCGACCATGCCGCCGACGTAGCTGTGCAGTCCGCGCTCGACCAGGACCGGGCCGGTTTGCAACGCGATGACGGCTCCGATGAAGAACGAGAGCACGCAAACCATGAGCATGCTCGCGATGCCGATCTCGAAGAGCTGTTCAAAGACCTTCTGCCGCTGACGCCACGTCAACGGGAGCGACGTCAGCGTCCGCCAGAACAGAATCACCAATTCTCCAATGTTTTGAAACATGATCGAGGGCCGGGTTTAAGGGTGCGCCTCGGCGGGAAGGTGCGTCATTTGATTTGTGGAATCAACACCAGCGGCGGGCGCGGCATGTGGCTTCTTCACCGGGATATAGAACAGGCGCAGCCCGGAGCCTTCCGCAGTGGAGCGATGTTGAAAAAGACCGAACAGGAAAGACGTCTTCTTGCTGCCATCCGGCGCCGACTGGTGGCGATAGAGATTCCACAGCAGCGACTGGCTGGCGGCGCCGGTTTGCGCGTTCTTCTCCGAGCGCCAGAGGGACCAGAGCGGGGAGTAATTGCGCTCGATGCTCTTGCCTTTGAGGATGGGCTCCAGAATCGAGAGCACTTGCAGGCGGGAATTGCCTCCGAAGTCTTTGGTGGTGGTGAAGAGCGGCCAAAAATCCACGCGGCGGGCGGCCTTTTGCGTCGCGGTGTTTTGTTCGCGGACGTCGGAGTAGAGGAAGAACAGAATGCGCGTGCGCTCACGGTCAAGCGGGTCGGAATGAAGCCGGTTGTATTTGTAGAGCGGCCACAGGTAGAAGTTGCTTTCCAGAACGTCGTTGCGCGCCCGGCCAAACAGGGGCCAGAAACGCGTGGCGGTTTTCCCCTCGCCCCGCGCATATACGAAGATCGGCCAGAGAACATCCGTCTCGCGATACTTCTTGGTCCGGTCATCTATGAAAGTTAGTCCGCTGGGCCACAGGTAGGTGGTCGAATCACGGCCCGGAGAACGGAAAGAACTGTAGAAAGGCAGGACCGCCTTGAAATACGAAGTGTTGGTCGTGCCAATTTCGCGGGTGTCGCGCAGCCAGATGGGCCAGAGAATGAAGGATTTTTCGTGGCCGGGGAGGGATTCCGGATCGCCCCACATATTGGTGCGCGTGGTGACGACCTTGAGTTCATGACCCGCCAACGGCCAGAACTGCCAGCCGTTCAATCCGTCGCCGTAGCGGAGGTGGAAAATGGGCGCGACGAAATTGTAAGTGGTGATGTCGCCGCGCCGGGCTTGGGCCCACCGATTGTCCAGCGAGAGCAACTGGTTGGCGTTCAAAGTTCCGAAGCCGGGCTTGCGGATGGTTTTCACATAAAGCGGCCAGAGCGTGAATTTGATTTCATCGCGGAAGAGGCGGTTCTTCAATGTCCCATGGAGGGGAAGCAACGCGGTGTAGTTCTGGTTGGATTCCGTCGAGCGTTGTTGGAAATAGAATGGGAAGAGCGTGAAGCGGTGCTTCGTCGCGCCCGACTGCAGGCCGCCGCCCGCGAAGCTGAACAACTGGATGATCTGAAACCGATACTCAGGCCCGAACCGGTCGTAGCTGATGATAGGATAAAGGAAATCCAGTTCGCTTGAATCGGTGTTAGTGTCATGAGCGGACGAGAGCAGGGGGGGAATGGCCCAGACACCTTCCGCACCGGCTTGCTCCTCATAAAAAAGTGGGCCGACGGCTTCAGTGCGGGCGCCCGCTTTCAGGGTGAGTTGAAATTCCTCAAAGAGCGGGCCAAGGCTGGTTTCGGCGTTCCTCCCATCGGCATTTGCCGCCGCCGAAAGAACCGCAAACGACCACAGAAACCCCAGATGAACAAGGGCTTTGCGGGCACGGCTGGCAGGTTGGAACCCGAACAACCAGCAATAAAAACGAGACCAAATCATTTTATACCGTTAACAATAACGCGAAGGCCAAGCCCGGTCTTGCAACATCAGGCACAACCAGATTGACAATAATGCCGGCCAATTTATGCTTTCACAACCTTGAGGTTCTTCAACCTCGGTTCCTCCCAACCCAGTGTGGGTCACTTAGGTGATCGCACTGGGTTGTTTTGTTTTATTAATCGAAACTTCCGCATCAGCAAATTCAGCAGCGCTGGCAAAAATGTCAGCCCGGCAATCAAGCACGCCGCCGTGCCCGCCGCCATAACATACCCCAAGCTTTGGATGCCCTGGTGTTCGGCCAGCACTAGACTGCCAAAGCCCGCAATCGTCGTCAGCCCGGAAACCAGCACCGCCTTGCCCGTGCTCTTCGCCAAAATGCTTGGGTTCTGCTCTTCCGCAAACCGGTTCAAGATGTGGATGCCGTTCGTCACGCCGATGCCAATCACCAGCGGCAACGTCATGATGTTCGCCGGATTGAAGGGGATCCCAAACGCGCCCATCAGCCCGACCAGCCACAATGAACCAATCCCCACCGGCAACAACGCCAGTACCAACGCCGTCACGCTGCGGAAATGCAGTAACACCATCAGTGAAATCGCCGCAAGCGAATACCACGCGGCGTCCTGGTAGCTTTCTTTCAGAAGCGTGGTGTATTCGTAAAGCTGCACGGGCGTGCCGGTCGCGTTGGGGTCCACGGTGCGTAGTTGCTCGATGAATTCCCGCTGGGGCTCCCGCTGCCAGATGTCGTGCTTGGGATTCACCATGAGCAGGAGGTTGCCGTGGATGCCCACGAACCGGTTGCGCAGCGCCGAGGGCAAATCCTCGATCTGCAACCGGCCGCGGTTGTCCTGGTTTTGCAGCACATGGAAGGTCTCGCGGACGTCGTTGAACAAAGCCTGCTGGTAAACGGCGAGTTGGACCGCCTTCGCCGCCACGTCGCGTTCGCGGCCCGCCAGCATTTCCTTCCGCAATTCATCGATTGCCGTCCGCAGGCTGGCCAGTTGCTTCGCGAGCGCTGGATCCTCGTTCTTCACTTCCTCGAGGGCCGCGCCGAGATAGCCCCGGAGCGAAAACAGGGTGCGGCTCAGTTCGGGGATTTTTACCGGCCCGGCATCCGCCGGCGCGAAGGAGAGGGGCGCGATATCGGCCTTGATGTCCCCGATGAGCGCCAGTTTTTCCTTCGGGTTTTCCTGCAGGAAGCGGGTGATGGAATCAATGTTCGTGACGGAGCTGAGTTTCAGCAGCCGGGCCTCCCACTCGGCGGCTTGATCCAGATTCGTCGCCACCAGTTCGCCGAAGATGACGGATTTGTTGGCGGCCGCCATCAGCTTGTATTCTGTCTCCACTGCCGGCAGGCCCTGGCTCTGCATGTGCAACAGATTGTAGTCGAAGAAAACCCGAGGTGCGAAAAACGCCGAGAGCACGCACAGGCCCACAGCCGCGCCCATGGTTACCCACGGCCGGTCCAGCCACCACTTCTCGATGCGTGCACGGTAGTCCACCTCGTGGATCTGGTGGTCCAGCACGTTTTGCCGCCCACGCAACAGGAGCGCCGGCAGCAATGTCATCATCGGCACTAGGCAGATCAACAAACCGCCGCCGCAGATGACGCCCATTTCCTGGATGCCCCGGAAGCCGGTGAACGACATGGCCAGAAAGCCCATCGCCGTCGTGACCGCGCCGGTGAATATTCCCTTGCCCGTGAACACCATCGCCTTCGCCAGTGCCTCGGCTTCGGTTCGCCCATGACGCAATTCCTCCTCGTAACGCGTCACGAGATGCACGCCAAAATCAATCGCCAGCCCCACCAGCATCGGCACGAACGTGATGGTCAGAATATTCAGATGCCCGATGGTCGCCGTCGCAAATGCCATGGTGTAGCCGAGACCGATCAGCAGACAAAACGTTGCTTTGAGCGGACGTCCGGTCGCGTTGTAGCCGTAGATGAAAATCACCGCGCAGATGATCAGTGACACGATGCTGGCCAGCGTGGTGTCCTTCTGCGATTGCAGCATCTCATCCACTTCCAGCACGGGTTCGCCGGTGAATCCGACATTCACCCCCGGCACTTCCGCGCGCGTTTCCTCGATCAATGTGCGCAGCCGTTCCACGGCGTCACTGTTTAAACTCTCCATCAGGGCCTGTGCGTTGATCAGGAACAGGCGGCCTTCAGCGAACGTGATATAAATCTCCTGGTCCGCCTCCGGGCCGGCATTGAACAGGGCGTTCAAGCCCGGCGACGGCGGCTTGCCCGGTCGTTTCAACGCCGCGGTCGCCTGCGAGACAATGCGCTCCAGCGCGGGCAGCGCGCCCACCAGCGACCGGTTCTCCGCATTGTCTTCACGGCTCGCCGTGCGGATCTGGGTGTTCACCAGCTCAAACAGCCTGACCAGATTGGTCGCCTTCGTGAATTGCCCGATGAACGGCTGGTAGTCCTTCAGGGTCTTCCGCAGATCCTGCAAGTCCGGCTCCGGCACAAACAACAACGCCTTGGATCCCAGCGACCGGAGATCACCCTTGTAGAAGACGTTGACGAAGAGATTGGTCTCAATCGTTTCAGCCGGTCTCGATTTTGAATCCAGCGCCGCGCGAAGCCAGCCCATGAGCCGGTTATCGTCCGTGGCACCCGGCGTCCCGAGCGAGGCCGGCACCCGGATGGTCGCCGCTTCCATTTTCGCCCCGAGCCGTTCGACGAACTGGCGGTTCTTCTCCGACTCGCCGCTTTCCACCACCACGACCAGGTCATCCGGCTGCGGGAACTCCGCCTTGAGCCGCATGTAATTCTCGTGGTATTTGTGTTTCCCGCCGACGAGGTCATTGCGGTTCGTGCTGAACTGCAACTGGTCAACCGTGAAGAGAACGCAAACAACGAACAACAGGAGTTGTGGCCAGATGAACCAGCGCGGATGAGCGCAAATCGCCGCCGCGACTCGCGCCAGCAGCCGGCCAAAGAAAGTTTCGCCTGAAAGCGCCTTCACGATGTCAGATTACTTCACCGGCTCCACAAACACCGCCGTGCCGTAACACAACACCTCGGTGATGCCGGGACCGATTTCTGTAGCGTCGTAGCGCACGCCGATGATGGCGTTGGCCCCCATCTCGCCCGCGTGAGCCAGCATGGCATTGAAGGCTTCCTCGCGGGTGCGCTCGCAGAGCGAGGTGTAGAGCGTGATGTTGCCGCCGACCAGCGCCTGCAAACTAGCGCCAAAATTCCCGATGACCGAGCGCGACCGCACGATGATGCCGCGCACCACGCCCATGTTGCGTGTCACGCGATAACCCGGCAGTTCAAACGCCGTCGTGGTGAGAGGATGCGTCTGGTTCATACGCGACGCGGATTCAACACGAATTGGGGAAAAGCTCCAAGCTCCAACATCCAAGCTCGAGAGAAATTCCAAGTGCCAAGCATCAACACCAACGGCTATTTTTTGGATTTTAAGTTTGGTGCTTCTCTGGAGCTTGGTGCTTGGAATTTGGAACTCAAACTACGTCTTCTGCGGCATGATGCGATCCGGATGCCGCGCGCGGCTCACGGCCGTGTCGTAAGTGATGAGGCACTTGCAGTAAAGGTCGTAGAGGCAATTATCCATGAGCACCATGCCGTCCTTGCGGCCCATTTGCAGCGTGTTCTCCAGTTGATGAAGCTGGTTTTCGCGGATGAGATTCCGCACCGCGCCATTCGCCGTCAATAATTCATACGCCAGCACGCGCCTCGTCCGGTCCGCCGCTGGCAACAAGTCCTGCGCGATGATTCCCTGCAACGCGTTCGACAATTGCAGCACGATCTGCCGTTGCGCGCTGCCCTCGAACACGCCAACGATCCGCTCCATCGCGTGCGAGACGTTGGGCGAATGCATCGTGGCCAAAACCAGATGGCCGGTTTCCGCCGCCGTGAGCGCGGTTGAGATCGCCTCGAAGTCGCGCATCTCGCCGATCACGATCACGTCCGGGTCCTGCCGCAACACATGCACGAGCGCGCGATTGAATGATCGCACGTCCGTCAGCACCTCCTGCTGCACCACGATGGCGCGCTTGTTCTGATGCACGAACTCGATCGGGTCTTCGATGGTCACAATTTTGCAGCGCCGCTCGCTGTTGATGAGATCAACGAGGTAATTGAGCGTGGTCGTCTTGCCCGCGCCGGTTGGACCAGTGATGAGCACAAGGCCGTTGGGCTTGCGCGCCAGTTCGTCAATTCGTTCGGGCAGGCCCAGTTCCTCGCGTGACGCGATACGCTCGCCGCAAAAGCGAAAGCTCATCTCCGGATGGCCGTTGCGCTTGTAGAAAGTGGCGCGCACACGCCCCGCCGTCTTGTGCAGCAGCGAAATGCACAATTCCCACTCCTGCTCGAACTTCTTCCGCTGTTGTTCGTTCAACAGGCCTTGGGCTATATCGGTGACCTCGGCCTCGGTGAGCGCGTCCTCATCGGCAAGGATGATTTCCCCGTTCACGCGATACGCGGGCGGCACGCCGGCCACGAGGTGCAGGTCCGAGGCGTCGAAGTCCGCCGCCGCCATCAGAAAACGATCCAGATTTTCAGTGCTCATCGGTGTTGCGGAACATTGGTAGTGGGACAGGCTTCCAGCCTGTCCGGTTGCGCCCACGAACGCAATCCAAGGCGTCCCATAACTCGAATAGCCCACCGGACAGGCTGGAAGCCTGTCCCACTACACGGATGGATACTGGACTCATCGGTTGAATAATTGCCGGCACCAGCCCTGTAAGCGAAGCCAGCCGCCCGTCTTCGAAACATTCAGCAGCGCGGCACGCACGTCATCCGAGCGCGGATTCAATTCGCGCGCCCGTTTGAAGGAGGTCGTTGCCGGGCCCGCCAAACCCAGCGCCTGCTGGCAGCGGCCAAGTTCGAGCCAGACGAGAAAATGACTCGCATTCCACTCCACCGCTTGCTGCATCAACTTCAACGCCGCCGCGAACTGTTCGTAGTAGTAGCGCACGCGCGCGACCAGCCAGGTTACAAACCAATCCTTCGGCGCGAGCAAGAGCGCTTTATCGAAGCAGTAATCCGCGCGGCTCTCGCGCCGGGCCAGCAGCACGTCACCGCGTGCGAGCCACACGTAAGGCGTGTCGCCGTGCTCTTCGATAGAGGAATCGGAAAAGGCGAGTGCACCCTGCAAATCGCCGGTGCGCCCGAGCGCCACGGCCTTTGCCGCGAGCAACTCCGGTTCGTGCGGAAATTGTTCCAGCGCCTTGTCCGCCCAGAGTTTAGCTTCGCGGAATTCACCCAACTCGATGAGCATCCGCACCTGACCTGTCCAGGCGGCGGCATTGCGCGGATCGAATTCAAGCACCTTGGAGAAATAGCGGAGCGCCGATTCAAACTTGCCGTTCTCAAACGCAGCCTGGGCTTCGCCAAAATAAAACGTCGCATCCCTGACTGCGCCGGACTGCGGTTCCTGTGAGTGCTCCTCGGAACCATCGCCGAACTCAAGATTGACG
>Ga0154020_10004240_pt1 | contig 17109 bp, 11 predicted proteins | sample Klosneuvirus_201_FD_109709 | JGI IMG/M metagenome (GOLD analysis project Ga0154020, IMG submission 109709) | Active sludge microbial communities from wastewater, Klosterneuburg, Austria - Klosneuvirus_20160825_MG | ecosystem: Engineered > WWTP > Aerobic digester > Activated sludge | place...
AACCAACCGCTTGTATTTGTACCTGGACAAAAAAAACGCCTCCCAGTTTGATGGTATTGTGGGTATTTTACCGGATGCCAATACAGGAAAGACGGTCATCACAGGCGATGTTAAGTTAAAAGTCGTCAACGGCATTTTCAGGAACGGGGAAACCTTTGATTTGCAATGGCGACGTTTGCAAAACCAAACCCAGGATTTCGCCGGTCGCCTCATCTATCCTTACATTGCGGGCACGCCCATCGGTGCCGATTATTACCTGAAGATTTACAGAAAAGATTCATCCTTTGTTGACATCAACAACAGCATTGCCCTGCATTATTATTTCAAGGGCCTCAATTATTTAAAACTGGGTTATAAACAACGTAATTCCAATCTTATTTCCACCAGTAATCTAACCTACATCAACACCCTGCCCGAATACGCCGACGTGGTTACAAAATCATACGGCCTCGGTGTATTTTATGAGGACCTTAACTACCGCTTCAACCCACACAAAGGCATTGCTCTCAACCTGAACGGGCAAACCGGAAACCGGGTAATCAATAAAAACCCAAACATAAACGACGCGGTTTACGAGGGTGTGGAACTTAAAACCTTGCAATACCAATTCGAAGGAACCCTGGCCGCATACCTCAGGTTATACAAGAACCACGTGTTAAAACTGGGTTTGCAGGGGGCTTCGGTTTTTGGAAGCTCCACCATTTTTAAAAATGAATTGTTTCGCATTGGGGGGCTTCGCACGCTAAGGGGTTTTGATGAGGAAAGCATTTACGCCTCCACCTATGTTATTCCCACAATCGAATACCGGTATTTGTTCGCTGAGAATTCCAACCTGCTTTTGTTTACCGAAGGGGCCTGGTATGAAAACCTAAGCAACGGAACCTATCTGAGCGACACCCCTTTTAGTTTTGGGGCCGGCGTTAACTTTGAAACCAAGGCCGGCATCCTCACCATGACCTATGCTTTGGGCAGTCAACTCAACAATCCCATTGATTTACGAAATGGCAAGATACATTTCGGACTGATTGCCCTGTTCTAAGCCCCCTTTTTGTTATATTTGTGTAAAGGCTTTCCTATGAAACACGTTTTGCTTCTGGTTCTGAATTTACTTTTACTTCCATTCTTTTCTCAAACTTATAACAGCTATAATGTTAGCTTGTTAGGTCACATTAACCCTAACGGAGGCACTGTAACGCCCGGTTGGGCCGGTAATTATTACGCGGGCTGTTGGGGATGGCACCAGGCCAGTTCCAACAAAGAATACGCGATAGTAGGCGGAAGCAATGGCACTTACTTTATTGATGTTACTGTACCCAGCACACCCAGCGTAAGCGCTTTTGTTCCCGGAAAAACCGGTTGCACCTGGAGGGAAATTAAAACCTACCAAAATTATTGTTACGTGGTGAGTGATGACGGAGGGGCCAACACCTTTCAGATTATGGACATGAGTACACTGCCCGCCAGCGTTACACTGGTTCATAACGATTCTACCATACTCAAACGTGGGCATACCATTTGGATTGATCAAAACAAAATGTACATCGGGAGGTATACAAAAAAAACAAGTCCCGGTGGTGAAACTACATTTCCAATGGCTGTTTTCAGTTTGGCGACCCCAACCTTACCGGTTTTGCTCAGGGAATTGTCTCAGGATATTAATCTTTCAATAATTGGCGATATGCACGACATGTATGTGCGTAACGACACGGTTTATGCCTCAGGCGGCTTTTATGGATTGCAGATATATAAATTCAATTCTATCAACAACACCTTCTCCATGTTGGGCACCTACCAAAACTACAGTGGCTCTGCATATAACCATTCCAGTTTTTTAACCCAAAACGGCAAACACCTTATCTTTTGCGATGAAGTGCCTCATGGCCTTCCCATTCGTTTGGTTAACGTTGAAAATTTCGCCAACATTCAACCCGTGCAAACCTTTCATCCCTACATTGGCACAACGCCTCACAACCCCTTTATTGTGGGCAATGATTTTGCTTTGGTAGCCTGCTACCACGATGGTTTGATGATTTATAACATTTCTAACCCAACAGCGGTTTCCCTGGCCGGGTATTTTGACACCTACCCTCAAGGGGGGCACTTTCAAAATCTATATGGGGGTTACAAAGGTAACTGGGGCGCCTACCCTTTTCTTCCAAGCGGAATAGTAATTGCCAGCGACATGCAAAATGGGGTGTTTGTGCTGGATGTTACCGCTGCTTACAACACTACCGTAACAGTGCCGGTTGGGGTGAATGAAATGAAGCCTTCTGATTCAAAACTTTTGGTTTACCCTAACCCGGCCCGCAGCCTGGTAAAAATTCAAAACAACTCATCACAGGCTTCTCATCTTGAAATTTTAAACGTGTTAGGACAAACAGTATACAAGGCCGATTACACAGGTCCAATCAATGAAACACTGGATCTGCAAAGCTTTCCAAACGGTTGTTATTTGATTCGCTGTACCGGCAGGTATAACACGCAGTTTGAACAGCTCATCATCTCTCATTAATAAACTAAACATGAAAATTAAATCAGTACTCGCTCTCCTACTTTGTTTATTCTTTTTTCAAACAAAGGCACAAACGTTTGGGGCTTCTAATTTCACTATGGTGAGCCACATTGACCCGGAGGCGAATCCAAATCCTTCGGGTGATAAATATTCTGCCTGCTGGGGCTGGCACCAATCCAGCTTAAACAAAGAGTACGCGATTGCCTGCTCCCAATCCGGAACCTATTGGGTGGATGTGACCAATCCAGCCACTCCAACCATCAGTGCTTACCGAGTGGGTGCGCACATGGGAGCCACCTGGAGGGAAGTAAAAACCTACCAAAACTATTGTTATGTGGCCAGCGACGATGGAGGCACCAATCGTTTTCAGATTTTCGATATGCAATACCTGCCCGATAGTGTTCACAAGGTATACGACAGTCAGGCCATTTTTAAACGCGGTCATGCCCTCTGGGTAGATGGCAGCCGGCTTTATGTTTCCTCAGTAACTTACAGCAATAACACCTTTTCAAGTTTAAACGTTTACAGCTTGGCCAATCCTGCCAACCCTACCCTTATCCGTAGGCTCGATCAGGATTACGCTTTTATTAACCACGCTCATGATGTGTACGCAAGAAATGACACCGTTTACGCTTCTTGTGGTTTTGATGGATTGTACGTGTTCCGATTAACACCCGCCAACACCTTTACGATGATTTCTTCTCTCACCTCTTATCCATTTTCAGGTTACAACCACAGCAGCGCACTAACGCCCAATGGCCAAACCCTGGTGTTTATGGACGAGGTGCCGGCCAGTTTACCAATTAAAGTTGCCAATGTGAGTAATCTCGCGAACATTCAGGTGCTGGCCACCATTAACCAATACAGCATGACCACACCGCACAATCCTTTTATTGTGAACGACCAATATTGTTTTGTGAGTTCGTATCAGGACGGGTTACAGTTGTTTGACATTTCAAATCCCAATGCACCTTTTCTTGCCGGGTATTTTGATACCTATCCGCAGGCCGGAGGCAACAACAACACCTGGCCCGGAGGTGCAGCTTACGAAGGGCAATGGGGCGCTTATCCTTTTTTTCCAAGTAAAAACATTTTTGCTCTGGATCAGAAATATGGCATTTTTATGCTGAGCACCCATTTGTACACCAACGCCCTACCAACCCCAACCGTTGGTTTTATAGCCCCAACACAACTCTGCGCTGGCGCTGTGGTGAACTTCAGCAATACAACTGCAGGCGCCAGCACTTACACCTGGACCTTCGCGGGCGGAAGTCCTGCTACTTCAACTTTAAGCAACCCAACTGTAACCTATAACACCACAGGCGTGTTTAATGTCATCCTATCAGCCGGTAATGGTACCACACAAGCCACCAGCACCTCTTCATTAACAGTAAGGCAAGTTACAGCCACCACTTCATTCACACATGCCACTTGTTTTGCCTGCAACAACGGTTCCATTAAAGTGATTGCCACGGGCGGCACTGCGCCTTATACCTACACCTGGTTGCCATCCGGCGGGTCCAATAGCATTGCCATGAATCTATTTCCGGCTTGTTATACGGTACAGATTCTTGATTCTCAAAATTGCAGTTCGAGCAAAACGGTTTGTGTTTCTCACACCACAGGATTTGAATCCACACTTCTCTCCGACTCCGGCTTTGATGTGTTTCCTAATCCTGCAGGACATTTACTAACGCTTAGTTCCAGTTTGCCAACCTTTGAATACAGCCTCTACTCCACTACCGGACACTGTGTAATGAAAGGCGTTTCCCTTTCGGCTTTGCACAGCATGGATGTTTCAGGTTTGAGTCGGGGTTTGTATTTTTTAGAGTTGCAAAGCGAAGACTTCAAGCTGAGAAAAAAAGTTCTTCTGGAATAGGTCTTCATTACAACGCACTGCTTACCTTAGTCACATGTTAAATTCAAAATCGCACATTGGTGTTATTGGCAGCGGGGCCATGGGCAGCGGTATTGCTCAGGTAGCAGCCACAGCCGGACACAAGGTGTTTATATACGACAACAATGAGGCCGCCTTAAAAAAAGCCGGTCTCGCTCTGGAAACATCCCTTGCAAAGTTAATTGAGAAACAAAAACTGAATGCAGAAGCCGCTAAATCCATTGTGGCCAATACGGTTTTTGTGAATTCACTCGATCAATTGGCTTCCTGCAACCTGGTAATCGAAGCCGTAATAGAAAACCTCGAAGTAAAAAAATCCATATTCTCTCAGCTGGAAAAGGTGCTGAGCCCCGAAGCCCTGCTCGCCAGCAACACCTCTTCGCTTTCCATCACCTCCATTGCCTCTGCCTGCAAAAATCCTGAACGGGTGTTGGGCATCCATTTTTTTAATCCCGCCACCTTAATGCAGTTGGTGGAAATTATTCCGGGTGTGGCTACCAAAACCGAACACATTACACAGGTTAAAGAAATGATTACGACCTGGGGAAAAACAACTGTGGTAGCTAAGGATACCCCGGGATTTATTGTGAACCGCGTGGCCCGTCCCTTTTACAGTGAAGCCCTGCGCATTTACGAAGAAGGCATAGCCGATATGGCCACCATTGATGCGGCCATGAAAGAGCAGGGTTTTAAAATGGGACCTTTTGAGCTAATGGACCTGATTGGTCACGACGTAAATTACGTGGTAACCGAAACCGTTTGGACCCAATTTTATTATGATCCCAAATTTAAACCGGCCTTGTCACAAAAACGTTTGCTGGAAGCGGGTTTTTTAGGTAGAAAAAGTGGAAGGGGTTTTTACGATTACTCCGCCAATGCCTCAAATCCGGAAGCAAAAAACGAGCCCGCTTTAAAACAAAACGTATTTCAGCGTATTCTTGCCATGCTGATCAACGAAGCGGCAGACACCCTGTACTTACAAATTGCCTCCAAAGAAGACATTGACCTGGCCATGACCAAAGGGGTAAACTACCCTAAAGGATTACTAAAATGGGCCGACGAATGGGGTATTGAGAAGGTATACAAAGAACTTGAACGCCTCCGGGATTTTTACGAAGAAGACCGTTACCGCGTATGTCCCCTCATTAAAACACTTAAAAACGCGAATAAAACCATCTATTAACCAAGAACTGCTTGAAATACAGTCCTCCCGGTTTTTGCAGGTTAATTTTTTTTACTTAGATTTGGTTTCGTACTGTAAAATGAAGATCAAAGGAACAAATACCACTTATCTTAAGGCTTTTGGCCTGACACTACTTTTTGCTTCCCTGCTATTGGCCTGTGAAAAAAAAGACCCTAGCACCGGCATCACACCTGACTACAAACAAAATTCGGGAACGGGTGGTAACCCTAATCAAAATAACCCAACGGTTACAGGCACCACTACCTTAACCAATCCGGCTACAGAAAACTCCAGTTTACTGGTTGGCGGTACAGGATGGTCAAACCCAACCTGTCCTTCAACAAACAGTTTAGCCCTAAAAGGCATAAATGGAGAAACGCAGGTAACCCTTACTTTTGCCAACACCATTGTATCACAAACCTACACTGTAGGTGCCGTACCTTCGGCAAGTATTTGCGGAATGACGGTCATCAACGCCCCTAATCAACCTACAGGTCTTACCTGGGTTGGGAAAAGCGGACTGGTAACTGTGAATACAACAAGCACAGCCATTAGCGCTACCTTTACATCAATACAGTGTACACAGCCCACGTTTATTTATCCGGTGGTCAGCGTAAGCGGAACTTTGTCCTGCTCACAATAAAACAGAGCCTCAGATAGAAATTAAAAGCAGAGCGATCTGCTTTTTTTATTTTTGCACCACTGAAAATCCTGAAATTCATACAGCAGTATTATACCCTCGACCCAAGAGCTTTGGCCCTTATGCGCATTGGGCTTGCCATAGTTTGTTTGCTGGATCTCAGTTTTCGATTTGCAGATATCGGCGCCTTATATAGTGATGAAGGGCTATGGCCAACACGGGTGATGTATAACCTGGCCTGGCAGCCCGGGTTTTGGTCCTTACACGCCTTATACGGCAGCACAAACTGGAGCCTTTTTCTTTTTACACTACATGGACTTGCCGCATTTTTACTTTTAATCGGATACCGCACCCGGCTTATGACACTGTTGGTGCTGGTGCTTTACATTTCCCTGCACAACCGCAACCTGTTTGTGTTGCAGGCAGGCGACGATTTATTACGCCTCACCTTATTCTGGGGCCTCTTTTTGAATTGGGGGGCAAGGTATTCTCTGGATTCAAAACGCTCAGGTATTGATTATACATTGCCTGTTCCTGCCGGTTTCGCATATCTGATGCTGATTGCCTCCGTGTATTTTTTTACCGCCTTACTAAAAGATGACAAAGAATGGCACGGTGATGGCACTGCACTGTATTACGCGCTAAGTCTTGAGCAGATGCGTCTGCCTTTTGGTGAACTCATCTACCCACAAACAACAGTGCTGAATCTGCTGACCCATGGCGTATATTATTCAGAATTAATACTTCCCTTTCTAATTCTATGGCCATCTCAAAAAGGATATGGCAGGCTTATCGCTTTTGTCTTGATCTTTGTCCTGCACATTAGCATTGGATTGTGTTTGTATGTTGGTTTGTTTTTTCTAATCAGTATAGTCACAGCACTTGGTTTAATTCCTGCAACGGTATTTGATAAGCTTGAATCCCGTTTTATTTTTCTCAAACAAAATCCTCTCAAGCTTAGCCTCGGCATTAAGCTCAAACACGTGGTGATCTCATTCTTCCTACTGCTCTGTCTTCTGATCAATTTCAGCAGTCTGAGTTGGTTCCCTTACCAGCCCGGCAAAGAACTACGTTTTACAACAAATGTTTTGCGTTTAAACCAGTACTGGGGCATGTTTTCACCCGGCATCCTTAAAAAAGACGGTTGGATGGTGTACCACGGCTACGATTCTGTGGGCAGACAATGGGATTTAAGATTAAATGCCGATTACGTCGATTATTCTAAACCCAAACATATTGTAAGTCTATACAAAAGCGACCGTTGGCGCAAGCTGGCCGAAAACATGCAAAATGAAAAATTTACTTTTCTGAGGCATCTGTATGCTTCACATTATCTGAAACAATGGAACAGCGAGCATCCTGAAAAACCAATAAAAACACTTTACCTTTATTTTATGGAGCAGGAAACCCTGCCGGATTATCAAAAAACACCTGTAAACAAATTGCTTTATGCCATTAGTACGGCTCCCTGAAATGCGTCAATTGCTCAAGTACCTGCAGCATGTGCTGAACGCTAAGAGGGGTGGGCATGGAATTCACTCCCCTTTCGCATACCGTTTGTGTGAGGAAATATTTTACAATCATAAAACCTTTTACGAATTCGAGACGCTGGAAAACCTGCGCGCTGAACTTTTAAAAAACACAAGCGCTATAGAGATCCGCGACCTGGGTGCAGGCTCCAAAAAACTACAGACACGGGTTCGTAGGGTTGGCGATATTGCTAAACTCGGCATTAGCAGCCGTAAACAATCGCAATTACTTTTTCGCCTGATCAATTACTTTGATTTTAAGACCAGTATTGAATTAGGAACTTCACTGGGGCTAAATACACTTTACATGGCTCAGGCCAACAAAAAAGGAGAAGTGTATAGCATAGAAGGCTCTGAAAACCTGTCTGCCTTTGCCGCTGAACTTGCACGAAAAGCGCACATTAGCAACATCCAATTTCTTCAGGGAAACTTCGATACCGTTTTGCCGGAACTGTTAAAAACCATTCCAACAGTTGATTTGGCATACATTGACGGCAACCACAGTTATAACGCCACCATGCGTTATTTTGAGGTCCTGCTCAACAAAACACATCAACACAGCATACTTGTGTTCGACGATATATACTGGAGCAAAGGCATGACCCTTGCCTGGGAAGAAATTAAACAGCACCCGCGGGTAAGGTTGAGTATAGATACTTTTTATTCAGGGTATGTTTTTTTTAGGGAAGAGATGAAGGAGAAAATAGAATTAAAATTAAAACTCTAAGATCACCTTATCAAATTGACCACACCGGCGCTTTCATGGCTTATCTTTTCTTCTGATTTTACTATCAGCTTATAAGTATAAACTCCATCCTGACATTTTTCTCCTCGGCATGTACCATCCCAGCCATTTTCTCTTTCATTTCCTTCATAGATCAACTCACCCCATCGACTAAATACCATTAAGTCAAATGGTTTAGCATGGTAAAGAACAGGAAGAAATCGGTCATTTAACCCATCGTTATTCGGGGTAAATGCATTTGGAATATATACGCTTTCATGAGGAAGCACTTCTAACACTTTTACCACCGTATCGGCACAGCCCCAGATGTTTTTTACCTCAAGGGCTACAGCATACAAACCTGCCTCTTCAAAGGTAAAAAATGTGTTTTTTTGTTCAGACTCATCCTGGTTGCGGTTGTTGGTTTTCCAAAAATAGTCAATGACCGAAGCACCAATTGATGTGTTGTAGAAATAAACAGGATCGTCAAATTCCTTTGGTTTCTCAGGTTTAGAAATAAAATCTGCAACAGGTAATTCATGGGCAGTAATCATGGTGTAAACCATTCCCTTACAGCCATTCGAGTCCAAAAGCTCCACAAATAGTTCTGATTGACCGGGTACTTCAAAACGTTTGTAAATCAGGGTATCCAAATCGTGGATGTAGCCGGTTCCCCAGTTTGCAGCAATAGTTTTTAATGGCTGTGTTGGCACAACTTTGAAACCGGAAGTGAACGGCACACAAGCCGAATTTTTTTCAAACCAGATAACACCGGTAGGTAAATCATTCACCTGAACCTGCACTGTGGTATAGCCTTCACAGCCGTACACATCGAGTATTGCCAGGCTATAAGTACCTCCCATATTTACATCCTGTATATAGAGAACAGGCTCTTTTTCCTGTGAGAAAAAATTCAAAGGCCCTGTCCAATAGTACTGCACGCCACCACCGGCTTGCAGGCTTAGGCTATTTTTTGCGCACACCATAGTATTCACAGTAGTTGTTGGAATAGGAGCCGGGCGTGTTAACACCAAAGCGGTATCTTGTGCTGAACAACCCTGTGAAGAAAAGCCGGTTACAGTATAAACAACCGCAGAGGTATAGTTAGCTATGACCGCAGGATTTTGACCAGTGCCAACAAACCCATTTGGACCTGACCACTGATATGTCAAAGCCCCGGTCGAAGCCAAAACTATGGGCTTACCAAAACAAACCAATCCCCCACTTGCCTGAACAAAAGGATTCTGGTTCACCCATACATTTACAACCGTGGTGGATGAACAGCCTGTAATTGAGTCGGAAGTTGTAAGTGTGTAAACACCAGTATGAAGCGTGCTGGCATTCGTGATACAAGGGTTTTGCTGTGAGCTGAAAAAAGAGCCCGGACCCGACCAATTGTAAAATGCATCGGTAACCAGACTTGAATACAAACAAAAACTTTTTCCTTCACAGGCTAAACTTGCTCCTGCAGAGGCCAGCGGTATTGGAAGCACAGTTACTGTATGAGCTGCTGCACTTGTGCAAGAATTAACACCGGTTACTGTAACCTGATACACACCAGCTGAATTAAAACCAGCTGACATAAGCGTAGGACTCAGAATAGTAGAACCGAAACCAGCAGGACCAGACCAGGTTGCGCTATTCACACCCAAACAGGAAAAGTTTAATGAACTACCCAAACATACCGGACTGTTAGAACTTAAGGTAGGAAACGGGACACTTAAAAATTCAGCTTGTGAAAAAGCAATAGCAGTACAACCCAAACTACTTCCAATCAAAACCTGTTGATTTGTATTTCCAGGACTTACTGTATAAACGGTACCAACTCCGCTCATCTGGCTATTAGGGTTCCAGGTATATGAAGTTGCACCGCTCGCGGTCAGCGTTGCTGTATAATAGGGACAAACCGATGCAGTTGAAATTTGAAGCGTTGGATTTGGGACAAAAACGACATTTATGCTTTGACTTCCCAAACAGTTGTTTGAGTCAAGTACAGTTACGGTGTAGGAATAGCTTCCACCAAAATCCTCAGTTATGGTATATTGCGGGGCACCCGGGCCTCCTTGCCAATTGTAAGAATAGGACTGAACAAACCCAGGAACTCCGCCTGATGCATTTGCATTCAGTATAATCGGGCTGCCACAACAGGCTGTAGGTGAACTGCAGACAATTTGCACTGTCAACATAGGGGGTTGCACAATTTGAAGGGTTTGAGTAAACACACACCAACTCAGCGAATCTGTTAATGTAAGCGTCCAGATTCCTGCCGATAGCGAATTAACCTGCGAAGTAGTAAATGTACTTAGCCCATTGGTCCAGGAATAATACTGATAGCCGCTTCCACCCATAGTACCATTTACCTTTGCCACACCACTGGCTTGTCCGAAACACGGCACATTTGTATACGAAACACTCGCGTAATATGGGATTGACGGGCTTACCTGAATAACAGCCTGATGAGAATTTAAGTTACCTAAATCCTTAACCAATACAGTATAGGTACCAGGAAACAGACCGGTAGCCACAGAGGTGTTTTGTGCACCAGGCAACCAGGTATAGGTGTATGGCCCTATTCCGTTTAAAACCTGAACAGTGGCGGAGCCTGCGCTTGCACAAGAAGCCGAACTTTGCTGAATAGATATACAGGCATTCGAGGTATTAATCAACTGTGTTAAGGTGTCGTTGGCTGCTCCACAACTATAATACACTACCAACTGAACCGTGTAAATGCCCAAACCGGTGAACAAGTGTGATGCCTGGCTGGAACCCGAGCTATTAGCCAAGCCTGAAAGGGGATCACCAAAATTCCAGGAAATACCCGTTAGGGAATACCCGGATGCAGCACAATTAATAGTTGTATATGTTTGAAGGATAGCGGGGACTGAAAAGGTATAGGACAAACAGGAATTAGAATAGGTAAAAGCCGGCAGTGGCGTTTTGAAATAGCCCTTGAAATTTGGTAAACCCAGCGTGCTGAGTTTCGGTGCAAGCGATTGGCCAAGATCCACAAAATTACAGGCAATACCCAAAGCATTCGGATCGTTTATTACACCCAAATGAGTTTGTTGATTCCTTGCAACATATATTTTTCCATTTGGCCCCAGTTGCATACTGCCAATTGAACCATACACCGGAATAGCCGGGATTACAACTTTTGACAAAGCAATTGCTGAACTGGTTCCCGCACATAAATTCCACTGAAACAGCAGATGACCATAGCCAAACCTTGTACCATAAAATTTCGTTCCATCCGGTGAAAACTCACAACCATAAGCTCCTAAATTATTATTAGATTGAGAAGCAACTGAAAGTCCTACACAATTCGTAATTGTTCCGGTCGAATTATTAAAATCATACACTTCATAGGCATTTGCACTGGCAGATTGAGGATTAAATATTGCACAACCTAACTTTCTGCCGTTTGGTGATATTTTCATACATCCAAAGTCATAGCCGTTTGGCGCCAACGTTGTTGCCGAAACAGACAACACAACATTCGTGCTAACTCCGGCTGAGGTCAATAGATAAGACCTGAACATGGGATTGATGTTGTTTAGTAAGTTATCCCTGATCACCACCCACATATCCGTTCCATTGCAATGCAAAGTCGCTGCAATTTTTTCGGAAGTTGGCACATTGGTAAGCAGTATGTTCTTCAAAGTTACAGAGCCTTGCCCTGCCGCCAAACTCATGTCTACAACTGAATAATGACTTCCGCCGTTATTGGCACCGGAACCAACAGTGAAAATATAATATAATGTGCTGCTGCCTGGTTGTTTTAAAATAATGCAAGATTGTGCAGGCGTGTTGGTTCCGGATAAACCCGAACCATTTGCCATTATTGAATGCGACTGATTATAGACCGTTGTGCCCTCAGTGTAGAACAACAAATTACCCCCTGCATCTGAAACAGATGCTGAGCCTTCAATCGCATTCATTGCACTATTGACTAAAACACTTGGAGGATTGGTATTAAAATCAAGCGCAGCCTGATTGCCGAAATACCACTTTTTGTGCTCGTTTTGGGCCTTAACCGCAGCCACAGAGAGACAAACGAGGACTATGAATAACCTGATCATACGTCCCATAATCAAATTCTGACGGCATTAATTCCATTCAGAATTGTAGGACCAAATTAGGTGCAACAAAAAATTACAACAAATTTCTTACTCGTTCATAAAGCTGATTGAATAAATTATTTTGGCGTTTCGCCTCTAAAAATAAAATTGGTTGAGTTTTTTGGCAGTGAACTCCGGATTTCGCTTACAAGTGAATCATCTTTTCAAACTCATCTTCCGAAATCAGTTTCACGCCAAGACTCTGAGCTTTTTTTAATTTCTCAGGACCCATGTTTTCACCGGCCAATACAAATGAAGTTTTTCCGGAAATAGAACCGGAGTTTTTCCCGCCGTGCAATTCAATCAGATCCTTCAATTCGTCACGGCTGTGGCGGGTAAACACTCCGCTGATCACAATGCTTAAGCCCTTTAATTTATCACTGCCTGCTTTGATCTGACTTTCATGTAACTCAAAAGTAAGTCCATGGTGTTGCAAACGCCGAATCAGTTCCTGGTTTTGTTCATTTGAGAAATACTCCAGCAAACTGTCTGCAATCACCTCTCCCACTTCATCGGCTTCAAGCAATTGCTCACGTGAGGCTTGGGCTAAGGCATTTTGACTCCGGAATTTTTTGGCGATTTTTTTTGCTGTCGTTTCCCCCACGTGCCTTATTCCCAAAGCAAACAACACCCGTTCAAAAGGCACGGCTTTACTGGCCTCAATGCCATCGATCAAATTTTGGGCGGATTTTTCTGCCATACGTTCCAGCGGTAAGAGCTGTTCCTTTTTAAGGTCATACAGATCCGCCAAATTTTTTATGAGGCCGGCCGCATACAATTGTTCTATGGTCTCTGCGCCCAGGCTATCAATGTTCATGGCCCTGCGCGACACAAAATGCTCAATTCTTCCTTTCACTTGAGGCGGGCAAAAATTCTGATTTGGGCAAAAGTGCGCCGCCTCTCCCTCACTCCTCCTCAGCTCGGTACTGCATTCCGGACAGTGAGTGATGTAATGTGTTTTGTGAGCCCCGGACTTGCGTTTGCTCAGATCAACGGCTACAATTTTAGGAATGATCTCTCCTCCTTTTTCAACAAACACATGATCGCCCACCCGCACATCCAGCTTTTCAATGATATCGGCGTTATGCAGGGAAGCCCGCTTTACAGTTGTTCCCCCCAATTGTACCGGTTGTAGATTTGCGACCGGTGTAATGGCACCGGTGCGCCCAACCTGGTAAACAATAGACAACAATTCCGTACTCACCTGTTCCGCCTTGTATTTATAAGCAATGGCCCAACGCGGCGATTTAGCCGTAAAACCCAAATGGCGTTGTTGTTTGTAATTGTTTACCTTAATAACAATGCCATCAATATCAAAGGGGAGCTTAAAACGTTTTTCTTCCCAATGGTGAATGTACTTGAGTACTTCGTCGATTCCCCTGCACAATTTAACATGCTCACTGATTTTAAATCCCCAGGTTTTAGCCGCTTCAAGACTTTCGTAATGGCCTTCAAAATCTATACGCTCCCCAAGCAAGTGGTACAAATAACAATCCAGCTTGCGGGAAGCCACCACGGCACTGTCCTGCATTTTCATGGTACCACTGGCCGCATTGCGGGGATTGGCGAGAGGCGCTTCTCCAATATCTTCCCGTTCCCGGTTGATCTCATCAAATACTTTTCTAGGTAAAAAAATTTCCCCGCGAATTTCAAATGCCTCAGGGAATTTACCACTCAAGTTCATAGGTACCGAACGTATGGTTTTTACATTGGTAGTTACCTCGTCGCCCTGTACCCCATCGCCACGTGTGACAGCCTGCACAAGTTTGCCGTGTTCATAGCTTAACCCAATAGAAAGTCCGTCAAATTTTAATTCACACACATAATCGACTTGCGAGCCGCCAAATAAATCTCCATCCATTCCCAAACCTTCCCTAACGCGACGGTCAAAGTCCTGAATATCTTCTTCGCTGTAACTGTTGGAGAGCGAAAGCATGGGATACTTGTGTTTTACGCTTTTGAATACTTTAGTAATCGCACCACCAACACGTTGCGATGGAGAATCGTCTTTTAAAAACTCAGGGTGTTCTTTTTCAAGCTGTATGAGCTCTTCAAGTAATTTATCGAAGGCAAAATCACTGATGCTGGGCTTATCCAGCACATAATACCGGTGATTGTGCTCCTCGATTTCTTGCGACAATGTTTTTATTCTGTTTTCAATTTCCTTTTTACTCATAAGCGTTTAAAGAAGTTGAAGAAGTTGTTCAAGGTACTTTGCGTCCATTGCGTCGAATGCGCTCAACTCATCACTGTCCACATCCAGCACAGCAATGATCTCTTTGTTTTTTCCGTAAACAGGGATCACAATTTCACTTTTACTGAGCGAGCTGCAAGCGATATGTCCCGGGAACTTGTCCACATCTTCAACAACAAGCGTTTTTTGTTTTTCCCATGCTGTGCCGCACACGCCCTTGCCTTTTGCAATTCTTGTGCAGGCCACGGATCCCTGAAACGGACCCAAAACCAATTCGTTTTCTTTTACAAGATAAAATCCCACCCAGAAAAATCCCATCGCCGATTTTAAAGCAGCTGCCACATTTGCCATGTTGGCAATCAGGTCCTTTTCCCCTTCAAGCAAAGCTTTGACCTGTGGCAGAAGTTCCTGGTACTTGCCTTCTTTGGTTTGAGCATGAATGTGTAATTCTTCCGCCATGGTACTATCAGAGTATGAGTTGCAGACCATCGCTGGCCACTTCAATGTTCGCCGGCAATTCGGCGTTCAGTTGATCGTGCATGCCGAGTTGATGAGAGATATGGGTGAAATAAGCTTTGCGGGGTTTTAACTCTTTCACCAAGGCAATGGCTTCTTCAAAAGTAAAATGAGAAACATGGGTTTCACGGCGCAGAGCATTTAGTACTAAAACATTCAGCCCTTTTAGTTTTTCCTTTTCAGCATCCGGAATAAAATTAGCATCCGTGATGTAAGCAAAATCCTTCACTTTAAATCCTTTAACCGGTAGCCTGAAATGCATCACATTAATAGGTTCTATACAGATGTCACCAACATAAAACGGATCGTTATCAAAATCCATAAGATCAATTTCAGGAATGCCCGGGTATTTTTCATCCGAAAAAACATAGGCAAACTCGCGTTTCAGGGCTTTCTGAACACGTTCTGTAGCATAAACCGGCATGCTTTTTTTCTGTATGTAATTAAAGGCCCTCACCTCGTCCAAACCGGCAATGTGATCCTTGTGTTCGTGTGTAAACACAACCGCATCCAGCTTTCCCGTTCTTTCGCGCAGCATTTGTTGTCTGAAATCAGGACCGGTATCAATTACAACCCGGGTTGTTTCTGTTTCAATGAGTATTGATGAGCGAAGACGTTTGTCTTTATAGTTGGTACTTCTGCACACTTCACAATGGCAACCAATCAAAGGCACACCTTGTGAGGTACCGGTTCCTAAAAATGTAATTTTGATGGCCACAGCAATTCAAAAGCCTGAAGTTAGGTCGATTTTTAGCTTCAACAAAACATCTTTAGAATTTTGTTTTAAGCTTCTCTTAAAAAAACTTTCCTATCCCCAACTTAAAGGTATAATAGCCCAGGTCCATGTTTTTTGTGGTAGTAGAGGTCTGATTTAGAGTGTTCCTGATTTCAACCTCATCAAATTCCGTTTCCTGCAACACGTTCAGGTAATCGAAATTCAGAGCCAGACACCAATCCGGATCTAAATTGATTCTTAATCCCAGGCCCAGTAAAAATGTGACAGGCACATTACTTGATTTCGAACTAAATAAGCTTTCGGTTTTGTAGCTCACGGCAGAAAGGCTTGGTGAAAACGTGGCGTAGGTGCAGGAAAACCCAGGTGAACTGGCAAAACTGGTACCAAACATAAGGCGTGTTTCAAAATTAATCTTTTGGTTTTGAGACAAGGGCAAGCTTGCAAAACCTCCAATATTCAATCCATTCACAATCCAATTTTGATTCACGCTCACCGAACTCATTTCACCACTAATTTGTGGAGAACTGTAAGTACTGCTGCGCTTAAAAAGTTCGTCTTCGTCAACATAAAACCAGGCACGGTCATAGGCTGCACACAGCCCAAACCGTTTTGATAGGGGAATCTGGACCAAAAACTGCAAACCAACGCCGTGTTTAGCGCTTCCAAAAGTGGAACGCGAAGCGATGTCCTCAAGGGGTTTGGCATATCCTGCCGTAAGAATCATGTGCCCGGAATACCTTGTGTTTTGAGTGAGACTGTCGTATTGTGCATTTAGGGCGGAGCCCATTAAACATAGGATAAACAACACAAACACCTTGCTGAATTTTGTGGTCAAGTTTGAGCGTTTCAATTTCTTTAATTTATTCTTGTGAATACTCAGACTCATTCGGCTTAATTTCCAAACAATTTTCCAATTCCGATCTTAAAGGTGTAGTATTTCATCTCCATGTCCCATGTGGTAGTCGCGCTCTGGTTATTGCTTGTGGTGATTTGAATATCATCAAATTCAGCTTCCGTAAGTAAGGTCTCGTAATCCAAATGAAGCGAAAAACACCAGTTG
>Ga0154020_10004241_pt1 | contig 17108 bp, 10 predicted proteins | sample Klosneuvirus_201_FD_109709 | JGI IMG/M metagenome (GOLD analysis project Ga0154020, IMG submission 109709) | Active sludge microbial communities from wastewater, Klosterneuburg, Austria - Klosneuvirus_20160825_MG | ecosystem: Engineered > WWTP > Aerobic digester > Activated sludge | place...
GGTCGCGGACGCGGTGAGGGCGCAGATCCCCCTTCGCGATGTCGCGCGCGCGAGCCTTGGCGGCCCTCACCCGAAGATCGCCGCCCGGATCAAGGACTTCTTCGATCCCGGCAAGGCGGTGGCCACGAAGGCGGCCCGCGGCGGAACCGCTCCCGCCGCGGTGCGCGTTTCCCTGCGCGCCGTCCGCTCCCGGGTCTCGTCATCCCGGCGAAAGCCGGGATCCACTTCCCGCTGATCACCGACCGCATGATCCCCCTGCGAGTGTCATGAACATCCGCGTCGGTACCAGCGGTTTCGCGTACAAGGAGTGGAAGGGTTCTTTCTATCCCGAGAAGTTCAAGGACGAGGGCATGCTCGCCTACTACGCCGAGCGCTTCGAGACGGTGGAGATCAACAACACCTTCTACCGGATGCCCAAGCCCGAACTCCTCGAGAAGTGGGCGGCGGACACGCCGGAGCACTTCGCCTTCGTCCTCAAGGCCCCGCAGCGGATCACCCACATCAGGAAGCTCGAGGACTGCGCGTCCGACGTGGAGTACTTCCTGAAATCGGCCGAGAGCCTCGGGAAGAAGCGCGGCCCGATCCTGTTTCAGCTCCCTCCGTGGATGAAGAAGGATCTTGGGAAGCTGGATCGCTTCCTGGCCTTGCTTCCCGAAGGGACGCGCGCCGCTTTCGAGTTCCGCCACGCCACCTGGTTCGATGATGAGACCTACGCGCTGCTCAAGCAACGGAACGCAACCCTCGCCGCGTCTGAGACAGATGAGAAGACGGGTGAGCTTGGCCCGCCGGTTCTGCCTACGACCGACTGGGGCTATTTCCGCCTGCGCCGCACCGACTACACCGAAGCCGACCTGAGGGCCTGGATTACACGCATCCGCGAGCAGCCCTGGTCGGAGGCCTGGATCTTCTTCAAGCACGAAGACGAAGGCAACGCCGCCGCCCTGGCCACCTCCTTGCGCGGGCTGCTCTAGGGCCCCCTTCCCAGAGCCCGGGGCGGCTGACACGCCGGCCGCTTGTTGACTAGACTAGCGCCAATCCTCGGCGCCGCTTGTGCGGTAGTCGGCCAGGAACAGGGGGCCCATGGGCGAAACATCTTTGTTGTGCAGCCGACTCGAGCCGCGACCGAGATGGGGTCTCATCGCGAGTGCGCTCTTGCTCCTCGTGGCCACACCGCCCGAATCGACACGCGAGAGACGAACAGGCCTCACCGCGTCAGACTGGGCCGGCATGCGCGGGGCCTATGAGGCGGCGCGGCATGCAATCAGGCCGGTCGAGGGCCGACCCGGCGCGTGGCAGGCCAATAACCCCGGCCAGGGATGGACCACCCGTTTCGATGGGCGCGGCTTCGTGGCCGCGCCGGAGGGCGGCGGCTGGTCGTGGGGCCTCGAGCTGAGGAGCTATGGCTTTGCCGGCAGCCAGCGCTCCATCAACGGCGCGCCTTCGACGCAAGCCTCCGGTCAGCGTTTCACGTACACCTGGGATGGCGCCGTACAGGAGTGGTATGTGAATGACCAGCGCGGGCTCGAGCACGGCTTCACGGTCAACGAAAGGCCGCGCCGGGCCTCGGGTTCCGGGGCATCGGATGCGCTCTCCTTCGTCCTCTCCCTGCGCGGCGAACTGCGGCCGCGAGTCCACACCGATGCGCTTGGCGTCGAGTTCCGCGATGCCTCGGGGGCGGCCGTGCTCCAATATGCCGGCCTCAAGGTCTGGGATGCGGATGGCAGGATTCTCCCTTCCGGTTTCGGGCCTCTCGACCCGGCCGATCCGTCGGCGATCACCATCACGGTGGACGAGCGCAATGCCCGCTACCCCCTCACCATCGACCCCATCGCGCAGCAGGCGTATCTGAAGCCCGCCGCGTTTGGCGCCACTCAGGCCGGTGACCTGTTCGGCGGTTCGGTCGCCGTGTCGGGGGACACGGTGGTCGTCGGGGCCGTCCTGGAAGACAGCAGCACGACGGGCGTCGACAGCATCCCCAATGAGAGCGCCCCCGGTTCCGGAGCGGCCTACGTGTTCGTGCGCAGCGGGTCGACCTGGACGCAGCAGGCATACTTGAAGGCCGGTAACACGGGCGCGAATGACGCGTTCGGCGGCTCGGTGGATATCTCCGGCGATACGATCGTGGTCGGCGCCTGGCTGGAGGACAGCAGCACGATCGGCGTGAACAGCACGCCCGACAACGCGTTCGCCGATTCCGGCGCGGCCTACGTGTTCGTGCGCACCGGAACGACCTGGACCCAGCAGGCCTACCTCAAAGCCTCGAACACGGGGGCGGGCGACTTCTTCGGCGCCCGAGCGCGAGTCTCGGGGGATACCATTGTGGTCGGGGCGGATTCGGAGGACGGCAGCGCCACCGGCGTGAACGGCTTCTACAACGAAGGCGCCTCCGGCGCCGGCGCCGCCTATGTCTTCGCGCGAAGCGGAACGACCTGGACGCAGCAGGCGTACCTGAAGGCGAGCAACACCGGGGCTGGGGATTCGTTTGGAAACTACGTGGCGGTATCGGGGGATACCGTGGTTGTCGGGGCCTACGCGGAGGACAGCAGCTCGACGGGGGTGGACAGCACCCCGGACGAAAGCGCCACCAGTTCGGGCGCCGCCTACGTGTTCGCGCGCAGCGGGTCGACCTGGTCGCAGCAGGCGTATCTCAAGGCCAGCAACACCGGGCCGGTCGACGTGTTCGGCCTGGCTGTGGCGGTGTCCGGCGACACCGTGGTCGTGGGCGCGCGCGGGGAGGACAGCGGCACCAGCGGCGTCAACAGCACGCCCAACGAAAGCGGCGCCGATTCCGGCGCGGCCTACGTGTTCGTGCGCAGCGGGTCGACCTGGACGCAGCAGGCGTATCTCAAGGCCGGCAACCCAGGCGTCACCGACACTTTCGGAGATGCGGTGGCCGTGTCGGGTGATCTCGTGGTGGTCGGGGCCCCCCTTGAGGACAGCGGCACTTCGGGCGTAAACAGTTCGCCGGACGAGGCGGCAGCCAGTTCCGGCGCCGCCTATGTCTTCACTCGCAGCGCGTCGACCTGGACGCAGCAGGCGTATCTCAAGGCCAGCAACCCTGGCCCGAATGACACCTTCGGCTCCGCGGTGTCCGCCTCCGGGGACACCGTGGTCGTTGGAGCTCGCTATGAGGGGAGTGGTACCACGGGTGTAAACAGCACGCCGGACGAGAGCGCCGCCCAGGCCGGCGCGGCCTACACCTTCAGCGGTTTCGGCGTCCCCGAAATCAGCGTCGCGGGCAACAGCCTCGACATCGGGGATGGAGATTCAACCCCCGACAGCGCCGACCACACCGACTTCGGCAGCGTCGACATCGCGGGCGGGACGGTGACGCGCACCTTCACCATCGGGAACAGCGGCGGCGTGGACCTGACCCTCGGGAGCGTGATCGTGGCCGGCGCCCAGGCGCTCGACTTCACGGTCGACCTGCAGCCCGTGTCGCCGGTGCCGGCCGGCGGCTCCACGACCTTCCAGGTCACCTTTGACCCCAGTGCGACCGGTTTTCGCGACGCCACCCTGAGCCTCGCCAACAACGACGGCGACGAAAGCCCCTTCAATTTCGGCATCAAGGGCGGCGGCACCAGCGGTTCGTGCCCCATCATCACCCTGTCGTCCCTCCCAAACGGAATCCTCGGCACGCCCTACGCCGGAGCCCTGGCCGCGTCGGGTGGAGGCGGACCCTACACCTACGCTGTGACCTCGGGCTCGATGCCGCCGGGGCTTTCGCTCAATGTTCCCAACCCGGGCGACGTCACGGGCACGCCCACCGCCACCGGCACGTTCACCTTCGACATCACCGCGACGGACACCTTCGCCCCCGGGACGTGTACGGGCGCCGCAAGCTACTCCGTGATCATCGCCCCCTCGGCCGGGGCGGCCTTCGTCGAGGACTTCTCCGACAACTCGGCGGGCTGGCCCCTTGGCTCCGAGTGGGAGATCGGCCCGGCCATTGCAGGCGGAACCGGGAGCGGTGGGACCTTCCCCGATCCCGGTGTCGATACCTCGCCGACGTCGGACAATCACGTGGCCGGGATGGTGATCGGCGGCAACATCACGACCCTGCTTCACGCGGTCTCCTACCTCACCTCCCCCGCGATCGACACCACCGGACTTGCGAGCGTCCAACTCAGTTTCCAGCGCTGGCTCAATTCCGACTACCGGCCCTACATGGATGCCCGGGTCGAGGTGTTCAACGGATCGGCGTGGGTGATCGTATGGCAGAACGGGACCTCGGGGGTCACGCAGGACAACGCCTGGATTCCGCAGGCCTTCAACATCACCGCGCACTCGAACGCCCTGCTCCGGGTCCGCTTCGGCCTGGGAGTGGGGGCGGGGGGCGCCTTCTCCGTCACCGGATGGAATGTCGATGACGTCCGCATCGGGGCGCCCACGGAAAACTGCGGCAACTCGATCGACGATGACGGCGACGGTCTGGTGGACGGCCTCGACCCGGATTGCATCGTGGTCTCGGTCACGCCCGCTGTCTCGATCAACGAGGGCAGCTCCGGGTCGACCCCCGCGGGGTTCACGCTCACACGCACCGGCGCGCTGTCGATTCCCCATGTCGTGTCGTACTCGACCACCGGTCTCACCGCCACATCGGGCGTTGATTTTGGAAGCTCGAGCGGCACGCTGACCTTCGGAATCGGGCAGGCGACGGGCACCGTGAATGTGCCGGTCTACGGCGACACCGTGTTCGAGCCGACCGAAGCCTTCCGGCTGGATGTCGTCAACGGCGCCCAGGGAGCCTCGGGCATCGGCACCATCGTGAACGACGATCTCCAAGTCCTCGCGCTGGACGATTTCGCGACGGTTCCTCTCAATGGCAGCGTCACCATCCAGGTACTTGCGAACGACAGCGGGTTGAACGACACCCCCCTCACAGTTATGGCCACGAATCCGGCGGGCGGTTTCGTCGTGGTCAATCCGGACAACTCGATTACGTACACGCCTTACCTCGGTTTCGCCGCGACCGACACGTTCACCTACACCGTCACCGACGTGGACAACGAGTCGTCCACCGCCACGGTGTCGGTAGCCGTGTCCCGCAGCGTTCCGTTCATCGACGGTTTCGCGGACACTTCCGGCGGCTGGACTCTTGGACCCGAATGGCAGATCGGCCCCGCCAGCCCGGGCGGCGGCGGGGTTGGAGGCTTCTTCCCCGACCCGGGTCTCGATACCACCCTCACGAGCGATAACGGCATCGCGGGGATGGTGATCGGCGGCAACATCACCACGGACCTTCACCCAATCTCCTACCTCACCTCGCCTCCGATCGACACCACGAGCCTCCCCAACGTCGAGTTGACCTTCAGGCGCTGGCTCAACGTCGACTATCCGAATCTGATGGACTCGCGCGTGGAAGTGTTCGACGGCTCGACCTGGGTCGTCTTGTGGCAGACCCAGCCCGGCGTCGGCATCAAGGACAACGCGTGGACGCTGGAGAGGATCGATCTCACCCCCTACTCGAACACCGCGCTTCGGGTCCGCTTCGGCACCGGAGTCGGGCAGGCGGGCGCGTTCTCGGTCAGCGGCTGGAACATCGACGACGTCCGCGTCGGCAGTCCCACGAACACGCTGACCATCCAGGTGGTGAGCTTCGAGAACGGTTTGGGGCAGGTCTTCGAAAATCACACATTCGGTCCCAGCCTTCAGTGCGACGGGGTGGCGGGCGCGACCACGACGTGCATAAGTCTCGTGCCGCTCGCCGACTACGTATCGATGTACGCCACGCCCGACCCCATGTCGGTCTTCGTCTCCATGGACGGTTGCGACTCCGGGGGATTGCCTTGCAGCTCATTCATGATGACTGGGCCTCAGACGATCACGGTCACCTTCCGCGGCCCCCAGACCCTGACCCTGGAAGCGGCGAGTTTCGAGAACGGGGTGGGCGAACTGTTCGAATCGGGCGCCGGCGGGTCCCCCCTGAATTGCTCCGGCGTGGCCGGCGCTCCGACGGTATGCACGAAACTGGTGCGGGTGGGTGAGACTATCTCCGTCTACGCCACGCCGAACTCCATGTCGGTTCTGAATTCGATCACCGGCTGCACGCCGAACTCCGACCCCGTGAGCCCGAATGGAGAGGGCTGTCAGACGTTTCAGATGACCGGACCTCAGACGGTCACGGCCACATTCCGCGGTCCGCAGACCCTGACCCTGGAGGCGGCGAGCTTCGAGAATGGAGTGGGCGATGTCTACGCCTCGAGCGCCGGGGGTATGGCCCTGACGTGCTTTGGAGTCGCGGGCGCGCCGGCGACCTGCACGGCGGTGGTGCGCGTGGGAGACACCGTCTTCGCCTCCGCTCTGCCCGGCTCCATGTCGATTCTGAACTCGATCGCGGGCTGCGTGCCGACATCCGATCCGCTCGATCCGAACGGTTCGCCTTGCCTCACGTTCCAGATGATCGGACCTCAAACGATCACGGGAACATTCCGGGGTCCGCAGACCCTGACCCTCGAGGCCGCGAGTTTCGAGAACGGCGTGGGCGATATGTTCGCGTCGAGCTTTGGCGGGCTGGCCCTGTCGTGCACCGGTGTCGCGGGCGCGCCGACCACGTGCACCGCTCCCGTGCGGATAGGCGACACCGTCTTCGCCACCGCCCTTCCCGGATCCCTGTCGGTCTTGACCTCGATCGCCGGCTGCACGCCGTCGACGGACCCGCTCGATCCGAACGGCTCGCCGTGCCTGTCCTTCGTGATGACCGGACCGCTGACCGTCAACGCGACGTTCCGAGGTCCTCAGATCCTCACAGTCGTAGCGGTCAGTCTCGGGAACGGCGTCGGCAATATTTCCGCGACAACCACGAGCAGCAACGCGGTCGATTGCCTCGGCGTCGCGGGGGCGCCTACGACCTGCACGGGGCCGGTGCGCATCGGCGACACCGTCACCGTCTGGGCGGTCCCCGGGTCGGTGTCCGTCCTCGACTCCATCGCGGGCTGTGTGATGAGTCCTCTTGATCCCGCCGGAGCGCCGTGTGCCCCGTTCCAGATGACCGGTCCGCAGACGATCACCGCCACCTTCGCGGGAGTGGTCCCGTCCGGTGGAGACCTGGACACGCTCGATGCCGGCCTCGTGGGTAACTATGTCGCTGCCACCGCGGTGCAGCCGGACGGGAAGATCATCCTGGCCGGGCTCTTCACCTCCGTGCTCGGCCAGCCGCGCGCCAACATCGCCCGGCTCAATTCCGACGGAACGCTCGACCTCGGCTTCGATCCTTCAGCGAATGGAGCGGTCGGCAGTGTGGCGATACAACCGGACGGAAAGATCCTGCTCGCGGGCGAGTTCACGACGCTCCAGCCGAACGGCGCGCCGACCGCCACCACGCGCCGGCGCATCGCGCGGCTCAATGCGGACGGAACCCTCGACGCCGGTTTCGACCCCAACGCGAACAGCTACGTCAACAGTCTGGCCATGCAGGCGAACGGAAAGGTTGTGCTTGGCGGCGGGTTTACCGCGCTCCAACCAAACGGGGCCGCGAGCCCGACCACGCGCCAGTACATAGCGCGGGTGAACCCCGACGGAACCCTCGATACCGGCTTCGACCCCAGAGCCGACAACGACGTCCGCAGTGTCGTGGTGCAGGAGGACGGGAACATCCTCCTCGGCGGCTGGTTCACCACACTCCAGCCCAACGGCGCCGCTGCTCCCACCCCGCGCCAGCACATCGCGCGCGTGAACACCGACGGCACCCTCGACGCCGGTTTCGATCCCAGGACGAACGGCTATGTCTACACCGTGGCGGAGCAGGCGGATGGAAAGGTCCTGCTCGGGGGCGCGTTCGGCACCCTGCAGCCCAATGGCGCCGCGAGCGCCACCCCGCGGGTATACATCGCGCGTGTGAACGCGGACGGCACCCTCGATCCCGGTTTCGATCCCAGTGCGAGCAACCGGGTCCATAGCGTGGCCGTGCAAACGGACGGGAAGGTTCTGCTCGGTGGCGGCTTCCTGGCCCTGCAGCCGAACGGAGCGCTCAGCGCCACTCAACGCATGTTCATCGCCCGGGTCAATTCCGACGGCACACTCGACATCGGCTTCGACCCCAATGCGAGCGCCCAGCTCCTGTCCGTTGGCATTCAAGGGGACGGCCGGATCCTGCTCGGCGGCTTCTTCGCCTCGCTGCAGCCGAACGGTGCCTTGAATCCCACTCCGCGGAACCGGTTCGCCCGGTTGCTCAACCTCCCCGCGACTCAAACCCTGACCGCTCCCGATTCGACCCGGGTGAGTTGGGTCCGGGGCGGCACGTCGCCCGAAGTCTCGCAGGTGACCTTCGAGCAGAGCGTCAACGGCGGTGCCAGCTGGACCGCACTTGGCAACGGCGCGCGCATCGGCGTGACCTCCGACTGGGAATTGACCGGTCTTTCTCTCCCCACGGGCGGCTTGATTCGGGCCCGAGGGCGAACCGCGGGTGGCTATCAGAACGGCACGTCCGGTCTCGTGGAATCCGTGGTGAGCTTCGGGGTGGCCCCGGAGCCTGAAATCGTGGTCAAGGGCAACGGCGCCGACATCACCGATGGCGACAACGTCCCGGACGCGGTCGATCACACCGACTTCGGCGGCGCGAGTCTCTCCGGCGGTTTCGTCGTACGCACGTTCACCGTGGAGAACAGCGGCCCCGCGATGCTGACGCTCGGCAGCATCGCCGTGGGCGGCGCGAACGCATCGGACTTCACCGCCACCGTTCTGCCGCCTTCGCCCGTCCTCCCTGGCGGCAGCACAACGTTCCAGGTCACCTTCGACCCGAGTGCTGTCGGCCTGCGCAGCGCCACGTTGAGCCTCGCCAACAATGACGCCGACGAGAACCCGTTCGACTTCAGCATCCAGGGCACGGGCACGCTGGCCTCGAGCACAAGCTCGGTGTCGTCTTCGCGCAATCCGTCGAACCTGACCGAGTCGGTGACTCTCACCGCCACCGTGAGCGGCTCGTCGCCGACCGGCACGATCAACTTCAAGGACGGGGCCAGCGTGATCTGCGGCGCCGTACCCCTCGTTTCCGGCCAGGCGACCTGCACGACCTCAACGCTCGTCGTCGGGGCGCACGCGATCACCGCCGACTACTCCGGCGATCCCGCAAACACCGCGAGCACGGGCACGCTGCCCGGCGGCCAGGTCGTGCTCGACCCGACTCCCGTCGCCGCAGGTGATGTCCGGATTTCTCAGTTCCGATTCCGCGGCGACGCGGTGGCGGGAAACGGAGCCCGAAACGAGTTCATCGAGCTCTACATCAACAAGCCGGCCGATGTGACCGTGGGCGCGGATGGCTGGGCCGTCTCGGTATTCAATCCCGCCTCCTCCACCGCGAGCACGATCGCACTGATCCCGCCCGGGACGATCCTGAGAGCGAAGAGCTACTACCTGATCGTGAACAACTCGGCCTCGTCCGGCTTCACGTTCGGCGCCCTTGCGAGCTACCCGGCGGCGGCAACCCCCGTTCCCACGACGGTGGGCAGCGGAGATCTGCAGTACTCCGCGGACATTCCCGATGGCGCGGGGCTCGCGATCTTCTCTTCTGGGGCCGTTCTCGATTCGAGCACGCGTCTCGATTCCGTCGGCTTCGCCAGCGCCGGATTCTTCGATCCCCTGTACCGGGAGGGGACGGGCCTGACCCCGGTCGGCGGCATCACCGTGGACGGCGAGTACGTGTTCCTGCGCAAGAGCCCCAACGGCGCCTTCATCGATACGGGCGACAACGAGGCGGACTTCGTTCTCATCGCCACGGATGCGCGCACCTACGACGGCCGAGTCTCCCAGCTCGGGGCGCCGGGGCCTCGCGCCCAGACCTCGGGCCGCCCCCTGCCCCTGCCCTTCACGTTCATCGAGCCGGGCATTGCGTCGAACCTACCGCCGAATCGCGGGGTGGACCTGAGCTTCACGCCGAACCGCCTGGAGTTCCGGTTCCGGGTGACCAACAACACGGGCCAGGCGATCACATCGCTGAGATGGCGTTTCGTGAACCTGACCAACCTGAATGGTCCCGCGTACTCCAATCCAGTGGTGGCGGACCTCCGACCGATCACGGGGGGGAGCCGGAGCTTCCCGGCGACCTCGATTGGCGTGACCACGGCCGAGGCGTTGAGCCTGGAACTCGAGGCCATCCAGATCGGGGGCGGCGGACTGAATTCGACTCTGGTGCACGTTCTGTCTACGCCACTGGCTCCGGCGCAGAGCGTGGACATCAACATCGTGTTCGAGAAACGCAGGGGCGGCACGTTCCGGTTCGTGACCCAGGTCGAGGCGGTGCAATGAGAGAGGTCGAGATGATCACCGAACGAGAGGCAGCGCTCCCCGCCGAGGAGAAGAGACCCTGGGCGGACCCCGAGATCTCGGAGCCCAGGACCCTGATAGGGAATCCCAACAGCCTTATCCTTCAGGCCGCGTCGGGGTCGACGGACAGCGGCGGTCCCGGCAACCTTGACGGTCCGCTGGATCCGTAGTGGAGAGGTCGGCTCTGGTGGCCGGGGTGGGCCTCGTCATCGAGGGCGACCCCGAACTCGTGGACATCGTTCGGCTGGTCATGCCACGCCTCTTCTGGGGAGAAGGGGAGGCGCAAGGGCGGCCCGTGTGGAGAATTCGCCTTGAACGGGTCCTTGGACCCACCGCCTCGCTGGATGCCCCGGTCTGCCAGGAAGAAATACGAACGGAAACCGGACGAGTGGTCCTTTCGAAGGAGCGGGTCTGCCGGATCTGTACGCGCGACGAGTTCGGGCTCGGCGTTCTCATCCACCTCGCGATCGCGGCGATCCTTCGTCGGAACCGGATCCTCCAGATTCACGCTGCCGCCCTCTGCCCGCCCGACTCCGCGTCCGCGTTTCTCTTTGTCGGGCCCTCGGGAGCCGGCAAAACCACGCTCACCATGAACCTCGCGCGGCGGAGCTGGGGATTTCTCTCTGACGACAGCGTGGTGCTGACTGACTCGGAAGGAGAGTTCCTGGCGATGCCGCTGCGTCCGAGTTTCAGGATCGTGCGAGAAGGTCACGCGAGGAAGGAACTCTTCGATCCGGAACAGGAGTTTCCCGGCCAGCGCCTGGCCTCGGTCGCAATCAAAGGTCTGGTCTTCGTCGAGCAGAGCGGCGCCAAGGGTTCGCTCCTCACGCCGCTCTCCCGCGAAGATGCTTTCGCCCGTCTCCCCGCCGCCACTCCGGAGTTCGGATCCGGAGAGGACGCGCGCTGGCAACTGGGCTTCATCGCCCGGCTCTCCGCCCTCCCCTCGTTCATCCTCGCCGCCGGTCGGGATGTCCTGTCCGACGACGACGCCCTGGACCGTCTGCTGCGAAACCTAAGAACCGAGGTGCGGGCCGCGTGACCTCCACAGTGATGACGCCCGCGAAGGGCGAGCGCGCAGTGCGCCACTGGAGCATGCGCGCCCTTCGACTCCTCTGGAGACGACCGGGTGATTTCTTCCGCGCCCTCCACATGGTCACCCTCATCGTGGCCGGCGCGATTCTGGTCCGCCTCACTTCGGTGCGGGCGACACTGTCCCTCCTGGTTCGCCGGCCCGGCGCTCGCCCTGTGAGCCCGGTCGAGGTCCAGCGAAGGGTCGCGCTGCTCGATGGAGTCATCACGGTTCTGAAGCGTTCCTCGCCCCTCCTGTCGCCCACCTGCTGGGAGCGAGCGATCGTTCTCCAGCGCATCGTTGCCTCCGGCGGTGGGGAAGCGGATGTGGCGCTCGGCGTGCGCCCCGGCCCCAGGGGAGCGGTGGAAGGCCATGCCTGGGTGGAACGGGACGGCGCTCCCCTCTTCGAACCCACCGGACCCGGCTATCGCACGGCATTCGTCTTCAAGGCGCCCGCCGCCTGAGCGGCGACCGAAACGCGCTGGTCGCGCCAGAGTGCCCCTCGGCTGTAGACGCATCCGGATGCCGGTCACGTTTGGGTGCGACACCGAACAGACCGGCAAGTCCCGCCCCGATAGTCTGCGAGCGGACAATCTTCGACTTGCCCGCGGGCTTCCCAACTGCCCAGAACATGGAGTCGCTCGTGACCCTGCCTCTTCGCGGCGCAATCCTGCTCATGATTGCCTCTCTGGTCCTTCTCAGCGTGAGCGCCGATGCCGAGGCCGCGCCCACCGTGGTGCCGTCGCTGGGTGCGGCGCGGACCTACGCGGTTCTCGGCGGATCAACCGTAATCAATACAGGGCTCAGCATCGTCACTGGAGATCTGGGGGTGAGTCCGGGTTCCACGATCAGCGGCTTTCCTCCCGGAGTCATCGTGGGAACCAATCCAGACGCGGCCGCGGCGCAACTCGCGGTCACCTCTGCCTACAACATCCTCGAGAGTCAGGCTTGCGACACCGTCCTGACCGGACAGGATCTGGGCGGACTCACGCTTGGGCCGGGCGTCTATTGCTTCTCGTCGTCGGCCCAGTTGACGGGAACGCTCACCCTCGACGGCCAGGGCAGCCCCGCCCCCGCCTGGGTCTTTCAGATCGGGACCACCCTGACCGCCGCCAACGGCTCGAGCGTGGTCTTCATCAACGGCGGTCAATCGTGCGGGGTGTTCTGGAAGGTCGGCAGTTCCGCGACCCTTGGAACCACCAGTTCTTCTCTCGGCCACGTTCTCGCGCTGACCAATATCACTCTCACTACCGGTGCTACCGTGTCCGGCGGCCTCTTCGCGCGAAACGGTTTCGTGACGCTGGATGGCAACAACGTGGTTGCGGTGGGGAACTGCAGCCCCGTGACCACCGTGGTCTCTTCCCGCAATCCGTCGAACCTCACGGAATCCGTGACCTTCACCGCCACCGTGACCCCGATGGTGACCGGCGCATCGCCGGCGGGCACCGTGAGCTTGACAGACGGCGCGGTTGTGATCTGCAGCGCCGTCCCCCTCGTTTCCGGCCAGGCGACCTGCACCACGTCGGCGCTTGTCGCGGGCCTGCACGCGATTAGCGCGAACTATTCGGGCGATGGATCCAACGCCGCCAGCACGGGCGCCCTGCCCGGCGGCCAGCTCGTGGTCGACGCGACGCCGCTCGCGGCGGGGGATGTCCGAATCTCTCAGTTCCGATTCCGTGGCGAAGCGGTGTCGGGAAACGGTTCTCGAAACGAGTTCATCGAGCTCTACATCAACAAGCCGGTTGACGTCACCGTCGGCGCCGACGGTTGGGCGGTCTCGACCTTCGATCCCGCCGGATCCACCGCGAGCACGATCGCGGTCGTCCCCGCGGGCACGATCCTGAAAGCGAGGAGCTACTACCTGATAGTGAACGACTCTGGCTCGACCGGCTTCACGTCTGGCGCGTTGCCGGCCTACCCCGCGTTCTCAACCTCGGCGCTGCCGACGACGGTTGGAAGCGGAGATTTGCAATACACGGGAGATATTCCGGACGGAGCCGGCCTTGCGATCTTCCAGTCCGAGACGTCTCTGGATATAGGCAATCGCCTGGATTCCGTCGGCTTCTCCCACACCCCTCCCCTCGATGCGCTCTACCGGGAGGGAACCGGCCTGACCCCGAGCGGCGGCATCTCGGCGGATGCAGAGTTCGTCTTCGTGCGGAAGAGCGTGGGCGGCGTTCCCGTGGACACCGGGGACAATGAGGCGGATTTCTACTTCGTCTCCACGGACGCCCGCACCTTCGTGGGTCGGACGTCCCAGCTTGGGGCCCCGGGCCCGCGCGGCCAGTCTTCGGGTCGCTCCATGGTGCTGGCCTTCTCGTTCATCGACCCCGCGGTCTCGCAGGCCCTGCCCCCGAACCGCGCGGTCGATTTGAGCTTCACTCCGAACCACCTGGAGTTCCGGTTCCGGGTCACCAACAACACCGGCCAGGCGATCACCGCTCTTCGGTGGCGCTTCGTCACCCTCACCAATCTGAATGGGCCCGGGTATTTGCTTCCAACCCAGGCGGATCTGCGACCCATCACCGGAGTGAACCGTGCCCTGGTTCCGGCGACTTCGATTGGAGCCACGAGTGTCTTCGGGCTGGCGCTCGAGCTTGACGCCCTCCAGCCCCTGGGCGGCGGACTGAATTCGACCGTCGTCTACGCCCTGCCGGCGTCGCTGGCCCCGGGGGCAAGCGTCGACGTCAATTTCGTGTTCGCAAAGTCGAGGGGCGGAACTTTCAGGTTCCTGACTCAGGTTGAGGCCGTGCCATGACCGACGCGGAAAAGAACGAAGAACCGGGGGCTCGGACCTCAGAACAAGAGAAGAGGCCCTGGCTCGAGCCCGAGGTTTCGGAGGCGAAGAGCCTCATCGGATATCCGGATGGGCTCATTCTTCAAGGAGCCTCCGGTACGGAACCCTGACCACTCCGCCGGATTCGATGCCTGTCTATCGCCTCGCCGCCGGTGTTGATCTCCTGGTCGAGGGCGACGCCGGACTCGTGGAACTCGTTCGGCTCGCCATGCCCCGCCTCTTCCGGAGTGAACCAGATCTTGAAGGACAGCCGCTGTGGAGACTTCGCCTTGAATGGGAGGGCGACGCCGTTCCCGGGCCGCCATCGAGATCGGGTGCGAACCCTGATGGGCACGAGACGCGAACGGATGCCGGGACCGTGATCGTTCTCCCTCGTGGCCTCTGTCGTATCTTCGTACGCGACCCCGCTCAGCTCGGCGTTCTGCTTCACGTCGCGATCGCCGGGATCCTCCGTCGGCACCGCAGACTCCAGATTCACGCAGCCGCTCTGTCTCCGCCAGGAGGCGCCTCCGCGTTTCTATTCGTGGGGCCTTCGGGGGCGGGCAAGACCACGCTCACCATGAATCTGGCTCGGCGGGGCTGGGGATTTCTCTCAGACGACAGCGTTGTGCTCGCCGAGGCGAATGGGAGGTTCCATGCAAAGCCTCTGCGCCCCGGCTTCAGGGTGGGCCATGAAGGTCAGACCGGGAAACAGGTCCTCGATCCCGACCAGGAGTTTCCGAGCCAGCGCTTGAGCGCGGCGGCGGTTGGAAGTCTCGTCTTCGTCGAGCAGAGCGGCGCTCCGACCTCGCGGCTGATGCCTCTCCCCGGTGACGACGCCTTCGCCCGCCTTCCCGCAGCGGTGTCGCGGTTCGGGGTCGGCGAAGAAGCGCGCTGGCAACTCGGACTTATCGTGCGACTTTCGAGGCTCCCAGCCTTCATGCTCTCGGCGGGCGGGGACGTGCCGTTGGGCGACGACGCGCTGGAGCGTCTGCTACGCACTCTCCCACGGGAAGCGCTGGCTGCGTGACCCAGGCGCCGCCAGGTCGGGCCCTCTAACCCCGGGCGGACCCTCCATCCGCTTGGACCTAAGATCTCCCCCCAATGGGGCAGCCATCGATCGCATTTCGAGTGATGCTGGCGCCGCTGGTGTTCGTCCTCGGCATGGTCCTTCTCGGCCGGTATGCGCTCAGCATCGTGGCGCCCGAACCGCAGGCAACCCCCGTCCGCCCCCCGAAGCCGGTCCCGACTCCCGCCCCGCGCGGCCCCGATCCGCGCCTGGTTCGCGAGCTGACCGAGGGCCCCGATCGCGCCGGGGCCGCGCGAGGGCTCTACGGTGGAGGCTTCGCCGATCCCGCCTGGCTTCCCGCGATCGAAGCCGGCCTGGAGCGGTCGACATCCTACGACCGGGCGGCGCTGCAATGCCTTCGTCTTGCCATACCGCATTCCCAGCAGTTGCCGCTCGTCCGCGAGGTCTTGCTGCGGGGCCTCTCGCCGTTATCGGACGATGCGCGAACGGAGGCGCGCTGCGCACTCAAGGCGCTCCCTCGCATTCAAAGCGAGGCGCGCGCGCCTCTCGTCGGCCTGGTGCTCGCGTTCGTCGACACCCAGCCCTGGTCGGTCGACGAGGCGAGCGAAGCGCTGTCCGGCCTGCGGGTGGAACCGCTCCCGGAGCAGGTCCTGCGGCGTCTCAACTCCCTCGTGAAGAACGAGCGGCTGGACGGCGTGAAGCTCGCTCTCTCGCTGGGCGGGGGGGAGTTCGCGCCAGGCCTGCTCAGGCTGGCCAGTGAGGGGATCTGGCCCTACGTTCGCGGAGCCTTGCGATCCCGGCCTGACGCGGGGGCCGTCCGGTTCCTGGTCCGCCTTGCCCTCTCCCGTCCCGAGGATCAGGACATGATGAACACCCTGCTCGAGAGGGACGCGTACCCGGGTGACGCCTCCGGGACTGTCGCCGACCTGGCTCTCGATGAGCAGGAGACCGAGCAGATCCGCACCGGGGCCATCGAGTTCCTCGCTTTCCGCGGCAGGCAGGGGGTCTGCCTTCGGATCGAGCGGTTGCGGCAATCGTCATCGGAGGCCATCCGCGCCTATGCCACGGCGGCGCTGATGGAACCGCGTTGCCGCCCCTGAGACCACGGCCGAAAGCCTCGGTGGCCGAGCGGCTCGTGGGAGTCGGGCTTGCCGTCGTCGCGGTATCGGCCGCGGCCTACCTGTTGGCGCCCCCCTCATTGCGAAAAGTCTGGGACGAGAGAGGTCTCCCTCTCCGCTCTCTCGACGAGCAGTGGCAGGACATCGGCTATGAGACCGTCCCCATGGCCAGCCTCCTCCGACAGCCTCTGCGTGACGGGAGACCGATCCCGTATCGCTCGGTCGGCGGTCGGCTCAAGTTCCTGAGGGCCCCGGAAGGCGGCGGCAGCAGCGATCCCGTCGTCTGTCCCGACGGGCGCGTGTTCGCGGCTCAGGTGCCCAGCCCGTCGGGAGACTGGGCGCCCTCGGAGTGGGATGGAAATTCCTGGCGCCCGCTCCATCCGCCTCCCCCGTTGGGAGAGAGGCGGCCCCTGCTGCAAGGGGTGATCTGCCATCCCGACGGGAGAGTGCTCCTGATCGGCCGGGACGCGTTCCTCGACCGGGAAGGACAGGTCGTGGCCCGCAGGCCCACCGGCACCTTGGTGTCCACGGAGCGAGGCTTCTATCGCCTGGTCGAGACGAAGACAGGGTTCCCCCTGTGGTTCGCGACCCGGCCCGAGGGCCCCTGGCTCCCCGTCGGCGGCGGTCGGGACATCGCGGGTCTCGCGCCTTCAAAGGGGGGCGCCATCGCCTGGGGGCGGAACGTGGGCCGCCTCGTCGATTCCGCTCCCACCTGGCGCGAATGGCCGGTTGGTTTCATTCCGACCAGCGTGGGCGCCCTTTCCGGGGGAGGCTTCATCGCGTGGAACGACGCCCGGATTTACGTGGCCCCCACGTTCGAGGCGCCGATCGTGGAGATGCCGCTGCGCGGTCGCA
>Ga0154020_10004242_pt1 | contig 17107 bp, 16 predicted proteins | sample Klosneuvirus_201_FD_109709 | JGI IMG/M metagenome (GOLD analysis project Ga0154020, IMG submission 109709) | Active sludge microbial communities from wastewater, Klosterneuburg, Austria - Klosneuvirus_20160825_MG | ecosystem: Engineered > WWTP > Aerobic digester > Activated sludge | place...
CGCGATGAAACCAGGCACGTCAACACCCAGGACGGGTCGGCTTGTCTCTTTGTGACGGACGAGAAGGTGCGCTGGCTCCCTCAGGGATCCACGCTGCTGACTTTCTTCCGGGGACCCGTGCACAGCTTCTTCCTGAGTCAGCTTGCGTACGAGAGGGACGGCGAGTGGCCATTTGGGCAGCGTCCCCACGGGGATGCAGGTGTCCTGCACATGTACGCTGAGCTGATGGGTAGCACCGACCTGATGGTGGGACGCCAGGTCATGCAGTGCTTGGCACTGACGAGAAACAACAAGCACATGGACTGTCCATGCGGTAGCGGAAAAAAGCAGCGCACCTGCCACATGGAGTCAATTGAGCGCCTCCGCCACCAGTTCCCCCACGCGATGGTGCGGACTTCGCTTGCGAAGCTTGAGAGGGGACGCAATGTGAAAACGGCCACCCGCGGAGGCCAACCAGCGCGGCGTGGGTGAAGTCTTGATTGATACGGATTGGATGTCTGAATTTTGTGCGTGATGACGAGGTGTAGTCGTGGTTGATGATGAACGCTCTCAGATCCCGGATGTCCTGCGTGAGCTGGTCGCGCCGCTGCTCTCGGCAATTGCGAGTGGCCGAATCGTTGACCACCAGCGCCCTGCGACGCTGCTTCAAGAGCTGCAGCGGGATTCCGCGCGAGCCGCGGAGGCAGTCATGGCGCGCCCGGAGGCCATGGACACGATGTTGGCTTTCATTGGGGAGATTGATTTTGCGGAAGTGCGTCGTGGCCTTGACGAGGCCACGCGCGCCGCGAAGCGGGGCGCGGCCGCTGACCAGCGGTATTCCTTGCTCTTGAACCTGGTCCGAGGTGCGGACGCAGCCTGCCCGCACATCGCTGTTGTCGCCTTTGCGCGCATTCTCCAACCGGAATTCTATCGGCGGTTCTGTGAGCCCGTCGATCTCCTGCTGACAGCAGAGGCGTCGAAGGGTGAGGTCCGTGCTCGGGCGTTGATGCGCGCGGCGCGAGAAATCGGTGAATGGCTGTATGAGCCCTACCTGCGCTTGCTTTGGGAGCTGTCAGAATTTGGCCGTGGCAAGCGCGCGAAATGGCCGCCCTTCGGCCAGTTGGTAAACCAGTGCGTGGAACGCTTTGCAGAATTGCCGCGACTTGTTGAGCCTCAAGCCGCACTGCTGCGCAACGCGGGGGCTCACGCCACATGGGTGTACGTGGCGGCGGAGAAGAGCATCATCATGTGGGACGAGGGCAAGACCCCCACCCGAGTCACCTTAGCCACTCTGCAGGATACGGTGATGGCAATGTGGCAGGTCGCGGGGCCGACGCTGTGGCACGTGGCGAGCCTTCACGTCGTCCGAGATCTTGTCATTGGCAAAGGCCTCATGGACCTCTTTGAGCAAGTGGCGAAGGTGCTCCTGTCGCGGCAGCCCGCAGACCGCACTGCCGCCCTTGAACTGCTGGAAGAATGGCGGAAACAGCTCACCGCACCCCTGGAGCAGTTCTTTGGAAAGTGTTTGTAGGGCCGCAGTGCTCAGCCCGCGATTGCCCGTGAAAGACACGTGGACGCTCGAACCGTGGTACAGTACGCGGCCACCGACAATGCCCTGGGTCCCCCGTTGCAGAACAACCGGCACGCCGTGAATATGGACATGGTCGCGGCAATCACAGCGGGGGGAAGAAATTGAATACGACGCGCCAACTGCGTCCCGTCGCGTACCACGAGGCCGGGCACGTCGTCATGGACTGGGCTCTGGGCTTCAAGGCGGCGGATGTGACCATAGTTCCCGAAATGGCCACCGACACTCTCGGGACGGCGAGACGTGAACAGACGCCATCGGACGTGTTGACTTGGCAAGCGGCAAAAGCCGCGGAAATCCGGTTCCGCCCCTTCCAGCGCCGAGGCATGCAAGAAAAAGATCCCGCTGGCTACGCCCGCGCCTTGAACGAGCTCGACGAGGCCAAGCGACGTCACGAGGACGACAAACCGCACAAGCGCAGAGTCGTCCTCACACTTCTGGGCGGGCTGATAGCTGAGCAGATGGGCACTGGGGTTCGCAATGACGAAGGCGCCCGGGATGACTTGGAGACGGCACGAGTCGTCGCACGCGGCATCGTAGGGAGCCCGCACCTGATCCAAAAGTTCCTTGAGGAAGCCGAGCGTGAAACCAACAAGTTGCTTGCACTTCACTGGGCAGCCGTCCTGTCCGTTGCCGGGGCGCTCGAGGAACGCAACACGTTGACAGCCGATGCAGTTGCGGCCCTGTTGGGGGACCCTCCGCCGGGCTCACATAGTTGAAACGTTTGCCGGCCAGCGTCGTGTCCTCGCAGACAGTTGGCGTAGGCAAGCCCGGCTTCGGCCGTTCTCGAGCATGAGGTCAGGCCCGCCACCTCGGCCAAGGCGTTGCCCGCCGGTTGCCCACGAGGTGGCCAGACCTGTCCTGACATGCCCGACCGCGCCCCGGCTTGCGAATCGCGCAAACCCGCATCAGCATTGACCGGTCGCGCAACAGCGCCATTTTCAAACCCTCCTCGACGGAGAGTTCGAATCTCTCTCTCTCCGTGCAGTGAACCAGGCTCCTTCCGGCCTGGTTTTCTGCTTCATTGAGCCCAGGTCTGACCGCTGGCCGGAGCCAGCGAGGTGGTGGTGGCCGCGTGCGTTGCCCACGGGTTGCCCGTCAATGGCGGCGCTGGTGGCGTAGCCCAGACTTGGTTGAGCACTGCCAGCGCGCCCGACACCGCGGACGGCATAACGTGGGCGTACCGGAGCGTCATGTGGATGGTTGAATGGCCCAGGAGGTTCTGGATGACGTGGAGCGGCACGCCGGCGCATGCCAGCTGCGTCGCAAACGTGTGACGAAGGGTGTGCCAGCCGAAGGGTGGAAGCCCTGCGCGTCGGAATTGGCGGTGGAGGGCTTTGGTGCAGGTGACCTCGGGCACGTACTCACCGGCCAGGTTGTGGAACACCAGCTCGTGCTCACGCGTCAGCGTGCCGAGGACATCCAGCGCGTCGTCAGTGAGCGGGACCAGGCGCTCGCGGTTGTTCTTCGGCGTGGACACAACGTTCTTCACGACGGCGCGCCGGACCATGAGGTGCTTGCCTGGAAGGTTGACGTCTATCCAACGGAGCGCGCGCAACTCGCCGATGCGCAGTCCCGTCCGAAGGGCCAGCAGGACCATTGCCCGCCACGCCGGGTGAACGTGCGCAATGAGCGCAGCGGACTGTTCACGCGTGAGGAACTTGAACGGCGGAGGTGCAGTCTTCAGCAACCTGATGGCCGGACCGCCGCGAAATGCGCCCCACTCAACCCCTGAGCGCAGGCACCGTGCGAGGACAGCCAAGTGGCCGTTCACTGTCTTGGCGCAAAGCCCTCCCGCACGCTTCGCAACTTTGTACTGCTCAACGGCGTCGCCGGTGATGGCGTCCAACCTGAACTTCCCAAACGCGGGAACCAGGTGGTTGCGCAGGATCACGTCCTTGGACCACTGCGTGGAGGGTTTGTTGTTGGCGACGGCGTAGGTCTTGAACCAGTGCGCCGAGAAATCCGCGAACGTTGGCGCATGAGACGCCGCCTTCGCTGTCAGCGGCTCGCCGCGCACCACGCGCTGGCGGAGGGCACTTTCGTACTCCTTGGCAGCTCGCTCGGTGTTGATGGGGCTCCGCTTGCGGTAGCGGGTGCCTTCAACGCGGAAGTCCACCCACCAGCTGTTCTTGATTTTCCTTGTCATAGGGTTTTGGGATCGACCGATTCCACCCTGCCGCGGGACAGCAGCGCTTCAATGTCGGCTCGCGAAAACCGCAGCGCGCCGGATACTCTGGAGAACGCCAGAGCGCGCCGGTCGACGAGGCGGTAAATTGTCTTTGTGGAGACGCGCAGCAGGTCTGCAGTTTCAGAGATGGTGAGAAGGTCAAGCGCCTTGCCACGCGTGGTGGTGGAATCGGTGGTCATAGTAAATTGTCAGGGAGCAACCTTGGCGAGCGCGGACTTGGCAATCCGCGCACCGGGGCAACGTCCCTATTGTACCATGGGCCGCCAACGCGACCCTTCGCCGGCCATCCTGGAACATGAGCCAGCGTCCTGTAAGGGGGAACTGCTGTGGCCAACTTCAACGCCAAGAAGGACCGCGGTGGCGTGGTCCTTGAGGGCGCGCTGATGAGAGATGGCTGTGGATAAGTGGCCGCCGGGCCGCAAAACCAGTCCCCCTTACGCGGTTGCATGGCTTCTGGCAGGATATGAGCAGGTTCATTCACCCCGTCGAGAATTGGCCTGATTGAGCAAAGTCTCGATGGAATAAAACACCCCAGGCCCGCCGCAGCCAGCATTCGCAGGATACCACGCCTGGGAACAGGCGCGGCCGGACGCTGGGGACAACTTGTATATGTCTCACGGTCCCCGTGGCGACTGCACCATCTTGGCGGTCATTCCGCACAAGCGATGGGGCGGTTTCGCTGTCCTCACTCGCTACGGCGTGCCAGCCGGCGGATTTCGAACAACGTCGCTGCGCCCGTTCCGTTGCCAGGCGGATCGGGTAAAGGCGCTGGCCTGCCGCACCAGAATGGCGCTTGCGCGGTACGGCCCGGCTCTCGTCGTCGTGGCCAAAGCGGCGGACGACACCGAGCACGCCGAGCTTGCTGACGCCGTTGTGGCGGCCGCGCGCACCCTCAACGTCCCCGCAGTTCAGCGTGATGTTGATGCCACCCGCACCGCCCTGCTTGGCGCCGTGCGTGGCGACAGCCAGGAGGCGTTGGGCAAGCACCTGGTATCCACCATCGCACCGGACCTCAACGCGCACCTGGGCCGCGGCGAGGAAAACCGACACTACCGTCGCCACGCGTGGAACGCGCTTGCGCTGGCCGCGGTTGAGTATGAGCGGCTTTTCCCCGGCGCCATGCGCACCGGCGGGTGCCCCCCGGAGAATCTGCCTGTGGCGTCTCCGCTATGAGCGGCCTCCGCCTCACGCTTCACGATGGCGACCAGTCCAAGGACCTGCCCCTCTTCGCACTGGCGGCAGCCGTCAGGATGGACGCCCAAAGCCTGCACCGACTGCTGGCGGGCTTTCTGTCCGCGCGCGCGGCGGACACCCGTTACGACGTCAACGTGAACGTTCAAAGAAATATTTCTATAACGGAACGTTACGAGGGGCGCGTCACAGGTTCCGCGCATGGTTACGCAGACTTCCTGGCGGACCGCCTCAGTGACCATGCCAACATCGCCCTATTGCGCGTGCTGGCAGCCCAACACCCGCGCGAGCTGCTGGAGGACGCGCTCCGCCGGACCATGGCAATTCCCGCCGCAACCATCAGGAAGACGCGCGGGGCGTGCTTCACCGGAGTGGTGCGACTCCTTGCCCGCAATTCAAACCCAAATGCCTATGATGGAAAACAGACCCCCGCGCCGTGATCCCAGAATTCTTGTCATCCGTGCCAGCCAGACGGGCCTCGCTTACGGGGCGTTGGACGCGTGGGATGTTGCAGGCATGGGTGAACTTGGCCCGCCCACAGCGCTCAAAATTGCCAGACTGCTGCTCCGGATCAAGCCGTCAGGCGTCCTGTGGCTCGGGGCAGCGCCGGCGAGCGCCAAGAGTGCCCTGAAGGTAACCGGCGTCTCCGTGATTGAACTGAAGTCCACGGAAGTCGCAAAGCTGCGGCGGTTGGCGCCCACGCCCGCCGCGCTGACCGCAGAGTACCCAGCGTTGGGTCCCGTGGACGCCGGTCCACTCATGGAACTTCTGCAAGTTGCCGCGGCCGCGCTCATTCTCATGAAAATCCAACGACAGTATGCAAGGAGAGGACAAAACCGTTGAGTCCGTGCGAGCACTCTTGGACCAGCTCGCGCGGCACCAATTCCTGACCGCAGCGCACCTCACCGTTCTCAGCGACGACCGCACGCAAGATGTTGCTCCCATGCTTGGCAACCTCGTCGCGCGCAGTCTCGTGAATGAACTGCAGCGTGGCGCCGGGATGGCGAGCGCCTACGCGCTGAGCACAAGAGGCGCCCGCCTGCTCCACGAAACCGGCGGCCCGCTTGTGAAGGCGCCGAACAAACGCAAGTCGTTGTTCATGTTGGACCACGAACTGGCCCTCGCTGACGTAGCTGTGGTGTTCCACCGGCTACACCGCTCAGGTCTGATACGGCTCCTGCGGTGGGAAGCATCGCGCACACAGCTTGGCGATTCCGCGTGGGTCCGGTGGCGTGGTGAACATGTGCGCGTTCCACTTGTGCCGGACGCGTTGGCGATCTTGGAGCACGACGGGCGGGTTGAAGCGCTCCTCATTGAGGTGGACCGTGGAACAGTGGGGATTCCGCGGATGTCGCTCAAGTACGCCGGCTTCCGGCAGTGGTGGTCCGAGGATGGCGCACAGAACCGCTTTGGTGTCCGCGGCGTTCGTGTTCTTACCGTGGCGCCCGGCGCTCACCGGCTCCGACGACTCCAGCAGAGTGCGCATGAGTCCACCGGAGGTCACGCTGGTGGCCTGCTGTGGTTCATCACGCAGGACAGCTTCGACATCCGCGCGCCGTCGCGCCTGTTCAGCGCCCCTTGTTTCATTGCGTCACCCACCGTGGACTCCCGGACACTCTGGTCCAATGCATCGCGCCCTTCCGCCGCCGAGGCCTCGCCATAGGCCCGTGTGCGTGCTTCGCCGCCTGTGCGGCAGAGCCCGGCCCGTCCGGCGCCCACAGGAGGACCGGGCACGGGCGCGGAAGGGCGTACCCTGAGCAACACCAAACGGTATGCGCCCTGTGAGCACATCAATCAGCAAACCAAGACCCGCTGCTGGGGCTGGAGACCTGGTTCCCATCGGCGTGATTGATCACCGCGGCCCCCGCCGCGGTGCGGCGTTTGGCATTGCTCCGGATGACATGCTCCGCGGCGTGTACATTCTGGGAAAAACCGGAACCGGCAAGACCACGCTGCTGGAGGGAATGGTCGTCGCCCAAATGGAGGCCGGGCAAGGTTGCGCCATCGTGGACCCGCATGGGGATCTGGCAGAACGCGTCCTCGCGCTGGTTCCTCGCTGGCGCACAAATGACGTGGTGCTCATCGACGGCAGTGATGTCGGGCACGTGGTTGGCCTGAACCTCCTTGAATGCCCAGCGCCATCGCAGCGTCACCTCGTCGCGTCCACGGTCATTTCAATTTTTCGCAAGCTGTACGGGGAGTTCTGGGGCCCCCGCATGCAGCACTGTTTTCTGAACACGCTGCTCGCCGTGCTGGCAGCGCCCAACCCGACGCTGCTCTCGGTGCCACGCATGCTCTCGGAGCCCTCATTCCGCGCCAAGGTTCTTGCTCACGTGACCGACGATGGAGTGCGCCACTTCTGGGAACACGAGTTCGCGCGCATGCCAGCCGGGTTCGCTGCGGAGGTTGTTGCGCCAGTCCAAAACAAGGTTGGCGCCGCATTGGCGTCACCATTGCTCCGCGCCATGTTCGCGCAGTCTCGGAGCGCGTTCTCTTTCCGTGGCGTCATGGACGCGGGCCAGATTCTCATTGCCCGCCTGCCGAAGGGACTGATGGGCGAGGACGCGTCCGCGTTTCTTGGCGCCGTGTTGGTGGGGGGCTTCCAGATGGCGGCTTACTCCCGCGCAGACACGCCGGAAGGAAACCGGCGCCCATTCGCGCTCTACGTTGATGAATTCCCGTCCATGGTCACGGATTCCTTTGCCGGCTTGCTGAGCGAGGGGCGCAAATACGGTTTGGCCCTTGTGCTTGCACATCAACACGTGGACCAACTGGAACAGCAGCTTCAGTCCGCTGTCCTTGGGAATGCGGGCACCATCGTCGCGTTCCGCATGGGTGCCCGGGACGCCGAACGCCTGGGGCCAGAGTTCACTCCCGAGTTTGCGCCTGGAGATCTAACGCGCCTCGGGAGGCACCAGGTGGCGCTGAGGCTCTCCATCCAGGGCGTCACCAGCGTCCCGTTCTCCGCCGTCACGCTTCCGCCGCGCTCGGGATGCCGCGCCCGCGCCGACATTGTGCGCGCGGTTGCTCGGGAGCGATATTCTATACCAGTGGTGACAACGCAAAACGCGCCGCCAGAGCGTTCGCTCCACCGTGAAGTTATCCACAGGCCCGCTGCGCCAGTTCCCCCTTACGCCCAACATCTGCCCCTGTAGCCTGTGCACCAAGAGCGACAGTCGCTCCGTTCATTCATTCAACCAACCAAGGAGGCAAAGATGAGCCGGGACAGCAACCCGCTTGTGCATCGCATTCCCGTGAAAGACAGCAGTGGCCGTGTCATCGGGGCAAAGGAGGTCGTCGCGTACCGCGGCCTACTTGACATGGTTCACAAAGAGCGCCTGACGGAGATTTCCACCGAACTCCTGCAGGCGCCCACAAAGGACAACGGTGAGACGGCGATAGTGCGCGCATCCGTCACGACGAGCCGAGGGACCTTCACTGGCATTGGCGACGCCAATCCCAAGAATGTGAATCCACGAATTGTTCCCCACATAATTCGCATGGCAGAGACGCGCAGTCTGGCGAGGGCTATGAGGGCTGCCGTCAATATCGGCGTCGTAGCCATGGAAGAATTGGGCGACGACCTGGATGACAGCCTCACGTACGAGGGCACGCTCCAGCCGACGGGCGGCAACGGCAACAATGGCAACGGGTCACACGGCCCGCCGTCCAGCACGCAAGCGGCACATGCAGCGCATGGTGCTCCGCAGAACGGCAACGGCAATGGCCACAGCAACGGCAACGGCAACGGTGGATACCGGGGCTCCGCGGACAGCAACAAGCCCACGGATTCCCAGCGGCGCTTTCTCTTCCGCCTTCTCTCTGAACGAGGGATGCACGGTGAGCAGGCCCGCGAGCTCATTCACAAGGAGCTTGGCGTGGCGTCACTGGACGACGCCAAGAAGGCCGAGGTCTCCGCGTTCATCGACCGCCTGAAGAATCAGAACGGCCAGAACGGCTCGGCTGAGCCTGGGTCCAGGGGTTGATGCCATGGCTGGCCTCATCCTTTCTGCAACCCAACTCACGACATTCCTGATGTGCCCGCGGAAATACGGCTTCCGGTACAAGGAACGCATTCCGCCGGAATTTCAGGCGGGAGCGTTCGCGTTTGGCCGGGCAGTTCACAGCGCACTGGAGTGGTTCCACGGCGAGAAGACCATCGGCAAGATTCCACCCGCCGTGCAAGTCATGAAGATTTTCCGCGCGGACTTTGACAGCGAAATGGAACGGCCTGTCCGCTGGAAAGACACGGATGACCCTGCTGAGCTGGCGGAACGCGGTGCGGAACTCGTCGGCATGTACGTCGAGCACTTCAAGGACATGGACGTCCATGCCGCGGAACTGCCATTCCAAGTTCCGCTCGTCGACCATGAAACGGGAGAAATCTTCCCGTGGAGACTGCGCGGATACTTTGACCTCATCCTTGCCGGCGACCAGCTGGTGGAGATGAAGACGGCGGCGCGGCGACTCGCACCGAGCGACCTGCTCCGTCGAGTGCAGCTTTCCGCCTATGCATACGCGTACCGGGAGAGGTTTGGACGGGACCCCATTCTCCTCGTCACGACCCTCCTCAAGACCAAGAAGCCTGCGCTGGAGATCATCACCACCAACCGGACATACAAAGATGACGCCTTCTTCGCGCATCTCGCCGACCAGGTGGCGCGCGGCATCATTGCCGAAGCCTTTCCACCCAATCCGGGGTGGATGTGTGAGGGCTGCGAATACCAGGACCACTGCGGTGCCTGGCGCGGCACGCGCACAAGCCAACAGCACCTTCCCATCATTACGGAACCCGACACCGACCGCGAGCTGGCCATTGCAGACCAGTGAACGGCGAGCCGGCATTCCAACCCGGGACGCGACACCATGTGCGTCCCGCTTTTCTCCGTCGGGAGCGAGGACCTGTTCTTTCCCCGACGCCAAGATCCCATCATCCCGACGGAGAAGAGTCTCAACATCCGGGAAGCGCACCGCTTCCCCTGGTTCTCACGGGGCTGAAGCGTACCGCATGAAGCGGCACGGCAATCGGCCCCGGGAGGTACCGGACCATGATGCAAGATCAGGCCAGTGACGACGTTCAACATCCCGTTCTTTCAAATTCAGACGCGGTGCTCACGAGCGACGACGCCACCGCGCTGTTCAGTCAGATTCCGTGGCACGCGCCCGCCCTGATTGCCAAAGGTACGCCCAAGCGCATTGGTGACCTCATCTATTGTGAGCCCGCCATGGACCAGGTTGCCAACGCCATCCGGCGCGTGGCTCCGCACGACGCGCCGGTGTTCATTCAGGGTGAGAGTGGCACGGGCAAAGAGTTGGTGGCGCGCGCCATCTACCAGCTTGGACCGCGGGCGGCCGACCCGTTTGTGGCAGTCAACTGTGCGGCTCTCACGCCCCCGCTCGTCGAGAGTGAGCTGTTTGGCCATGAGAGGGGCGCTTTTACCGGCGCCGACCGGACTCGCCTCGGCGCATTTGAGGAGGCCGGCCAGGGGACGCTCTTTCTCGACGAGGTGGGGGACCTGAGCCTCGAGGTGCAGGCCAAATTGCTCCGCGCCTTGGAGAACAGCGAAATCCGGCGCGTGGGTGCGCATGGCACGCGCAAGGTGCAGTGCCGCGTCGTCACCGCCACGCACCAGAAGCTTTGTGCGCAGGTCGCGCAGGGCGCGTTTCGGAACGATTTGTTTCACCGCCTCAGCGTGCTGCCAATCCAAGTTCCACCGCTCCGCGACCGCAAGAGTGACGTCGCTACGCTCTCCAGACATTTTCTCCAGCAGGTTGGCAACGGCAAAACCGTTGTCACGCCGGCCGCACTCAAGAAGCTCGAGGGCCACAGCTTTCCGGGGAATGTCCGGGAGCTGCGCAACGTCCTCTTCCGGGCAGTGATCCTTTCGGGGCAGGTCGTCCTCGACGCCAGTGATATTGTGTTTCAACAGCTGGCGCTCACGAACGTCGTGGAACATACCCGCATCTATTTGCCTGGCCGAACCCTGGCGGAGATTGAGGCGGTCGCAATCCACCAAGCCATTCAGTCCCACGGCTCGCACAGCGCCGCAGCCCGGGCGCTGGGGATCTCCCGTTCCACGCTCATTGCCCGCGTCAAATCCCGACGCGGTCAAGCGTGACCCCGTTTCGTTTCTTCCTGGGCACCCACGAGGTCAGTTGGTTGGAGCAGACAGCGGTTCCGCTATTTGTGAGCCGACGACGTTTGGCGCTGCGCCGCACCCTGCCGAGGGCGCGCGCGTCTGGGCCTTGGACAGCGGCGGGTTCACAGAGTTGTCCATGTATGGCAGGTGGGCGCTTGGGGCGCGGGAGTACGTCTCTGAGGTGCGCCGCTTTCGCGACGAGATCGGAAATCTGTTGTGGGCCGCGCCGCAGGACTGGATGTGTGAGCCGGAAATCCTAGCCAAGACCGGGCACACAGTGCAGGAGCATCAGAGGCTGACCGTGCAAAATTTTGTCGAGCTGCACGAGCTGGCGCCGGACCTTCCCTTCATCCCTGTCCTTCAAGGTTTCTGGGGTCCGGCGGGGGCCAGCTGGTGTCACGGCTCAACGTATGAGGAGTGCGCGCAGGAGTACGCCCGTGCTGGCGTGGACCTCACCAAGTTTCCGCTCGTCGGCCTTGGAAGCGTGTACCGACGACAGGCCACGGGTCTCGCGTTCTTTCTCCATGTGGAACGGCAACTTCAGCCGTTCATTGCCGCGGGCGTGCAGCTCCACGGGTTTGGGCTGAAGAGCAACGGATTCCACAACGGGGCACTGACACAGGGGCTCTTCGCCAGTGCAGACTCCATGGCCTGGTCATTCCACGCCCGACGCCAACGTGATGGACATCAGCGCGGATGCACGCACAAGAGTTGCGCGAACTGCCTTCCGTTCGCACTTCAATGGCGGGCGCGCATGTTGTCCAGCATTGATGGTCACCTCGACGAGGCATTCACGGTCCACGTCGCCACCACCACAGAGCCGAAACAGACTGACATGTTCCTCCAGAGCAATTGGGGCCAAAGCCATCCTGAACCTCCGGCTGCATACCCCACCACGGGACCCGATCAAACATCGGCGTCCCGCTTTTCTCCGTCGGGCGCGAGCGTTCGTATGCTCCTCGCACCTTTGCTCGTCCCGACGGAGAAGAGCCTGGTCCCGGTTCTCACGGAGCTGACCACGCCGGCATTCCGCCATGCGTCACGTCGGCTCCGGGAGGTACCGGACCATGCAAGGACAAACATTCGACCAGGTTCTTCACCACGTTCATTCACGCGCCGCACGCATGCTGCCGGATGCAGTTGTTCGGACCGCAGATCTCCGCATGGACAAAGACGGAAGGATGTCCGCCGCGGGCTCGCCCACGTGGCGGCTCAATGACTGGAGCCAGCGGCAGCTGGCCTCTCTCCTTGGGATCCGCTGGGGTAAATGGTTTGAGACCACGAGTGGCGAGGAGCGCGCGGAAGAAGTGAACCGCCGCCTCTCCCGCATTCCCGGCGAGAAGAAGGTGCGTGCTTGGCGGGATGACACCGGCGAAGCCAACGGGATTGCCCGGTCCTTCATGGCTCCCGCATTCACGCCCATCGACGATGCGCGCATCTTTGACCGCATGGACAAAACCATGCGGCCTGCGCTCGGCGACTACCGCTTCACGCGCGTGGAGCTCACGGACACCACCACGCAATACGCGGTGCAGCGCACAGAGCCCGTGGACATTGAGGGTGACGTGTTCTTTCCTGGCTGGACGCTCCGCAACAGCGAGGTGGGCGCCGGCCCGTTTACGCTGGATGACTTCTGGCTCCGTCAGATTTGCACCAACGGCATGACGGTGAAGGTGGGCGGAAAACACTTGCTGTACCGCACGCACCGCCAGATCGACGACGACCAGCTGTCCGCCGGCATTGTTGTGGCGCTGGCCAGGTTGCCGGAGCGCTGGGAGGAGACCACAAAGCTCCTCACTGGCGCCAAGAAAACGCCCATCTCCGCGCCGGACGTGGAGGTGGAGCACGCGCTGGCGGGCATCCCCCGCGCGCTCGTCGAGGAGGCACAGACGGAGGCGTTGAAGGATGGAGAGCGCACGAGATTTGGCGTTGTGCAGGCCATTACCCGTATTGCGCACACAACCAACACAGACCCGGAGATCCGCTTCCGCATGGAGCAGATGGCCGGGGAGTACCTCGCCGCTGCTTGAAGCAGCGCGGCCGGCCCCACACGTGGGACCGGTCTTTTTTTGACGCCCACAGGGACCTGGGCGTGGTCCACTGCCTACCTATCCACTGCCCATCTGGTTGTGTTTGTCCAAGGCGGCGGCTAAGAACACGGGCAAGCAGGAAGACTACCCTCTCGCCGCTGGGGTCAGCGGGCCAGAACAACGGTAGGTCGGTCCGCCTGCGGGACGTCCTCTCCCCAGACCCCGGTCCCAAGCGGACTGCGAACGCAACCAAACACGTCGCATCACATACGGCCCCGCGCGGTAACGCGTGCGTCCTGCTCGAACGGCTGCCCTGCTGGGGCAGTGGTGTCCGTCGGTGCTGCGCTTTCAAGGAGCAGCGAGCATGAAGATTCTCAAGGTCATCCACGGGTACCCCATGCGGTACAACGCCGGTTCAGAGGTCTACAGCCGGACGCTGTGCCATTCCCTTGCTTCGCGCCACGAGGTCCACGTCTTCACGCGCGAAGAGAACCCATATGCCCCGGACCACACGATTCGCACCGAGACAGACCCGCATTGCCCAGCGGTGACCCTGCACCTGGTGAATCAAGCCAACTCTAGGGACCGCTACCGCCACGCCGGAGTGGACCAGCGGTTTGCAGAGCTGCTGGACATCCACCGCCCCGATGTTGTTCACATCGGGCACCTCAACCACCTGTCCACATCACTAGTGCTTGAAGCGTCCCAGCGCGGTGTTCCCGTCATCTTCACGCTCCATGACTACTGGATGGCCTGCCCGCGCGGGCAGTTCCTGCAGATGCATCCGGAAGATACGTCCGCGGTGTGGTGCACATGTGACGGTCAGGAGGACCGAAAGTGCGCTGAGCGGTGTTACGCGCGCTACTTCTCCGGCGCTGCTGCAGAACGTGACGAGGACGTCCAACATTGGACACGGTGGGTGGCTCGACGGATGGCGCACATCCGGGAAGTCATTGACCACGTCGACACGTTTGTCTGTCCGTCACGGTACCTCATGGAACGCATGCGCGACGCGCTGGCCATTCCGGAAAGGAAACTCCAGCACTTGGACTACGGTTTTGACCACGCGCGTCTCACTGGGAGGCAACGCAAGGCCGGAGAGCAGTTCACGTTCGGCTATATCGGCACTCACATTCCGCCCAAAGGCATTCACCTTCCGCTGGAGGCGTTTGGCGGACTGCGCGGTTCCCCGGCGCTGCGCATCTGGGGCCGTGACCGCGGCCAGGAAACGGAAGCCCTCCATCGGTTGGCGGCCGCGCTCCCAGGTGACGCCGCCGCGCGTGTGGAGTGGCTGCCGGAATATCCCAACGACCGGATCGTGCCGGAGGTCTTCAACCAGGTGGACGCCATCGTGGTGCCGTCCATGTGGATGGAGAACGCGCCACTCGTCATCCATGAAGCTCAGCAGGCGCGGGTTCCGGTCATCACCGCTGACGTCGGCGGCATGGCGGAGTTTGTCCATCATGACGTCAACGGGCTGTTGTTTCGTCACCGAGACCCGGGCTCACTCCGTGATCAAATGCAGGACCTCATGGATAACCCGGCACGTGCCGCCGGGCTTGGTGAGCGTGGCTACATCCACTCGTCCGACGGCAATGTCCCGGAGATCGGCGCACACGTCGCAGCCCTGGAGCACATCTATGAACAGGCGCTGAACCGCCGCAAACGTGCAAGCGTCACGCATGCCGCGGCGCCATGGCGCATCACTTTCGACACCAACCCGGACACCTGCAACATGCACTGCATCATGTGCGAGGAGCATTCCCCGCACAGCACGCTGCAGCGCGAGAGAAAGGAAGCCGGCAAGCCCCCGCGGCTCATGCCGCTGGAGTTCATTGAGCGCACCGTGGCCGAGGCCGCCCCCCTTGGCCTCCGGGAAATCATCCCGTCGACGATGGGAGAGCCGCTTCTCTACGCCCACTTCGAGGACATTCTGCGTATTTGCCGTCAGCACGACGTCAAACTGAACCTCACCACCAATGGCACGTTTCCCAAATTGGGTGCGCGCGAATGGGCGGCGCGGATTGTCCCCGTCACCTCCGACGTCAAGATCTCCTGGAATGCAGCCACCGAGAAAACCCATGGGCTCGTGATGCTGGGCTCACAGTGGAAGCGTGTGCTCACCAATGTGCGGGAGTTCATCATGGTGCGTGACCGCCATGCCGCCGAAGGCGGCAACCGGTGCCGAATGACGTTCCAGCTCACATTCATGGAGGTCAATCTCGAAGAGATACCGCAGATCGTCCGCTTGGCAGCGGAGCTTGGCGTGGACCGTGTGAAGGGCCATCACCTCTGGGCGCACTTCAAGGAGATCGCGGAGCAGTCTTTGCGCCGCTCTCCAGAATCGGTGCGCCGCTGGAACCATGTGGTGCTGGAAGCCCGCGACATGGCAGACGCCCACCGGCTCCCAAACGGCAAGCCGGTTCTCCTCGAGAACTTCTTCATGCTCGATGAGACGGTACGCGGGGACCTTGCGCCTGACGGCGTGTGCCCGTTCCTTGGTCAGGAGGCGTGGGTCAATGCCGAAGGGCGGTTTGATCCATGCTGCGCTCCGGATGCTCAACGCAAATCGCTAGGCAGTTTTGGCAACATTGGAGAGGCGGGGCTGCTCAGCTTGTGGAACGGCAGCAACTACCGGCACCTGGTCACCACGTATCACAACCGGGCGCTGTGCATTGGCTGCAACATGAAGAAGCCGGTGGGGGTGCGGTCATGAAACCGATCCCATCAAACGACGCTGCACATTGGCACACGACCCGGATTTCCACGGATGGGACACACCATACCGCGGCCGGCCATCCGCTCTATGCGGAGCGCTTTGACGTCGTACAAAAGTTCCACACACCCGGCTTGGCCCCTGTTTCAAAGGCGAGGAGCGCTTGGCACATCCGCACGAATGGCAGCGCCGCCTACAATGAACGCTATGCAATCACGTACGGATTTTATGAGAACCGGGCCGCAGTGTCCGACGGAAGCCAGTGGTTTCACATCGCGCCGGACGGCGCTCCTATCAGCCACCTCCGATACGCTTGGTGCGGAAATTTTCAGGAAGGGTTCTGCCCGGCAAGAGACAGGGACGGCGCCTACCTCTACGTGGGCATCGACGATGCGCCGCGGTTTGATGAGCGCTGGCGGTACGCGGGGGACTTCCGTGACGGCGTTGCGGTGGTCCAGGCTCACGACGGCAGGTCATCGCATATCAACACCCGAGGACACCTGGTCCACCGCGCGTGGTTCCATGACCTCGACGTCTTCCACAAAGGCTGGGCCCGCGCGAAGGACGCTGCAGGTTGGCTGCACATTGGTTCTGACGGAACGCCTGCTTACCGACGCCGGTTCGTGTCCGTGGAGCCGTTCTACAACGGCCAGGCGCGCGTGGAGCTTGCGGACGGCACGCTGGAGATCATCACGCCGGACGGCGCAACGGTTCACGTGTTGAGGCACGGAAAGGGGGTGTCCCGATGACAACGTCTACCCAAGCATCGTCGCCAACCTGGATCATTCCGCCGGCAACGTTGGACTTTCTGAAGAGGGCTCCCGATTCGGCCGCGATAGCCATGCTTGTCCGGCATTCCGTCCGCCCGCCAATGCTCCCAGGTGACGCTGGCTACGCGTTGCCAATCACCGAAGACGGGGCGCGAATTGCGCGCGACCTTGGGCACGTCATCGGCCCAAGGTTGCGTACCCTTCATGCAAGCCCGCTCGCGCGTTGCATGCAAACCGCCTCGGCAATCGCAGTGGGCGCCATGGCAAACACAGAGTCGAAGGAAGACCGCCTCCTCGGTGGCCACGGCGTGTTTGTGCTGGACAACCACGTGGCGTGGAGCAACTGGGAACAACTTGGCCACGCCGGCGTGATGGAACGGCTGGTCACGCAAGACGCAGCGCTTCCTGGGATGGCGGCACCAGGACAGGCAGCCCGGTTCCTTGTGCACCACATGTTGACGTTGGCCGATGGCGCACCCGGCATCCATGTGTTCGTCACGCA
>Ga0154020_10004244_pt1 | contig 17105 bp, 14 predicted proteins | sample Klosneuvirus_201_FD_109709 | JGI IMG/M metagenome (GOLD analysis project Ga0154020, IMG submission 109709) | Active sludge microbial communities from wastewater, Klosterneuburg, Austria - Klosneuvirus_20160825_MG | ecosystem: Engineered > WWTP > Aerobic digester > Activated sludge | place...
GTGAAGCAAAAATAGAATTAGCCAATAAAGATCCTCAAATTACCTTACCACCGGAGAAAGAAAAGCCTCTGCCTTTGAATCACACACAACTGCAGATAACAGTTGATGCAGAGACGATGGAGATTTTAAATGAAGTAAAATATCTTCTAAGCCACACCATACCAGATGGAAACTTAAAAGAAGTATTAAAGTATATGCTTCAGTTGACGGCGCAGACCCTTAAAAAACGCAAAGGACAAGATATAAAAGAGAAGGCAATACTTGGCGAAACTATCCAAGATAAGAAAACAGAAGCATTAAATCCTTTTTGCGATTCAAAACAGAGCAAGAAAATAGGAGAAGTAAATCGTTATTCTGAAGCTATACAAGGCAAAGAAATAAAAACTACAAATATTTTTAATAAATCTATTCAAGATATGAACGTAGAAGATCAAACCTTTACTGCTTCAAAGCATAGTCCAGCCAATGGGACTGATAAAGTAAATTCTCTGACAGATGGCGGCACCGACGTAAAAGTCAAAAATAAATGGTCGAACAATCTTTGCCCTGACTTTTCTCAAAGAAATAATAAAACACTCTTTTTATCTCAAGCCAGTAAGGGTACTCGATTTATCCCTCGAGAGACTAAACGTAAAGTATTTGAACGATCAGGAGGATGTTGTGAGTTTATTGGGAAAAATGGAAAGCGATGTAATAGCAAACATCAACTAGAGTGGGACCATGTCATTCCGTGGAGTCAAGGCGGTGGTAACGATGAAAAATCGCTGCGCGTTTATTGTCGAACTCACAACCAATATCGCACAAAAGAGACCCATGGGTTCTGGTATAGAGCGAAGAATCTTATTTGCGATAATTTTCCGTAATGGTCTACGATCTCAAATAAGAAATATTTTTACGAATGTGAATAAGCCTCATTTGAATAAGTATAATTATCACCATTGCCATTAAAATAATAAATACAGCTAAAACGGGAAGCGGAGCCATTAAATCGCACATTTTTATAATAGTAACCTGGGTAATGAATCGTCAAAGTGCTATTTTATTGAAAGGAAATACTTCCAGTGCATCCTTATCAAGTCAGTGGTTATCCTTGTCTGAGAGTTAATTGGTATTTGATTTATTTTAGTTAATCTAAATAAATATATTTACATTTCGAGCGAATATTACTTGTATTTTAAGACGAAGCACCCTGGTTTCAAATATTTCAAATAGTATAATGGTGAATGTAAATAGATATTTCTCAAAATGAAACAACATTTAGATCCAATTAATCGATTCATTTTTGTAACTATGATTAAAAATGCATCCATAATATTCTAAATAAAGAAAAAGTAATAAACGAATTAACGAAAATTAAACAATATTAGCTCATTTTGAGCATGTTAGAGACGAAGGCAGTTTAAACGTGCAACTGATAATCAAACTGAATTGTGGCGCAACTTCTGGGGGGCACAGTTATTAAAATTTCAGATCGATTGAGCGCTGTCGCGGGAACCCTGGATACTGTTCAAAGACTCTCATACTGATACTTATAAATAGAAAGTAATTAGAATCACAGGTTTTGTGAATTGGAGATGATGTGTTTAAAGAGATGAAGTTAGAACATAGATTAAAAACGTCAAATCGGGGTTCTATCTCGATTATAATGGTTTTAATCCTATTAAGCTTACTTCTTTTGGCCTTTGAACAAATGAATTACAGAACAAGACAGGCATCTAAACTAACGTTTGACTCTTGGCTTAATCGACAAGTTGAGGATTCCTGGACTAGTGAATTAAAAATGGCTTTGTCGGATCCTGAAATATGTTTTAATTTTTTAAAGAATTATTCTCCTTCTGTAAATAATGAAAATACTAACACTACTTTGCCTAATGGATTACTTTCAATTCAAAAAATTAATATAACTGGCCTCAGAATTGTTGATGATTTAACGCCCCATCAAATCTTGATAGCGAAAATTAAAATTCTGGAGATCGATTGGTCACGAACGGATTCAGTTACTCAACGTTATCGTTCTCAAAAATTTCCAATCTTAGTTGAAGGAACTAATGGCCCGGGGTTATTGTCGTGTCGAGGTACGTGGTTTGTTGAAAAGCAAATTGCAGAAGAATATATTTGTAAACGTTTTGGAAAGGTATATCAATATGGATCCCTTGCAAAAAATGATCAATGTATCGTTCAACCATAAAAAATTTGTACTCGTGGATGATGGTTACTCCTTGGTTGAAGTATTAGTATCTATAGGTATTTTAGGTGTCGCAATGATAGGGATGACGGGTATTATGATCCAAAGCGCAAATTCAATGGGACGAATCAATGCTTTGGCGGATGCAACATCCCAAATTACAATTTTGAAGGCGGCGCTTGAAGATCCAGTTGTTTGTCGGCTTAATTTTGGTGGATTGAAACCGCCAGTTAAAAATACAATTATTAAAAATAAGTTAAATAATACAACTTTAGGAAATCCTGTCGTAAAACAAGTAGACTTTCCTCCATCATTTTTGAATCTTAATGAAGCTGCTTTAATAGGTAATTCCCTTATTCCAGGAATGATTCTCGGAAGCTCAGGAAACCAAATACTACACTTTAAAGGAAATTTTATTACAAAAATTGATGGTGCGATTCAAACTAAATCAGTCTTAGACTTTCCAATTTTTGCTAAAATGAATACCACAACTGGAATTATTGAAGAATGTAGTTCCAGATCATTTTTTTATGGAGGTGGTGATTTTAATGAAAAGGTTTGTAAACTTGCAAGTACAAACAATGAAGAGTTAATTTATGATCCAAAAACTGGTTCTTGTGTTCCTCTCAATGAAGTGCGCTGTACCGCTGGGAGTGCAAATTCAGCGAGTTGCGAACCGGATGCAATTGGTTTAGTCAAAACTGTTTGGGAATCTTGTAAAGTTCAAAATTATGCAGGAGAAAATATAACTTACACGCGTTCCTTTGGAGGAGATAAAAAGGTTTTACCGATGGTACCCTATCTTTGTGAAGGAAATGAAAGTACTAAAAGTGTTAAATGCACGTTAGCAGATGATCTCGAAGCCTCTTCTGGAACCATTTGTATGGCTTGTTGTTTATATCAACGAAAAACATTGTAGAAATGCGAAACTACAATTGATAGCTGGCAGTAACATAAATAGCAGCGGTAGTTGACTCAATTTCTTGTTGAGTAGTAACGCCTGAGAGAATTTGTCCCTTCCCATTGCCCTGTGAAAGTTGAGTGCAAAGGGTAAAGCTACTGCCTGTACTTTCAAAGGTAATTCCAGCTGTCATTCCGAGGTAATCGACATGATCACGTTGATTTAATTTAGTTGCACTAAGTATGGGAGTGTTGGCATTGTTACTGTAAACACCTCCACGAAAAACGATACGATCACTGACAAACCATTCAGTCCCAAAAGCAAAATTTATTACGGGTATTGTGGTAAAAGTAGTAAAAGAGGGATCGTCGCTATAATATTTTAAATCAAAGGAGAAGAGTAACGATTTTGAAGGAAAATAGCTTGTGCCAAACCCGATCTCATTGGGGGAGAGTACGCCGGGTCTAGAATTTTTTTCATCCGGAGTCAAGTTAGCGACGTCATTTGTTGCGCCAGAGGTGTCACTGGTTGCGAGTGATCTTATTTTTTTCTTAGAATAGAGAGTGTAGGATGTGGATGCAACCAGTCCAAGGGCCCATTTTGGAGCTGGCATCCATTGCAGACCAAATTTGGGATACAGAAACATTGAAGTTTGATCACTAAAATTTTCATTAATCGAATAGTAATCAGGGGATCCATTAATAACTTGAATTTGTGTATTAATTGTTTTGTCAGTGAGTTGGCCTACAAAAAGAGATAAACCTGCTGCTAAATCTTTTACTGGCTCGTAGGCGGCACCAACTCCGTAAAGAGAAACGGAATACTGTCTCATGAGTCGGCGTCGAATACTCTTTGGGTTATTGGCAACGGCAACCCCATTGATTTTATCATCAGTATCCATAATTTCAGAGCTTGGAGAAAGAATTGCAAAACCGTATTTAATTTTTCCATAGTTTTGGGTGGCACCAAAAAAATTAGGCACCCAGCCGCTTGATTGCATGGTGTAGTCTTGATTATAAATGGCCTTTTTGTATGTGGTTTTTGAGGTTTTGTAAACGTTGGCAGAAAGAGAAAAGTAATTTTCAAAGTTATAAATAATACCTGCTGGGTTGTGATATAATCCACTTGGATCATCGGAAATAGAAATGTATGCTCCTGCCAATCCAGCGGCTCTTTCTCCCACAATTAAGTCTTGATAATGAAACTCATCAGCAAACAATTTTAAGTTAATTAGGCAGAGAATAAAAATAATAAAAATGTGTTTTGAAAACATAGAAGTCCTTTTTTTTAGATGATTACCAGTCTTAAAATTTATCTCTTGTAAGGTTCTAGTATCGTATTAAGCTTATTTTACGGAGAAATTGGGGGTTGATGTCAATGGTTCATTTTAGTTGTTTTCACAATCACATGAGCTGGGGCAGTATCAAAATAAATGGTGCTTTTCAAACAGATTCTAAGATTTGAAAAGACAAGTGTGGAGCTTAATCACACTTCTAGTTATGGTAATCATTTTAGGGAGGATTGAGTGATGAATTTTTTTACTGAATTACCAAGTTGGGCTAAAACATTCATTTTGTTGCTATGTAGTAATTGCTTTATGACGGCGGCATGGTATGGACACCTGCGATTCAAAACATTGGGGCTTCCTGCGGCAATCATGTTGAGTTGGATGTTAGCATTACCTGAATACGGCCTTCAAGTTCCCGCTAATCGACTCGGTTATGGTGACTTATCAGCATATCAACTCAAAATTATGCAAGAAAGTATAACACTTGTTGTTTTTATTATTTTTGCATGGCTTTTTTTAGGAGAAGCTCCTAGTTGGAGGTATCTTTTATCTATGGCTTTAATTTTTTTAGCTGTTTTGGTCGCATTTCAGAAACCCTAATATGACCTTTAAAGTCGTTATTTGAAATGTATTATATTTGAAGCATTGAACTTAAGTGAGTTAGTTTTAAACAAAATACGATGCTGACCAAATTACAAGTGTAAATAGCGAGTCCTTTCGAGCCAACTTCTAAGATAGGAGTGAGTGCTAGGATTAAGTAAACGAAATTTTATAATTGAGGCACCTCACTTAACTGGGAGTTGTTATACCATGATCGTATTGGCAGAGATCTCTACAAATAAAATCTATGGAGCTGTGCGCATAATCATTGAATTGGTAAAGTTTGAAAATAGAGTCTAGTTTTTTAGCCTTATGTTGAGGTTCTAGCCTTAGGTGATAAAATAAACTTTGTTTTAATGAATCCGGTTCTTGACCAAAGAATCGTGTCATTTATTACCTTGAGGGGAGTATCTATGATAAAAACGAAGGCCTTAAGTTTGCTTTTAATTTTAAACTGTTTTGGTATTTCATCTATAGCTTCTATACCAAAGGTTAGTAATCTTGATTCAATCAAAACATTTTTATCTGAAGGTTCCTTTCGAGGTGGAAAATTTGGAAGCGGGTTTTCATTGGTTGGAGTCAAACGAGTTTTTTCTCCCAATGGAAACGCGGAACGACTCATTTTAGAAATGGGTGATAAAGATGGTAAACTGTATAGCGGTAAGACCGGGTATTTTCATGCACAACTTTTTAGAAACCCATCAGAATTGAGTTTGGATTTGCCTCAACTAATGAAAAGCAAAGTTAATAATACTCATCTTAAAAATCTCATTAAACAATCCAAATTAATACAGATGGCAGATTTGTCTTTAGATCCAGAAGATCACTCTACTCATCTTAAAATGAGATTTAAAACCCCAATTAAAATGCGCGTTTTTACATTGTCACCCAAAAAATCGACTCCCAAGCTCGTAATTGATATCACCAAAATATAAACTTCAATAATTTTTTAGAAAAAAATAGTGTCATTGTTGTTATGGAGTTTTTATTGAAAATGAAATTAACTATAGTCTTACAAATACTAATTGGTTTGATTATTTTAGATGGAGAAATCCTCTGGGCTCGAGTTTTTCGCATGAATAATGAAACCGTAGCTATGTATTTTGGTGGTAGTTATGGTCCCTCTCAGCTCAAGCAAACTCATTTTGAAGGAACAAGCGGAGCAGGGGTAACAATTGATAAATCATTTTTAGCCAACAATAGCGGAGAGTTTGGAATTTTATTCCGTGGAGCCAAAATGGGACTGCGCTTTGGTGTGGAATCAGTAATGCCTACATCCATTTCAAAAGGAATTGGTTCAGATGTGAATGGTCTAAAACTTTATGATTTTAATAGTACTATTTCAACATTAATCCCAAAAATCACGCTTGAAATTAATTTAAAAAGTGGGGATTCGTGGAGAACTTTTTTGGCTCTTGGGGGCGGAACCGCAACAGCCACTTATAAAAATACCTACGCGCTAACAACAGACGGGCAATCCGCTTTTCCCGGGGTGGCTGATTTTAATGAAGAGGGCACTGGAACGGCCTTGCTTTATGATGGTGCTCTTAGTTTTGAAACATTGATGAATGATACGACAACAATCGCAATCTCTTTAGGTTATCGACAACTATCAGTGGCAGGTTACAAATATAAAACAGATGTCGTGGATTTTTCTCACAGTCACATCGCTGGTGATCCAGTTTTAAATGATGATGGTACAGCAAAAAATAGTCTTTATACGGGAGCCTATGCCTCAATATTATTTCGATTTTATCTTGGAAAATAGATTGCAATTTCTAAATCCAGGAGCTAATTTTTTTAAAACGTAGCAGAGATCAGTTTGAATGATTAGAGGAGGTTGCACCATGGAGATTAATAATTTATTAGAGGCAATGTGGAGTGATTACTGCCAATTAAATCCAGCAGCGAAAAAAATTTATGATTTATTTACTCACCAAGGAGAGAAAGTTTTGAATGATCATATTGCATTAAGAACTTTTAGACATCCGAGGTTAGGGATTGCCTCAATGTCAAAAATATTTGAAAACCATGGCTATCGTGAAAAGCAGGATTATCATTTTGAAGCCAAGAAACTATACGCAAAACACTATGAACACTCTGACTCGACTTTACCTAAAATTTTTATTTCAGAACTTTTACTTGATCAGTTTTCAACTGATACTCAGAAAATCATTAATTCGATTATTGCTCAAATCTCAGATGAAACAATTAAAAGTGAGAGTTTTTCTTACTCTGGTAGAACTTGGAAATTATCATATCAAGCTTACGAGCAACTAGCTAAAGAAAGTGAATACGCCTCATGGGTTGCGGCTATCGGATTTAGGCCAAATCATTTTACTATCAATATTAATGCTATGAAAACTTTGGATAGTGTTGAAAAGGTCAACCACTTTCTTGAAAGTCAGAATATAATTTTAAATTCATCGGGTGGTAAAATAAAAGGAACTCCGGCAGAGTTATTAGAGCAAAGCTCTACGATGGCGGCACTGATCGATGTTTCCTTTGATGAAGGTATAAAAAAAGTACCTGGTTGTTATTATGAGTTCGCCAAGAGATATAAAGATCAATCGGGAAAACTGTATCAAGGTTTTATTGCTTCATCAGCTGATAAAATATTTGAATCGACAAATCGCATTTAAAATCTCCGAACTGACTCTATAAGATTCTGCTGAAAAAGAGCTTAATTCGAGACGGAAAAGATTCAAATCGAACGAAGCGTAGTACTTCTACGTTGAGAGAAATTTGAACTTTTTCAACGAAGAAGTAGGCCTTTTTCAGCAGAATCTATTAAGCGGCTCTTTTGCCAGAGCTAGGATTCATTTTTTTAATAAATTTAAGTAGTGATTCCGATTTGCCTTGGAATTCTTTTAGGTTTTTTGAATAATTTTCAGTAGCTTCTTTCTTTTCTTCAGATTCTAAGTTCATAGTACTTAAGTTGGTGGTGATTTGATAAATACCTTCATTTTGATCTTTGCTAGCGAGTGCAATTTGATTCGTACTTTTAAAAATTTCATCAACTTTGTTAATAACACTCGTCAGTTTATCATAGGTTTCTTGTGTTAATTGTTCACCTTTTTCAACACGTTCCTTATTTTCTTTTGAAACAGTATCTGCTTCACGTATACTTTTTTTAACGATGGTTGAAATTTCAGTTGCGGCCTTACCACTAAGTTGAGCTAAGTTTCCAACCTCTTGTGCTACCACTGAAAATCCTCTCCCATGCTCTCCAGCGCGTTCTGCTTCTACTGAAGCATTAAAAGAAAGAAGTTGAGTTTTAAATACGATATCATCAATAATTTCTGTTTTTTCACCAATTTCTTCAATTATTTTTACCAATTCTGAAATGCGAGCGTTTGATTCTTGGATTGCTTGCATGGCCCTAGTGAGTTCAAGCATCCATTTTTGAGTATCGAGTGTTAAAGTGTTTACTTCTTTGGCTTTAACGTTTACATTTTCAACTTCTCGAACATTGGTTTTAATCATACCTGAAATTTCTTCTAATGCAGCTGAAGTATTTTCTAGGGAATGGTTTTTATTTTGAGAGACATGAACCATTTGATTGGTTGATTGATTAAGCTCATGGCTTACTGAAATTATTTGCTCACCGGCTTCAGTAAGAGTCCGTGAAATATTATTAATGTTATTATGGATCTTATTAGACCAATACCATGCACCAAGGAGACTTAGAAAAGCGATAATAGAAAAAAACAGAAAAGCAACCCATTGCAGATTTTGTGATACTTTAAGCGTGTCTGTGGCATTTCCACGAATGAGAATCTTCCAATGCAAGGAATTTAAAAATCGATCATGATTGATAGGTGTAAACCCAAAGATTTGACTTAAATCTGACGTGATATTTTTGAAGATTCCACTGCTGCTTTTTGTGAGTTGATTCCAAGGAGTCGAGATATTATTAATCTTATCTAATTTTTTTCTAAGTAAAGTATTATTAAAATCATGAGTCATTTGTGAAGACGAGTTTTGAGCTGTTGGGGTATATTCTAAAATTATTAGATTATCTCCATTTAACACATGAAATTCGGGAAAAGGAATACTGTCGCGATTTTTTTGATAATAATTTTGAAATATATTTTCAAACCAACCCGAGTTAACTCGTGCGGTGATAATAGCAATAATTTGACCTGATAAATTTTTGATTGGGGCGGAAAAGCTTGATGAAGCTCTTTTATCTTTAAATGCAATTTTGATGAGATTATCCTCGTTAAAGTCCGTAACATAAACTCCCTTGAGTTTCTGAGTTTCACTAAAATTATTATTCATTACAGATTGAAACCAATTTTCAGTATTGTAATGAGTCGATTTGAGAGCTTCAAGATCAATAGAAGTACTATTGCTATCAAAGGTATTGCTCGAGAGATAATTACCCAATGGGTCTACAATTAAAAGGAGATCCCAGTTATTATGTCTCGAAGCTTCCTTGTTAAGTTTATTTTGAAGTTCTTGAGGCGATAACACTGAAAGGTTTAAATTTTCGGAAATTGATTTTAAATCATTATATTGTTCCCAAAAAAGATGAGAGATATTATCAGCTAAAATATTCGATATCAGTTCGTATCTTTCCTGATTATCTTTTTTGTTGACCTCAGAGAATTTCATTAAAAAAATAGCAGAACCAGTAATAAATACGATCATTATCATAGAAATTAAGACTAAAAAGCTGGATTTAAAAGAATTTAAAGTATTCACGGTTTTTCCTCGCTATTTCTTTATATTTATCGGTCACTTCAGTTGAGACTTTCGCCTCATTTTGCAATTTATTTTAAATTTTCCAAGGTGATGGAAATTAGAATTAATTGAAGATTTACATTTTTAAAGCACCAAAGGACTGTCGAAAGAATTGACAATTGTCATGACACATTTTGCGAGTCTTAGGTTAATTCAATTTCAAGCATTCGAAGGAGTCAATAACCTTTGGCACGTTAATTGAATAAGTAGATTGTAGACACTTAAGTTTGAATTATAAATAAAGAGTAACCAATCTAACAGGAGGACTACCAATGAAATTATCAAATAAATTGTTGATGTTTTTCATATTGAGTCTCATGTTGATGGGAGGTTGCGATAAGAAAAAGAGTAAGACTAGCCCAGCGAGAGCGGCACGAGGTGGTGGTTCAGCTGCGTATCAAACTGGACAGCCTCAAATACCGAATAATTCAGGAATACAACAACCGGGATTTCCTAATCAAGGCTATAATACAGGAAGTGAATGGGTTTATTTACAATCTAACGATAGTTATGGGTTTTCAGAATCAGTGAGAGGATTAGTATCTGCTTCAATGGATCCACAAGAGCTTGGTTATGTCAGTAATTATGGTGATGTGGCATTAATTGGTTATATTGATATGAATCAACAGTGGGTTGTTAATCAAAACAACAGTCGACTTCGAATAGAAATTTGGGATGACTATGCACGTTCAGGCAGTGCTTCAGAAATTGCCCTCCAGTTTAATAATTTAACATCCTACAATTATAATGGAAATCAACTCACCTTGATCTTTCAGGACTCCTTTGGTCAGATTATAATTACTGGTCAGTTAACACAAACCGATTTTTACGGAACAGTTAGTTATCAAAATCATCAATCCTTTACCGGCGGTGCTAATTATGCATCTGGAGTTTTAGGATCATTTCAAGTTCCATATTGTGGATTCTTTCGCTGCCAATAATAAATTCAAAATAAAAAACCAGTATAAAATTCATTTTACATCAGTATAAAGTAGTGCTTGCGTTATAAAAAAGACTTGCGTCTCATGGCTTTTTGAGATCCCATCGAGTCATGGCTCAATGGAATTTTGATTATGATGTCTCTGTACTTAAGACTATGGTTGGGGGAGATTCTTCACTCGATTCCCCTCGACTATTTGTTGAAAATTTTGAGGATGCTTACGCTTTTTTAAAAAGTTATGGATTTGATCTTCACGATCCTAAGCAAGAAAAACGGACTTGGTATTATCACATGAGGGCTTTGGCCTTTTTAAGAGAAAAAATATTAGAAAAAAATGAAGAAATACCACAAATCATATCTGATCCAAAAAAACTAAAAGATATTAGAAATCTATTGGTTTGGGCCTCACAAAAAACGCCCTCTGATTTATCTCGGTGGTCTTGTGCTGTATTAAGAGTGGCACATGTTTTTGTTCATTCAGAAAATGATTTATTTAGTTTTTATGCTGAAGAAGTACAAAAACAAATATTAAGTCCAATCCAAGATTGTGTTGCACATGAAAGCAATCGAACTTTTTTGAGGCACCCTTTTTCATCTGATGAAATTCAATTAAAGGTTTTTGAAGTCAAACCCTTTAAAACATCAAGCAGTGAAGTTTTAAAAATGCTCGCTAAGCCAGAAGTTGTGGCTTTAAAAGTACTCGATAAAATTGGTGTTCGATTTGTAACAGAAACATTATTTGATGCTTTTCAGGTTGCACTTTTTTTGGCTGATAGACATTTAGTCAATTTTGCTCATGTCATTCCAGATCAATCTTCGAATAATCTGTACCCACTACCACTATTCTTAGAAACACTTAAAGAATTATGCGATCTACAAGATCAGGGTAACCCTGTTGACTTTGAAACGATGAATAAACGTTTGCTTGATCGTTGGTCACAAAGAGAAAGCAATGATGGGTTAATCAGAAAAGAAAATACTTTTTCAGATTCCGAGTATCGATTTATAAAATTTATTTGTCGTAAATTAATAACAGTGAAACGACCTAACAGCGATGAACTTTTTAGTTTCTTTTATCCCTTTGAAGTACAAATAATGGATGAGGCCTCACATCTGCGAAATCAATCAGGAGCTTCCAGTCATTCACGGTATAAAGAACGACAACGTAAAGCCGCTCGTTTGCGACTCTTTCCGGGGGGGGTGGCGAGTTCTACATCGTCACCAGGTTCTTCTTCGGCACCACCATCATCAGGAGGCACTTTACCAGGGCAATCCAATGGGTCTAATGCTCCCAATTCAAAGTCTGCATCAAAGACCGCTTCAGCTCATTCTAAGTTAAAAGCTCAAAAATTAAATTTGGATAATAATATGAGTTACACCAAGGTCGAAACTGACAATTTGGATAAAGATGATTTGGATTATGAGAATTGGGAAACTAAAAAAAATAATTGGAATACTTAGACATGAAATTACTTCCAATCATTAGAAGTATGCTAGCCATCATCTTTTATCCTTTTTTGATGTTATTTTTTGCCATACTTATTGTGCTTTTAGGATTTAGTCCTTCCCTGCGTAAGATACAAGATCAAGTGGTAGGTTGTTGGGCTAGTTCGTCCTTGTGGCTATTTGGAGTCAAAGTAAAAGGTTACAATTTAAGTCGTCTTCCTACGAGTGGTTATTTAGCACTTTTTAATCATACCAGTAATTTTGATATTTTAGCAGTACAAACATTAATTCACAAAATTCGTTTTGGTGCTAAAATAGAATTGTTTAGTATTCCCTTTTTTGGTTCAGCAATGAAAGCTTCTGGGGCCTTAGCTATTGCTCGTGCCAATCGAGATGAGGTACTTAAGGTTTATGATGGGGCACGAGTAAGAATGCAAAGGGGTGAGTGTTTTATTCTGTCACCGGAGGGAACTCGTCAACCCATTGAGAAATTGGGACCATTTAAATCGGGACCATTTTTATTAGCCATTGCTTCACAGTGCCCAATTGTTCCCATTGCAATTAAAGGGGCGAGTCTTATTCAACTTAAGGGGCAAAAATTACCAAATATTCAACACTGGCATTCAACGATTGAAGTCTTTATTGGTGAGCCTATTCCCACTATTGGATTGCCTGAGAGCTCTAAGCAAGATTTGATCAATAAAGTGCGAGCATCTTTTTTAAATCTAGGACTCAGTTAATTAACGAGTTTAAACTGTGAAATTTTTGATTTTGATCAATTTTTTTACTTAAGTTTTGTAGGGTCACAAATCACTTCTTCATAATTTAAAATTGTTGCATCCGGCATTATGGGTAATAGTGAATAATTAATTTTGATTATTAACATCAAAAAAACCACTTATCCACTTTGCGTCCTTAGCAAGGTAGGCACTCTGAACATATTTATTATTTGTTGTTTCTAAAGCTATATTTTAAGTTATAGACTTATTTTTCTAGTGCTTTTTTAAGAGCAATGGAAATGTGATCACTGACTACTTTTAAGCGAGCGGTAGAAGCAATAGAAATGGGAGAAAGCATGGATACAGGTAATCCCACGCCACTCCATTCTGGTAATACTCGAACCAGTTTTTTATTTTCAAGCTCTAATTTAGATAGACTCAATGGAACCAATGCAATTCCAGCTCCGGATTTAGCAATTTGTAAAATGCTGGTCATTTGATTGCATTCGACTTTAGGTTGAACGGGAATTTCTAATAATTCTTTTTTACTTTTTAAATACCAGGTGCGGTTTAATTTTGAAGAACCAATTGTTATACAATTATGATTTATTAATTCCTTTGGGTGACGGATGGGACCGTAATCATTGATATAAGAAGGCGTAGTTACAAGAATTAAAGTTACTTCTCCCACATGCTTTACTTTTAAACCACTTTCTTCTAATTGTCCGATTCTGATGGCAAGATCAAAACCTTCTTTGACTAAATCAACGAGCTTATCGGTGTAGTGGAGTTCGAAAAAAAGTTTTGGGTGTTGGCGACAGAGTTCACCAATGATGGGAGCAATGACTTGTGAGCCTAAGTCTTCTGGAGCTGTTAGCTTCACTCGCCCCGCAATGATGCTGTCGTGGCCATACAAAGATTTTTGAGCATCCTCCAGAATTTGTATAGGTTCGAGACAGGTCTCATAATAGGCCCGTCCTGCGGCCGTGAGCGTATGGCTTCTGGTGGTTCGAATGAGAAGTTTTGTTCCTGTTTCTTTTTCTAAGCGAGAAATGGCTTTGCTCACGGTAGATTTGGGAATTCTTAGGATTTCTGCAGCTTTAGTAAAACCTCCCAGTTGAATAACTTTAACAAAGATGCGAGAAAGTTCAATTCCGATTGTTTCCATACAGAAACAATATAATTCAAAATATGCATCTAATCAACAATTAAAAAGTCTGCGATAGTAACTCTATCAGCACTAATTACGGTGCGAAAAATTAAATAGATTCTGATTTTTCAGCAGAATCTAAACAGCGGCGGGCTCGATTGCGGGTTGAGCACCAGCCACAAAAGGAGTTATTTATGAAAAAAGATTTAATATTAGTAGTTGGAGCTTCGGGAACTGTCGGATCTGAAACCGTTCGTTTGTTAAAAGAACAAGGATATAGAGTTCGAACAACCACGAGCAAATCCATTTCCTCTAATAACCTGGAGCAAGTTCAGGTGGATTTAGCGACGGGAAAGGGAATTGCTACTGCTATGGACGGCGTTGATAAAGCGTTCTTTTTATCTCCCCCTGGTTTTGCGGATCAATATTCCATTCTTTCTCCTTTGATTCAGGAGGCGAAGAGAAGAGGATTAAAGAAAGTGGTTTTAATGACGGCAATGGGAGCTAATGCCACCGAAACAACTCCTTTTCGCAGAGCTGAGATTGAATTAGAAAAATCAGGTCTCAATTATAATATCATTCGTCCCAATTGGTTTTATCAAAACTTTAATACCTTTTGGATTCAAGGAATTCGAGAGCATAAAAAAATAATGCTTCCAGCGGGACAAGCTAAAGTGAGTTTTATCGATGCCAGAGATATTGCTGCAGTTATCAGTCGATTGCTGACTGTAGAGGGAAGCGGTGATAAATATGCCAATCAAGCTTTTGATCTCACAGGACCAGAGGCTGTGGATCATCATCAGGTAGCCAAGGCGATTGGTAGTGTTATATCCTCTCCAATAATTTATGAAGAGATAAGCCCTCTGGATTTAAAGAAAGGTTTATTAACGGCAGGTTTGCCAGCAGATTATGTGGAATTTTTATTAATGATCTTTGGTTTTTTAAGAGAAGGTTATAATAGTGCCATTAATAATAATGTGGCTCAGATTTTAGAACGTACTCCTCGAGGTCTTCAACAGTATTCACAAGAATATAAGACTGCGTGGGAATAAAAAATACTAGTGTTTGTTTCGAGCTCCATAATATGATGCAGGTGTATTCCATAGCATGATTGGGAAGTTATAGATAAAGACAGTTTTTATAAGTTATTGCAAGAGAGGTGTTCCATTCGAAAATATCAGAGCGATCCAATATTTAAAGAAATTGTAGTGCGACTATTGAGTGATAGCCGAATGCAATACTTCTTGCGTAAAAAAAGTGTAGTTAAATATACTGAACCATATGGTTCAGTATTCAAAGGGTCGACTCGATAAAGCTTTTGCTGCTCTCTCGGACTCCACACGACGTGGCGTTGTCCTCCAGCTTGGACGGGGAGACACTTCGATTACTAAACTTGCCGAACAATTTCATATGTCTCTGACAGGTATGAAGAAGCACGTTGTAATTTTGGAACAAGCCGGCCTTGTGAAGACAGAGAAAAAAGGTCGGGTACGGACCTGCAAGTTCGGTTCGTGTCGGCTAGATTCAGAATTGACTTGGATCGAAAGATACAAAGAAATCTGGAATAGGCGCTTCGATGCACTTGAACTTGTCGTTCACGAATTAAAGCAGCGGAAGGAAATCAAATGAAAAACCTAACAAACGCGGAACGAAAGTCAGAACGTGAACTCGTCTCTTCCCACATCATCAATGGGCCGTCACGCCTTGTGTTTGAGGCCTGGACCAATTCTGAGCTCTTTAAGAAGTGGTGGGTGCCGAAATCAGCCTGTGCTGACAAATAATTCCAATGTCTCACGATCGTTGAAATGAACCGGAGTTCTTACAATTATTTTTAACTCAAACCTCAAGCATAAAGCCCACCACTTTTTCCACTTAAGCTTGTACTGGTGTCTTGAAAAGAACTCTAGGTCAATCCGCTTTTATCGTAGAAGAAAGAATCGTCATTTTTGAAAAATAAAATGCTAGCCTAGGAATTAAAAAATAATTCTTAAATATGAAATAATTTTAAATTCAAGGTGTGAGTTTAGTGCCATTAATTTTTCAAGCAACCGGCATAAGAGCTTGGACATAGAGTCTGTAGTCCCCCCGCTTTTGTTGAGTCATTCACAATATCGGGTCGGGTTTTTAAAAAATTTAGAACGCGCTGATAGTTTGGTAGGGATTGACCTGGTAAAATATCAATATTTCGAGTCCAAAATAAATAATTAGCTTTTAAATTATTCTTTCCGAATTCAAAGAGTTCTGCAAGTGTTGGTTGATAACCTTGACTTGGATTACTATGATTAGTTGTTGCGTAATCTTGGTGTTGAATAGAAGGTGTTAGTGGCACAATTCCAGAGAGTTTAGGGTAATAGGAGTACACTCCATCTGGAGTATTAGGATTTCCTTGCATGGTGAGTCCTGGATCAGTGAGAAAAATATCCGGTCCTCCAAGAGAAGTTCCTGTATTTTTTAAGTCTTCAATAAAGGTTTTGAGAATGCTTCTGGGGAAATTTACAAACTGATAAGTCATGGTATTTGGAAATTGCTGCCGCATAGCTTGGTGTATTTTTATCATATTTGCAAAGAGCAAGGTTTCTTGAGCAGAAGTAACACTAATCATGGGTTGTCCAATGGAGGTCTCAGTTATACCTATACCTTCTAAATTAGGATGAGAATTAAATTTTTTTCCAAGGGCATCAAACAAAGCGATATAGCGATCTCTGACATAGGGATTCCATAATTTTGCAGTATAGCCTGCAATGGGAGTAGGATTACCATTCGCATCTTTTCCATGATTATACGGAAAGGATCCTCCTTCATACTTTGATTGTTGAGAAATGTAATCAGGAACGGCAATATTAGTAGATTTAAAAGATTTAAAATGAATTAAAAGAACTAATTGTACTTTCTTAGCTTGTAACAGTGATAAAAGGTCTTCGATACTTTTTAAATTATAAACACCTTCTGAAGTTTCTAGATCTCTCCATTCATAGCGAACTTGAATACCTCTTAAAATGGGATTGGCAGCCATCTCATCCAAAACCATTTTTAAATAACTAGGATTGAGTCCTGCTAAAGTATAGTAATGACCTGGATGCCATTTTACAAAATTAGAAGTTGAGGGTGGTGGGTTTGAAGTTGTTGA
>Ga0154020_10004245_pt1 | contig 17104 bp, 11 predicted proteins | sample Klosneuvirus_201_FD_109709 | JGI IMG/M metagenome (GOLD analysis project Ga0154020, IMG submission 109709) | Active sludge microbial communities from wastewater, Klosterneuburg, Austria - Klosneuvirus_20160825_MG | ecosystem: Engineered > WWTP > Aerobic digester > Activated sludge | place...
ATACTTCGGATTAGTTTGCGACTCTTCAATGATTACTTTTCTAACATTATTCTCAATGGTTTCGGCAATAGATTGCTGCTTTTTCTTCCGCTGACTTTCTTCTGACTCTTCAACCTCTTGTCCCAGCTTCACAATAAGCTCAACCAATGATTTGTTATCGAGGTCGCTTATTTTACGGCTGCTCTTGGCATCCAGATACATATCCATCAACTGCCTCATGCCAGGTTCAAATCGTTTCAGGTCCACATAGTCACCGCTTGCTCTTTTAATAGTATCTCTGAGGTCTGAGTAATATTGAACCTGTTGCTTAATATTTTCCGTTTCTTCTTCAGTAAATCCTGCCTTATGCATCTCATTGGCAATATTGGCATATGCCCGTATCAATGCAACGACAGCTTTGTAAAGTGCTACACGTTTCTCCTCTGTAGCTTTTAAATCATCTGGATTTTCTGTGTTTCCACAGAAGTATCGGATAAAGGAAGGTTCATCCTGTGGGTGTACAGGCTCGCATATTGCTATCACCGTTTCCAGAGCTGTCTCCAAACGTTCTTTGCTGGCTTCGTATCGGTTGGTAAGCAATCCTTTTACATCATCCTCATCATATAAGTCAAATGCTCCAGAAGTATAGTCCTTGATGGATTTGGTCAGACTGTTGAACAGGTCTTTATAGTCGATGATATAGCCATATTCCTTATCCTCAGTATCCACACGGTTCACACGGCAAATAGCCTGAAACAGACCATGGTCCTGCATACTTTTGTCGATGTACAGATAGGTAGCGGATGGTGCATCAAACCCTGTGAGTAGTTTATCTACCACAATCAATAGCTTCATCTTAGCGGGTTCCTTAACAAACTTTGCCTTAGCTTCTGCCTCAAACTGCTCGGTTGTTTTACCTCCCAGCATCTTGATATAAATCTCATACTTCAACAAGTTGTCCGTTGGAGAACCCTCTCCCGTTTCCTCTCCTTTCATATCGGCATGATGCGGCTCATAACTGGTAATGATGGCGCACTCTTTTAGTCCTGCATGCTGAAATAATTCATAATACTTACAGGCTTGATATACGCTGCCCGATACCAGCATGGCATTGCCCTCACCAGTGGACAGCCTAGGTTTTACTTTGAAGTCTTTGAGTATATCAAATACAATCTTTTCCAGTCTCGATTTGCTACCCAGCACCTTTTGCATGGTGCCCCATTGCCTTTTGAGTTGGGTCTTCGCTACATCATTCAGTCCTTTTGTTTCCGCTTCGAACCATTCATCAATACTTTGCTGGTCGGTGACAAATTGCTCTACGTCTCTGGCTTCGTAAAGGAGGTCAAGCACAACACCATCTTCAACCGCTTCATCAAATTTGTAAGGATTACCGATATAAGGCCCGAATACTTCAATACTCTTCTGTTTATCTTTTTTAAGCAATGGTGTTCCTGTAAAACCAATAAACAGGGCATCAGGCAGTATGGTCTTCATCGCATCATGCAGCTTTCCTGATTGCGTGCGGTGACACTCATCCACAAAAACATAGATATCACCTTTCGCTTTGAAATCTTTACCAAGGTTACGTTTGATGTCTTCAATGAAAGTATCATAATCACCTTCCTCTGAGTTGCGGCCAAATTTGTGCACTAAGCTACATATCAACCATTCCTCTTTTACGTTAAGAGTACTTAGCAAGTCTCTTCCACTAGAGGTACGGTAAATATTCTCATCAACACCAATGAAGTTCTTTTCAATTTGGTCGTCCAGTTCTTCACGGTCAGTTATGATGAGTACTCTGGCATCTTTGATGTGTTCCCGTATCCACTTTGTAAGCCATACCATTGTAAGGCTTTTGCCGCTTCCTTGTGTATGCCAGATGATACCCCCTTGTCGGCTTCTGATTCTGCTTTGAGCGGCTTTAACACCAAAATACTGATTAGGCCTACAAAGCTTTTTGATACCCTTATCAAACACCACAAAATCATGAATGAGTTCCAGCAAGCGGTTTTTTTCACAGAGCTGTACCAGATGTTTATCCAGCAGGTATTCGTATGCTTTATCACATTCTTCCTTCCATTGCAGATAATACTTTTCGCTGGTTTCAATAGTACCATATCGTAATCCCTGCGTATCGTTACCAGCCAGTACAAACTGCATGGTGGTAAAATATTTTTGAATAAACTCAGGTTTCTGATTATCCAGATTTTGTCGGATACCCTCGGTTACACCTACCTTGCTTCGCTTTAGCTCCAGTACACCCAATGCGATGCCATTTACATACAAAACAATATCAGGTCGCTTATCAAATTTTCCTTTTACGGTTACTTCTTCGGCAACAGCAAAATGGTTATTGTGTGGTTCGCTCCAGTTGATGAACCAAACCCGTTCTGACAGCTGACCAGCCTCTTCTGTTATGGAAACGCCATAACGAAGCATGTGATAGGTTTGTTTATTGACCTCATATAATCCATTATGGATGTTGCCAGCAGCATTTACCAGCTTGTCAACGGCTTTGCGGGCCAGTGTATCAGAATAACCCTGTGATTGAGTGAGGAAACGAAACAGCAATCCTTCCTCAATGGGTTGGGTGCGCATTTCCTCCTCCCAGTTACCGAGATAGTCATAATGCAGCTCTTTTTGAAAAAGCTGGATGATGCGGTTCTGAGTAATGCGTTCTGATTTTCCGATATCTGTCAGGCTCATGGTTATTCTATTACCATAAGTTAATTAAATCTGTTGCCACTTCTTTATTCTTTCTGCCATTCCGACTAATTAACTTGAAGGTTTTTAGTTTAAAATGCTTCTTAAGATAATTAATATTCTTTCTCCTTTTATTGGAAACTTCCACATAACAGAAATTGGTTATTTGTTTGCCATTATTCCATTTTCTAATATGTATTAATGTACCAGGAGGTGAAACATACACCTGATTATTATCGTGTGTTATCTGCATCACTGTATCACCTTTTTTAGCAACAAAATTTCCAACCCATTTAAATTCGTCTAGCATATGTCGTGACATGTTTATGCGATGATTCTTCGCTTCCTTTCTTCCTTTTTCCGCTTGTTGGTTTTCCTCATCTGACCATTCTCCCACTGCTAAATTATAAACAAAAAAAGAGGGTTGTTTAGAGCCTGCTGATTTATTATTTTTCGAATTTTTGCTTTTTACTCCATTGAATTTAGGAGGACGATAGAGTTTCTGCAACCTTAGCAATTGCTCTTCGCCCATATCAATATGGCAATGACTTTCAATAAAGGCTTTGGCGTCTTCCACTGCCTGCTTATCATTTGTTTTGATGATGGCTTCCTGCAAGAATTTAGAAGAATTGCCAGATACATTTGCTGAACCTATTAGTAATGTTCTGCCTGTAACATAAATCTTGGCATGCAGATTTGCCAATGAATACACCTCTACACCTTTGTAATAGAGTTTTAATAATTCTTCTGGGCAGGTCTGTCCGCTTTTAACTGCTTTCTCACTGGCATCTACCAGTAAGATACTTCCTTTTTTGAGTGGTAGCATGGCAGCAGCCTGCTGACCAAAGTACGCAACGGCTACCATTGATTTGGATGGATGTGCTTTCACTGTTTTGGTAATGAGCTGCCAGATATTAGATGTAACCAGTTCTATAGACATAATTAAATCAAACGGGTTTTACCAGTTAATAATTCTTGCATCATGCCCTGTTTAATTTCATTCAGCTTTCTAAGCTTTAGTTTCAGCTTCTCTAACTCTTCATCCATACTCTTTAATACATCAGCAATATTTTCCTGTTCCATGAGGCTAGGAACCTTAATTATAAAGTTTTTGACAGTTTGGGCATTAAGGTTCTTTTGTGTTCCTTCACCCACATATTTCATTACGGATTGTTGCATATTAGAAAGCATATAGTACATAAATTCATTTGAATACTCTCTTTTAAATTTTAAACAAAGAACAGCTTGAGATATCGAAAGAGGTATTTGGGTAATTGATACAAATCCAACTGACGCATACATAGAATATATTATTGAGCCACTTTCTACCAACCATGAAGCGGAGTTTTCAATCCCTTCCTGAGAAATACTATTTGAAGTGTGTGTCAAATATTTACCCTGTTCAGTCATATCCCCAATTGACAAAAAAGGAATACTGCCATTGTAGTATTCTTTAATTGATGAGTTGGGGGTACCGCCACTTCGAATCAATAAGACAGTTTCTTCCAACCTTTTTTCTTGCCAAGAATTTTTCGGTATCAGCAATTGCTGCATGGCTCCCTGTTTGATGTTGCGTTTCTTGGCAATAAGCTTTTCCAGACTGCTGATAAGTGCATCTGCATCACTGAGGGCGGTGGCTATGGCGGTTTGTTCAACTTTGGTAGGGGGGAGTGGGATTTTCATTTTAAGCAAATCTCCTATCCCAACGTTATCTTGAATATTTGCGTTTACTTTATTCTTTACTTCTAATTTGAAAATACTTGATTTGAAATAGTAATATAAAAATAAATCAATCAGCTTTGAAGTATCTGGTTTTACAGTTACACATGAATATGATACAACAAAATCAAAATCAACATTCACAAACGAAACAGTTCCTATTGTTGCATAACGAGCTAATATTATATCCCCTTTTATATTTTTTACTTTTTTAGAAAGTTGTTCATAATCGCTAATGCTTATTTTCTTACAGTTGTCAAAATCTATATCACCAACAAAGTCCTTTAAGTCGCCTGTCATTACATAGGGAACGCCATACTTTTCTGTTTTAGGCATAAAATGGTCTACATCAGCTATTCCATTTAATAAATTCCCTAAAATATATACCTCCCAATCTTCAGGAATGATTCCTACTTCTGTATGCTTATATTTATCTGTTACAAACCCCATACAAACCCCATTTTAATCAGGTGAGCATTTACTTTGCCTTCCAGTTCTTTTGTGGTTTTACCCAGTGCACCCATCGTTTCATCATAGCGTTCTCCCAGTTCTTTAATACGTGTGGTTAACCGTTGAGAGATGGCATCAATTTCGGCTTGTATGCTGCTATGCAAGGTTGCCATCCATTTCTTTTCAATTACCAATTGCTTCACTTCTGCCTCACTCAGCTTTCCATATTGTTTCAATGCCAGTTCATCCAGCTCGGCGTCTTTTTCTTTTAGCTGTTTACCCAAGCTGGCTGCTTTTTCAAATAGCTGTTCCACCTTTTGCATTAGTGCATACGCTTCTTTTTCAGTGGCATCATTTTTTATTTCTTTCATGCGTTTGGTTACTGCTGCTTTGGTAAGCTTTCCATTGTCATTGGTAGCATCGGCCAGCATACCTTCTTCACCCGTATGCTCTTCTTCGTAGCTGTTTATCTCCGCCTCAATGGTTTCTTTATCTGCTTCTAATTGTTGCAGGGTGGCTTGTTTGTCGGCAAAGTATTCGTTTACGATAATACTCTTTGGCAGGAGGTCGCATGTCCAGCCCTTATCCACTTCTTTGCCCTTGTTGTTCTTTTCAATTATTCTTCTGGCTCTGGCCACCCATCCATCTTCCACCAGCATATACACATCATCTTTCATTACATCATTCCAGTAATTCATCAGGTGCTGGTAGATGTCGTAACGGTCAATCAGGGCCTTGTTGTTATATTCTGTCAACAACATTTCTGATAGCTCATGAATGAATTTTTTGGGTTTGGTATCTGCATTGATGCCTTGCAGCTGCTTCAGCACTTTTTGCTTCCATGATTCAAACACCTTACCCAGTTCTTTGCCATAATGGATAAATTCTTTATGGTTGTAGATGGTTTCTTTCACAGTGGCAGCATCAACTTTTAAGCGGCTGTATCCATCCCGTAAGGGTTCAAATAGTTCTTTCTTTAGCGATGGATAAACTGTCCAGTAATGTTGCAGACTTTCTATGTCTCTGTTGGGTATTCCGCCATTTAAATGGGCATCCAAATCCTGTATGTCTTCTTCTTCCTGTGTATCAATATAACGTGGTATGTTAAGATTGAATTCGTTTTTCTCAATCTCTTCAAATGGTACAAAATGGGCATACTTATCCGTAGGCTTCTGGTTGTTGAACACATCTACAATCAGATGAATATCCTGCTCTCTCAAACGGTTCTTATTGCCATCTTTGATAAATCCTTTACTGGCATCAATCATAAAGATGCCTGTTCGGCTTTCGGCCTTTTCTTTATCCAGTACAATAATGCAGGCTGGAATACCCGTACCGTAAAACAGGTTGGCTGGCAGGCCTATAATACCTTTAATGAGTTTGCGCTGGATGATATTCCTGCGTATATCACCTTCGGCACCGCCACGGAACAATACGCCATGTGGCAAAATAACCGCACCCTTACCTGTACTCTTCAAACTGGCAATGATGTGCAGCAGAAAGGCATAGTCGCCATTCTTCTCTGGAGGAACACCATATTCTTTGAATCGGTTGAATTCATCTTCCATTGGTTTAATACCATTGCTCCAGCTTTTGGTAGAAAATGGAGGATTGGCTACTACAAAATCAAAACGCATTAAGCGACCCTTTTCATCCTTGGTTTGAGGCTGTGCAATAGTGTTCTTGCCATAGATACGGGCCTCTGGGTTACCATGGAGCCACATGTTCATCACCGCCAAACCTTTGGTGGCGATGTCCATCTCTTGTCCGTAGATGGTAAGTCCTATTTGCGATTCTTCCACCACCTTCAACAAGAGTGAGCCTGAGCCACAGGTAGGGTCATATACAGTAAAGGAAGGCTTATCAGCTTTATGTACATCAATCACCTTGGCCAGAATTCTGGATACCTCGGCAGGAGTATAGAATTGTCCCTTGCTTTTGCCTGATTCAGTAGCGAAGTGTCGCATCAGGTATTCATAAGCATCTCCCAAAATATCGTCATCATCGGCACGGTTGTTTTTAAAGTCAAGTGCTGGGTTTTCAAAAATGGCCACCAGCTTGGAGAGGCGGTCTACTTTTTCTTTATCAGAACCCAGCTTATCATCGTCATCAAAGTCGACCAGTTCGATAGCTCCTTCCAAACCGTTGGCAGCAAAAAGAGGTTTGAGAATTTTTTTATTGATTTGCTCTCCTATATCAGATTTGCCCTTTAATGCCCCCATATCTTCAAAAGAAGCTCCATTTGGAACTTCAATAAGACTATTGATTTTATTGGCGTACTTGTCTGACACATACTTTACAAAAAGCATGGTAAGCACATAATCTTTATACTGGCTGGCATCCATGCCACCACGTAGTTCATCGCAGCTAGCCCACAGGGAACTGTATAATTCGGATTTCTTAATTGCCATTTCTCTTGTTATTCGTTTTTTTTATTTGAAACCAATAGCTTTTTCACATCAACATCCAGAATAGCTGCTATATCAAAAAGTGCCTCAATAGATGGTTGTTTCCTGTTCTAAACGTAGGAATTCACCATGTTGAAGGATTTTCCGAGTTGCTCGGCCAGCCAGGTCTGTGTATGACCCCTTTTTTCAAGGATGTATTAATATTATTCAAACTGTAAAAGGATGTTCTCAAATATAAGAAAATGTATCACAGAATGAGATATATTAGAGTAAGAATGAATTGGATAATTTAATGATTTAGTTCAGCATCAGTAGTTCGCCAAAAAAAAGGGGCGTCTACAAAAGTTAGTCAAACTAAAAGGACAATACGATTATATTACACAGGGTACATCAAAAATGAAAATAAAGGCAATAATAGTTGATGATGAACACAGCGGAAGAGCTTCCATAAGAATTCTGCTAAAGAAACATTTCACCTACCTGTTTGAAAAGATTGATATCGCTTCAACACTTAGCGAGGCTCAAAAAAAAATCAAAGAAGAATTCTATCATATTTGTTTTCTTGATATTCAGCTGGGTAATTTTTCGGGTTTCGATTTGCTGCCTTGCCTGCAAGCTAAAACGAAAGTGATTTTTGTGACAGCTTATTCGGAGCATGCAATCAGAGCAATTAAGGAGAGTGCTTTTGATTATATACTAAAGCCAATAAATCCAATTGAACTCCAACGCACAATTTTGAGATTTGAACATTTAACGCATGAACCTAATCACCACATTCTGATAAAAGAACAAGGTAAAACTATACCTGTTTCAATTGCACAAATTGAGTATTTGGAAGCAGATGGGGCTTATTCTATCATTCACCTGATAAATGATAAGAAATATACAACTTCGAAAACGCTTAAAGTTATATCAAAATCATTAGGTAAGGATTTTATAAGAATTCATAAATCTTACATGGTAAATAAAGTGATGATAAAGTCTTACAAAAAAGAGTTACTAACCACAACATTCAATAAATGTTTACCAGTATCACGACTTGGCGCAAAAGAACTCTCTTTACACTTTTAGTATCGGCAATCGTGTTGCCCTTATTTTCACAAAAGGGAGAATTACAGGCCGAAGCTGAACAGTCAACAGGTTTACATTCAAATGGGGTAAGATGCATAAAAATAGACCCAGAGGGAAGAACCTGGGTTGGAACCGACAATGGTCTTAACATTTTCTCAGCCAATTCCAACAAACAAACTGATATTATTAAATTGATTGGCAGCAATAGTGTTTGGGGCATTGAATTCTTTGATAGTTTGGTTGTTCTGGGTACAAGATTAAATGGGCTCTATATTATAAATTATTATACTGGCCGATTAAAAAAGCATTATCAGTCAGCTGAAATAAATGACATAAGAAAAATAAGGCTGGTAAATGAAAGGATATATGTAATAACAAATAACGCATCTTACCTGATGCGGGATACCATCCTTCAGAAATTATACCTTACACCTAAGCATCCAAATGATTTTATTATAGATGTTTTCTCCCTGAATAATAAAGTATATGGATTAGCTTATCCTTCCTATCGGATAATGCGTCTTGACAGCTTGATTTTTGACAAAGATGTTAGTAGTGTTTTTCTGGGTGAAGGTCCACAATTAGAACTATACTCTCATTATTGTGCATTTACGCACAACAACAAAGTATATTTAGGCAGCAGTGGAATCAAACCTGTAGTAATAGTAACGGAGGAAGATAAAGAGCCAGTATTTCTTAATTTATTTGAATCAAATGGGCCTGGGTTTATAATTTGGGATATCATTGTCAGCGGAGGGAAAATATATGTTGCCGTTGGAGATACCTATAGTAACACGAAAGGCGGATTATTCGAAATAGATATAAATACAAAAGAGCATTCTTTCAAAATTGAAAACTATGTAACATGTCTTTCCTTAGATACCGCTAATAAAGCTATTTTTTATGGCACACTTGACAAAGGAGTATTCCTGAAACGGACTTCTTCGAATATCCATACCACCAATAGCTATCTTGAATCAGAGTGGCTTAAAAATAATAATACATCAGACCTTGCTGACAAGTGGAAACTATTGCACATATTTAAGGATACGTTAATTATTGCAACAGAATCAAATGTTGAATTATACAGCTTAAAATCAAAAAAATTATTAGTCCGAATTCGCAAAGACCCTAACTTCAATTATGGCAGAAGCAATGCTGTATTACTTTTTAATAACTCATTTTACACTTTTGACAATTACGGGAAGATATCCAGCTATGATTTATTGAATAATACTGGATGGCGTGCAGAAAAGATAGAATCCGCATTACCTTATCCTCAGGTATTTGATGATAAAATATTTCTACTCAACAGAGAAAAAGGGTTCAATCTTATAACGAAGAAAGAATCCTATGCACTTTACTGCGGAGATAAAAGCGTTCCGTTTATTAATGATTTTACAGTCATTGCAGATACACTGTATACGCTTTCAAAAAATAATATAAGCAAGTACTTTATTAATTACCAGAATCGTGAGCTGAAACTGCAAGAGTCCTTTATAAATACTAACGCAACAGAAGGGTTTTCGCCTAAATGGATATTATCGCATAATGGTATCCTATATCTTGCAAATGACAGAGGTATGTTGCAGGTGAACACAAAAACAGGCGTCCCAATAAATTATTACTACTTGGGCAATTTTAGCAACCTGAAAAAACCTGAAATAGAAGGAAATAATTTAATCCTTTTTTACAATGACCAGTCGCAGATATTTCCATTCTCGGAAATAAACAATTCTGTAAATGGTAGTAGAGTTTCTGGAGTTCAATTAGATGTACCAATTTCTCTTAATGAAAATCTTGCATTTGAAGTGACACTTTCACATCCGCAATACTTATTTCAAAACAGAACCCTCAAATCACTACAGATATGGAGAAAAGGAAAATTAAAAGAAACAAAATATAGTATCACTTCGGTTCTCAGCTTTCCTGAAGGTTTAAAGTATGGCGACTATGATTTTATATTACAATTCGGAAACCAGTATGTAAAGCAAAAAGTATCCATAAGTTTACCACTTAATCGTAATCCTTATTTTTTCGGAAGTATTGCTCTCCTGATAGCTGTTATTCTACTTATATGGCTCAAACTTAATTATGATAAGAAAACATTGAAGAGAAGGATATTGGATAACAGGCTCCATATTCTAAAGCAAAATTTAAATCCGCATTTTGTTTACAATTCAATGAATTTAATAAGTTCACTTATTTTGGAAGAAAAGTATGACGAGGCAATTTTGGTTGTGTCTGAGTTTTCGAAATTACAGCGTTCATATCTTGAAACCAATAATAAGGATGTGATTAGCCTGCAAGAAGAAATAGATTTTATTGAAGTCTATCTGAAACTACAACAGCGAAGATTTGAAAATGACAATAGCTTTATTTACAACATTAAAGTAGAAGATAATATTGATTTAAGAAGCATCATGGTTCCGCCTCTGATTTTGCAACCACTGGTTGAAAATGCTATCAAGCATGGTACTATTGAAAGTAAAAGCAATAAAAGGCAAATTAGTATTGAAATTCTTGGCAGCAGACCTATTATAATTGGAATAGAAGATAATGGAATGGGATACACTAAAAAATCCAGCGAATTCGGGATGGGTCAAAAAATGGTGACAGAGCGGATTGAGCTCTTCAATCAACTTAACAAGTCCCGAATACAAGTATATTTTAATGTTTCACCAAAATTATATACTACAGGGTATCGAGTAGAACTTATATACGATTCGGCAAGCTAGTATGTCAATCACTAAATAAAAGGTTAGTTTATTAAATTTCATCTGAGTATATGAACTGGCGTCTTTATTTTGAAGATACAAATGAAGGCTCATGAAACTATATCAAGTTCTACTATTGTGTGCTTTCCCCTGGCTTTTCACTGCAAGCTTACCCATTTTTCGGACCAGTAAACAAATCCCATATAAATCGTATTCAATACTAAAAGAATAATAATGAATCGGATAAGGCATATTCAAGCTTAATACATTTTGCAAATAGACTATTCCTTTTAATTAACGATAGTAGCTATTATTTTATAAACAATTTTGCTGGAAATGAAAAAGACTAACTACTTAAAAACGCTAAACTATTTACGAATAAATAATTAGGACACACCGAAATTCCATACTTGGATGCTTCTGGCTCTTATTTAAAACAATTTTAAGTTATACCCTAAATAGTTCATTTATGAGAAGTATCATTTTGAGTTTGTTACTTATTTCAATTTTTTATTTTAATCCTTCAAACTTAAACGCCCAAAATGACTGTATTAGTGGAAATTGTCAAAGTGGCTATGGAGTAAAAAATTACCCAGATGGTTCTACTTATTCTGGGGAATGGGAAAATGGAAGTTGTAATGGATATGGAAAACTAACTAAACCAAATGGAAAATCATGGGAGGGAAATTTCAACGACGGCACCTTAAATGGATTTGGAGTTTATACTGATTCTAGTGGAATAATTATGCTGGGCCATTGGGTAGCTGGCAAACCAGATAAACTAGTATTTAATGAAAAATCTAACCCATATAATCAATTCGACAACCAAGGGAAGCCACATGGCTTGTGGATAATGTTTTTCGACATTATCTGGGATGAATTGTTTTTTTCGGGAAACCCTAGTCACATAAAAAGTATAGGTAAATACAATCATGGTTTGAAAAATGGCACTTGGTCATATTTTGAATATGTTGGGAAAATTAAAGAAGAAAATTATTTAAATGGTATCAAACATGGACCTTGGAATGAATATAGAGCAACTTCTGACGATGTCAGCTTACCGTTAATTATAAGCAATTATAAAAATGGCGAATTAGATGGGATTTATCAAGAATATTCACATCCCATGAGTGGTCATCATAAATTAACTCATACTTGCACGTATAAATCAGGTGTGAAGAACGGAGAAGAAATCTATTATTATCATCGATACAATGAAGTTGGCTCAAAAGAAAAGGTTATAAACTATAAGTGTTCTTACTTGAATGGGAAATTACACGGAGATATGCTTTTCTATAATACTAAGGGTGTATTAACTGGAAAAGACCATTATGAGATGGGGGCTTTAACTTTCAGTTATCGGTTTAATTAATTGTGAAATACGAAAAAGATATTAAACTAATTAGCTTGCTTATGACTCAAATAATATTACTGAAATCAATTAAAAGTTGCTTATTGATTGCCTCATTGATGTGTGCGGTGAGTTCATGCAAACCAAAAGCAGAATTTGAATCAGTTCACATAGGAAATCAAGCTTGGACTTCCGAAAACGTTAATATAACACATTTTCAAAATGGAGATATTATTCCAGAAGCAAAGTCAGAGGATGACTGGATTAATGCTGCACAAAATCATGAGCCAGTATGGAGTTACTACAATTTTGACAAGAAATACGAAAATACATATGGAAGAATGTATAATTGGTATGCCTTAACCGACCAGAGAGGTTTCGCACCCAAAGGCTGGAGAGTACCAACTTTGGAAGACTGGACTATATTAATCAATTATTGTGGCGGAGAAGAAATGGCTGCAAATAAATTGAAAATAGTCGGTACAGAATTATGGGAAAACACTAATGATAGCGTAAAAAATGTGTATGGGTTCTCTGCTGCCCCAGGTGGATATTATGAAGCATATGAAATAAATGGGTTTTGGGGTATAGGAAGAACTGGTGCGTGGTGGACTTCAAATGTAAGCCCTGAGAATGATGGGAATGCCATAGCGGTTTTTATGTCGATTAAAACAGATTACACTTCTGGTTCCGAAGTTTCAACTAACCAAGAAAGAAAGAGTAGTGGATTTTCTATTAGACTTATACTAGATAAGGAGATTGTAGAATCAAAACCTAAAGATGGAAACGGAGTATATACAAAAGTGATGACCTATAAGTGGTGTGAATGCGGAGACTATTGCCAATCATCATTCATTGATGAAAATGGTAAGGAGTACAATTTTGGCAACCCTAGTAAAGGTGAGGTGCAATTTAACTGTGAACTGAATAAAGATTTTGATTTTAAAGCCAACAAAAAATTCAAAATAAAATTCAAAGAGTATTCTGAATATGATTTTAGTATTCTAGAAATAACCCCATTGGAAGATGAACAAAAATCCTCAACTACTACGAATCAGAAAAAAGAAGAAAATGAAATTATAACCTTAAAAGAGGCTCAGCTTTCATTTCTGGATGCGTCTTCTGATAAAGTAATTTTAGTATTAGGAAAGCCTGATTATTCTGGATGGTTGGCTAGCCGTAAAGAATGTATGGTTTATTTTAATAAAGTTAACGACGGGGGCAAGGTAAAACATTTAGTACTATTTGCTTCACTTGAGAAACCAGCTTCACCAAGAGTCGTAAGGTTACTAAAAGCTGTTAAAGATGGTGAAAAAGCTTTTGGAGGTGTACATTATGTTGTCATTAATGGGAAAAAAGTATCAACAAACTCAGCAATGTCAAACTAGAAGTACTTATATCCAATGCATGAAATCGCATGTATGAACTAATGTAATATTTTAACTGATTTTTCAAAAAAAATATATTAAAGCTCACTTTAAATTTAACTATTTACTAGAATGGATAAAATTCAAAAATTAATACAACTAAAAGAGTTGCTGGATTCAGGAGGAATATCCGAGCAGGAATATGGAACACTAAAAAATGAATTACTTTCAACTGACAATGACACAAAAGAATCACATAATAATACAATTGGGGTTGAAAGAACTACAAATGGCTCCGTTACACTTTCCTATCCAGGTGTCTGGCTTTTATTTGATGCCAAGATTAAAATAATTATTAATAAAGAATTACATTCTGTTCAATCAGCAAAAAAAGGTTTTGAAGTAACCATCCCCTTAGATTCTGACAGCCTTGATATTGAATTAGTATTCATGGGCATAAAAAGTACTAAAATCCAAGTTACTCAACTTGACAAAAGAAAAAATTATACAATAGAACTCGAATATGATTCTAACTGGGGTAAAATCAGTAACGAAATAAATCTAATAGAAAATGCCTAACATTGAAACAAGTAGCAGTACATCAAATCCGTCAAAATATCTCTTATACATTTTGTCTATAATTGGAGTGATTGTTTTATTATTCTTCATTTTTACAAAAGTAAAAAAAGGAGTCTCAAATGAAAATGGTGTTGATATGTTTTGGGGAACGAATATTAAATCTCAAGGAGATTTAGACTATTATATACTTGAACGTTCAAAAGAATATTGTGAACGGTGGAAGAAAGCATGTAGTTATAAAAACGAATCTAGGAGGTGGCGGGAACAGGTGTCAGTGGATATGCAGATACAGCAATTTTATCTCACTACTATATCAGAGATTATCCAAAATAATGACTTACCAAACTCTTATCGAGAACCTACAGAGGAATTATTTAAGAAAAAAATGGAAGAATGTGGATGGAGTTATGATAGAGGGAAATGGCCTGGACAGTAAACCATTATTGTTATTTAATTAGTCTGAAGTAAAAAAAGTAAGAGTATACGACAGGAGCAAGTAATAAGCCCTATTGAATATCCATTCCTTAATTGGATAAGGCTGTTGCTGAGAAATTTGTCTATAATTATTATCATAATTAAGATACACATGGAATTGAGATTGTGCTATTGGAATTGAAAAAAAGTAAAAAAGATGTGATTGCCTACTTTGACTAGCGGAAGGAAAAGAAGATAATATACATCCACAAACAATTAACCTCATTTTTTAGGGTGTACCTGAAAATGTGAGCTCCAGCTGAGAAGATTTCCCTCAAAATCGCTGGAAATTCAGTAAAATATTCATAATTTTAGGGTATAAAGCCAATAAAGCTAAAAATATGAATATTCTTTACTGTAGGGTCTCTACCTTAGACCAGCGGACTGACCGCCAGAAAGTGTCTGAAGCCAATTACAGCCTTGTTGTCGAAGATAAATGCAGCGGGGCGATTCCTTTTTTTGAACGCCAAGGCGGGAAGGAAATAAAGGCCTTAGCTGAAAGAGGAGTACTAAAATCGCTATCGGTTCTTTCGATTGACAGAGTCGGGAGGGATATAAGGGACTTAATGAATACTATCTACTATTTCAACGAAAAGCAAATTCCAATAAAGTTCTTGTCTCAAGGACTTACAACACTTGATGCAAATGGTAAAGAGAATCCAATTTCAAAGATGATTATCTCAATCCTTGGTATCGTTGCAGAGATGGAAAGGAACCAAATCAAAGAACGGCAGTTAGAGGGAATCAAGCTGGCGAAACTTAGGGGTATATACAAAGGGAGATTTAAAGGAAGCAAGGAAGATACATTGGCATTTTTATCTAAAGAAAAAAACAAGAAGGCTCTAGAATATCTGAAGAAAGGATACAAGGGAGTTGAGGCTGCAAAGTTGGCTGGAGTGCATTTGAATACGGTAACAAAGATTAAGAAACTTGGGCTAGCAAATGCATAATAAATTTATTTTCAGTCTTTTAAGGTCTTCGCTGAAGCCGATTTAACTAATAATTTCTCTGAGCTGGTTGAATTTTTGAAAAGCCCAGCGTATATTTGTGTCAACAGTACCCGTTAGCATACCATAAGAACTGCTAACGGGTCATTTTTTTTATATGGCTAACAAACCTGCTATCTCCATAGATAATCAAATAGCACTACTCAAGCATAGGGGTATGTTTTTCAAGGATGAAGCCTCAGCCATCAATTTCTTAAAGAATATTAGTTACTACAGATTGAAAGGATATTGGTGGGATATGCAAGATGATAAAGCTTTGCATACTTTCCAGAAGAACACTTATTTCGAAGACATTATTGAGCGCTACAATTTTGACCGTCACTTACGTTTAATTTTATTCGATGCTATTGAACGAATTGAAATTGCATTACGAACCAAAATGATTTATCATATGTCACTGAAATATGGTGGCCTATGGTACTTAGATACAAATCTTTTTGAAGGACAAACTATCACCATTAATAATATTACCAAATCGATTCATCAACATACAATCGATGAACTTAGAAAAGAATTTAGCCGAAGTCAGGAAATTTTTATAAAAGACCACAGAAATAGATATCCGACGCAAGATGCAGATGCATGGAAAATACTGGAGGTAGCCTCTCTGGGAACGCTTTCCAAGCTTTACAAAAACATACAACATCAGCTGCCAGAAAAATCTAATATTGCAAAAGAGATGGGCCTAAATTTACATAGTGAGCTTTCAAGTTGGCTGGAAGCTATCACCTATGTTAGAAATATTATAGCTCACCATTCAAGATTGTGGAGTAGAAGCATGGTTAAAACACCCATCGAAAAAATCAGAAACCCTTTGGGCAATTGGTTTGCTAATACTCTTTCACCCGTTCAAACAAAAAGGCCATTCTTGATTATTTCTTGCTTAATTTACTTGTGCGATTTCGTTACCCCTGGACATCACATTAAATCTAAGATTCTCGATTTATTTAATAATAACCCGAATACACCTATTCATAAGCTGGGATTTCTGAATAATTGGAATAAAGAACCTATTTGGAAATAGGGGTCTTTTTTAAACCCATATCAGTCAAATAAAAGCTCACATCATTGGTCTTTAAATGACTCGTAATCAATAGGTATACATCTGAAAGTAGCTTGATATCCAGAAAGAATTGGTTTGATAAAAGTTTCCTTTGGGGAGCAAAAAAACCTGGCAATTTTTGCCGGGTTTTTTATTGCCATTGACAGCTATCAATACAACCCGTGACAGCTATCAGTAACAACAGACACCAGGCAGCAGTAACTTACAAGGAGTAAA
>Ga0154020_10004246_pt1 | contig 17100 bp, 8 predicted proteins | sample Klosneuvirus_201_FD_109709 | JGI IMG/M metagenome (GOLD analysis project Ga0154020, IMG submission 109709) | Active sludge microbial communities from wastewater, Klosterneuburg, Austria - Klosneuvirus_20160825_MG | ecosystem: Engineered > WWTP > Aerobic digester > Activated sludge | place...
AGCGCCGGGGCGCTCGCTGCCGAGGCGGCGAAGCAGAGCGGCGGTCATGATGCGCACGGCGGCGGGATGCAGCTCGGGTATGCGGCGTGGAAGGACGGGGCGGTCATCGAGCAACGGATCCTCGACACGCGCACCTGCGATTGCTGCCAGACGACCGCGGCGATGACGTCGCGCGGCCCGGTGGTGGTGTACCGGGACCGGAGCGATGACGAGATGCGCGACATGGCGGTGACGCGCCTCGTCGACGGCGCGTGGACCGCGCCGGCGACGCTGCACGCCGATGGCTGGAAGATCGACTACTGCCCGGTGAACGGCCCCGCCGCCGGCGCCGTCGGCGACACGGTCGCGGTGGCCTGGTTCACCGGTGCGCAGGACACGTCGCGCGTTCGCGTGGCCTTCTCGACCGATGCGGGCGCCACCTTCAGCGCGCCCGTGCGCGCCGACGATGGCCTCCCCGCGGGGCGCGTGGACCTCGAGATGCTGAGCGGCGACGCGGCGCTCGTGAGCTGGATCGAACGGCAGGGTGGCGACACCGCGCAGGTGCGGATGCGCGTCGTGCGCCGCGACGGCACGGTGGAGCCGGCCGTCATCGTCAGCCCGTCGAGCGGCGCGCGGTCGAGCGGCTTCCCGCGCATGGCCCGCGATGCCGAGGGCGTGATGATCGCATTCACGCTCCCGGGCAAGCCCAACCAGGTGAAGGTGGCCCGCGTGCGGACGGGGACGCGATGAGCGCGCGGCGACTCCTCCCGGCGCTCGTCGCCGGTGCGGTCGCGGTCGCCTCGTGCACCAACGCTGGTGAGGCAGCGCGCGCACCGGTCGCCGTGGGCGCGCCCGCACCGGTCTACGCCGCGCAACGACAGGATGGCACCCCGGTCTCGCTCGCGGACCACGCCGGCGACGTGGTGCTGGTGAACATCTGGGCGACCTGGTGCAAACCGTGCCGCGCGGAGATCCCCGCCCTCGACACGCTGCATCGCCGCTATCAGGCGCAGGGCCTGCGGATCGCCGGCGTGAGCATCGACGTGGACGACGACCGCGCGAAGGTCGCCGAGTTCGCCGCCTCGCTGGGCGCCTCGTATGCGATCTGGTATGACCCCGACGACAAGGTGAGCACCACCTTCCTCGCGCTCGGCGTGCCGGCGAGCTATCTGATCGGCCGCGACGGGACGTTGCGTTGGCGGCACGTGGGGCCGGTGACGGCGGACGACGGCCCCCTGAACGCGGCGCTCAGGGTCGCGCTCGCCGAGGCCGTCCCCGGTGCCGCGCCGCCCCCCGCACCGGGTCCCGCCCCGACCCCATGACCCGCGAGATGCGGTATCCCGCGCTGCTGCTGGCGATCCTCCTCGCCTGGACGGCCGCGCTCGGGATCGCCCCGCATTTCAGGCAGGATTGGCTCCTCGAGAACCTGCTCGTGCTCGGCGCGATCCCGGTGCTCGTGCTCACGTACCGGCAGCTCCGCTTCTCGAACGCGGCGTACACCTGTCTCTTCGCGTTCTTCATGCTGCACGAGGTGGGGGCCCACTACACCTACTCGCTGGTCCCCTACGACTCGTGGGGCCGCGCGCTCCTCGGCGTCTCGGTGGACGGCCTGCTCGGGTTCGAGCGCAACATGTTCGACCGCGCCGTGCACCTGCTGTACGGCGTGCTGGTGACGCCGGCGGCCGTGGAGTTGTTCGCCGAGAAGGCGCCACCCGTCGGCATCTGGCGATTCCTGATGCCGCTCTTCTTCATGAACGCGCACGCGGTGATCTACGAGACCATCGAGTGGCTCGCGGCGGAGGCGTTCGGCGGGGAGCTGGGCGCGGCGTACCTGGGGACGCAGGGCGACGTCTTCGACGCGCAGAAGGACATGGCGCTGGCCTTCGCGGGCACGCTCGTGTCGCTGACGGTCGTGCTCTGGTGGCGCGCCCGCCGCGGCACCCGCGGCAGCACCGGCTGAGGCGCGCCGCCGCTACGGCGCCACGTCGTCGTGGATCGTGACGAGCTTGGTGACCTTGAGCTTCCGGATGCCCGCCGGGAGCTTCAGCACGGCGATCTCGCCGACCTTCTTGCCGAGCAGGGCGCGCCCGATGGGCGAGGACATGGTCACCTGCCCGTCGTCGAAGTCCTCGGCGTCGCCGAAGATGAGGTGGTAGTCCTCCTTCACCTTCGTCCCCTGGTCCTCGACGGTGATCTTGGAGCCCATCCCGACGGCATCGGTGGCGATCTGCGACTCGTCGATGGACGACAGCTTGGAGAGCCGCTGCGTGAGGTGCCCGAGGCGCGCCTGCACGAACTGCTGCCGTTCGAGGGCGGCCTTGTACTCCGAGTTCTCGCGGAGGTCGCCGAGCTCGACGGCCTTCCGGATCTCGTTGGGGAGCGTGACGTTGAGCTCGAAGCGGAGCTTCTCCGCCTCGTCGGTCAACTTCTGTTTGAGGGCCTCGATCATGCTCATGCGGATCCCGTCTCTCGGGCGTAGAAAAATCCGACGCCCGGCCAGGGATGGCCGGGCGCCGGGGGCGTCCTGCGTCTGGGTCAAAGCTATGTCCGGGTCGTGCGGCCTTCAAGCAGGATCAGCGTCCAGGGCGGAGCCCGGCACACCGGGCGACGTCGCCCCAACGGTCGAGCTCTTCGCACAGTAATTTGACCGGGCGGCGGTCATCCGTCGCCCGCTCCTCATTCGGGGTACCAACGGCATGACCAACGATCGTTCCACTCCAGCGTGCGTGACGCGCGCGCGCCGCATCAGCATCGTCACGTGCCTTGCCGCGGTGGCCTCGCTCGCGCCGATCGGTGCTCCGCTGGCCGCGCAGACGCGTCCCTCCGCCGTACCACCCTCGGCCACACCGGCCGGTGCCTTCACCAGCATCGACTGGCGCCTCCTCGCCGGCCTCGACTACGAGACAGGGAAGGCGTCGGACACGCTCAAGAAGCTCGATGGCCAGCATGTCCGCGTCCCCGGCTTCATCGTGCCGCTCGACGACGCCGATCAGGAGGGGGCCGAGTTCCTGCTCGTCCCGTACTATGGCGCGTGCGTGCACACGCCGCCGCCGCCGCCGAACCAGATGGCGTTCGTGCAGATGGCGGGGCGCAAGGCGGTGAAGCTCGGACTCTTTGACGCCGTCTGGCTCGAGGGGACGCTCCGCATCACGAACTATGACTCGCCCTATGGTCAGGTCGGATACCAGATCGAGGCGACGAGCATGAAGCCGTACACGGGTCGGTGAGCGGTCCGGCCACCTCCGGCCCGGCCGTCGCGCTCCACGACGTCCGCTTCGCCTATCGCGGCGGCCGCGACGTGATCGACATCCCCGCGCTCGAGGTGGGGCGCGGCGAGCGGCTCTTCCTCCACGGGCCGAGCGGCAGCGGCAAGACGACGTTGCTCGGCCTCCTCGCCGGGGTGCTCGCGCCGCGCAGCGGCACCATCACCGTGCTCGGCACCGAAGTCAGCGCGCTCTCGAGTGGCGCTCGCGACCGCTTCCGCGCCGAGCACCTCGGGTACGTGTTCCAGATGTTCAACCTCATCCCGTACCTCTCCGTGCGGGACAACATCACGTTGCCGTGCAAGCTGTCGGCGGCGCGGCGCGCACGGTTGCGCGGAACGGCCCCGGAGACGGAGGCGAACTCCCTCGCAGCGCGCCTCGAGATCGCCGGACTGCTCGACGAGCCGGTGACGGCGCTCAGCGTCGGACAGCAGCAGCGCGTCGCGGTGGCGCGCGCGCTCATCGGCGCGCCCGAGGTCGTCGTCTGCGACGAACCGACGAGCGCGCTCGATGCGGACCGTCGCGATCGCTTCCTTGAGTTGCTCTTCGCACGCTGCGAGGAGGCGGGGAGCGCGTTGGTGTTCGTGAGCCACGATCTCGGCCTCGCCTCCCGCTTCGCGCGGACCGTCGAGTTGCGCGACGTCAACCGTGCCGCCGCGCCCGTCGTGAGCGGCGACCCCGAGGCCGCGCGATGAGCGTGCTCCTCGCGCTGGCCTGGCGCTCGCTGCGCAACCGGCGGCTGATCTCCACGCTCACCATCGCGAGCATCGCGCTCTCCGTCGCGCTGCTCGTCGGCATCGAGCATGTGCGCCTCGGGGTGCGCGAGAGCTTCCAGGGGACCATCCGCGGCACCGACCTGATCGTCGGCGCACGAGGCGGCACCACGCAGGTGCTGCTCTCCACGGTCTTCGGCATGGCGACGCCGAGCGGCACCATCTCGTGGGCGACGTACGAGCGGTGGGCGGCGCATCCGGCGGTGAAGTGGACCATCCCCTTCGCCCTGGGCGACGCGCACAAGGGTCACCGGGTGATCGGCACGACGGCGGCGTTCTTCGAGCAGTACCGGTTCCGCGACCAGCGGGTGACCTTCGCCTCGGGCCACGCCCCGGCGACAGCGCGCGAGATCGCGGTCGGGAGCGAGGTCGCGGAGCGGCTCGGCTACGCGGTCGGGGATTCGGTGGTGCTCGCGCACGGCGTGGCGGCGGTCTCGTTCGCCGAGCACACGGCGCACCCGTTCATCGTGAGCGGCGTGATCGCCAGGACGTTCACGCCGATCGACCGCGCGCTCTACACCACGCTCGACGGGCTCACCGAGATGCACGAGACGGAGGAGGCCGCGGGGGGACTGATGATGGGTCCGCCGCCCGCCCCGGTCGCGCCCGGCGCCAAGCCGCCCATCACGTCGTTCCTCGTGGGGACGAAGAACCGGGTGGAGACCATCCAGCTGCAGTTCGAGATGAACCAGGACCGCACCGAGCCGCTCACGGCGATCATCCCCGGCGTGGCCCTCGCGCAGCTCTGGCAGACGATCGGCAGCGCCGAGGTGGGGCTGCGCGTGGTGGCGCTGTTCACGGTGCTGGTGGGGCTCATCGGGATGTGCGTCGCGCTCTATGCCTCGCTGGAGTCGCGACGGCGCGAGATGGCGATCCTGCGCGCGGTGGGCGCCGGTCCGCGCGCGATCGTCTCGCTCCTCGTGTTCGAGTCGGCGCTCCTCGCGACCACGGGCGCGGCGACCGGGGTCCTACTCGTGTACAGCGTGATCGCAGCGGCGCGCTCGGCGGTCGAGGCGCGGTTCGGGCTCGCCCTCACGCTACACGCGCTCGGCGCGGTCGAGTGGAGCTACCTCGGCCTCGTCGTGGTCGCGGGGACGCTTGTCGGGGTTCTCCCGGCATGGCGCGCGTACCGGTCCTCATTGGCTGACGGGCTCTCGCCGAAGCTGTAAGTTCTCCGGACCAAAATTCCCTTCTGAGGAGTCGCTCGTGTCCGTTCGCTCGCTGCTCGCCCTCGTCCTGCTCGCCGGCACGGCCGCCGGTCCGCTCGTCGCACAGCCGGCTCGTCAGGCCGCGCCGATCAATCGCGATCGCTCTGCCGACCCGATCCCGAGCGCCGAGTGGCCCGCGTACATCCGGCGCGACGCCGCGACCAACGCCGGCGTGCTGCGGATCGTCGAGGAAGGGATGCGGCGCTCGCAGTCGCAGACGCTCGCGCAGGTGCTGCTCGACCGGCACGGCCAGCGTCTCACGGGGTCGCCGCAGTCCGATGCGGCGCAGGATTGGCTCGTGGCGACGTACGAGTCGTGGGGCGTGAACGCGCGGCGCGAACAGTACGGCACGTGGCTCGGCTGGGACCGCGGCGTCACGCACGTCGACCTGGTGAGCCCGCGGGTCCGTTCGCTCGAGGCGACGGCGATGGCGTGGAGCCCCGCGACGCCGGCGCCGGTGGAGGCCGAGGTGATCACCTATCCGTCGGGGATCTCGACCCCGGAGGCCTTCGATGCCTGGGTGCCGAACGTCCGCGGGAAGGTCTTCCTGATGAACGTCCCGCGCCTCTCGTGCCGCTCGCCGCAACAGTGGCAGGAGTTCGGCACGAGCGAGGAGATCGCGCGCGTGAACGAGGCGCAGCAGCAGATCCAGCTCGAGTGGAACCAGCTGAACGTCGCGATGAGCGGGGGCAAGTCCGTCTGGCAGAAGCTCAAGGAGGCCGGCGCGGTCGCCGTGTTCACCTTCCAGTGGTCGAACTACCCGGGCATCAACAAGGTCTTCGGTTCGCCCAATCAGACGCTCCCGACGTTCGCGATCGGCTGCGAGGACTACGGGCTGCTGTTCCGGCTCGCGCGCAACGGGCAGGGCCCGAAGGTCCGCGCCTTCACCGACAGCCGGCTCCTTGGCGAGCGCCCGGTGCACAACGTGATCGCGGAGATGAAGGGGACGGAGAAGCCGAACGAGTACATCATCCTCTCAGCGCACTTCGATTCGTGGTCGGCGAGCTCCGGCGCGACCGACAACGGCACCGGCACCATCACGATGATGGAGGCGATGCGCATCCTGCGCGCGGTGTATCCCAACCCGAAGCGCACGATCATCGTCGGGCACTGGAACGGCGAGGAGCAGGGACTGAACGGCTCGCGCGCCTACAGCGAGGACCACCCCGAGGTGGTGAACGGTCTCCACGCGCTGTTCAACCAGGACAACGGCACCGGCCGCATCGTGAACCTCTCCGGCGGCCCGATCGCCGGCGCGGGTGACCGCCTGGCGGGCTACCTCCGCGAGATCCCCAACGAGTTCACGCGCTACATCCGCTTCCAGCCGGTGAGCGGCCAGGCGACGGGCGGCAGCGACAATGCGAGCTTCTCCTGCTATAAGGCGCCCGCGTACGGCACCGGCGCGCTTGGCTGGGACTACTCGTTCACCACCTGGCACACCGACCGCGACAGCTTCGACAAGGTCGTCGAGTCCGACCTGCGCCACAACGCGACGCTCCTCGCGATGCTGGTGTACCTCGCGAGCGAGGACCCGACGTTCCAGCCGCATCAGGTGATCGACCCGCTGCCCGCCGCCCCGAACGGACAGCCGGGCGTGTGGCGCGAGTGCGTGAAGGCACAGCGGCAAGTGCCGGCGGCGACGCGCTAGCAACAGGACGGACGGCGATGCAAAGGTCGCGCAAGACGCCTTGGCGGTGGATGCGATGGTTCGTGGGTGCCGGCTTGGTGGTGTTCACGGCGAGCCCCGCGCGTGCGCAGGCGGACGTGGCGTCCCTGAACTCGTGGCGAGTCGCACGATTCGCGGGCGCCGGGCTCCGCTCGCCGATCATCACGTCGCTGACGGAGTCGGAGTCGGGCCGCATCTGGGTCTCGACCGCCTCCGGGATCGCCTGGTTCGACGGCTGGCGATTCCGCGACGGGCGCACCGAGCCGAACACGCTCAACCGGGCCGCGCTCGCGATCCGGCCGATGCGTGGCGACTCCGTGCTCGTCCTCATGAACAACCTGCTCTACGTCGGCGACACGGCGGGCTTCGTGCAGCAGCGGATCCTCGGGAGCGCGGCCGATCCCGCGGACACGGTCGAGCAGATCGTCTCTGACGCGGTCTGGACAGCGAACGGGATGCTGCTGCTCCTGCGGGACGGGAACGCAGCGGACACGCCGCGCCTCGCGCGCTGGAACGGCTCGCGCGCTGTCCCGATCCCCGCACCGGCCTCGCTCGAAGGACGCTCGGTCGCCGCGCTGTTCCCGGCGCCGGGCGGCGGTGCGTGGCTCAACACGACCGCCGGGCTCCATCATCTCGAGGGTGACCGCTGGCGGCTCGTCCTCCCGAGTACCGGACGCGGGATGCTCGTCACCCGATTGATCGAGGATGCCGGCGGTCGGGTGGTGGCGAGCGTTGCGGGTGGCGCGGGACCGAGCGGCGTGTGGACCTGGCGCGGCACTGAGCGCCCGCGGCACGAGGCCAGCGAGGGCGAGGATGAACTGCTGAGCCTCAGCGTCGACGCGCGAGGCGAGGTCCTCGCGGCGCATCGCGGCGGGTATCTGCGCCAGCGTGTCGGCAGCGTCTGGAGCTCCTACGACGCGCGCGTCGGCGCCCTCGCGGACGTGCGCGCCGCGCTGCGCGATCGTGAGGGCGACCTCTGGATCGGAACGGGCCAGGGGATGGTGCTCTTCCGCGAGTCCTCGCAGCTATGGGGAGGACGGCCGCACGGCTTTCCCAGCCTGCGTGACCGCGTCAACGGGCTCGCCTTCGCCCCCGACAGTGCACTCTGGGCCGGCACCGCCGACGGCGTCGACGTCTTCGAGGCGCAGGGGACGATCCGGCATGTGGCAGAGGCGAGCGGGATCCGGCTCCGCACGGTGACCGCCGTCGCGCGGGATTCGAGCGGCAACATGTGGATCGGGAGCGGAAGCGACCTCAACGGGGCGTTGCGCTGGGACGGGCGCCGGTGGACGCACTTCGGGGCACGCGAAGGACTCGGGGCAGCACACATCCACCGGATCGTCGTCACGCGCAGCGGGGCCATCTGGTTCCTCGGCATCGGCGAGGGGACCGCCGACCAGCCGGACGGGCCGGGGGCGTTCGTGCTCGACTCCGGCCGGTTCCGTCACGTCGGAACCGATGACGGATTGCCGTCGGGACGAGTCTATGACTTCGCCGAGGCGAGGGACGGGACCCGCTGGTTCGGGACGTCGGCGGGCCTCAGCCGGTGGCGGAACGGGGAGTGGACGCACTGGAAGGCGCGGCGGGGACGCACCGCGACGCGCGCGTTCCGCGACACACCGATCCGCGTCTTCGCCCTTGCCGTCGACTCGACCGGCGCACCCTGGTTCGGGGGAGGGAGCGGGGACTTCCCGTACGGGCTCGGCACGATCGAGGCGGACACCCTGCGGTTCTTCAACATGAACGACGGCCTGCTCAGCAACGCCGTCCACTCGGTGCAGGTCGGACGTGACGGCGCGATCTGGGTCGGGACAGCGAACGGGCTCTCCGCCTATCGCGACGGCGCCTGGTTCAGCCTCGGCACCGATCGCGGACTGGGCTTCCCGCAGATCTGGCCGCTCGTCGTGGATGCGTCGGTCGTCACCATCGGCACGCTCGGCGGCGGGGTCCGCCAGTTCTCGCTCGCCGCTGCCGCGATGCGGCCGCCGCAGGTGCTCGTGCCGCCGCCGACGATCGGTACCGGTGTCGCGAACATCACCTGGACGCCGCTCGCGTGGCGCGGGTCGATCCCGAGCGCGCTCATCGACACGCGCATGCGGGTGGATGGCGGTCCGTGGAGCGACTGGACCACGACACGCTCGAGCATCCTCTCGATCTCCGGAGGCCACCATCGCGTGGAAGTGCAGGCCAAGGGACTCTACGCACCGGTCGACGGCCCCATCGCCGCGGTCGAGTTCGACGTCCCCGGCCCGATCGTGACGCGTCCCGCGTTCCTGATCCCGGTCAGCGCCCTGCTGTTGCTCCTCATCGCCCTCTCGGTCGCCAGCGCGCGCCGCCAGCGCCGCGACGCGGATGTGTTGCGGGAGAGCGAAGGACGGTTCCGCGCGCTCGCCGGTGCCACGACCGAAGGCATCGCGATCTCGGTGGGCGACCGCATCGTGGAAGCGAATGAACAACTCCACCGGATGCTCGGCCTGCCCGACGGCTCGTTGCGCGGGCGGGCGGTGCCGTCGGTGCTCGGCCCCGACGCGGGTCCGGCCGAGGACGACGCCGCGCGCGCGACGACGCTCCAACGCGCCGATGGCGAGCGGTTCCCGGCGGAGGTGCGCGAACGCGTCGCACCGTACCTCGGGGCCGAGGCGCGCATCGCCGCCGTGCAGGACCTGTCCGAACGCGTTGCCACGCGCCGCGCCCTGCGCGAGTCCGAGGAACGCTTCGAGACGATCTTCCGCAAGAGCCCCACCTCGATCGTCCTGACCACCTGGCCCGAGGGCCGCATCGTCGACGTGAGCGAGGGCTTCGAGCTCGCGACCGGCCATGCGCGTGAGGACCTCGTGGGCCGAACGGCCACGGAGCTGGATCTCTATCATCATTTGGACGACCGGGATCGCCTCCGAGCCGCGCTTGGTCGCGACGGGAAGGCCGGCGGCGCCGAGGTCCTCATGCATCGTCGCGACGGGACGCTGCGCAGCCTCCTCGGCACCTTCGTGCGTCTGGAACTCGACGGGCGGCCGCACGTCCTCGGCGCGCTCACGGATATCACCGACCGGCGCACCCTCGAGGCACAGCTGCTGCAGTCGCAGAAGATGGAGGCCGTCGGGCGCCTCGCCGGCGGGGTCGCGCACGACTTCAACAACCTGCTCACGGTCATCCTCGGACACGCCGACCTGCTCCGCAGCGCGGTCCATGAGCCCACCGCGCTCGCCGACATCGGCGACATCCACGCGGCGGCGCAGCGGGCGGCCGACCTCACGCGCCAGCTGCTGACCTTCGCACGGAAGCAGCGCATCTCGCCGCGCATCGTCGAGCTCGGCGGGCTCGTGCAACGGACGCAGCGCATGCTCGCGCGGCTCCTCGGCGAGCGGATCGCCATCGAGGCGCGCATCGAGGCCGACCTGCCTCAGGTGATGGTGGACGCCGGGCAGATCGAGCAGGTCATCGTGAACCTCGCGGTGAACGCGCGCGACGCGATGCCGCAGGGCGGCCGCCTGACGATCGAGGCCACGACGGTGGAGCTCGACGAGGCCTACGCGCGTGACCATGCGCACATCACCGCCGGCCAGTACGCGCTGATCGCGATGAGCGACACCGGGATGGGCATCCCCGACGACGTGTTGCCGCGCATCTTCGAGCCGTTCTTCACGACCAAGGAGGTCGGCGAAGGGACGGGGCTCGGACTCTCCATCTGCTACGGCATCGTGCGCGAGGCGGGCGGCCACATCGCGGTATACAGCGAGGTCAACAAGGGGACGACGGTGCGGATCTATCTCCCGGCGCGCCCGCAGCTCGAGGAGGATGTCGCCGAGTCCGCCCCGCCCGCCATCGTCGGCGGAACGGAGGTCGTCCTCGTGGTCGAGGACGAGGCGTTGGTCCGCGCCCTCGTCGAGCGGACGCTCCGCTCGCTCGGGTACACCGTCGTGAGCGCGGGCAGTCTCGCCGACGCGCTCGCCGCGGTGGACCGGATGCCGGTCCCGCCGCGCGTCCTCGTCACCGACGTGGTGCTCCCCGGGGCCGGCGGACCGGAGATCGCGCGGGCCCTCCGCGCGCGGCTCCCCGAGATCGCGGTGCTCTACATCTCCGGCTACACCGAGCGCGGCTCCTCGTCGACGACCGCCCTCGATGCCCCCCTCCTCTCCAAGCCCTTCACGGCGGCGGAGCTGGCGGCGGCGATCCGGCGACAACTGGACGACACAGCCTCCCCCTGACCGTCCGGCGGGTCGGTGCCCCACGGCGTGGCGTCCCTGTGACCTGGGTCGTTGGTCGCCGGAGCTCCCACGGCGTAGGTTAGGGGGAGATGCCACCGTTTCGTCGGCTCCGCGCTCGCCCCCGCACGATCCTCGCCGCCCTCGGGCTCGCGGGATTGTCGTTGCTCTCGTGCGGCCGCGAACTGACGGGCCCGGAGCGGGGACTGCGCATCGCGAGCGGACTCTCGTTCATCGCGCAGTATCCGGGGCCGCTCGCCTCGGTGGCCGAGGGAGCGGGGTCGGTCGTGCCCTTCGAGCGCGTGCGGATCGTGTTCCGGCGCAGCGACGGCAGCGCCGCGCTCGATACCGTCGTGAACTTCCCCTCGAATGCGGACTCGATCGCCCTCGACCTGCGCCTCGAGCTCGCGAGCGACGCGCCGCCACAGGGCGAGGCGCTCGCGCTCTCCCTCGCGTACATGAACTCGTCGGGCGATACGGTCTTCCGCGGCGGACCGATCCCGGTGGTGGCCCAAGTGCGCGCGCCGGGGGCGCCGCCGCCGGCCCCGGCGCCGGTCCCGCTCACCTACACCGGACCGGGCGCCAACGCGACGGCGGTCGTGATCGCCCCCGAGACGCTCACCGTCACGGCGGGTGACCCCTTCAGTTTCAGCGCGGTCGCGCGCGACGGCCAAGGCAACGCCGTCACCGGCACCCCGATCGTCTACACGACGCTCGATCCGGCGCGGGCGACGCTGACGTCGCAGAGCGCGGGCAGCGGCACGGCCACCGCCCTGCGCGGCATCGCGCGCATCGAGGCACAGCTGCCCACGGGCGCGGCGAGCGACACGGCCTACCTCGTCGTGCTGCCGCGCCCCGGCGCGCTCGCCGTCGTCAGCGGCGGTGCACAGTCGGGGCTCGCCGGCACCGCGCTCGGCCAGCCCGTCACCGTGCGTCTCACCGCGACCGACGGTCAGCCGCTCGCCGATCGCGCCGTCTCCCTCGCGGTGACGAGCGGCGGCGGCAGCGTGACCGCGCTCGACACGCTCACCGACGCGGCCGGACTCTTCCGCTTCTCCTGGACGCTCGGCACGGTCGGCGCGCAGAGCGTCAGCGTGAGCAGTGCGGGGGTCACCGCGATCTCCGTCGGGGCGACCGCCGCGCCGAACGGCGCGGTGCGGATGGTGATCACGCAGGAGGTCGGCGCGACCTATCAGGCCGGCGACAGCATCCCGGCGCTGATCGCCGAGGCGCAGCTGGTCGACGGATCGCGCGACACGACCTTCGCTGACTCGGTGTTCCTCGGCTTCGCGATCAACCCGACCGGGGCGGCGCTCGTCGGCGTCACCCGGGTGCGCGCCGTGGCCGGTGTCGCGCGGTTCGAGGATTTCCGCCTCCAGCGCGCCGGCACCGGCTACCAGCTCCTCGTGGGGCGACCGGGTCTCATCGCCGACACCTCGACGGCGATCGCGATCACCGCCCGGCCCGCGAGCAGTCTGGACCTCGCGTCGGGCGGCGGTCAGACCGCCGCGCCGGGGTCCCCGCTGCCGTCACCGATCATCGTGCGCGTGACCGACCCGTACGCCAACCCGGTCGCGGGGGTGATCGTCAGCTTCGCGACCACGAACGGAACGCTCGGCGCCGCGGCAGACACGACCGACGCCACTGGCGCGGCGAGCACCACGTGGACGCTCGGCGCCGTCGTCGGCACGCAGTCGATGACCGTGACGGCGAGCGGGCTCGCGGGCTCGCCGCTCGCCGTGAACGCGAGCGGCAGCGCCGGCATCGCGACGACCACCCTCGCGCCGCAGCTCGACACCCTCACCGCGATCGGGGCGTCACGCCTGCTCGTGCCCACATCGCGCGATGGCGCGAACAACGTCACGCCCGGCACCTACACCTGGCTCTCGCGCGATCCCGCGTTCGTGAGCGTGAATGACAGTGGCCGCGTCGTCGCCGTCGCCAACGGCGCCGCCTGGGTCGTGGCGACCGAGGCGGGCGGTACGCGCGACTCGGCTCGCGTGGTGGTCGACCAGCGGCTCGCGACCATCCGCGTCTCGCCCGATCCCCGCACCATCTACCTCGGCGCCTCCTTCCAGTTCCCCGCCGTCGCGGTCGACGGGCTCGGCGTGGCACTCACGAACCAACCGACCTTCACCTGGACGACGGCGTCGGGATCGATCGCGTCGATCAGCGCGACCGGCAACGCGACCGGCGTCGGGCTCGGCGGGACGCAGGTGCGCGCGACCGCCGGGGCCGTCACCGGCGTGGCGAGCCTCACGGTGCTCACGCCGATCACGCGGATCGCCGTCGTGCGCGACTCGACCGGCTTCGTGGTGAGCGACACCTTCTCGCTGGCGGCGTTGGCGCGGACGCGCAGCTACCGCGCGGTCGCCTACGACACGCTCGACGTCGTGATGCCGGGCGTCACGTTCGCCTGGGCATCGTCGAACCCGTCGGTCGCGAGCCTCGACTCGGTGGGCACGGCGACGGCGCGTGCGCTCGCGGTGGCCAACGGCTTCACGGCGGTCCGCGCCACCGCACAGGGCGTCGTGGGCACCGCGGCCCTGACCGTCGCGCAGGTGATGACTACGGTCGAGCTCTCGCCAGCGAGCGTGAGCGTCGCACCGCAGGGCTCGGTGGTGCTCACGGCGCGCCGGCGTGACGCGAACGGGTTCTTCATCCCCGGCGGCACCTTCACGTACGCATCGGCGGACGGCGCGATCGCGACGATCTCCGCGACGGGCGTGGTGACCGGCGTCGCGGTGGGTGGTACCACGGTGACCGCGACGAGCGGCGCCGTGACATCGGCGCCGACGACGGTGACGGTGACCAACAGCGTGCCGGCGATCATCTCGTTCGGACGCGACACGCTCGCGATCGGGCGCTCGGCGGTGAATGCGTCGATCCCGGTCTATCTCAGCCGCCCGAACGGCGCGCCGGTCACGGTGAACCTCGCGGTCGCCGACACCTTCGCCTTCTTCTCGACCGCGTCCGTCACGATCCCGGCCGGGCAGACCGCCGCGGCGGCGAACCTCAACGGGCGCAACGCGGGCACGACGCAGGTGTTCGCGACCGATGGCAGCGCGACAGGCTACGCCGGCGACACGGCGGTGCTCGCGGTGCAGGCGTCGGTGCGCTTCACGAACGCGAACTACTCACTGCTCGTGAACGACGAGCTCTCGACGCAGGTGCTGCTCACCGATCCCTCGCCGGCGGGCGGGACGTTCATCACATACACCTTCGGTACGCCAGGTCGCGCGACGGTGTCGCCGGACCCGGCGTTCATCCCGGCGGGCCAGCTCGCGGCGAACGTGGTGCTGCGGGCGACAGCGGCGGGCGGGACGACGGTGACGCCGGCGGCGACGGGGGTGACCGGGACCGCCTCGTCGATCAGCACGCTCGCGGCGGTGCTCACCCTCTCGCGCCCGTACCCGAGCGTCGGCGTCGGGCAGTTCCGCAACGACTGGTACGTGTACACGCCGCAGAACGTGAACACGCCCGTCGCGGTCACGCTCACGAGTTCCGATTCCGCCGCGCTCCGCCTCGACCAGCCGGTCGTGACGATCCCCGCCGGCAGCAACTACGTGTACTTCACGACGCGCGGCGAGGCGCCGGGCGCGTCGACCATCACCGCGACGGCGCCCGGCTGGACCGTCGCGAGCCTGCCGATGACGGTGACGTCGCCGCAGCTCGGGTTGGCGGGCGGCGGGACGCTCAACACGACGAATCCCGAGGTCGGCCTGACGGTGTACGCCGAGGATTCGACGAACACCGCACACTGGCGCTCCAACGCGCTCGCGATCACGGTGTCGTCGAGCGACACGACCGTGATGCGCGTCAACACGCCGAACGTCGTGATCGGTGCGGGGCAGTACTTCACGAGCACGCTGCGCGTGATCCCCGGCGGCACGCCGGGCACCGCGTGGATCCGCGTGACGGCGAGCGGTCATCGACCGGACTCGGTGCTGTACACGACGATCGGGCCGCGGCTCCGGAACCAGCTCGCGACCGCGCGCGTGGGCGCGGGGCAGAACCGGCCCGACCACTACGTCTACACGCCGAACAACGTGACGTCACCGCTGGTCGTGCGCCTCGCCTCGAGCAATCCGGCGGTCGCGACCGTCCCCGACTCCGTGGTCATCCCGACCAACACGAACTACGCCTACTACACGCTGCGCGGCATCACGCCCGGTACGGTGCAGATCGTCTCGACCGCGGTCGGCTACCAGCCGGACACGGTCGGGTTCCAGGTCACGTCGGCGAAGCTCTACGCGCAGGGTGGCGGGACGCACAACAACTACGCGCCGCCGGCGGCCTTCACCGTGTACTCGGCCGATACCTTGAACCAGGCGCACTACGCCACCGACACCATCCGAATGGCGTTCAGTTCGTCCGACACGACCGTGGTCCGGGTGACCGCGGCGGACACGATCCTCCCCGGCGAGTACTTCACCTCCGGCGGACGGGTGAGCTTCGTCGGCGTCGGGTCGGCGTGGGTGCGGGCGAGCTCCCCCGGCATGCGCGCGGATTCGATGCTCTACACGGTGGTCCAGCCGCGCATCCAGTTCAGCTTCGGCTCGTACCGGATCGGGCGCCGGCAGTACCGGCAGCCGACCGAGTTCTACGTCTACACGCCGAACAATCCACTCGCGCCGCTCAACGCCACGATCACGCAGACGAACGCGACGGCCGACTCGCTCACCGGCACGGCGCTCACCATCCCGATCAGCCAGAACTACGCCTACTTCGGCTTCGCCGGGCGGCAGACGGGCGTCGACACGCTCATCGTGACCGCACCCGGCTACCTGCCGGACACCGCGTTCGTCGAGATCACCAGCCCCCGCCTCACTGGCGGCAACCTCTCGGCCAACGTCACGACGACGACGCCGCCACAGGCGACGATCATCTACGTGACCGACTCCGTCGGGACCGCGCACTACTCGCTCGACACCGTGCTGTTCCGCGCGAGTTCGAGCAATGACGCCGTGATCCAACCCGACAGCGTCGGCTTCCGGCTCCTGCCGGGCGCCTACTTCGTGCAGCCGCGCGCCCGGTTCGTCGGCCCGGGCACGGGGAGCATCACGTGGGGCGATTCGTTGGGAACGGGTTACGGCAGCGTCACGTCGAACACCGTGACCGTCACCGGCCCGTCGCTCAGCTTCGTGAACTCGTATCCGGTCCTCGGCATGCGCCAGTACCGGCTGGGGACGGGCGCCTACGTCTCCATCCCCAACGCGATCGGCGCGCCCCTCGTCGTGCACCTCGTCTCGACCGATCCGGCCGTGGCGACGGTGCCCGACAGCGTGATCATCCCGCCGGGCCAGAACTACGCCTATGTCGACGTGCGCGCTCAGAGCAGCATCGGCACGGTCCAGTTGCAGGCGACGGCCCTCGGGTACGCCAGCGCGTCGACCACGCAGCAGGTCACCGCGCCGCGCTTCCTGATCTCGACCACGACGACGCTGCGCACGACGCAGCCCGCACCGAACCTCTCCGTCCAGGCCGCGGACGCGAACGGATCGGCGCACTACGTCTGGGAGCCGGTCACCGTCACGCTCACCTCGTCGTCGCCGACCACGGCGTCCATCGATAGCGCGTCGGTGGTGATCGCGGCGGGCAACTACATCAACAGCACGGCGCGCGTGCAGCCGTTGACACCCGGCACGACGCAACTCACGGCCAGTGACGCCCGGATCGAGAGCTACCGCTACAACGAGGCGAACCTCACGGTCTCGGTGACGTTGCCCACCCTCAGTTGGAGCAACGGCGCGACCCCGCTCCGCGTCGGCCTCGGCCAATGGAAGGAGCCGTATCCTGCGACGCCGGACTACATCGTCGGTCCGCTGACGGTGACCATGACCCATGCGACGGCGACGAGCACCACGGCGCCCAGCGCGATCATCCCGAACGGTGGCTACTACGTCTACACGCGCGTGACCGGCGCCGCGCCCGGCGCCGACACCATCACCTTCTCGGCGCCGGGGTACAACAACGTCCGCGGCGCGATCGACGTCGCACCCGGCCGGA
>Ga0154020_10004247_pt1 | contig 17100 bp, 16 predicted proteins | sample Klosneuvirus_201_FD_109709 | JGI IMG/M metagenome (GOLD analysis project Ga0154020, IMG submission 109709) | Active sludge microbial communities from wastewater, Klosterneuburg, Austria - Klosneuvirus_20160825_MG | ecosystem: Engineered > WWTP > Aerobic digester > Activated sludge | place...
GCCGCGAACTTCTCGACGCCGAGGTTGACCTGGAACCCGGGGATCGACTCGAGCTTGTCGAGCGTGCCGCCGGTGTGGCCGAGCCCACGCCCCGACACCATCGGCACCGCGACGCCGCACGCGGCGACCGCCGGTGCGAGCGGGATCGAGATCTTGTCCCCGACGCCGCCGGTCGAGTGCTTGTCGACCTTCGCGCGCTTGACGTGCGAGAGATCGATGACGTCTCCCGAGCGCGTCATCGCATCGGCCCACGTCGCGAGCTCGCGACCGTCCATGCCCTGGAAGTAGATCGCCATCAGCATCGCCGCGACCTGGTAGTCGGGGATCGATTGATCGGTGACACCCGCGATGAACGAACGCAGCTCGTCGTCGTCGAGCGTCCCGCCATCGCGCTTCTTGCGGATCAGCTGGACGGGGAGCACTAGTAACCCTTCGCCTTGCCGTCCGCGGTGCCGGTGACGATCGCCACCGACGCCGACGCACCGATGCGATTCGCACCGGCCTGCGCCATCTTCAGCACGTCTTCCGCGGTGCGCACGCCACCGGACGCCTTGACGCCGATGTCCGAACCGACGACGCGACGCATGAGCTCGACGTCCTCGACGGTGGCGCCACCTTTGCCAAAGCCCGTCGACGTCTTCACGAACGCCGCGCCCGCGAGCTTGGACAGCGTGCACGCGATGATCTTCTGCTCGGTATCGAGGAAGCCCGTCTCGAGGATGACCTTGACGCCCGCGGGACCGGACGCCTTCACGACGCGGCAGATGTCCTCGAACACGGTCTCGTAGTCGCGCGACTTGAGCGCGCCGATGTTGATCACCATGTCGATCTCTTTGGCGCCCGCGCGAACGGCATCGCGCGCCTCGTACGCCTTCGCCGTCGGCAGCATCGCGCCGAGCGGAAATCCGACGACGGCGCACACCATCACGTCGGTGCCGGACAGCATCGACTTCGCGAGCGGCACCCACGTGGTGTTCACGCACACCGACGCGAAGCGATGCTTGCGCGCTTCCTCGCACAGCTTGACCACTTCGTCGCGCGTCGCATCCGGCTTGAGCAGTGTGTGATCGATCATCTTCGCGAGGTCGGTCGGCACCGCGCCGACGCCGGGCATCGAGCCCACGCGCATCGCGCCGGCGCCTTCCATCGCACGCACGGACCACGGACGGCGAACGACGCACGAGCCACAGCTCGCGCAGTCTTCCCCGGGGGCGCCGTCGTCGTTGCACTCGCCGCGATCGCGCGGGAGAACGTTGAGCTTCACGGCGGCCGGTTGGCCGTTCATGCGCTCCTTCACGCGATCGACGATCATGTCGACAAGGCGGTCGACGTCACTGCTCATAAGGCGCGCTCCACTCGGCGGAACATAGCCCGATCCCGAGGGCTTACGGGTTCTTGCCGGTCCGAAACGTGACGGTCTTCTGCTTGGCATCCGGGAACGTCTCGCTCTTCCCGTGCTGCTTCGCGATCTTCTTCTTCTCGTCGGGAGAATCGACCCACTCCAAGATGCCTTTGCCCGCGACCACGAAGCCCGGCGTGACGCTCGCGGCGTCCCACTCGTCGGGCGTGAGCAAGCGACGGCCACGCGTGAGCGCGTAGGACTTCGCCTCGGTGTACGAGAGATCGACGACGGGATCCGTCGGCTTGCCCTGCTGCTCGTGTTTGGCAAACACCGCTTTGTAGTCGGCGAGCGCGACCGGTGCCGCGTCCGCGAGGAACGTCGATCCGTCGGGCTTCTTCACGAGTAACATGCCGTCGGGGACCGCGGGCTTCGCGCTGCCGGATCCCGAGCCCACGCCGCCATCGATCGTCGCGACCGCGCTGCCGCTTCCCGCCGACGGGCCGGCCGTGGCGTCGCCCTTGCGCATGTACACGACGAGCCCGGCGACGAACGTCGCGATCGCGGCGAGCGTGAACAGCGCGAGCCAGCCCGGGAACGCGCGCGGCGGCGGCACGTCGAGCTGGCTGTCGTTGATCGTAGCGGAGTGATCCGGCACCGATTCTTCGGGCGGCAGCGTGAACGGACGGCTGCGCTCGCGCGACGCGGACACGAGCATGGGCACCGAACCCGGATCGAAGCGCGCGACGATCGCGGAGAGTTGCTGCACGAGATCGTCGTACGTCGGCCGCTCCGGCGCCTTCTTCGCCATCATCGTCCGCGTGAGACCCGCGAGCTCGCGATCCACCGACGGGTTCGTCACCGCGGCATCCGGCGCGGGGTTGCGCAGATGGCGCGCGACCACCTTGAGGTACTTGTCCTCGGCGGGCTTGCCCGTGCGGAACGGCGGGATGCCGGTGAGCAAGAAGTACAGCGTGCCGCCGAGCGCGTAGATGTCGACGCGCTCGTCGATCGCTTCGCCGCGTGCTTGCTCCGGCGCGATGTAGTCCGGCGTTCCGACGACGACGCCCATCGCGGTGAGCGCGGGCTCGGCGCCGGGATCGACGGGCTTCGCGAGACCGAAGTCGGTGACCTTCACGCGACCGTCCGAAAGGCGGACGAGGTTCGACGGCTTCACGTCGCGATGGATGAGGCCGGCCTTGCTCGCGGCGGCGAGACCCATCGTCGCGTCGAGCGCGGCATGGGCGGCCGACAGCGAATCGAGCGGGCCCATCTTCTCGACGATCGATCCGAGATCGGTCCCATCGAGCAGCTCCATCGCGATGTACGGGCGATCGTCGAACATGCCCGTGGCAAAGACCTGCACGACGTTCGGGTGACTGATGGCTGCGACAGCACGGCCCTCGCGCTCGAACCGCTTGCGCAGCTCGGGCGAATCGCGATGCTTCTCCGAGAGGATCTTGATCGCGACCTTTCGGTTCAGGCCGGTGTCGACCCCGCGGAAGACCTCGCCCATCGATCCGGCCCCGATCGTTCCCTCGATCCGGTAGGCCCCCAGGATCGTTCCCGGCTGCGGGTTTGGCACGGGGGCATCTTAACGCGGTCGCGAGCGGGTGAGTCGACCCGGCCAGCCAAGTTGCCGGTCGACCGAGTCCGCAGCGCGCGCGCGCGGAACTCGCGAAGATCAGGACGGGCGGTGGTGGTCCATCCCGTGCAGCGTTCATGGCCGAGCGCAGGCGCCACCCCTGTGCTCTGAGTCGAGGAAGCGCCCAGATGTCCCACGTTGAATACGACGCCGACGACGCCACCGAGATCGACGGACCGCCCGTCGCACAGAAGAAGTGGCTCGATTCGATCGAGACGATCCCGTTCGATCCATCGATGCGCGTCGGCAGCGACCTCGGGGAAGGAACACCTCCGCGCGCCGTAGCACCGGTCCGTGTCCCGGTGCGCGCCGATGCGACGCCACGTCCCGCGCGCCGCGCACAAGGAACGCCGCGCCCCGCGCCGCGCACGCCGCCCCGCGCACCCGCTCGACATCCGCACGACAACGCGATCACGCGACTGGCGCACGTCGACGTCGCCGGTGGCCACGTCTCGTACACGCCCGATCCAGAGCAGCGCGCGCTGCCGCTCGCGGCTCCGATCCCGACGCCGCTGCCCGGACTCTACGGCGCTCCGGCGTTACCGCCGCACGTTCCGACCGCGCGCGCGCTTCCGCCGCACGCCGTGATGCCGACACAGATCGCACAGCACGTTCCCGCGCAGGCACAGCATCCCGCGCTCGGACGTTCGTTCGCAGACGGTGTCACGCCGTACCCGGTGCCGCCGTGGGCGACGGGGCAACACGCGATCCCGCAGCCACCGTTCGCGCATCCGCACGTCGCGCAGTCGGCGATGCAGCCGCGCTACACGGTGCCGCAGGACCACCTCGACATCTACGCCGACACGGAGGAGCGTTGCGGCGACGAGCGCCGCGGTGAAACGATGCGCGTCGGTGCGCTGCCGCCGGCGATGCCGGTCTCGCTGCGTCCATCCCTCGGTCGGTATCTGCTGCCGATGATCGGTGGAGCCGCGCTGCTCGTGTTCGTCGCGGGCTACTTCCTCGTTCGCGGTGACAGCACGTCGCCTGCCGCGCCCGTCGCGAGCGCGGCCGCGCCGGTCGTGGCACCCGTGAAGACCGCGCCGGTCGTCAGCGAGATCGTCGAGCCCCAGCTGCCCGATCCATCGTGGAAGCACCGCGAGGCACAGCCGACGATCGTCGCGACGAGCGAGGTCATCTCCGCGCCGGCGTCGGAGTCCGCGGACATCGAGATCGAGATGGCGCCGATGAAGACGGCGCCGGCGAAGACGAAGAAGTCCTCGGCGCGCCGCGCGAAGCGGGTCGCGATGGTCGAGAAGGCGCCCGTGAAGGCCGCACCGATCGCTGCGAAGCCCACGAAGAAGCCCGCGACCGTCGTCGCGAAGTCCGCGAAGTCCGATCGCGATCCGATCCTCGAGGAGATCGAGAAGCCGACCAAGGGTGCGCAGGCGAAGGCGACAGGCCCTGGCAAGCTCGTCATCTCGAGCAGCGTGCCGACGTTGATCTACATCGACGGTCGCTCGACGAATCTGATGACGCCCAAGACGATGAACCTCACCGCCGGCACGCACAAGATCACGCTGCTCGAGCTGAAGTCGCGCAAGGCGAAGACCGTCGACATCGACATCACATCCGGCACGATCTCGAAGCTCGACAAGAAGTTCTAGCCTTCGCCGCCTGCCGCACCGCCACCCTGGCCCTGCGGCGGCGTCGGGCCACCGTGTGTCGGTCCGCAGTGCCGGCTGCGATAGACCAGCGAGACGCTCGCCGAGATCGCCGATGCGATCTGCGACGTCATCCGAGCCGTCCACCTCACGCCCTCGGTGGCCGCGCGGATGCACGCCGCGCTCGACGCGCGCGACGCTGCGAGCGAGACCGGAACCACCGTCGAGGGCGTCGCACCACCGTAGACGTCGTCGAGATCGTCCGACTGCATCGTGATCAGAGTTTCGCGGTTCAGCTGCAGCTTGCGGGACGCTTTGGTCATGCGCGCACCCAGTACATCGATCGGGCCAACGCTCGTCGCGCGCTAAGCATTCGACTTCACCATCGCACTCGTCGTCATCGCATCTCGACGGTGCGCTCCACGATCGACACTTCGTCGAACGCGGGTGACGCTATCCGGCGATCACGCGATCGTCGGCGAGCTCATCGTCGGTTTGTTCGCGACGTTTCTCGGCTGCACCCGATGCGCAGGGCGCGAGACATCGTGCGCGATCGGCGCGAGTCGCGCAGCGCGCAGCGCGATCTCAACGCGCTTTCGCGCAGTCGTACACGTAGTCCCGGACCTGCATCTGCGGGCCCTGGCGACCCGACGCGATCGACAGGATGCGCGCGCCTTCGTACTGCACGCGCTGGATCGTCGCGCTCGCCTCGATCCACTCGAGCATCTCTTTGCGCTCGGTCTCGGGATCCTTCACTACGTCGACCGGGCCGTCGGGGCAGTCCAGGCAGATGTCGCCATCGCGCCACGAGCGCCCCGCGGCGGTCAGCGCATCGGGACCGGGCGGTTTTGGCGGCTCTTCGCTCGAGAGCTTCCACGGCGTGCGCTTGGACACCGCTTCGCGGACGCGACCGTCGGCTTCGTACACGAACGTCGTGATCTCGCGCCCGACCTGGCGCAGAACGCGACCGCTCGCGTCGCGCTCGAGCGTGATCTCTCCGCGCAACCGAACGTGAACGCGCTCGCCTGCAAGCGTGAGTGCCGAGACGCGCCCGCGCTCGTCGTAGCGCAGGGTGGACTCGCCGACCGCGGTGACCTCGCCATGCGCGCCGTACGTCACGGTCACCGCATCGTCGCCGATCGTCACGCGCGTGATCCGCCCGCGTGCGTCGCGCTCGGCACGCGCGGGCTTCTGACGAACCGTGCAGCTCGCGATGCGATCGCCGTCATAGGCGCACGTCGTGGTGTCCGCGGGATCGTGCGTGCCGTTGTCGTCTTCGCTCACGGTCTCGATCCAGCGACCGCGATCGTCATAGCGATACAGCCAGCTCGACGAGAACGTGGCCATGCCCATGTTGTCCGCGATGTCCGAGCTCATCGCGCACGGCGTGGGGCACTCGCCCGGATCGCAGACGTGCAGCGCGGTGCCGATCGGATTCGGCGGACACGCGGGAAACACCTCGGCGTGCCAGGGGCCGAGGCCCGGCATCCACGCGCAGTACGTGTCCACGGGCGGTGCGAGGTTGCCGACGGCGGGCGGCGGCTCGTCGACGCGCGGCTTCGCGGGTGCACTGCAGGCGACGAGAAGACACACGGCGAGAAGGATGCCGTCGAGCGACGCTCGCGATGCCCGTCTCACTCTCGTCCTCGCGAGTGCGATCGAGCTCCTGCGTGCGAGTGCGGTGGATCTCATTCGTACGAGCGCGGCGGACTATCCGTGCGTTGCGAGAGGTTCTCGAACCGCGTGTAGCGGCCTTCGAAGTGCGTCTCGACGGTGCCGGTGGCGCCGTGGCGGTTCTTGCCGAGGATGACTTCGGCGATGTGCGGGTTCTCGCACTCCTTGTTGTAGACGACGTCGCGGTAGATGAACATGATCACGTCGGCGTCCTGCTCGATCGCGCCGGACTCGCGAAGGTCACTGAGCTGCGGCCGCTTGTCGGTGCGCTGCTCGAGTGAGCGGTTGAGCTGGGACAGCGCGAGCACGGGGCAATCGAGCTCCTTCGCGAGGCTCTTGAGGCCACGGGAGATCTCGCTGATCTCTTGCTCGCGCGACGCCTTGGCCGCTTGCGGCGATCCGCGCATGAGCTGCAAGTAATCGACGAGGATCAGGCCGAACTTCTTTCCGGCGAACAGCTCCTTGTTCGAGCGGAAGCGACGGGCGCGCGCACGGACCTCGCGCAGCGAGAGGGCAGGGGTGTCGTCGATCAGGATCGGCGCCTTGGACAGCGTGGCCGCCGCGTACGTCAGGTTCGTCATGTCCTGCCGCTGCAACTGGCCGCGACGCAACGCGGACGAATCGACGCGCGCTTCGGAGCACAGCATGCGCTCGGCGAGCTGGGTGGACGACATCTCGAGCGAGAACACCAGGCACGGCCAGCCGCCCGACGTGGCCGCGTTCTGCGCGAGCGACAACGCGAACGAGGTCTTTCCCATCGCGGGACGCGCCGCGAGAATGATGAGCTCGGTGGGCTGAAGACCGGCGGTCTTCGCATCGAGATCCGCGAAGCCGGTAGGCACACCGGTGATGCCGCCCTCCGACTTGAATCGCTCGTCGAGCGAGCTGAACACCTTCTTGACCAGCGACTTGACCGGCTCGGGACCGCTCTTCGCTTTGCGCTGCGTGACCTCGAAGATCTTGGCTTCCGCGTCGTCGAGGTAATCGCGGATCTCGAGATCGTCCTCGTACCCCTTCTCGTGGATCTCGTTGGACGCGAGCATCAGCTTGCGGGCTTGATGCTTGTCCGTGACGATCTCGGAGTACGCGAGCACGTTGTCCGCGGTGGGAACACGCAGCGCGAGCTCGCCGAGGAATGCGACGCCGCCGATCGCATCGAGCTTGCCCTGCTTCTCGATCTCGACCTCGAGGGTCACGACATCGATCGGCTTGGCGGTGGCCTCGAGGTTGCGGATCGCTTGCCACACGACCTTGTGGCGCATGTCGTAGAAGTCATCGACCTCGAGGCTCTCGAGGTGGACGAGCGTGTCGTTGCGCAGGATGACGCCACCGAGGATGGAAGCCTCGGCATCCAGGTTGTGTGGCAGTACACGACCGCGCGCCATCGAACGACGACCCTACACCAGCGGTCTGATCAATCCGGAGGGCTACGGGGCGGAACCTGCGTTCGTCGTCGGCAGCGAGTAGCGATAGCGATCGACGCCGCGTCGTCGACGATCTTCGCGTCCACGCCGAGCTCCTGCTGCGCCGCGAGAAAGCTCGCGCGAAAGCGGACGTCCGGAACGACAAGGGCCACGAGCTTCCGCTCATGGCCCGAAGGCTAGCTCGACGCGCTCTCGCGAGCGCTGTCGATCACTTGTCGATCACTTGTCTTTGCCGACGACCCAGAACTTCAGCGTGGCTTGCACGCCGGCCGCGAGGCGGACCTGCGTCTCGTACTTGCCGAGCGCCTTGACCGCGCCTTCGAGCTGCACCCAGCGGTGGTCGATCTCGACGCCCGCTTTCTTCAGCTGCTCCGTGATGTCGCGGCTCGTGACGGAGCCGAACAGCTTCTCGTCTTCGCCGACGACGCGCTCGAACTGCAGCGTCATCGCGTTGATCTTCGTCGCGATCTCGTTGGCGCCTGCGCGCTCCTTCGCGACCTTGCGCTCGATCAGCGCCTTCTCGTGCTCGAGCCGGTTCTTGTTCCGCACCGTCGCGCTGACGGCAAAGCCGTTCGGCACGAGATAGTTGCGGCCGTAGCCGGGCTTGACCGAGACGAGCTCGCCGGCCTTGCCGAGGTTATCGACGTCCTGCGTGAGGATTACTTGCATCGCCATGACTAGTCTCCCGTCACCGAGAACGGCAGGAGCGCCAGCATGCGCGCGCGCCGAAGGGCAGTAGAAATCACGCGCTGCTGACGAGCCGACGCGCCGCTGATGCGACGCGGGATCATCTTGCCGCGGTCCGTGACGAACGACCGCAGGATCTGCGGGTTCTTGTAATCGATCTTCGCGACGATCTCGTCGGAGAGCAGCTTGCGCCGCTGTCCCGCGCCGCCGCGACCTTTGCCGCCGCGACGATCATCGCCATCGCGATCGAGGCCCTCGTCATCGCCGAGGCCGCCGCGGTCACCACGAGGTGCATCCATACGGGTGGTCATGACTTACTCCTTCCCCGCCGGTTCGACCGCGGGGATGTTGTCGAACTCAGCGCCGGGGCTGTAGTCGTCGTCGTCATCGCCATCGCTGGCGAGGTTCTCACCGCGCGAGAGGAACATGTCCTCTTCGTCCGCGGCGGTCTGGGCTGCCTTCTCGTACGACGCGTCGTCGAGCTCCGACGGGCGCGCGGCGACGTCGACATCCTCGTCGACCTTCACGGTGAGGTAGCGAATGACGGAGTCGAGCATGCGGAGGTTGCGCTCCGTCTCTTCGACAACGCCCGGCTGCGCCAGGTACTGCCAGTAGAGATAGATGCCCTTGCGCTCCTTCGCGACTTCGTACGCGAGGCGGCGCTTGCCCCAGTTATCGACCTTGAGGATCTTGCCGCCCATGCCCTCGATGATTCCGCGGATGCGGGTGTTCACCTCGGCGACGCCTTCGTTCGGCGTGTTGGGGCGCAGGATGTACGTGGTCTCGTATTCGCGGGCAGTGCCCGGCTTGTCGCGCTGACTTTGCAGACGTGCCATGTGTCTTCCTCGTGGATGTAAAGCCCGCCGTTGGCGACGACGAGCGAGGTTTGAAGGGGAGGGTCTATATCACGTCGCTGCGAGGTTGGAACGGGCGTTGTGCTGATTCATCGCGTCCTTGATGCCCTTGGCGCAGACGGTCTCGATGTCCTCGCAACCCGCACGAATGACGGCGCTTACCGCGGCTTCCTGCGCTTTCGGGAAGTCGCTGAGGACCCACCCGGCCGCGTCCTTTGCCCCGGGCTTGGTGTTCGGGTCGCGCCCGATGCCCATGCGCAAGCGCGCGAAGGCACCGCCGCCCAGCTGCTCGTGAATCGAGCGCAGACCGTTGTGCCCGCCGTGTCCGCCACCGGACTTGAGGCGCACGATGCCGAAGTCGAGATCGAGCTCGTCGTGGACGACCAGGATGTTCTCGACGTCGATCTTGTGAAAGCCCGCGACGCGCGCGACGGCGAAGCCGGACAGGTTCATGAAGCCCATCGGCTTCACGACCACGATCTTCTCGCGACCGCGCTCGGTCGTGACGAGGCCACTCGTGACCTCGCATTGGCCGAAATACGACGGCACCGAAAACGCCGCGAGCCCGTGCTTCGACACGAGCTCGTCCACGACCATGAAGCCGATGTTGTGCCGGTTGCGTGCGTACTTCGACCCGGGATTCCCGAGGCCCGCGACCAGCCACATGGCGCGCTACTTCTTGGCAGCAGGCTTCGCAGCCGCCGCAGGCGCAGCCTTGCCACCCGCTGCGGGCTTGGCGCCCGCTGCCGGAGCCGCTGCCTTCGCACCCGCTGCCGGAGCTGCTGCTGCAGCGCCCGCTGCCGGAGCCGCCGCAGCGCCCTCGGCCGGAGCCGCGCCGTCGGCCGGCGTGGCGACCTTGTCCTCTTCGGGAGCCGCGCACGTCACGACCGCGAGGTCGCGACCCGTGATGACGGTAACGCCGCCGGGCAGCGTGATCGCGGAGACGTGGATGACGTCACCGATCTCGAGCGGCGAGACGTCGATGGTGAGCTTGACCGGAATGTCCGACGGCTTGGCGCGGACATCGATGTCGCGCATGACGATGCGGATCTGACCGCCGTCGATCGCGCCCTTCGGCTTGCCGACGAACTCGAGCGGCACCGACGCGAGGACTTCCTTGTTCGGATCGATCGCGAGGAGATCGACGTGCGTGATCTCGCGGCGCAGCGGATGGAGCTGGTAGTCCTTCACGAGCGCGTGCAGCGTGTGCGTTTGCGCGCCGCCCGTGACGGTGAGGTTGATGACGGTGTTCTGCTTGCGAACGGGATCGAGGGCTCCGCGGAGCTCCTTCACGTTCACGACGATCGGCAGCGGCTCGATCTTGCCGTTGACGGTCGCGCCATAACAAACGCCCGGGACCTTGCCCTGTGTACGCAGTGCACGCGAGGCGCCCTTGTGACCAGTGGTGTTCCGAATCTCGACGGTGAGCTTTCCGACTTCCATGACGTTCTCTCTTCTCTTCGGGTCTCTTCGGGTCTCTCGGGCCTGGGCGTGTGGGCCTGGGCTTGTCTCGGCGGGCTACTACGGGGACCGGGTTCCTATCACACAAATAGCGAGCTGATCGAGTCTCCGTGATGGATGCGCTTGATCGCCTCTCCGAGGAGGCGCCCGACGCTCTTCACGCGAACCTTTTGGCAGGCTTGGCCCTGCTCCGACAGCGGAATCGTATTGGTCACGACCACGTGCTGGAGCGGGGAATCGCTGATCCGCTGGATCGCCTTCCCGCTGAACACGGCATGACTCGCGGTTGCCGACACGCTGGCCGCACCCGCGTTGATGATCGCGTGGGCGGCATTCGCGAGCGTGCCCGCCGTATCGATAATGTCGTCGACGATCACGGCCTTCTTGCCCTTCACGTCACCGACGATATTCATGATCTCCGACACGTTCGGTGCCGGACGGCGCTTGTCGATGATCGCGAGACCCGCGCCGAGCCGCTTCGAGAACGCGCGTGCACGCTCGACACCGCCGGCATCCGGCGACACGACGACCGTCGAATCACCGCCGTACCCGAGCGTCCGCAGCTCCTCGATCAACACGGGCATCGAGTAGAGGTGATCGAAGGGAATGTCGAAGAAGCCCTGGATCTGACCAGCGTGCAAGTCCATCGCGAGCGCGCGATTCGCACCCGCGGCCGTGATCAGGTTCGCGACGAGGCGCGCGGTGATCGGCGTGCGCGGCTTCGCTTTGCGATCCTGCCGCGCATACCCGTAGTACGGAATGATCGCGACGATGGAACCGGCGCTCGCTCGACGGAGCGCGTCGATCATGATCAAGAGCTCCATCAGCGACTGGTTCGGCGGCGAGCACGTAGGCTGCACGACGAAGCAGTTCACACCGCGGACGTTCTCCCCGATCTCGACGTAGATTTCTCCGTCGGAGAAATGCGTGACGTCCGCGCGACCAAGGGGGATTTCCACGAACTTGCAGATTTCATCTGCGAGCGCGCGATTCGCGTTGCCCGTGAAGATCGAAAGCGACTTCAGCACCGATCGGCTCCCGTGGGGAACCGGCGATCTACCGCGCCGTGGCGCTCTACGTCAAGGCCTACATTTTCCTGGAGTTACCCGCCGCCGCTCGTGCCGCCAAGCGCGCCAATTCGCAGCGTTGCCGCCGCCCGCGCGGACACTGGGGATTTGCCGCCAAGGCGCCATTCGGAGATGAGCCGCCAAGGCGCCAAGGCGCCAAGAAGAGATCTTTTTGTCGCTTCGCGACGGATTGGATCTGGTCGGAGCGAACGGCTCGTTGGCGTGGGGACGGAGGTCCTCGAGGCGATGACCTCCTCGCTCTCGAGTCGCCCTTCGTGCGCAACGATCTCGGCGCTCCCTCATCTCTCCCCAGTTCCAAACGCATCGCGCCCTCGCGGGTGCACGTGATCAGGTCGGTACGGTCAGGCCGAGAGTCTTCGCTCGCGCGATCAGCGCAGACGCCGTCGCTTCCGAGACCGAGGTCGCTTCTTCGACGAGCATGACCGGCACGTCCTTCTCGATTCGATATCGGAGACGCGAGAACGCGCAGAAGAGAAACGCCGTCGACTCGTCAGTATTCTCCTCGCCCTTCGGGAAGTAGATCAGCGGCCGCTTCGATTTCGGACACGCGAGAACGACGACGAGATCGGCGGGAAGCACGACGAATTCGTATCACGACCCGTTCGCGTTTCCGGTATCGAGGAGCAACCAGCGAGCCGCGAGGCGCGAGCATGGACGATGCTGCGAAAGATCGTGAGCGAGGAGGTCATCGCCTCGATGACCTCCGACCCGATGCCAACGCGCTCCGACCAGATCCAATCCGTCGCGAAGCGACAAAAGATCTCTTCTTGGCGCCTTGGCGGCAGCCCCGAAAACAACAAAGGCCCCGCCGGAGCGGAGCCTTCTCGCGAGTCACTCGATAGCGACTACGGGTTCGGTGCCGGTGTCGGCGCGGGCGCCGGAGCCGGAGCCGGAGCCGGAGCCGGAGCCGGCTGCGCGACCGGAGGATCCGTCTGCGTCAGCGACGACACGAGCTTGAACTCGACGCGGCGGTTCTTCGCGCGCGCAGCAGTGAGCTTCGCGCCCTTGAGTCCCGTCGGAGATTCCGCGGGAGACGCATCGCCGTAGCCCTTCGCCGTGAGGCGCGACTCGTCGATGCCCTTGCCCTGGAAGTACGACTTCACCGAGTCCGCGCGGCCCTGCGAGAGCGACAGGTTGTCCTGGTACTTCGCGCCCGTCCTCGCCTTCAACGGAACGTCATCGGTGTGGCCTTGGATCTCGAGCTTGAGGTCCGAGAACTCCTTGAGGACGGCGACCGCTTGGTCGAGCGTCTTGTTCGACGACGCGAGCAGCGTGGCGTCGCCGGTCTTGAAGTTGATGCCCTTGATGACACCCGTGAACTGCTTCAGCTTCTGCGGGATCTCGTCGGGGCAGCCGTCTTCGTCCTGGAAGCCGTTCTTGGTCTCCGGGTCCGCGGCGCACTTGTCTTGCGCGTCCGGAACGCCGTCACCGTCGTTGTCCGGATCGGGGCAGCCGTCGTCGTCCTGGAAGCCGTCTTTGTCCTCGGCCTCGTTCGGGCACTTGTCGGCAGCGTCGGGGACGCCGTCGTTGTCGTTGTCCGGATCGGGGCAGCCGTCGTCATCGGCGAAGCTGTCCTTGTCCTCGGGCTCGAGCTGGCACTTGTCCTGAGCGTCGGCGATGCCGTCACCGTCGTTGTCGGGATCGGGGCAGCCGTTCTCGTCTTGGAAGCCGTCCTTGTCCTCGGGATCGTTCGGGCACTCGTCGGCTGCACCGACGACGCCGTCCTTGTCCGGATCGTCGTCCTGCGGCGGCGGCTCGATGACCTTCTCGACCTTCGTGCGCCCGAACTCTTTGTAGATCGAGAGCAGGAGCTCGAAGTCTTGCGTGATGCCTTCGTCCTCGCTCGACGGCGGGAACAGGATGCGAGCGTCCGCGCGGAGACCCCAGCCGTTGTCGACGCGGTACTTCGCACCGACACCGGCGTAGAGAACTTCGTCGGTGTCTTCGTCGATCACGTCGGTGTTCGCGGACTGGACGACGCTGAAGGCGCCACCACCGACGAGCACGAACGGGACGAGCTTCGTCGCGGGATCCTTCGCGCGGAACTGCGCGACGAGGTGAGCGCGATAGGTGACGTTCCAAATGTCGAACACGAGGCTGCGCGACTCGCTCGGAACGACGCCGACCTCGGCTTCGATGCCGATCATGTCGCCGAAGAAGGCACCGAGGCGGAGGCCGAACAGGGCGGAGTTACGCTCGGAGGTAGCGCCATCGACGTCGGCGACGCCGAGCTCGTTGGTCGTGCTGAAGATGTGGATACCGGCGGTGCCGCCGATCTCGACGTTCGCGCTCGCAGTCGGCGTTGACGCGACGAGTCCACCGGCCAGAGCAGCCATCAAGGTGGGTCGGAACAAGCGATTCAAAGACATTGGATGCGTTCCCCTTCCTGAGGGCGTTGATATCGTGCCAGCGGAGGCGAATGCCAGTTCTTGCGGCAACTTACTGCCGTTCGAGGTGATCGCTCTAGCCGCGGGACTTGCCGGCGAAATACGCCGGATCTACTCGCAACGATTCTGGAATCCGTTCGCGGCGCGCGCGAGCCAGATCGCGCGTCTGCGAATATCGCAAGCGTGAGGCTTCCGGCAGACGGAGCGTCCTCGGCAGATACAGGGTCGCGCATGCGGGACCGCCGCCTGCTTTTCCGAACAGCTCGAACAACGGGACACGGTGCGTCACCAACCCGCGTCCCTCGATGTCGGCGATGAATCGTGCCGACACGCCGTCGGGAACGAGCACGCCGTCGCGCACCTGCCGCGAGTTCCCGGCGTACTGCTCGACCGCGTCGTCGGCGCCGATGGGCAGGATGCGATCCTCGCCGAGCTTCTTCGCGACAAAGCCCGCGCTCTCGCCCCATAGACCCTTGGCGTAGTGCGCGAGCACGGGCGGTCCATTCGTCGGACGCAGTCCGAAGTGAACCGTGTCGCCGTGGAAGTGCGGGTACACGAGCTCGGCGAACACGCGCGCGTCGTCGGGGACGCCCGCCCACCGCGCCGCGTAGTCGACGCCTTCTCGCGACGAGCGCGAGCTCTTCGGCTCGAGTCCTTCATCGTAGTGACCCGGCACCGCGTAGGTCAGGACGACGTTGTCCCCGACGGTAGCGATGTCCGCCATGCCTTCCCAGCGATGGGGATTCTCGGTGAACGCGAAGCGCAGCTCGGCCTCGTGCGCGATCACGCCGAGGAGATCGACGTAGTAGGCGATCTCCTCGCGGCGATGCGCGAGCATGTTCGGCATCAACGCGCGCATCTCGTTGTCGACGATGGTCACCCACGGTCCGTTCGCGGCGAACACGCGACCGGTCATGATGTTGCTCATCGTTTCGATGCGCCCGCCGCCGCCCTGCGCGTGGATCCCACCTTCCGCGTCGACGATCAGCGCTGCATGATCGAGGAACGGATCGTCGAGGTCTTCGAAGTGATAGAGCGCGTCGCCACCGCACGCGACGATCGCATCGCAGATCGACAACCACTCGTCGTACGCCCGGCGCGGGGAGTACTCGAGGTGTGGGACCTCGCTCTTGTAGTTCGCCCCGGCCTTGTTGAGCGTGGCGGGGACGGGCGGACGGACGATCAATAGATCGCCGTAGATGTCGGGCAACGGGTTCATGGCAGCACCGAAAGTGCGGTGGGTTTCCGAGCGGCGTGCCGCTCGGCGATCGCGGCCACCGCGTCGATCCACGTCGGTGTCGCGTTGAGGGACGGCACGAGCACGAGCTCCTCGCCGCCCGCGGCTTTCCATTGTTCGACCGCACGCATGCCGATCTCTTCGATCGTCTCGAGGCAGTCCGCGACGAACGCCGGACAGAACACCGCGAGGCGCTTGATGCCCTTCTTCGCGAGCTCGTCGAGCATGACGTCGGTGTACGGCTGGATCCACGGCGTGCGACCGAGCCGAGACTGGAAGCACACCGTGTACTTGTCGGCGGCCAGATCGAGCCGCTTCGCGATCGAGCGCGCGGTCGCGTAGCTCTGCGCGCGATAGCAGTTCGGGTTCGCCAACGTGTCGCAGCAGCTCGCGTTGGCGAAGCAATGCGCGCCGGACGTGCCCGCCTTCGGATCCGTCTTCGTGATCTGCCGGACGGGCAGGCCGTGGAACGAGAACAACACGTGCTCGGGCTTCGCGCTTGCGAGCACGGGGCCACCGACCGCGACGAACGCGTCGAGGAACCCGGGGTCATCGAAGAACGCGGGGACGAAGTCGAGCGGTGGGACGGTCCACGCACGCGCGGCGAGCTCCATCACGTGCGCGACCGCGGTGCCGGTCGAGGACGACGCGTATTGTGGGAATAGAGGGAGGACGACGATGCGATCGCAGTTCGCGGCGACGAGCGTCTCGAGTCCCTTCGCGATCGATGGTGTGCCGTAGCGCATCGCGAGCTCGACGCGCCACTCGCCGCCGAGCTTGTCGGCCACGCCTTTGGCGAGGTCCTGCGAGTGATAGAGGAGGGGCGAGCCCCGCGCCGGATCCCAGATCGTCCGGTAGGCGGCCGCGCTCTTCGCGGGGCGCGTCGGCAGGATCACGAGCTCGAGGAGGAGCTTGCGTCCCAGGCCGTTCATGTCGAGGACCCGAGGGTCGCCGAGAAACTCGCGGAGGTAACGTCGAACGGCCGGAGCGGTCGGCTCGTCGGGCGTCCCGAGATTGATCAAAAGGAGCCCGTGCGGCATGCGGTGTTGCCCATTGGGGGGACCGGACCTGGAAAGTCAAGGCGCCCGGCCGAGGTCGATCCGGGTATTCGAGAAGCCGCCGAAACCCGCTGGATCCGACCGGCGTTTGGTTCTCGGGCTCACGAAAAACCGGGAGCGCGTAGATCACACCAGAATTGAATGATTACCAGCGACTGAAAGATGTTTTGGTCATCCTGTTTGACCTCCCGCGCGCCGGCTGCATTATCCGTTGGCGATGGCTGGGTACCCGGGAAATCCACTGCCGAAGAAGCTGGGGATCAAGGCAGGACAGAAGGTCTGCCTCCTGAACGCACCGGGTACGTTCGAACGAAGTTTGACGCGCGGTGACACCGGCTGTGGCGATCTCCAGGTCACCCACGACCTCCGCTTCCCGGTGATCGACGTGGTCGTGATGTTCGTCGACTCGCTCGAGGAGCTCGAGCGCCGGTTCACGGACATCGTGGGTCGCCTCCACCCGGCGGGCGGCTTCTGGGTCGCCTGGCGCCGGAACTCGCGCCGCATCTCGGGAGACATCGTCTGCCGGATCGCGCTCGCCGCCGGAATGTCGGCCAACAAGGCCTGCACGATCGGCCAGAGCTACGACGGTGTTCGCCTCGTGTTGCGCACGGAGATGCGCGAAGCGATGGCGTATCGGATGGAGCC
>Ga0154020_10004248_pt1 | contig 17091 bp, 9 predicted proteins | sample Klosneuvirus_201_FD_109709 | JGI IMG/M metagenome (GOLD analysis project Ga0154020, IMG submission 109709) | Active sludge microbial communities from wastewater, Klosterneuburg, Austria - Klosneuvirus_20160825_MG | ecosystem: Engineered > WWTP > Aerobic digester > Activated sludge | place...
GCCTGGTTCGAGCAGCTGCGCCTGCGCGGCGCCAAGGCCGAGATCGCCGCCAAGGTGGTGCGCGAGATCCGCTCGCGGCTGAAGTTCCTCAACGACGTGGGGCTGAACTACCTCAGCCTGGATCGCAGCGCCGACACGCTGTCGGGCGGCGAGGCGCAGCGCATCCGCCTGGCCAGCCAGATCGGCTCGGGCCTGACCGGCGTGATGTACGTGCTCGACGAGCCCAGCATCGGCCTGCACCAGCGCGACAACGAGCGCCTGATCGGCACCCTGCTGCACCTGCGCGACCTGGGCAACAGCGTGCTGGTGGTCGAACACGACGAGGACATGATCCGCGCGGCCGACCACGTCATCGACCTGGGACCTGGTGCCGGCGTGCACGGCGGACACGTGGTGGCACAGGGCACGCCCGCCGAAGTGGCTGCGAATCCCGACTCGCTCACCGGGCGCTACCTGGCGCACACGCTGCGCATCCCGCTGCCCGAACGCCGGCGCACACCGGCCGACAGCACCGATCCGCGCGCCATCACCATCCACGGCGCGCGCGGCCACAACCTGCAGGGCGTGACGGTGTCGATCCCGGTGGGCCTGTACACCTGCGTCACCGGGGTGTCGGGTTCGGGCAAGAGCACGCTGGTCAACGACACGCTGTATGCGGCAGTGGCGCGCAAGCTCTACGGCAGTCATGCCGAACCCGCGCCGCACGACGAGATCACCGGGCTGGAAGCCATCGACAAGGTGATCAACGTCGACCAGAGCCCGATCGGACGCACGCCGCGCAGCAACCCGGCCACCTACACCGGCCTGTTCACGCCCATGCGCGAGCTCTTCGCCGAAGTACCCATGGCGCGCGAGCGCGGCTACGGCGCGGGGCGCTTCAGCTTCAACGTCGCCGGTGGCCGCTGCGAGGCCTGCCAGGGCGACGGGGTGCTGAAGGTGGAGATGCACTTCCTTCCCGACGTCTACGTGCCCTGCGACGTCTGCCGCGGCCTGCGCTACAACCGCGAGACGCTGGAGGTGCGCTACCGCGGCCGCAACATCAGCGACGTGCTGGGCATGACCGTCGAGGATGCGCATGCGTTCTTCAGCGCCGTGCCAACCCTGGCGCGCAAGCTGCAGACGCTGCTGGACGTGGGCCTGGGCTACATCACGCTGGGCCAGAGCGCGACCACGCTGTCCGGCGGCGAGGCCCAGCGGGTGAAACTGGCGCTGGAGTTGTCCAAGCGCGACACCGGGCGCACGCTGTACATCCTGGACGAGCCCACCACCGGCTTGCACTTCGCGGACATCGAGCTGCTGCTCAAGGTGCTGCACCAGTTGCGCGACGCCGGCAACACCATTGTCGTCATCGAGCACAACCTCGATGTCATCAAGACCGCCGACTGGGTGATTGATCTCGGCCCAGAAGGCGGCGCCGGCGGCGGCGGCGTGGTGGTGGCCGGCACGCCCGAGGACGTGGCGGCCTGCGCCGCCAGTCATACCGGGCGCTTCCTCGCGGGCGCATTGGCGCCCTGAAGCCGGCAGCGCCCGCGGCTGCCATGGCATCATCGACCGCCACCGGAAGCCCGACCATGCCCACCGCCCTTGCCCTGCGCCACCTCGCGTTCGAGGATCTCGGCCTGATCGACCCCTGGCTGCGCGCACGCGGCTGGGACATTTGCACGCTGGACCTGGGCGTGGACGAGACCGCGCGAGTCGACCTCGCGCGCGTCGATCTACTGGTGGTACTGGGCGGGCCCATAGGCGCCGAGGACGACGCGCTGTATCCCTGGCTGGCCGACGAACTGCGGCTCGTACGCGAACGCCTGGCCAGCGGACGACCCATCCTGGGCATCTGCCTGGGTGCGCAGCTGATGGCGCGCGCGCTGGGCGCGGCGGTGCGACCGATGGGCGTCAAGGAGATCGGCTATGCCCCGCTCACGCTGATGCCGGCCGCCAAGGACACGCCGATCGCACGCATCGGACGCCAGAGCGTACTGCACTGGCACGGCGACCAGTTCGCGCTGCCCGCGGGCATGCCCAGCCTCGCCGCCACGCCCACCTGCCCGCACCAGGCCTACATGGCCGGGCCACATGCGATGGCCTGGCAGTTTCACCTCGAGGTCGATGCCGCGCGCCTGGAACAATGGCTGATCGGCCATGCCGGCGAGCTGGCGCAAGCCGGTATCGCTCCGCAGACGCTGCGCGAGCAGGCGCGCACGCAGCGCGAGGGCCTGGCGCTCACGCTCGATGGCGTGATGAGCGACTGGTTCGCTCGATTGGGCCTGGATCGCTGATGGATGCAACGCTGCCGCCTCGACTGCGGGCCGTGCTGTGCGGACGCGTGGCCGCACTCGGCGACGTGCGCAGCGGCATCGACAAGCGACTCGTCACCGGCCCGCACGCAGTGGGCCCGCTGGGGCTGGCCGGCGACGAGCAGGCCGACCTGCGCGTGCATGGCGGGCCCGACAAGGCGGTGCATGTGTATGCCTGGTCGCACTACGGCTTCTGGCGCGAGCGCTGGCCGCAGAACCCGTTGCTCGACCGACCGGGGGCGTTCGGCGAGAACTTCAGTGTCGAGGGCATGGACGAACACACCGTGTGCCTGGGCGACGAGTGGCGGGTGGGCACGGCGCGGCTGGTCGTGGCACAGGGCCGTCAGCCCTGCTTCAAGCTCAACCTGCGCTTCGGCGTGGCCGACATGGCGCAACAGGTGCAGAACAGTCTGCGCGCCGGGTGGTACCTGCGGGTGCTGGAGCCAGGACGCGTGACCGCTGGCGACGCGATCGAGTTGATCGAGCGGCCGCATCCCGCCCGTACCATCGCCTCGCTGCTGGCACTCATCCGCGACGGCGTGACCGATGCAGCGGCATTGGCGCCCGTGCTCAGCTTGCCGCTGCCCGCCAGTTGGCGCAAACTCTTCGAGCGGCGCACGAGCAGCGGCGTGGTCGAAGACAGTACGCACCGCTTGACTGGCCGCGCGTGATGTGCCCGGACGCACAGAACCCATGTCGATCCAGCCGCTCGATCGCCCACGCCGTCTGAATCGCTGGCACGCGGTCTGGGCTGCCGCGGTGGCATGGGCCGTCACCAGTCCAGCCGATGCAGCCGACCCCTACCGCGGACCGCTGTTCGATGCGCACCTGCACTACAACGTCGAGGCGTGCGACTTCCGCGCCGCCTGCCCCTACCCGGTGGCGCAGGTGTTTGCCACGCTGCAGCGCGCTGGCGTGCGGGCCATCCTGGCCAACAGCCGCACCAACGAAGGCACGCATGCGCTGGCCGCCGCCGGCGACGCCGCTCGTACGGCCGGCGTCACCGTGGTGCCGTTCGTGCGGCTGTACCGCAACCGGGCCGACTACACCGGCTGGTTTGCCGACGACAGCATCGCCACAATGGTGATGGACGAGCTGTCCAGGGGTTCGGCCGCCGGCGCGTTTCGCGGCCTGGGCGAATTCCATCTGTACGAGGCGGCCAATGCCGATGCGCCGGTGGCGCGGCGCCTGATGAGGCTGGCCCAGGAACGCGACCTGGTGGTGCTGGCCCATGTCGACGACGACGCCATCGAACGCCTGCTCGCCCACGCGCCTCAGGCGCGGCTGATCTGGGCGCACACCGGCATCGGGGGCGTGCCGTTGGCCCGCGTGCAGGAACTGTTCGAACGCCATCCCCGGTTGATGGGCGAACTGTCGTACCGGCCCGGGCTCACGGACGGCCGCGGCGGCCTGAGCCCCGAATGGCGCGCCCTGTTCATGCGCTGGCCAGGGCGTTTCGTCGTCGGATCCGACACCTGGGTCAACGCGCGCTGGGACCACTACGACGTGCTGATGGCCGACGTGCGCCGCTGGTTGGGCGACCTGCCGCTGTCGGTGGCGCGGCGCATCGGCTGGGCGAACGCCGCCGAGTTGTTCGGTGTGCCCGCGCCCGACTGAGAACGGTGTCACGCGCCGTGTACCCTGCAGCCCACAGTTGCATTCCCTCACGCCCCAATCCGAGCGCGTCGCCGATACCATAGCCACGGGCATCGAACACCCCCATGACACGTCGCCGACTGCACCACTGCGTTGATCGTCGCCAGGCCTGCCAGGCTCTGGCGGCCACGCTGGCTGGGGCGACGCTGCACGTCCATGCCGCCGACCCGCGGGTCGTGCGCATCGGTGTGGCCAAGATCGTTTCCCATGCCGCGCTGGACGCCGTCGAGAAGGGCTTTGAGGCCGGCCTGGCCAGCGCGGGGTACAAGGAAGGCCTGAACGTCACCTACGACCGGCAGAACGCCCAGGGCGACATGGCGCGCGCCGAAGCCATTGCACGTCAGTTCAGGTCCGACCGTGTCCAGTTGATCCACGCCATCGCCACGCCCACCGCCCAAGCGGCGGTACAGCAGGTCACCGACATCCCGTTGGTGTTCTCGGCGGTCACTGACCCGGTGGCCGCACGCCTGGTTCCGCCCGGCAGCGCCCCCGGCCGCAAGACTGGCACGAACGTCACCGGGGTAAGCGACCAGTGGCCGGTTCAGCTGCAGATGGAAACCTATGCCCGTTTCGTGCCACGGGCACGGACCTGGGGCACGATCTACAACCCGGCCGAGGTGAACTCAGTGGCCCACGTCGGCGCCATGCGTCAGGCCGCGGCACGGCTGGGTATTACCCTCGTCGAAGCCCATGCCGCCAGCACCGAGCAGGTGGGGCCGGCCGCGCAGTCGCTGGTCGGGCGCGTGCAGGCCATCGCCATCACCGCCGACAACACCTCGGTCAACCGGTTCGAGGCCATTTCGGCGGTGTGCAACCGACACCGCATCGCCTTGTTCGCAGGCGACGTCGACAGCGTGCCACGGGGCGCCATCGCCGCCTACGGCATGGACTACTTCCTCATCGGCTACGCGGCGGGCAAGAAGGCCGCCCTCATCCTCAAGGGCGCACGTGCTGGCGACATCCCCTGGGGCCTGATGGAGAAGTTCAGCCTGGTCATCAACCGGCGCGCTGCGGCGATGCAGGGCGTTGACCTGACGCCGGAGTTGCTGGCCAAGGCCGACAAGGTCATCGACTGACCTATCGGGCAGCACGACGCATGTCTGCCCTGCGATTGCCCTGGAGCCTGCTGGCCGCCGCACTCATCCTCGTGCTCACGATGGGCGGTGGAGCGTGGATCGATCTGCGCATCGACCGCATGCATGCCCGACAGGTCGAAATCAGCGCCGGCCTGGAGAAGACCGTGCGGTTGAACCAGGCGCTGCACGCGATGCTGGTGATCGCCATGCTCGAGCAGAACACGCTGCGCAGCGCCAGCTACGACACGGTACATGCCGAGCTCGAGCTGACACTGCGCACGATCGGGCAACTCATGCGCGAGCTCGGCCTGTCCGAAGAGGTGGCCGCGCTCGTGGCTCAGCGCGGCGAGTTGCACCGCGTTGAGCAGCAGGCCCTGGCCACGATGCGCAACGCGCAATGGCCGCAAGCGCGGCAGTTGCTGTCCAACGATGCGTATGTGCTGGCCCGCAAGGTGCACGAGATCGACAGCGAGACAGCGATTGGCGCGATCCAGGGTGAACTGGATGCCACCGCACGCTATTACGGGCGGATCCGGGGTGCGTCGCTGGTTGTGCGCGCGGCAGCGCTGCTGCTGCTGCTGTGGACGGGCGTCTCGTTCTCACGGCAGATGTCGCGCGAACTCGCCGAGCAGGCCCGGTTGCGCGAGGAAATCGCGGCGGCGAATCGACAACTTGAAGACAAGGTGCGCGAGCGCACGCAGGAGCTCGAGCGCGCCAACGACCGCCTGGAGCAACTGAGCACCACCGACAGCCTGACCGGCCTGGCCAACCGCCGGCGCTTCGCCGCCGTGTGGGCCGACGAGTGGCATCGCGCCAGTCGCATGGGCATGCCACTGGCCGTGGCGATGGTCGACATCGACGGCTTCAAGGCCTACAACGACCACTACGGCCACCCAGCCGGCGACGAGTGCCTGCGCCGGGTGGCAGCGGTGCTGCGCACCGTGGCCCAGCGCGCCGGCGAGATGGCCGCGCGCTACGGGGGTGAGGAGTTCGTGCTCGTGCTGCCTGGTCTGGGACCGGAAGAAGCCACCGCACTGGGTGAGCGCCTTGCCCAGGGGATACGCGCGCTGGAGGTGCCCCATGCCCCTGCGAGCGGGTTCGAGCGGGTCACCGTCAGCGTGGGCGTGGCATCGCTCGTGCCGCGGACCGGCGATTCCGCCGAAGGCCTGCTGCGGGCGGCTGACCTCGCGCTGTACAAGGCCAAGCAACAGGGACGCGATCGCGTCATCTGTGCCGAGATGCCCACGCCTGCAGCCGCGCGCGCCTGACACCGCACCAAGGTACACGCACCAATAGCAAGGCCGGCTGCGAAGCCGGCCTTGTTGAAAGCGACTGACCTGTCGCGGGTCACGCGCCGGCGCAGCCTGCCGCCAGCGCGCGCCCCTGGGTCACTTCAGGTGCTGGTTGATCAGCTTGGTCATCTCGAACATGGACACCTGTGCCTGCTTGAAGATCTCCTTCAACTTGGCGTCGGCGTTGATCATGGTCTTCTTGACCTTGTCCTGCAGGCCGTTCTTCTTGATGTACTCCCACACCTTCTTCGTGACCTCGGTTCGCGGCAGGGCCTTGTCACCGATCACGGCGGCCAGAGCAGCGCTCGGGGTCATGGCCTTCATGAAGGCCGCGTTCGGGGTGCGCTTCTTGGCGGGAGCAGCCTTCTTGGCGGGAGCGGCCTTCTTCGCAGGAGCGGCCTTCTTGGCCGGAGCGGCCTTCTTCGCGGGGGCTGCCTTCTTGGCGGGAGCCGCCTTCTTGGCCGGAGCCGCCTTCTTGGCGGGGGCCGCCTTCTTGGCCGGAGCGGCCTTCTTCGCAGTTGCCATGTTGATTCTCTCCATCACGTGATAGGTTGATGTGCCGGGGTCCGGGCCGAGGGCTGCATTGCGCCCTGCGTTTCTCTCATGACCTCTGCGGGCGCAATGGTACTGCGCGCCACTCGTGCTGAGAAGCGGTTTTCCCTCGTAGAACACGCTTTCTCACCCTCGAAGAGCCGCTTTTGTCGCCACGCCGCGTCAGTCGTGCCCTCCGAGGTGGGCACAGGCAGCCCGCGGGTGTGTATGCTGCGCGCCCATGAAGATCATCGTCCGCTGGCTCCTGCTGTCCGCCGCCCTGCTGCTGGTGGCGCACTTGTACCCTGGCGTTTCGGTGGCCAGCTTCAGCACGGCCATGATCGCCGCGTTCGTGCTGGGCTTGCTCAACACGCTGGTGCGGCCCCTGCTCGTGGTGCTCACCTTTCCGGTCACCCTCATCACGCTGGGCCTGTTCCTCTTCGTGATCAACGCGCTGATGTTCTGGGCCGCCGCCGAAGTGCTCAACGGCTTCAACGTCGCCGGCTTCGGCGCCGCGCTGATCGGCTCGATCATCTACAGCCTGTGCGGCATGGTCATCGATGTGGCCATCGAGCGGCTGTTCAGTCGCTCGAACGAATGATCCCAGCGGCTGTTCAGCTCCTCGAACGAATGATCCCCAAGCGGCCGGCTCAGCGCGCCACTCGCGCTCCACGCACCTCGAACGCCACCGCGTCGATCGTGCGGCCTCGGGCATCGCGCAGTTCCAGGCGGTGACGCCCGGGCCAGGGCCGCCAGTCCAATCGCGCCCCTTGGCCCAGCAGTCGCCCGTCGAGCCACCACTGGCCCGGTTCGCCGAGCAGCACGATGCGTTGCACGGCCGCTGGCATGTCGGGATCGAGCGCCACGATCGTGCCATCACGGGGTGCATCGATGCCGATGGCGCGACGCCCCGCGATCTGCTCGCTGGCCCGCACCCGGAGCACGGTCGCGCTCGGCGCTCCGGTTTCACGAGCGAGCCACTCGGTTCGCGCGGGCTCGAGTGCTCCATCGAACTCCACATGCCGGGCCACCAGTGCCACTGGCGGCACCGGCGCCCGCGAGGGCGCGCGAGCATGCAGCGCCTGAACCAACGAACGCCACACCGGCGCCGCGCCCTGCGTTCCACTCACGCGATGCATGGGTTCGCCGCGGGCATTGCCGACCCACACCCCCACCGTGTAGCGGTCGGTATAGCCCACGCACCAGTTGTCGCGCATGTCCTTGCTGGTGCCTGTCTTCACCGCCGCCCAGCCGCGGGTGACGAGGGGGCTGTCCAGCCCGAAAGTGGGTGCGCGCGCGCCGGCATCGGAGAGGATGTCGCCGACCTGGAACGCAGAGGCAGGGGTGATGACACGACGCGAGGGCGTGCTTCGGCCCGCGCCATGCACGACCGGGCTCCAGCGCCCGCCGTTGGCCAGCATGCGATAGGCGTTGGCCAGTTGCAGCAAGGTGACATCGGCGCTGCCCAGTGCCAGGGCCAGGCCATGATGGCCACCACTGTCAGAAGGCTCGAGACCCGCGGACTGCAGGTGCTCGAACAGGGCCTGAGGGCCCACCAGCGTCGCCAGCCGGGCCGTCGGCACGTTCAGGCTCGCCGCCAGGGCCGTGCGCGCACTCACCCAGCCGCGATAGCGGTGGTCATAGTTGCGCGGCATGTAGGCGCCGCTGCCACCGTCCAGGTCGGCCGCAGCGTCGTGCAGCAGACTGGCCGGTGTGGCCAACCCCTGTTCGAAAGCCAGGGCATAGACGAAGGGCTTGATCGTCGATCCGGGCTGCCGGCGCGCCAGCACGGCATCGACCTGCGCGGCGCCGGACCAGCGTGCACCGCTGGAGCCAACCCAGGCGCGCACCTCACCGCTGGCGTTGTCGAGAACGACCACGGCGCCATCTTCGACCTGCCGCCCCTGAAGCTCGGCCATCTGTTCGCGCAGCAGGGCGAGCGCCTGGCGCTGGATGCTGGCATCGATCGTCGTGCGCCAGCGCGCTTCGGGCCACGCCGCCACCACGGCGGCGCCCCCGTGGCGGGCCAGCCATCCACGCGCATAGTGCGGTGCGAGCGGCTCCACCCGCGGCGTGTCGGCACCGGATGCGACCGCCAGTGCCCGCGTGGCAAGCATGGCCACGGGCTCGCACTCACCAGGCTGTCCGAGCAAGGCACAGGCCCGACGCACCACGCGATCGAATCGCGCGTTGGGCGCTCGGACCAGCGCCACCAGCAGCGCAGCCTCGGCGCGGTCCAGCCCCGAGACTCGCTTGCCCAGCAGCACCCAGGCGGCCGCCGGCATGCCCACCAGCTCGCCGCGCAGCGGCACTCGGTTGAGGTAGGCCTCGAGGATTTGCGGCTTGCTCCAATGGCGTTCGAGCGCGCGCGCGGCGCCGGCCTGGTCCCACTTCTGCGACAGGGTGCGGCCCCCGGACGGGCGCTGCAGTGCCGGGTCGAGCAAGGCCGCGAGCTGCATGGTCAAGGTCGACGCACCCTGCGAGCCCGCACCCAGGTTGGCCCATGCGCCTCGGGCCACGCCGACCCAGTCGACGCCGCTGTGCGACCAATAGCGCTGGTCCTCGGCCTGCACGAGCAGTTCGCGCAACGCCGGCGAGAACGCCGCAAGCGGCTCCCAATCGAACCGGCGCGCGCTGGCATCGATGCGCAGCGCCTGCAGCGGCTCGCCTTGCCGGTCGAGCAGCACGCGGTCGGAAGGCCGGTGCGCCGCGCGCACGGCCTCGAAGGCCGGCGGCCCGTCCGCCGCCGCCACCACCCAGGGCACGGCCGCGAGCAACAGGCCGGCGACGCGTCGGGCCAGGCGCGGCCAGGCATCGATCAAGGCCGCACCTCCATCGCCTCCAGGGGCAGCTCGCCGTAGACATCAGGGGCGTACATCGCCTCGACGCGGGTGGGCGGCAGGTGCAAGCGCCCGGCGCTGTTCAGCCGCATCGTGTACTCGACGACATGACGGCCGCGCGGCAGGTAGCCCCACGTGTGGCGCCAGGCATCGTGGCCGCGTTCCTCGAACGTCATCCAGCCGGAGCCTTCGCGCCGCTCGCCGCGGGTGGCCAGCGCAGAGTCGCGACCGAGTCCGCTGCCCAGGATGGTGGCGCCCGCGGGCAGTGGGTCGACCAAGGCAACCCAGGTCATGTCGGACTGCGCCTCGATTTCCAGTCGCACCCGCAACGCGTCGCCGCGCACCCAGGCGCCGGGTGGTCGGGCCGCGGCCGAGGCCGCGGCGCGTGCGCCGCCCTCGACCACGCTCACCGTGCGAGTGATGCGATAGCCCGCAAACACGGGCCCCTTCAGCGGCACCGCAGCCAGTGCCTGCACCGCGGCCCAGGGTCGACCGCTGCCTTCGTGGGCGAGTGACAGCGTCGCCGGAGCCGCTGCCGTCGTGGCCGGTGGCCACGGCAGTGCAAGGCGGGCGCCACCGGTACCGCCTGCTGGAGCCACACCGCTGGCGGCGGGCGCCGCCGGCGCCCAGTCGTGCGTCGCCCTGGCACCGCCCAGGCTCGCCGTGCTGCGACCGCCCACCGGCTGACTTTCGAAGCGAGCGGCGAACCGCTGCAATGCCAGCGTGCCCCAGAGGTTGGCCACGGTCGTGCGCCATGCCGCCCGCTGCTGCCGTGCCAGGGCTCCGGTGACCAGCCGCGGTACCTCGTCCTTCCAGGCGGGATCGTCATGTACAGCCAGGATCAGCCGCGCGGCATTCGCGTCGGGGCTGTCCATCAGCCACCACCAGTCGTCGGCCTCCTCCTGGCTGAAGCGCAAGGTGCTGCCGGTATAGGTGATGCGCGCGCGCAGCTGCGCCTGTGCCTGCTGCAGCCAGGCCTCGCGCTGGGGCACGCCCTCCAGGCGACGCAGCACCTGCACCCAGTCGATCACCGCGGCCGTGGGCCACGACTGGGGCGCGACCTGCAGCACCTGCAGATGGCGCGGCTGCGCCTGCCCGTGGCGCGACAGCGCTTCGAGCGCTGCGATGCGCCGCACATCGAGGTCGATGCCGCGGGCGCGATCGGGGCTCCAGCCGCGCCGCTCCAGTCGGCCCTCGACGAAGGCCAGCAGCGCCTGCAGCATGCGCTCGCGGGCGGCCTGCGGGATCACCTGTCCCGCTTCGTGGGCGGCACTCAGCACGTGCGCCGTGAGGCGATCACTGCCGTAGGGCGGATCGCCCGGACGCACCGGGTAGTACTGCGCCAGGCCGTCGACATCGAGGTAGCCGGGCAGCGCGCCCATCAGGCGCTCCCAACCCGCGACGTCGGCCAGCGCCAGCACGCGCGAGCTCTGCTGCTCCAGGCAGGTGTGCGGGTACTGCTCGAAGAACCGGCGCACGCCAGGCAGGGCACCAGCCAGCGTGGCCTGCAGGCCCACATTCACCCCCCCGGCGCGCACGCCGGCGGGCTGTGCGGCATCGGCCGGCAAGGCCTCGGGCGGCGGCGCCACCGGCAGTTCGAACGGCGCGTCGATCTGCCTCAAGGTGGCCGCCCAGACACGCACCGGCACCGCGGCCTGCACCATCTGCGTGGTCTTGACGCGATCCTTCGCTGCGCCGGCGTCGGCGGCAGCCTCGAACACCAGGCTGAAAACGCCCGCGGGCACCTGCACGGGCCAGCGAACCTGCGCAGCCGCGCCGGCCGCCAGTTCCACCGTTTGCGGCTCGAAAGCCAAGGGCTGACGGCTGAAGCCGGCCGCGTCGCCACGCTGCGCCGTGGCGCTCAAGCTGGCCCGCACCCGCATCGGCGCGGCCGTGGTGTTGCGCAGGGTGTAGATGGCGTCGGTGCGGTCGCCTTCGCGCACCAGCGGCGGCAGGCCCGGCAGCATCTGCAGGTCCTGCGACACGCGCACGCTGGCACTGCCGGTGCCGAAGCGGTCGGGTCCTGCACTGGCCAGGGCCACCAGCCGGAAGCGCGTGAGCGCATCGTTGAGCGGCACGTCGATCACCGCTTCGCCCTTGGCATCCAGCGTCACGGCGCCGCGCCACAGCAACAGCGTGTCGAACAGCTCGCGGGTCGGGTTGCGCCCGCCGCCGCCGCCCGCCGGTACCGCCTTGCGGCCATAGTGCCGGCGGCCGATGATCTCGCCTTGCGCGGTGGAGGTGTCCACGCCCCAGCCCCGCGGCGGGAACATGCCTTCGAGCAGCTTCCAGCTCTCGTTGTCCTGCAGCTCGAGCAGTGCTTCGTCCACCGCGGCAAAGGCGATCTCCGCGCCCGCGGCCGGCTGGCCACCCTGGGCCACCCGCACCCGCGTGCGCACGGTCTCGCGCACGCCGTACTGGCTGCGCTCGGGTTCGACCTTCACATCCAGGCGATGCGCCTGCAGGCCCACGCGCAACTGCACCGCACCGAACTTGTGCGAGGGCCGCGCCAGATCGACGGTAGCGGTAGGCGCCGCATGGTCGGGTCCCTCGTGGCGAAAGGCCTGCCACCACTCGATCGGGTGGCGCCAGCCCCATTGGAAGGCCGAGTACCAGGGCACGTGCCGAACCCGCCCGCGCAGCACCAGCACGCTGACGAAGACGTTGGGTGCCCAGCTCGAGGTCTGCGCATCGCCGCCGGCGCCCCCGCGCGGGATCGGCAGTTCGATCGTCGGGTCGCTGCCCTGCAACGTGACGACGCGACTGCTGACGACACCCTCGCGCTCGATGCTGACCAGCGCCGTGGCCTGGCGGTAGGGCATGCGCACCTGCAACCGCGCGGTGTCGCCGGGCTCGTAGGCAACCTTGTCTGCGAGCACGTCGATGCGGTCATCGTTGTCCTGCTCGAACCAGATTTCGCCCCGACGCGTGACCCACACGCTGGTCGCCGCCTCGCTGGTGCGGCCGGCCTCGTCAGCCGCGCGTGCCACCAACTCGACATCGCCCGCGGCATCGAGCGCGGCTTCGCACAACACCAGGCCGCGGGCATCGCTGCGTCCCTCGCACACCGTGCCCAGTTCCTTGCGCGTGGCCTGCTGGTCGTAGGCATAGAAGCCGCCGACCAGCCGCTTGCGCTGCGCCTGCCATTGGGTGAGCCGCGCCTGCACCGTCACCGGCGCATCGGCGAGGGGTCGACCGTCGAGGTCGAGCACCACAGCCTGGAACTTCACCCGGCCACGCGCGGCGATCCAGTGGCCCGCACGCACGCCCACCACGCGCGCCGCCGGCCACAGCGGCACGCGCGTGGAGACGGTCTGCACTTCACCGTTCGGATCGTCGAAGCTCACCTCGGCCTGCAGTTCGCCCGGCCGCTTCAGGGCCGGCAGGCCGGCCAATTGCACCGCCGCCGCGCCATGCGCATCCGTGGCCTGCGGCTGCCGATCGACGACCAGCCGCGCGCCATCGCCGTCGCTGTCTTCGGCATCGCCGGGCGCGACATCACGCCCGCCGACTGCGCGCGGCGGCTGGAACGACCACGTTTCGTAGCCGGCAAAGTCGGGGACGCGGTCACGCAATACGGCAGTGACGCGCAGCGGCGCCCGCGCCGCGGGGCCACCCGAGAGGTGATTCAACTGCATCGCCAGCGCCACGGCCTGGGGCGCGACCTGCACCTGCCGCGGCGGCGCGAGCCGCGCCTGCAGCAGCGGCACGCGGAACTCCTCGACCCGCAGCCGCCCGGCCGGCCACTCGTGGCGGGCGTTCTTCAGCGACACCTCGTACAGCCCCAGCCGCGCGGTGGGCGCGATCGACCACGACGACAACGCCGCGCGGCCCGCAGCGTCGAAGCGCAGCGGCTGCACCACCTCGTCGCCACTGCCCGCGTGCACGATGCGCACCGCATCGGGCCGGTTCGCGGCAGGCACGTCGCCCAGGCCGGCGCGCGTTTCCATCCGCACGAAGTGCTTCATCGACGCGGTCTCGCCGGCGCGCAGCAGCGTGCGGTCGAACACCGTGTGCGCGCGCAGGCGATCACCGCCCTGCGGCTCGCCCCAGCCCTGGGTGGGCATGCCGAAGCGCCAGGCCTCGATGCCGCGGTTCCAGTTGCTGAAGACGAAGCTGCGGTCGCGCAGGCGCCGGCCGTCGGCAGCGACGATGTCGCGGGCGGCGGTGACGAAGTAGCCCGCTTGCCACGGGCAGCGGCCGGGCGAAGTCGGTGCCGAGGCCGCCGCTGCGGGCTCCTCGGGCTCGTCCTCGGTTTCGTCGATGACCGGCAATGCCAGCGGCACCACCGCCAGGCCCTGGGCATCGGTGCGGCCCTGCCACAACGGCTTGCCTCGGCAATCGTGCACCGCCACTTCGGCGCCCTCGACCGGCTGGGCGCGGTCGAGCGTGGTCACCCACACCTGCGCGTTCTCGCGGCCGTGCTTGAAGTGCACGCCCAGGCTCGTCACCAGCACGCCGGTGGGCACGAACATCGGCGCCGCCGGAGCCAGCAGCCGCTGCCCGAGCACCTTCGACTCGATCTCGACGACGTGATAGCCGGGCTCCTGCAGCGGAATGCCGACCACTTCGAACGGGCGCGGCTCGTTGCCCTGCAACTGAGGCAGGTCCAGCCTGCGCACGCCGGGACCATCGGTCAGCAGCGGCTTCTTGCGCGACTCGAATTGCCGGCGGTCGGCTTGTGCAAGCCGACCCATCCACTCGAGCCAGCGTGACTCATCCACGCGCAGGACGCGCACCGCGCCACGCGCCAGCTCGGCCTGCACATGACGCAGGGTCACCGGCAATGCCGCATCCGGCGCGTGCTCGACGATGCCGAAGGGCGAGGCCGCGAACTTGGCGATGGGCGGCGTCGGGCCGATGCTGACTTCCAGCGGGAAGGCGGCGGCATTGGCCAGCGGGCGACCGGCGTCGTCGCTCACTTGGGAGGGTAGCACCAACCGCAGCTGGGAGTTCTCCGGCAGCGGGGCCGGGAACTCCACGCGCGCCACGGCCGTGTCTTCGTCGCGCAGGCGCGGCGCGATCGGCGTGCCGCCGGCCTGCGGCACCAGGCGCAGCGCCTGGGCGGTGGCGCGTGAAACCGGGGCCGAGAACTGCAGCACCGCCGGTGCCAGCGGCATGCACGGCGCCTTCGCGTTCTCGCGCTCGCAGCTGAAGTTCGCGGCAAAGCGCTCGCGCACCTGATAGCGCAAGCGCTGCGCCGTGCGCGTGAGCACCGTGGGGTCGGCGGCACTGGCCACGCCCGCACCCCACACGAGGCGCAGCTTGGCCTGGGGCGGCAACGCGCGGTCGCAGGCCAGCACCAGCGCCGAGTCGACCTGGCGCGCCGGCACCCGGCGAGCGGCGAGGATCTGCGCGCGCGGCGCGCCTTCGACGATGTGCGCGCCGATGCGCTCGCCCAGCCCCTCGACCTCGCACCAGACCTGGGCCCGAACGCTTGCCGGGGCAGCCGGGCCACTGAGATGGAGCAGAAAGTGCTGGTCTTCGGCGATGGTGGCACCGTCCCATGGATCGCTGCGCACGATGGCCGGCCCCCCGGTGCCGAAGACATATCGCGTGGGCCCGGTGAGCGTTCCTTTCAGCGGCTGCCAGCCCTCGGCCAACTCCAGCGTACAGCGCACGCCCGGCGGCAGCATGCGCCGGAAGTCGAGCGCCCACTCGCGGTCGCTCGTCCAGCGCGCGCTGTATTCGGGCGCCGGCCCAGTGCAGGCCAGGCGCATTGGTGCCGCCGCCTGTGCCTGCCCCAAAGGCACCACGGCTTCGTCGAAGCGCACCACCACCTGGCGCACCTGGGCCACATCGCCCTGGGGCGAGACGTGCTCGATGCGTGCGGCGTTGGCGGTCGCGCCCGACACCGCCATGACCACCGCCCATGCGGCTGCGGCCATCCGGCGCCGGTGTGGCGCGGTCGTGATGCTCGTCTCCATGCCCATCCCCCGTTGGCTGTCGTGCACGGGCGAGTTTAGGAGCTTGGCGTCGGGCCGGGCGCCCCATCCCCCTCGGAGCAGGTGGACCGCGCCGCCGTGTCGTGGCGCGCGGTGCCCCGGTTCAGCGCGATGGCTCGCCGCTGTCGTCGTCGGGCCTGCGATCGCCCGCCCGCCCGCGCGACTGTTCCTGCGCCAGCCGGCGCTGCTGCGCCTGCAACTCGCGCAGGCGCGCATCGATCACCGACGCTTCGATGAAGTCGGTGCCGGGGCCACCGCGACGCGCCAGCTGCTGGCCGGCGCGCAAGCGGTCGATCGCACCTGGGGTGTTGCCCAGGGCCGCCTGCGCCTCGGCTTGCGCGCGCAGCGACCGCAGGTGCAGGCCCAGGTGCTCTGCACCCGTGCCCAGCAACTGCCAGGCCTGGGCGTCGTGCCGGTGCTCGGCGACCCAGGTTTGCAGTGCTTCGACGCTGTCGCGCAGCGTGCCTTCGTGCCGCTGCAAGTGGGCCAGCTGGGCGCGCAGCAGCAGTGTGGCGCGACTGCTGTCGGCGGGGAGCGCCTGCAGCGCAGCCGTCGCCAGCGCCGGATCGGCGGCGGCGATCGCCGCCTCCGCCCGCAGCTGCGACCAGATCGTTCGGGCCAGGATATCGCCCTGCAGCGGCTGCGCGGCGCTCAGTGCCTGGGCGGCGGCGGCGTGGTCGCGCAAGCGCAGCGAGGCCAGTGCGCGCGTGTACAGCGCCACCCCTCGCTCACGCGCGGGCGCGTCGCCGCGGGCCTGGGTGTCCTGCAGGCGCCGCAGCGCCATGACCGAGGGATCCATCAGCACCCGTGCGCGCGCCTGCATGAGGCCATGCCGCAGCAGCGGCACCGGCGCAGGTCCCGGCGCCGGTGCTGCTGCCACGCGCTGCTGAGCCTCGCCGACGCGGTCCACAGTCAACGGGTGGCTGCGCAGGTAGGGAAAGCCCCCGCTGTCGTTGAGCCGGTTCGAGTGATCGAGCTTCTCGAACATCGCCACCATGCCCGACGGGGCAAAGCCCGCTTGCACCAGCACGCCCCAGCCATTGCGATCGGCCTCGCGCTCCATGTCGCGCGAGAAGTTCAGCTGGGCCTGCAGCGCCGCCGCCTGGCCCCCCATGATGGCCGCCTGCGCGGCATCGGGGCTGGATGCGCGGGCCGCCAGCACCACGCCCAGCAGCGTGGCCACCAGGCTGGCCGTGCTGCTGCGCTGCGCAGCCGCGACGCTGCGCGCGATGTGTCGCTGCGTCACATGCGACAGCTCGTGTGCCAGAACCGAGGCCAGCTCATCGGCGCTGCCAGTCAGCGCCATCAGGCCCAGGTGCACGCCGACATAACCACCGGGCAGCGCAAACGCATTCACGCTGCGATCGCGGACCAGGAAGGCCTCGAACGGGAAGGCGCCGGCCAGATCGGGGGCGATGTCGCCGCGCGCGCGCGACGCCGCCACCAGCGGCTGCCAC
>Ga0154020_10004249_pt1 | contig 17089 bp, 12 predicted proteins | sample Klosneuvirus_201_FD_109709 | JGI IMG/M metagenome (GOLD analysis project Ga0154020, IMG submission 109709) | Active sludge microbial communities from wastewater, Klosterneuburg, Austria - Klosneuvirus_20160825_MG | ecosystem: Engineered > WWTP > Aerobic digester > Activated sludge | place...
AGATGCTTCAGGTACCCCTCCGGATGGGCCAGTACTTACCACAGCAGGGGTATATCCTGCTGGTGGAAGACCGGATAATAATTCTGAAGCCAATTCAGCGTATAGTAAAAAAACTAAACGCGGGGATGGTGCAGATGGCGCAGGAATTCAACCAATCTGGATGTCACCATATACTGATTTTCTTAAGGCAGAAGTGGTGGCAAGAGCAGGTAATACAGCCGCTGCTAAAACTTTATTGACAACAGCTATTAAAAATTCAATTCAGTCGGTAAAGTCATTTGCAGATGGTAAAAAACAATCCGTTACGATTGCACCATGGTCAAGTGAAGCTTGGGTGCCTAATAATGGAAAGCCATTTGACTTAGCTGTTACCGCTTATACTACTGCGGTTAGCCTTGCTTATGACGCTGCTGGCAACAAAATGGATGTGATTGGAAGGGAGTTTTGGAAATCTCTTTGGGGTAACGGATTGGAGGGCTATAACCTCTATAGAAGAACGGGTGCGCCAACAGGCATGCAACCTACCCTTCAACCAAACCCGGGGCCATGGATGAGGACTATAGTGTATCCTTCTGTTTTTGTGAACTTAAATAGTAGTGCCACACAGCGTGATGCAAATGCTACTAATAAAGTGTTCTGGGATAACAATTTAACTGACCTAGACTAAATATGACAATCATGAAAAAAATAAGTAATAGTTTTTTATTAATGTCGCTTTTGGCGATCGTGTTTTCGTGTGTTGATGAGTCACTGGATCCTTTGCAATTCGCAAACATGCAAAAGGGAACCCTTATTGCCCTGCGCGGGCAGGCTCTGAAGAGTTTGTATGTGAATGGTGAGCCTATTGCAGACATTGTTCCTCTTATTGCTGACGGAACTGAAAAGTTTGTATATGAAACTGAGATTTTGGCTACCGACCCAAGCACAGTAGCTAGCGTGGATATTTTTGTTATCAAAAAGACGGGTACAACAACAACGAGAGTGCCTCTCAAAAACATCCCGGCTTCTGCTTTTGTAAAAGGCGCGTATCCTAACCCTTCAGCTACAATTGAATTGGGTATCAGCGAAGTACTTACTGCATTAGGTCTTACACCAACCTATCCATTAAGTGTTGCTGATAGAAATACCTTATTGAATACATATAAGTTTGGAATTGGTATTGAGAGCGATCTTAACTTAACCGATGGCACAAAAGTATTAGCAGCAGATATTGTGGCTTCAGGATTATTTCAGAGTAACCAGTTTTACCCAGCTATGATTCTTAATTGGGCTATCACTAACTACTGTGAGTATACAGATGATTGGGCCGGAACTTATACGGTTATAGAAATCTATTCAAATGGTTCTTCCGATCCTTATGAGCTAACCTTAACACCTGTTGGTGGATTTCCGCATCGGTTTTCAACGGATAATTTCTGGGGTTCAAATATGGATGCTTATCTAGAATTTACGCCATCGACTAATCCTAAAAATCAAATAGTCTTGTTCCCTACACAGGATAATGGTGATGGAGAAATCAAGAGTACAAAAGGATCTTATGATGAGTGTTTAAAAACTTTCAAAATCCAGACCCAATATGACGGTGAGGATTGGAGGTACGAATTCAAAAGAAACAATTAATTGTAATTAAAATCAATGATAAGGGTTACACAACGTGTAGCCCTTATTTTTTTTAAACAATTTGAAACCTGCGTTCCACTGGTTTTAAAAGAAAATCTACCGATTTTACGCCTACATTAATTTTCTATTTTAATTTAGTCATCAGCGTGAGTAAGCTTAGGTATATCATTCTTATTTCAATTCTGTTTGGGGGTATAGTAGTGTCTGCTCAATCCATACTTGAGATAAAGATGGACCCTTCTGCAAAGGGAAAATACTTAGCAGCCTACCTTGCTGAGTTGAGTAATTTGAAGGGTGTACACTTTTATTATATACCTGAATGGATTGATAAAATTCAAATTACCGAAAATGTTATAGGCATGCCATTAGGTAATGCACTTAATGAGTTATTTCTAAGCACAGAACTTAGTTACGCAAGCATAAATAGTAATACAATTGTTTTATTAAAGGATCCCACTCAGGCGCTGGAGCGCAATAAGGTTATTGGCGAAGCGGTAAGAGAAAAGAGAAAGGTTGAAAAAATTGTTATAGGAAATTCCGGAAAGTCGGGCGCCACGCAACAAGTAACTATTTCAGGTAAAATAACAGATGAAAAATCCAGAGAGCCTTTAGTAGGCGTTAGTGTTAATGTGAAGGATATAAAGGCAGGCACGGTAACAAATACTGAGGGTAAGTTTGAATTGACAATCCCCGCAGGGCAGCATGTGTTAAGCGTAACCTATATTAATTTTGAAGAACGAGTAATTGATCTTGAGGTTTATGAAAACGGAATATTGGCATTAGAACTGGAAGAAACCCCAACGCTATTAGACGAAGTAGTTGTAACAGATCGATCAATACGTGAGATAACAACCAGTGGAATAGGACAAACTCAATTAAGTATAAAGGAAATTAAGAGGGCACCGGCCTTATTAGGTGAAGTGGACCTGATAAAACAAATTCAGATTTTGCCAGGCGTAACCACGGCTGGTGAAGCAGCTTCTGGTTTTAATGTACGTGGCGGTAGCGTAGATCAAAATCTTATTCTATATGATGGCATGCCCGTCTTTAATAGCTCTCACGTTTTTGGTTTTTTCTCCGCTTTTAATTCTGAAGCAATACGAGATGTTACATTTTATAGAGGCGGCATACCGGCAGAGTTTGGTGGTCGTGTTTCTTCTGTACTTGACATTCGATCAAAGGAAGGTAGTTATGAAAAATGGAATGCTAGCGGAGGAATTGGAATAATATCAAGTAACCTGATGGTTAATGGCCCCATTAAAAGAAATAAGACCTCGGTGTCAGCTTCTTTCCGAACCACCTATTCGGATTGGTTAATTAATACCGTAAGAAGCAATTATGTTAGTTTAAACAAGAGTAAGGTTTCATTTTATGATGGTGCCGCTAAACTTACTCATCTCTTTAGTGAAAAAACTAAATTGACTTTGTCTACCTATGTAAGTCATGATGAGTTTAGATTGCAAGGAGACACAACCTACCGATGGAATACCAACTTAAGTTCGCTGCGGCTTGATCATGAATTTTCAAAGATTTTTACAGGAGCTCTTCATGTAGGGTATGGTAGTTATCAATATGATGTTTTTGATAAAGATCCATTTACAGGATTTAACTTAGGGTATAAGATTTCTTACCCAAGTGCAAAAGCAGATTTTCATTTGCGACTTCTTAACCATAAAATGAATTTTGGCTTGCAAAGCACGTATTACAATTTTAATCCGGGCACGTTAACTCCTTCATCAATTGACTCGGACAAAAAAGCAATTCAAATGCAGTTGCAAAAATCTTTAGAATCCGGAATTTATATGTCGGATGAATTTGATGTTGCTTCTAAAATTCATTTAGACCTTGGACTAAGAGCTTCTTTTTTTCAATCTCTTGGACCGGGAATGGTAAATACATATAAACCAGGCCTGCCAAAAGAAACTTTGACGTTGATCGATACCTTAAACTTTACAAAAGGACAAACAATTAAGTTGTTTAAAAATCTTGAGCCACGTTTTGGAATGAGGTATAAACTCAGTGATGATGCGTCAATTAAAGTAGGGTACAATCGTATTTTTCAATATTTACAACTGATTACTAATACTACAGCGGTTACTCCGGTTGATATATGGCAACCTAGCGGCTATCATTTTAAACCTCAACGGGTAGATCAGTTTTCGTTAGGCTACTTTAAAAATATTAAGGAAAAAAAATATGAAGCGTTTATAGAAGTATACTATAAGCTTCTTAACAATATACTTGATTTTAAAGACGGAGCTCAGTTAATTCTAAACCAGCAATTGGAAACCGATTTATTGCAGGGCAAAGGCCGCACCTATGGTGCCGAAATGCAGATAGCCAAGGTGGAGGGTCGGCTCGTTGGGTCCTTAGGCTACACCTATTCACGATCATTGCGAACAATAAATGGCGTCTTTCCTGAAGAAAAGATTAATGGTGGAAAAGAGTATGCATCTAATTTCGATCAACCTCATGTTGTTAACCTTAGCTGGAAGTATAACATAACACGAAGATATTTTTTCACAGGATCATTTACGTATCGCACAGGAAGGCCAATCACTTTACCATTGTCGGCCTTTAGTGTTGAAAACTTTACAGTATCGGCCTTTTCAGATCGAAATCAATTTAGAGTTCCAGATTATCATCGTTTGGATATCGGCTTAGTGATGGAGGGAAATCACAAAAGAAAAAAAATATGGGATGGCACCTGGACTTTATCAGTATACAATGTGTATGCAAGAAAGAATCCGTATTCAATATTCTTCAAAGAAGTGAGGCCGGGAATTCTCCGCCCTTATAGATTGGCAATTATTGGAACAGCATTACCTTCAATTTCCTATAGTTTTAAATTATAAGTATGGGACGCGGGGCTTTTCTTTTTTTAATATTACTGTTGTTAGATGCCTGTGTAGATCGAATTGTATTTGATGTGGATACTCCATCAACTTTTTCAATTGTGGTTGATGGCTACATTTCTGATGAACCGGGGCCATACGTTATCAAAATATCTAAGGCTTTTGATATTGAATCAAAGCTGTCGATTAAAACACCCATTACGGTAAAGAAACTCACGTTGAGTGATGATGAAGGAACCAGCGAAATGCTTACTGAAGTGCGTGACGGAGAGTATCAAACAAGTGTGAATGGAATACGCGGAGTAATAGGTAGAAAGTATTCTATAGAAATTGAGCTTCTTGATGGTAGGGTGTATCAATCTACCCCTGACCCTTTATTACCCTCAGGAGCCGTTGAAAGTGTTTCGTATAACTATAAGGAAGAAAAAAATCCAACGGGACCGTCAAAGTATGGATTTGATGTTTCCTTTAATTCAACTTCTGGCAGATTGGATAATTATTATTTTTTATGGCGTTTTGTAGGCACTTTTCAGGTTGAGACAAATCCTGAATTGAACACAGAACCATGCGGAGAAAGCCGATGCCCTAAACCCTTGCCTTGCAGTGCGTATGCCTTAGTGAATGGAGAACTGACTGAAGTAAGGCCCTGTGAATGTTGCACGTGTTGGACAAGTATATTTAATACCGAACCTGTCATTAGCGATAATCAAATTATTAGTGATGGACAATTCAGCAATGTTATTGCAGGATATGTGCCAATTGATCGATGGGTATTCATGCATAAAGTACATGCGGAAGTACAACAAATGAGTTTATCTCCGCAAGCCTTCAAATTTTGGAAGGCGGTAAAGGCACAAAAGCAGGCAAACGGAAGTCTTTTCCAACCGGTTGCAGGTAAAATTCCAAGCAATTTTTTTCAGGTAAGTGGTCAAAAGGGAGGCGGGGTAGAAGGAATATTTTTTGCAACATCAATTGCAAAAGGCTCGGTTTTTATAACCCGTGACGATGTGCCGGATAAATCTATTATTCCAGAATCGGGTCTTCAATACACTGGTAGTTGTTTGACACTATTCCCAAATTCAACTACAACAAAACCTTTATATTGGGTAGATTAATCAAATTTATAATGCAAAAACATACGGGCATTAGGCTTTTATTTTCCCTGCTGTTATTAGTTACCGTAGGATTTTTAAGTGCCTGGTCAACCGATAATTTTTTAGAGGAACTGCAAAAAAAGTATAATTCATTTCAGCATAAGTATCCACAAGTAAAAATAAATCTAACCTTTAATCAAGACGAGTATTTTGTTGAGGACACACTGTTTTTTTCCTCTTGGTATTTATATGAAGATTTAAAAGTTGTTAAAGGAAGTCATGTTATAAACGTTGATATAATTTCAGGTAACGGTAAAACAGTTCAAAGCATCCGTTTCAAAATTCAAGATGGGCGTGGGCATAACCAGATAATTTTCAACAACAATCTTGCACCAGGAATTTACAGGATGGTTGCCTATACAGATTGGATGAAGAATTTTGGGATGAGCACTTTTTTTCAACGAGATTTAAAAATTGTTTCGCGTAAGCAGATCACAAAAAAAGATCTGCCATCTGCTCATGTGGAATTTTATCCGGAAGGGGGGCATTTACCCCAAGGCGTGAACAACCATGTTATTGTTATAGGCACACCATTTTTGGATTTAGAAATTAAGGATGGTAATGCTACTGTAGGTAATGTAGTACTTAATGCAGTAGGGCTCGGCACATTAAACTTGAAGCCTGCGAGTAACGCAAAATATTATGCATCTCGCGGTACTGAGCGATGGGATCTTCCAGCAGTAGAAAATGAAGGCATAGCAATTAAATTGGAAAAGGATGGAGCGTGGAAATTAACTTTGAAGGTTGCGAAACAATCGAAGTACATTTCTAAAGAAATATATGTAGTTGGTGTTACAGAAGGAAAGATTGTAATGAAAGACAGGATTAAGATCGATCAAAGCGAGGGCCCTTTCACGGTGTCAATACCTTCGCAGAAAGATACAGAAGGCTATATGCAGATTTTTGTTTTGGATTCTGAGGGTGTAGAAATTGCGCAAAGAGTATTTGTTCCTTCGTTCGAAAATTTATTGAGTGTTAAACTAAAATTACAACCCCAGATATTGCAAAGAGAAACTGTTTCTTTTTCCTTGGGTATTCTCGATCAAACGGAAACCCTGCAAGAATCAGAAATGAGTATTACAGTTTTTCAAAGCAACTTGTTTAATCAGTCGAAATCTGAAAACTATTTTTACTTGTCTGATATTTTTGGAGTTTCCGAATGGATCAATAGCCATGAAGGAGCGAAGGAGCAATTGAATGATTACTTGATTTCAAAAAAATGGAATCGGATAGATTGGGAATCTATTCTTAAGAACAAGAAAGTTGATATTTTATTTCCGTTCCAAAATCAGATTAAATTAAAAGGTAGTTTATCATCGATAGTAAATGACTCACCGGCCAAAGATTCAACGCATGTGTTAAGTTTCCTTCAGGAAAATGCTATTGGCTATGATGGCTACACAAAAAACGGAGTTTTTGAGATTCCTTTATTTTTTGATTTTTGGGGAGATGATAAAGTTTTTTATACCGCAGAATATAATGAGAAAAGTATTGATAACTTTTATACGTTCAAACCCATTAGAGACAGCATAGATGTTGGAAGATGGAACTCTGGAGAGAGTGCGGAAAATTCTATTTATGGGGATTATGCATTTAAGCGGAATCTCATAAACAGATCATATTTTTTCTTCCAAAGTCAGCAAGTTATTGATATGAAACCAAAATCCTTAAACCAAACGCTGGAGGAAGAATTTCAAGGGGCTGATCAATCCCTTAATGCAAAAGATTACATTGTGTTTCCTTCTATGAAAGATTTTATACATGAGGTGGTTCCTTTTATTCAATACAGGGAGAAAAAGGGTAAACCATCGATACGATTATTTTTTAGACGCGAAAAATCTGTGATGTTTTATAAAAATGATCCCTTGTATATTATTAATGGAATAATGAGCAAAAACACCGCTACTTTTTTAGACATAAAGCCAGAGGATTTGATTTCAATTAAAATTATTAATAGTCCAAATAAATTAGCCCAGTTAGGGAAGTTGGGTGAGAATGGTGTTGTCTTTATAGAGTCAAAGGCGAATAAAAACAGAGCTCTTAATCAAAATATTTTTCCTGTAACAGGACTTAGTCGCCCGGTTCTTAATGCAAATACAAATAGTGCCAGGAAAGTTCAGGTTGAGAAGCCGGATCTACGATCAACATTGTATTGGAACCCATCCTTTAAGTCTTCCTTAAATGAATATAAGGAGCTAACATTTGTAGCGAGTGATGATGAAGGGCTGATGATGATGCGTATAGAAGGTTTGACTTCAGACGGCAAAGCATTTTTTTTAGAAAAGGAATTTAAGGTTGAGTTAAATCCAAATAGAAAAAAATAACTGAGGAGTAGTTTCAGGGTTTATCGAAGCATCTTTAATAAAGTAACTAACCGACTCTTCAAACTTCTCCTGTCAATAATAAAATCCAGGAAGCCGTGATCCAAAACAAACTCGGAACTTTGAAAGCCTTGAGGTAAGTCTTTACCAATAGTTTCGCGAATAATGCGTGGCCCGGCAAACCCAATGAGGGCGTTGGGTTCGGCAATATTAAAATCACCAAGCATAGCATAAGAAGCGGTAACACCACCTGTAGTGGGGTCGGTAAGTAATGAGATGTAAGGAATCTTGGCCTCATCCATCAGCGCAATTTTTGCAGAAGTCTTGGCCATTTGCATAAGTGACAATCCTGCTTCCATCATGCGCGCTCCACCTGATCGTGAGATCATAAGCATTGGCGTTTTAGTTTTCAAGCTATGGTCCATGGCACGTGCAATTTTTTCGCCCACTACCGAGCCCATCGAACCACCAATGAAACTAAAATCCATACACGCTATGGTAATATCGAGGCCGCCCATTTTACCGTGTGCCGTGCGGACAGCATCTTTCAAGTTTGTTTTAGCTTGCGATTCTTTAATTCTTTTTGGATAGGGCTTGGTATCTGTAAACTTAAGCGGATCGGCCGATTCCATATTGACATCCAACTCAGTGAATTCGTTGTTATCAAAAAGTATTTCGAAATATTCCTGCGAGCCAATCTTTACATGATACTCTTCTTCCGGAACAACAAAGGCATTGTTCTTTAATTCTCTTGTGTGAACGATCTTTCCTGCGGGGGACTTAAACCACAATCCATCAGGAACTTCACGCTTTGCTTCTGTGGGAGTTAAAATTCCTTTATCTGTTCGCTTAAACCAAGGCATAATATAATTGTTGATTTAGTGATTTTGAAAATTTGAAAATGTTATAATCTGAAGGCTAACTCAGCAATCATCAAATCAATACATCTTCAAATTTTCAAATTATTTATGCTATGTCAATAGACTTATCTAAATACACATCTTGAATTGCCTGAAGAATTTCAACACCTTCTTTAATTGGACGCTGAAATGCTTTACGACCGGAGATCAATCCCATGCCACCAGCACGCTTGTTAATAACTGCTGTACGAACTGCGTCTGCCATATCAGTTGAACCTTTTGAATCTCCACCAGAATTAATAAGCCCCGCCCGGCCCATATAGCAATTTGCTACCTGGTAACGGCACAAGTCAATAGGGTGATTGGAAGTTAACTCAGTATAGATGCGCTCATCTAATTTTCCATAGCTGCTACCACCTGTGTTCAAGGCTTTATAGCCACCGTTGTTTTCAGCAAGTTTTTGTTTAATGATATCTGCTTGGATGGTAACACCCAAATGATTTGCCTGACCTGTTAAATCTGCAGAAACATGGTAATCAATTCCGTCTTTCTTAAATGCAGCGTTACGTATGTAGCACCATAAGATAGTTGCCATTCCCAATTCATGCGCCCGCTCAAAAGCTGCAGCTACTTCTTGTATTTGACGGGTTGAATTATCGGATCCAAAATAGATAGTTGCCCCAACGGCCACAGCTCCTAAATTCCAAGCATCTTCAACTGAACCGTACATCACCTGATCCGCTTGATTTGGATAGGTAAGCAATTCGTTATGATTAATCTTAACAATGAAAGGAATTTTGTGCGCGTACTTGCGCGACATCATTGCCAAGCCACCAAAGGTGGTAGCAACGGCATTGCACTCGCCCTCAATTGCAAGTTTGATTATATTTTCCGGATCGAAGTAGATTGGATTTTTAGCAAATGAAGCTCCCGCACTGTGCTCAATTCCCTGGTCAATTGGAAGGATAGACAAGAAACCCGTACCCCCTAATCGGCCATGGTCGAAAAGTGTTTGAATGCTTCTTATGGTTTGAGTATTTCTATTTGAAATTGAGAAAACACGATCAACAAAATCCGGCCCCGGCAGGTGTAGCTGATCCTTCAAAATAGTTTTGCTTTTGTGTGTAAGGAGCGATTCAGCGTCTTTACCCAATAGTGAATTTACATCGATTTTCGCCATAATTTCGTTTGAAGTGAGCGGCAAATATAGGTTTATAAGCTATTTTCTGCAATGCGATGTAAGGATATGAGCCAATAAAAAGCCCATTCCAATAAGTATTGGAATGGGCTTAGATAATAGTCTTTTAAAGTTTTATGATGGCCTATTTGTCGCCAACTTTTCTTTGATCCTAGCCGATTTTCCTTGACGACCTTTCAAGTAGAATAATTTAGCTCTACGAACCTTACCGGCTCTGATAAACTCTATTTTTTCGATGCTCGGGCTTAATATTGGGAAGATTCTCTCCACGCCAACTCCATTAGAAACTTTTCTTACAGAAAAACTCTCGCCATTAGTTCCTTTTCCTCTGCGGTAAAGCACTACGCCTTGAAACTGCTGAATTCTTTCTTTGGTACCCTCACGGATTTTTACGTGAACGTTGATTGTATCTCCGGACTTAAATACCGGTAAATCAGCTCTTTTGGTTGCTAATTCCTTCTCTACTTCTTTTATTATATCGGCCATGACCTAAGTCTTTTTTAAAATGGACTGCAAATATAGGTGTTAAAGGCAGAATAAGGAGATTTCATTTAGAGATTTTTTAGACTTTAGTCTGACAACATCCCAGGTCTGCGTTTTTTTGTTCTTTCAAGAGATTTATTGTGTCTCCATTCTGAAATTTTACCTTCATGCCCAGAAATCAATACTTCGGGTACTCTCCAGCCTTTATATTCAGCAGGTCTTGTATAAACAGGAGGTGCAACCAAACCATCCTGAAAGGAATCGGTCAAAGCCGAACTTTCGTCTGAAAGCACGCCCGGTATAAGTCTGATAATACCATCGGATATAACAGCTGCAGCCAATTCACCACCCGAAAGAACATAATTTCCAATACTGATTTCGCGCGTTATTAAATGTTCGCGAACCCGCTCATCCACGCCTTTGTAATGGCCACAAAGTAAGATTAGATTCTTTTTTAAGCTTAGCTCATTGGCAATAGCTTGCGAGAAAACCTCACCATCCGGGCTCATATAAATTACCTCATCATAATTCCGCTCAGATTTTAGCTGCGAGATGCAATTGTCAATCGGCTCAATCATCATAACCATACCTGCGCCACCACCAAAAGCATAATCATCTGTTGCGCGATGTTTATTAGTTGAATAAGTGCGTAAATCATGAACACAGACTTTTACAATTCCTTTTTCCTGAGCTCTTTTCAAAATTGAATCTGAGAAGGGACTTTCAAGCAGGCGAGGAAGGCATGTAATTATATCGATGCGCATAATGCTAAATTACTACACTGCTTGTAAACTATATATCTAAAAAGCCATCTGGTAATTGTACGATGATTTTCTGCGTGGTTTTATTTATTGAAAGTATGAACGGTCCATTTGTGGGAATCAGAACCTCTTTCCCTAAATAATTCAATACGAGCAACCGATTTGGACCGGATTGCATAACTTCAGTAACCGGACCAAGGAGCCCTAATCCTTTGTCTTCTGCACTGAAACCAATAATCTCATCATCATAAAATTCACCTCGCTTTGACTTTGGTCTTTCTGTTTTACTCAAATAAATGCTGCATCCTTTTAGTTGATTGGCAGCTTCAAATGAATTAACGTCTTCAAACTTGATGAATGCTTTGTCGGTTCGATCTGAGAAGACTTCTATAAAATACGGGATTAAGTTTTCAGTCTTTTCAAGAAAGACTGACTTTATTGAATCAAGATCAATCGATTCGGAAAGAATAACGGTAACCTCGCCTTTAAGGCCATGTGTTTTTGCTACGTATCCTATTTTGAAGCAAGATGATTTATCCATTTTACTTATAACTGAACTGAAACAAAAATGCCAATACAAACTGCATTGGCATTTTAAATATTATTGAGCGAACTATTAAGCTTCTGGCTCGGCAGCAATTTCACCTTCTGCAGCAGGTGTTTCTGGTGCTACTTCAACCGGAGCAGCAGCTGCAACTTGTGCTTTCTTACGAATTGCTTCTGCGCGTGCTTCTTTCACTTTAGTTTCAGCTTCTTTGCGTGCCTTAGCCGCTGATTGTTTTGCTGATGAAAGACTTTCAACCTTAGATTGAATCTTGCTTTCTTTTACTTTTACCCACTCAGCCAATTTAGCATCAGCTTGCTCTTGAGTAATCGCACTTTTGCCAACACCAATCTGTAAATGTCTCTTAAGCATAACACCTCTATGAGAGAGCATAGTTCGAACAGTATCGGAAGGTTGGGCACCTTTCATTAGCCAATCAAAAGCTTTGGCATCATCCAAAACAATTGAAGCAGGCACGGTGGCCGGATTATAGGTACCAATTTTTTCTATGAATTTGCCGTCACGTGGTGATCTTGCATCAGCAACTACTACATCATAAAGAGCTAATTTCTTGCGGCCTCTGCGGGCTAATCTAATTTTTACTGCCATTTTCTTACTTTTTTAATGTTGGAACACGTCCGTTTTTAAAGGATTGCAAAGGTAGTTTTTTTTGTGATTTAACCAATTTCAGATTCAAATAAACTGTAACTATCTCATTATCTATTATATTTGAATAAGCGATTATTAAGTTTTTATAATTTATGTAGGCTCTTTACATTTGGTTTCCTTTAAAAATAAACATGGATAAGTTTTCTTACATCTCGAACGCAGATGTTGGCTATCTGGACCAACTCTATCAGAATTATAAAAGCGACCCAACTTCAGTAGATGCCACCTGGCAGAAATTTTTTGAGGGGTACGATTTTTCGCAGCAGCGTTATGGCGAAAGTGGAACTGCACCAGCAAATGACTCACTCTCTATAAAGGAAACGCAGGTTCGGAATTTGATTTTTCAGTATCGCTCCTTTGGTCACTTAAAATCCCAAACCAATCCGGTAAGAGAAAGGAGAAATCATAATATCAATCTTGATCACACTAAGGTAGGGCTTACCGATGCCGATTTAGACACAGAGTTTGATGTAGCTTCTGAAATAGGTATGCCACGCGCCAGCTTGCGAAAGATTATTGAGAAACTGAAAACGCTTTATCTCGGCCCGATAGGATTCGAATATAATTTTATTCGTAACGATGATATTCGGGATTGGCTTCATCATAAAATTGAAAAGGAGTATTACGAGTATAACCCAAATCTGGAAGAAAAGAAGCGAATACTTTCTAAACTGAATGAAGCAGTTGTATTTGAAAACTTTCTTCATACAAAATTCTTAGGTCAAAAGAGGTTTTCATTGGAAGGCGGTGAAAATACAATTCCCGCCCTGGATGCAATCATTAATAAATCAGCTGAACTTGATGTAAAGGAAGTTGTCATTGGGATGGCTCACCGTGGCCGACTCAATGTACTTTCAAATATTCTTGGAAAAACATACGAGCAGATTTTTACTGAGTTTGAAGGAAATGTAAATCCAGATTTAACAATGGGTGATGGTGACGTGAAATACCATTTAGGATACGCCAGTCACATTAATACGCCATCGGGAAAGAAGATTTATGTAAAGCTTACACCTAACCCGTCACATTTAGAAGCCGTTGATCCGCTTGTTATAGGATATACGCGCGGCCAGATTGATGATGAATACAAGGGCGATCTTAAAAAAGCAATGGCCGTTTTAATTCATGGTGATGCCTCAATAGCGGGCCAGGGTATTGTTTATGAAGTGGTACAAATGTCTGGCTTGGCAGGCTACACAACAGGCGGAACTATTCACTTTGTTATTAATAATCAGATTGGCTTTACCACCGATTTTGATGATGCCCGCACGGCTATCTATTGTACCGATGTTTCTAAAATTGTTGATGCGCCTGTATTCCATGTAAATGGGGATGATGCGGAAGCAGTAACTTTTTGTGCAAACCTTGCTGTTGAGTATCGCCAGAAGTTTGGTAAAGATATTTTCATTGATTTACTCTGCTACCGCAGGCACGGACACAATGAAAGTGATGAACCTAAATTTACGCAGCCAAAGCTTTATAATATTATTGCCAAGCATCCAAATCCACGAGAGGTTTATGTAAAGAAACTTGTAGAAAAGGGTATTGACGCTTCCTTGGCAGATGAAATGGATAAGAACTTCCGCAACCAACTGCAGGATAGACTTAATGAGGTAAAACAAAAACCGTTGCCCTATAAGGTTCAAAAAATTGAAGAAGAATGGGATCAATTACGAAAAGCAAAACCAGAAGATTTTGATAAATCACCCGTTACTGCCATTAGTCAGGAGTTAATTGATAAAGTAGGTAAAGCATTAACCACTATACCGGAAGGATTTAAACCGCTTAAACAAATTGAAAAACTCATTAAAGATAGAAAGGCAGCTTTCTTTGATGATAAAGTTTTAGGGTGGGCCGAGGCTGAGTTATTAGCGTATGGTTCATTGGTTGCTGAAAAGGTTCCTGTTAGAATGTCGGGTCAGGATGTAAAGCGAGGTACATTCTCGCATCGTCATGCATATTTCTGGGATGCTAACACCAATGAGGCATATTCTGGATTAACAAATATTGATAAGAATCAAGCGCGCTTTTCAATTTTCAATTCCTTGCTTTCAGAATTTGGTGTACTCGGGTTTGAGTATGGCTATGCCATGGCAACTCCTTATGCGCTGGTGCTTTGGGAAGCACAGTTTGGAGATTTTGTAAATGGGGCACAAACAATTATCGATCAATTTATTTCCAGTGCCGAATCGAAATGGCAGCGTATGAATGGGTTGGTCATGTTGCTTCCTCATGGGTACGAAGGCCAGGGACCCGAGCACTCGAGCGCACGACCAGAAAGATTTTTACAGCAAGCTGCTGAATACAATATGGTTGTTACAAATGTTACCACAGCTTCAAACTTTTTCCATTTACTACGCAGGCAAGTAGCTTGGGAATTCCGTAAGCCATGCATTGTATTTTCTCCCAAGTCATTATTGAGAAATCAATTAGTGGCTTCTCCAATGAGTGAGTTTACTTCAGGTTCTTTTACTGAGGTGATTGATGACCCTTCTGTTAAAGCGAAAGATGTGAAGCGAATTATTTTGTGCACGGGTAAAGTGTTCTATGATTTACAAGACGTTCAGCAAAAGAAAAAAATAAAAGATGCTGCTATTGTGAGAATAGAGCAGCTCTATCCATTCCCAGATAAACAATTGGACAAACTGATTAAAAAATACAAGGATGCTAAACTTGTATGGATACAGGAAGAACCTAAAAACATGGGTTACTGGTCCTTCATTAAACGCATGTTGCCAGATGTAGAAATACAATTAGGCGCGCGCAAGTCGAGTGCATCTCCAGCTACAGGCTATTCAAAAATTCATAAAATGGAGCAGGAGAAAATTGTTAATCAGGCGTTTGAAATTTAATTAACCTCAAAAAAGAATTTAAAATGGCACAAGTAAAAGTTCCAACCGTTGGTGAGTCGATAACCGAGGTTACCATCGCTAACTGGCTTAAGAAGGATGGAGATATTGTGAAGATGGATGAAGTGATTGCAGAACTTGAATCGGACAAAGCAACTTTTGAATTACCTGCTCCAAAAGCTGGGAGATTGAAAATTGTAAAACAGTCGGGTACAACTGCTGCAATTGGTGAATTGATTTGTGAGATAGATGAATCAGCAGCCGGTGAAGCAAGCAAAGAAAGCGCGCCTGCTCCTGCAAAAGAGGAAGCAAAATCTACTGAACCAAAATCAGAAGCACCTAAAGCGACTGGTGGTGTGAAAGAAATGAAAGTGCCTGCTGTGGGTGAATCGATAACGGAAGTAACTATTTCTACCTGGTTAAAGAAGGAGGGAGATTTTGTAAAGCTGGATGAAATTATTGCGGAAGTTGAATCAGACAAAGCAACGTTTGAATTGCCTGCCGAAGCTAACGGAATACTACGCATCGTAGCTAAAGAGGGAACAGTTCTTCCAATTGGTGGATTGATTTGTAAAATTGAAATCACAGAAGGAGGCTCTTCATCGGCACCTGCAACAAAGACTGAGAAAACAGAAACGACACCAACAGGCGATAAGTCCTATGCATCGGGTCATCCTTCTCCAGCCGCGGGAAAAATTTTGGATGAGAAAGGAATTTCTGCTTCACAAGTTTCGGGCACTGGTGTGGGCGGTAGAATTACAAAAGAGGATGCTACAAAAGCTCAACAATCATCCGGTAAATCAGAAGCTCCTAAAATAGCAGCCTCAGCTCCTGTGATTACTTCTGGTGGCGGAAGAAATAAACGCAGTGAAAAAATGTCATCCCTTCGTAGAACGATAGCAAAGCGTTTAGTTTCTGTAAAGAATGAAACAGCCATGCTTACAACCTTCAACGAGGTTGATATGAAACCAGTCATGGATCTACGTTCCCGATATAAGGATAAATTCAAAGAAAAATATGGGGTAGGGCTTGGCTTCATGTCATTCTTTACCAAAGCAGTTTGTGTTGCTTTAAAAGAGTTTCCTGCCGTGAACGCCCAACTAAATGGTGATGAAATTTTATACCATGACTATTGTGATGTTTCTATTGCGGTTTCAACGCCTCGTGGACTAGTAGTGCCGGTGATTAGAAATGCCGAAGCACTTTCATTTGATCAGATAGAAGCGGAAGTAGTTCGATTAGCAACGAAAGGGCGCGATGGAAAACTTTCTATCGATGAAATGCAAGGCGGCACATTCTCTATTACCAATGGTGGCGTGTTCGGTTCCATGTTATCCACACCCATTTTAAATCCTCCGCAATCGGCAATTCTTGGCATGCATAATATTGTTGAGCGTGCCGTTGTTCAAAAAGGTGAAGTTGTAGTTCGCCCCATTATGTATCTCGCTCTTTCTTACGATCACCGCATTGTGGATGGCCGTGAATCGGTTAGTTTCTTGGTGCGCGTGAAAGAATTGTTGGAAGATCCAGGACGCTTGATCTTAGGAGTCTAAACAAGTGGTATAAATCTTGAATCAGAAATTTATTATAGTATGCAATACAACGTTACAATAATTGGATCGGGCCCGGGTGGATATGTTGCCGCTATTCGTTGCGCACAACTTGGCTTTAAAACAGCCCTCATCGAAAAGTATGATACCTTAGGGGGTACTTGTTTAAATGTGGGTTGCATTCCATCTAAGGCGTTACTTGACTCTTCAGAACATTTTCATAAT
>Ga0154020_10004250_pt1 | contig 17088 bp, 15 predicted proteins | sample Klosneuvirus_201_FD_109709 | JGI IMG/M metagenome (GOLD analysis project Ga0154020, IMG submission 109709) | Active sludge microbial communities from wastewater, Klosterneuburg, Austria - Klosneuvirus_20160825_MG | ecosystem: Engineered > WWTP > Aerobic digester > Activated sludge | place...
ACCGGCAGTTACCAAACGAAATTTTAACGAAGACAGTGCTTACCTGCATGTTGCAAGACAGGTGGCTTCCAGTCCCCGAGTTCCCGGAACAACAGCGCACAAGCGCTGCCACGATTATCTGGTTTCTGTGCTTATGCCTCTTGCAGATACCGTTTATTTGCAATATGCAACGGCTGTAACGTTCGACCGTAAAACCATTCCCGTTATGAATGTGATAGCCTCGTGTAACCCATCTGCAACAAGACGTGTATTGCTCTGTGCCCACTGGGATACCAGGCCCTTTGCCGATCAGGATACAAAAGATATGAATAAGCCCATTCCGGGCGCAAACGATGGCGGAAGCGGCGTTGGTGTTCTGCTCGAGCTGGCTGCGGCACTTAAACGCGAACCGGTCGCACTGGGAGTAGACATTGTACTCTTTGATGCGGAAGACTGGGGCGATAACAGTGGTCAGACCGAGGACAGCTATTGTCTTGGTTCTCAGTATTGGGGGAAGAATCCACATATACCAGGATATAAAGCAGACTTTGGCATTTTACTCGATATGGTAGGTGCCCCAAATGCGATGTTTGGTTTTGAAGGTTACAGTCTTGCAGAAGCGCCGGCGTTTCTGACCAGGGTCTGGACAGCCGCAGCAGATGCCGGATATGGTGGTTACTTCAGGAATTTTCAGAGAGGGTATGTAACAGACGATCATTATTATGTGATGAAATACACTAAGATTCCGATGATTGATATAATCGACAGCGACCCCAGTACCGAAAGCCATTTCGGCAAATACTGGCACACGCATGCCGATAACATGGATGCAATAGACAAACGCACCTTAAAAGCTGTTGGGCAGACGCTGCTTAACGTTTTGTCGGCTTATTGAAGCAAATCGGGTAAACCGCCGGTGTGAATGCAAAGTATTTTTTGACCTGCAGCTATTTGACCGTTTTTTAACATTTCGCAAAGGGCCATCATCATCTTGCCGGTATATACAAATTCCAGTCTGATACCGGTTTCTGTATGAAACAAATGGATGAAATCATTTAATTCACTGTCGTTTCTGGCGTACTTGCCTCTGTGGTAATTGTGCTCAACTTGCCAGTATTTTTGCGGGTAGGCAGACATGATACGGTCCAGTTCCAGGTTGTTTTTCAGGCTGCTGATGCCCAGAATGCGTGTTTTTAATTTTTTTTCGGTAACGGCTTTTAGCAAACCTTCCATAGTGGTGCCGGTGCCAAGCGACAGCACAATCAAGTCGTATTCCTGATGAAGTTCTGTTAATATTTCTGCACAACCAGGCAATGCCATTGGATGTCTTCCGCCTTCACCTACCATTTCGGCGAGCGGATCATTCTGAAACTTGCTGTTAAATAACTGGTTTTTATCGCGGTATGCTGCTCTGTCAACATGTATCAGATTCATGCCATTCTGCATGCAGAGTTTTTCGAAAGCATTGGGTGCTCTGTTTTCATTTCCCCTTACAAATGCATGCGTTTCTATACCAAACGTTCTGCCTGCATAGGCCGCAGCCACAAGATGGTTGCTGTATGCCCCGCCGAAGGTTACCAGTTTTTGTTTACCTGCACGCTGCATATAATCAACAATGTATTTGAGTTTACGCCATTTGTTGCCTGAAACCAGCGGATGTATAAGGTCATCGCGCAGTATGTCCACTTCGCAGCTATTGCCAAGGCCTGAGAAATAAAGTCGTTCAATGTGGCTTTTCGCAAAGACTTCGCGCATGATGCAAAAATAATGATAATGCAAGAAGGAAGCATTGCAGCAGCAGTGATTATATTTGCGCAGTAAATCAAGTAGCAATTGGTTTGTAAATACATGCAGATGAAAAAAACAGGTTTGGTGTTATCGGGAGGTGGTGTAAGAGGACTTGCCCACCTGGGCATACTGAAAGTTCTGGATGAACAGGGCATTAAATTTTCGGCGATTTCCGGAACAAGTGCCGGCGCCATTGTTGGCGCTTTTTATTCGGCCGGGTTTAAGCCAGACGAGATTCTGGACATATTCCGCAAAACAAAGTTTTTCGGATTTTCTAATCTCTTATTTGGCAAGGCCGGGCTCTTTGACATGAAGACATTTGAAAGTGTTTATCACACTTATTTTCCAGGTAACCGCATTGAAGACCTGCCCATTCCTTTGCACATAACTGCCACCGATATCGTGAAAGGAGAATTGTGTTACTTTTCTTCCGGTAATCTGGCAAAGGCCCTTATGGCTTCTTCATGTGTGCCACTGGTTTTTCAGCCGGTTGCGCATAACGACAGCATTTATCTGGATGGGGGCATACTGAACAATTTCCCTATAGAGCCGCTTGAGGGCATCAGCGATCAGATTATTGGCCTGCATGTTAATTCTATCAGCAGCAAGCTCGATGAAATACACATGAAAGACATGCTGGACCGCAGTTTTCAACTGGCTCTTAGGGGGCAATTCAACTCAAAGTCTGCACGTTGCAGTATTACATTCGAGCCCCCGGGCATGAGCCGTTTTGGCTTGTTTGATTTATCGCTGGCCGATGAAATATTTGATTTTTCTTATCAGTATGCCCAGACCAGAGTAACAGAACTCAGAGCGCTGTTTGAAATGGCATAATAGGTGGCAATAATTGATTTGGAATTAAGCAGATATTTAGCTTTGTTTGAATAAGTTAAAACGCACAGTCAAACATGATTATTTATAACGTTACCTGCAATATTCCTGAAACAATTGAAACAGAATGGGTACACTGGATGAAACACGTTCACATTCCGGAAGTGATCGCTACAGAAAAGTTTACCGGGTTTAAAATGCTTAAATTGCTAACAAGTGCGGCCGATAACGAAGGCGTCAATTATGCAGTTCAATACTTTTGTCATACAATAGAGGACTACAATGATTATGCGGAGCGTTTTGCGCCGGCACTTAAAGAGAAAACTTACAGGCGTTACGGCGATTCAGTACTTGCGTTCAGAACCCTGCTGGAGGAGGTCTGATTACAGATTCTCCATAATGTATTCCGTAATCTTCTGCATCAGATGCACCCGGTCTTTGCCAAGTACATTGTGTTTATGGCCGGGATACACAAAGTAATCCAGATATGTGTTACCTACGTCAACGGCAGATTTGCAATACAGCAAACTGTGCTGCCATAATACCACATCGTCATCACAACCGTGAATCATAAGCAATTTGTCCTGTAGGCTGTTGACATAATTGCTCAGATCGGCTGTTTTATACCCTTCAGGATTTTCAGACGGGCTATCCATGTAGCGTTCGGTGTACATGATTTCGTATAGCGCCCAGTTAATAACCGGTCCGCCGGCAACGCCCAGCTTAAATACCCCCGGCTGCCTGCTCATCAGACTGGTGGTCATAAAGCCGCCGTAGCTCCAGCCATGAACTGCAATCCGGTTGGCGTCAACGAAAGGCAGATTTTTAAGGTAACTGACACCTGCAATCTGATCGTTCATCTCAACTGTTCCCAGATTCCTGAATGTTGCACTTTCGAATGCATGACCGCGGTTTGATGATCCTCTGTTGTCTATGGTAAAAACGATGTATCCTTTCTGCGCCATCAGCTGCATCCAGAGATTACTGCCGGCCAGCCAGGTATTGGTTATCATCTGAGCATGCGGCCCGCCATAGACGTAAACGACCACGGGATATTTTTTATTTTTGTCGTAGTCGGGCGGGGTAATCATACGGCAATACAAAACAGTGCCCTCATTAATGATTGGGAATATGCTTGTTTCGCCCAGGCGGTATTCTGTCAGGGGATTGTTAGCCTCAAGTATGGTTTTTACATTTTCTCCTTTTGGATTTTTAAGGGTAATACGCCGTGGTATGCTTGTGCTGCTTAGCGTATTGATAAAATACGTAAATTGTCTGTTGAACATAGCTGCGTGCGTGCCTTGTTCCGCACTTAGTTTTTTGAGATCGCCATTGCTGATATTGACGCTGTATATGTGTCTTTCAAGCGGACTTTCTTTAGTTGACTCAAAATAGGCGAATTCGCCTCTTGGGTCAACGCCGATCAGATTGCTTACCATCCATTTGCCCATGGTAAGCTGTCTTATTAGTTTGCCATTGGTATTGTATAAATACAGATGGTTAAAGCCATCTCTTTCACTCTGCCAGATGAATTTATTGGTTTCATTCGGCAGAAACATAAATCCGTGCTGAGGTTCAACGTATTTTTCATCGCGTTCTTCAAACAGAATTTTATCAAGCATGCCGTTTTCCGCATTGTAACGGCTTACGAAGCATTGATTCTGACCCCTGTTTACGAGCGCAAGGTATACAAAATCCGCTTCAGGTCCCCAGGCCAGATTGGTCAGATATTGTTCTGCCGGTTCACCGGTTTCCAGGTAAATTGTGTTGCCCGTGCTGATGTCGTAAACGCCAACCGTTACATGGTGGCTTTTAGCGCCTGCAACAGGATATTTAATCGGTTTGATGCCTGCAGGGAATGTGCTGTTGTCGTATATGGCATAGTCGGCAACCATACTTTCATCCATCCGGTAAAAGGCCAGTTTATTGCCATCCGGACTCCAGAAAAATCCTTTTACAATGCCAAATTCATTGCGGTGAACACTCTGGCCATATACAATGCCTTTTCCGCCGTCTTTTGTAATTTGTTTCTGTCCATCGGGTCCATTGATGTAAATATTGTTGTTTTCGATAAAAGCAACCTGGTTTTTAAGCGGCTCATATTCCATGTGCCCGGCATCTTTAGGAATGCTCAGTATGCTTCTGAAAGCCAGGGCCGGCAAATTAAAGTTAAGATATTCATTTTCTTTGAATATGCGTATGTTGTCGTTGTCTGTCCATTCAAAGAAAGGGAAAGTTTTGAAAGTCAGTCCCGGTTTAAAGGTTGAGGCTGAAGCGTTCAGCACATCCAGGCTGATACTGCTGTCTTCTCTCGAAGTTTCAATGTCGTAAATAATCAGTTTTTGGGGTTTTCCGCTTCTGACATAAGCATATTTTCCGCCTCCGGGTAACCATTGCAGATTGTTAAGCGATTGCGTGCGCAATGATCTGTTGTTTTCTTTGTCAAACATCATGATGGCCTCTTCCATACTCAGGTAACGATTCCCCTGAGCCGGCAGGAAAGCAGAATTGAGTAAGAAAAGTATTGAAATGATCGAGTTGAGTTTGATGAATCGCATGAATGGATTTGTTTTTGGCAAATTTGCGTAAAATTGAGGGGAAATAAAAACGGGGGGCTACAACGTGAGTGCCTGAATGGAATTGCCTCAAACAAATAAATCCAGCCGGAATATCATGATAATATTTGTCAGGGTATGTTCCACTTGTGTTACAGGCATTCATAGCAGACTTATTTTCAATGCCCGCAGAAAGCGGGATCTCGCCTGTAGGAGAGTGCTGATTTAAGCCGGAAGTCCGTTCCGGTTTGATATTTCATGCTTTTTTGCGTTGTTTTGCAAGTTCAAACCGACAAAGTCATGACAGAAATAAAAGATTTGAAAACCATCATAGAGGCCGCCTGGGATAATCGCGAATTGCTGATGGAAGAACATACGCGGAATGCTGTTCTTGCCATGGTAGAAGAGCTTGACAAAGGTCGTTTGCGTGTTGCAGAACCTAAGTCAGATGGCAGTGGCTGGCTGGTGAACGAATGGGTTAAAAAAGGTGTTATCCTTTATTTTCCAATAAGCAAAATCGAAACAGAATCACACGGTACATACGAGTTTTGCGACAAAATTCCATTGAAGCACGATTACGCCGCCCAGGGTGTACGTGCGGTTATGGGATCCGTTGCCCGCTATGGCGCATTTGTCAATAAAGGGGTCATACTGATGCCAAGTTTTGTGAACATTGGTGCCTATGTAGATTCGGGTACCATGGTAGATACCTGGGCAACTGTTGGTTCCTGTGCTCAGATCGGAAAAAATGTACACCTCAGCGGTGGGGTGGGCATTGGAGGTGTTCTGGAGCCTGTTCAGGCTGCTCCGGTGATTATAGAGGATGATTGTTTTATCGGATCACGCTGTATTGTGGTTGAAGGTGCGCACATCGGAAAAGAAGCCGTACTTGGCGCCGGGGTGACGATTACACAATCAACTAAAATCATTGATGTCACCGGACCGGAACCTGTTACCTACCAGGGATATGTTCCACCGAGATGCGTTGTGATTCCTGGTTCATACGAAAAACAATTTCCAGCCGGTAAATACCATGTCCCATGTGCCATCATTATTGGCCAGCGCAAACCAAGTACGGATCTCAAAACATCCCTGAACGATGCGCTCCGCGATTTTAATGTAGCCGTCTGATGAAGATCGGATTTGATGCAAAACGTTATTTTCATAACAATTCCGGATTAGGCAATTACAGCCGTGATCTGGTAGATACCCTTGTTAAACAGTATCCCGAAAACCGCTATTTTTTATTTGACGCCAGTCCTTCTACGCTGAGTCTGCCCGCTAATACCATTGCGGCTGTTCCGCATGGTTCGCATTTCATGTGGCGCTCATATGGTATTCAAACGGATATTAAGTTGCATGGCATTGACATTTACCATGGATTGAGCAATGAATTGCCTTTCGGTAAATGGCCATTGAACACCAAAAAAGTGGTGACCATTCACGATGTTATTTTCAGAAAATATCCGGCACACTATGCTTTATTTGACCGGAAAATATACGAGCGCAAGACCCGTCATGCGCTTAAAGTTGCCGACAGGATTGTGGCAACAAGCAAGTCTACTGCTGAAGATTTGAAAGTGCTGTATGGTGTGGATGAAAGCCGCATACAGGTTATATACCAGACCTGTGCAGAGGCCCATTGGAAATCATATGGTGCCGATACCCTGCACAGTTTTGCGTTTAACAAACGATTGCCATCGAGATTTATCTTATACGTCAGCAGTTTTCAAACCAGAAAAAATCATCTTCAGTTGCTGAAGGCATTAAAACATTCTGATCGGAAGGACATACAACTTGTGCTTGCGGGTCGACAGGGAGAAACATACAGAACTTGCCTGGATTATATTGAGGAACACAAACTTGAAAAACAGGTTTTGATATTCAACGACCTTCAGAATGCAGAATTGCCGCTTTTGTACCGCTGTGCTTCCTCTTTTATATACCCGAGTATGATAGAAGGGTTCGGCATTCCCCTGATCGAGGCAGCCTGTGCAGGTTTGCCGCTTGCAGTCAATGATATAGCGGTGTTCCGGGAACTTGCGCCTAAAGGAACATTGATGTTTGAAGCATCAGAAACGGAAAGTCTGAGCAAAGCCATGGTGCAATTAAACGATATGGGTAAAATGAACCACAGTATATACCTGGAACGCTTCAAATCGTCCGTTGCGGCCGAACAGATGTTTGCGCTGTATCAGGATTGTCTTAAATAAGATTTCTATCAAGCCTCAGGACTGATTGTTTTAACGGGTGATAAACCGGCATCCTGCCTGAATAGAAGACAGAATCTTTTCAGCAAGGGTCCGATCTCATCATCCATTTCGTATAATTCCCCATAGTATCTTGTAAATCCGTTCAGACTTTCCAGATAATTGTGCAGTTCCTGATTTTTTAAATTACTGATTTTAGATAACTGATTATATTGACAGGGGAAATCTTCGCCGCAGTCGGTGTGCAGGTATATGCGGTCGTTGTAGCTGTCATAATCATAAACGATTGCCCATATCTGAAATGCTTTGCCAGTGGATTTCAGTCTCTGATGCAGAGGTTCGAATTGTCTGAACAATGCATCAAGATGGGGTTTCCTGCGCTTAAAACTACCTGTTCCAAATCCGGTGTTGTCTGCATGCACATGCTTGAAATAAAAGTCGTTGCCAAAATTGTGTAAATTTTCAATGAGGGATAATTTATCCAGCTTTTTGAAATACCGTCTTAGCCCCCGTTTCTTTTTGCCAAGCCATAAGGGGGCATACAGTGTGTTGGGGTTGTCTCTGGACTTTTCAAGGCTGATAACAGTGTAGATACGCTCAATAGGTTCGCCTGTTTTACTAGTAATATGATCATTGAAAGTATTTGTTGAATACAGATGAAAACCACTGTTTTTAATCAGGGTTTTAATTTTTCGGTCGTCGTAAAGTTGAAATCCAAAAGAGGTAAACGGCAGGTTTTTCATGTATGCCTTTTGTCCAAATGCAATGCACAGCCTTCCGTCCGGTTTCATGACCCTGTGAATCTCACGCAGAAATGATACAGGTTCTGCCCAAAAGTAGATTGTGTTAACGGTGAATATTTTGTCGAAACTGCCGGTATCATAGGGAAGAATGTGACCATTATAAGTCGTGAAGCCGGCTGAACCTTCCTGCACCCGTTTGGCATGTGCCGACTTTGCCGTATCGGTCATCAGTTCTGAAATGTCTAAGCCATTGTATTGAATGCTTTGTGCTTTTGCAAAAACCAGTTCCAGATGCGCGCAATTGCCATGTCCGATCTCGAGAACACGGTCGTTGTTTTGCAGATCCATCGCATCTATTGCAGCTACGGTCATGGCAATGTTGCTTTCATGCATAACATCTGCCATTTTCAGCCCTCCTTCACCATGGGGATTTCGCAATTGACCTGCTATCTGACGAAGTTGTTCTTCTGTCATAAGATGCAACGTTTTCAGCCTAAGTCAGAGCATCCAGGGCCGCTTTCAGTTTGTTCAGCATTTCCGGAATGTCCTCCATTTTGCATGTGCCTACACTTAAACGGTACCACTCACTTTCTTTATCTGCACCAAATGCCGAAAATGGCACTATGGCCAGAGAGGCGTGTTGCAAAAGATAAGCTGTTGTATCTTGTGTGGTTTGAATGATTTGACCGGTTTTGTCTTTTTTGCCTTTAATGGAAAAACGGAGCGTCAGATACATAGCCGCCATGGGCGCAATGGCATCTACAGCATACCCTTGTCCTTTAAGCCCCAATATGCCTGTATATATTGCTTTCAGTCTGTCGTATATGGCTGTTCCGGTTTCATCCAGAAAGCGGTTTACCCCGCTTTCATTGTTCAGATATTCTGCAGTGGCAACTTGTTCTGCCATAGGGCTCCAGGCGCCGATGTGGCTTAATATGCCTTTCATTTTATCGATCACACGGTCCGGTCCGAAAGCCCAGCCAACACGCACACCCGTTGCACAAAAGGCTTTACTGATGCCATCTATGAAAATGGTGTATGGTTTTAATTCCGGAAACAGACTCACTGGATTGTAATGTTCAGCATTGCCATAAGTAAGTGTCCAATAGATCTGATCGTAGAGAATGTAAAGTGGTTTCTGACCGGGTTTTCGACTTTTGTTTTCAGCAATTACCGCCTCACATATCTTAGAAAGCTGATCTTTGCTAAAGACGGTTCCGGTTGGATTTAAAGGCGAACATAGCGCCAGCAGAGTGGCTTTTCCAAAATGGGGTATCAGTTCTTCTGCAGTCGGGAGAAAATTATGTTCAGCCTTAGTTTCAATACAAATGTGTTCGCCTTCAATAAAATGGGTGTAATGGTTGTTGTTCCATGATGGCACCGGGTAAATCACAGACTCACCTTTGTCGCAGATGGTTCTGAAAACTGCGTATATCAGTGGTCTGCCACCGCCCGAAATCAGAAAGGACGCCGGATCATAATCTAGTCCGAGCCGCTGACGGATAAACGTTGACAGGGATTTTCGCAATTCAAGGATGCCGTTTGCCGGGGGATAATTGGTTTTCTTATTGCGGTATGCCTGAATGATTGCATCTTCAAGTTCCAGGGGAATCGGAAAAATTGCAGGATCAAAATCACCAATCGTAAAGTTGTAAATTTTCTGACCTTGTTTAACCCGTTCGCTGATTTCATTGCCCAGTTTAATAATCTCGGAAGGGATTAAGGTTTCTGCAAGGTGAGAGAGCGGTGTTTGATTTGATTCCTGTATCATTTTAGCCGTTTTAATTAATGAAAATGCGCTGGTTTTTACTTCAGCTGTTTTTGCCACATCCAGGCCGATCTTACCATTTCATCCAGATCCTGACTTGCCTGCCATCCAAGAATTGCTTTGGCTTTTTCGGCATTGGCCCATACTTTTTCGACATCGCCTGGTCTTCTGGGGCCTATGCTGTATGCCACTTTAACATTGTTGACCCTTTCAAATGCCTGAATAATTTCAAGAACAGTAAACCCGTTCCCGGTACCTATATTGAAGTATTCAAATTGATTTTCAGGATTTAAGCGGATGTATTCAAGTGCTTTAACATGGGCGACTGCCAGGTCGCTGACGTGAATGTAATCTCTGACACAGGTGCCGTCTTTGGTGTTGTAGTCGCTTCCGAAAACAGTCAGCTTCTCGCGAATGCCTGCCGCCGTCTGGGTTATAAAAGGTACCAGGTTGTTGGGCACTCCCAGGGGAAGTTCGCCAATCAATGCGGTGGGATGGGCACCTATGGGGTTGAAATACCGCAAGGCCACCGTATTTAAAAATTTACAGTCGGATAAGATTTCTTCTCCGATTTGTTTGGTATTGCCATAAGGCGAATTGGCTTTTTTGATTGCTGCATTTTCATCTATGGGCGAACTGTCCGGCTCACCGTAAATGGTGCAAGAAGAACTGAAAACAATGTTTTTAATTTCCAGCGATTTCATTACTTCAAGGAGCGAAATCAATCCACCAATATTGTTGTGGTAATATTTCAAAGGTTCGTTTACAGACTCCCCCACGGCTTTAAAGGCGGCAAAATGAATGACTGCATCGATGCTGTGTTTTAGCATGATGTCGCGCATTGCAGCCGTGTCGTTGACGTCTGCCTCGTAAAAGGGGATGGATACACCGGTGATGGATTCGAGGCGTCCCAGAACCGCTTTGCTGGTATTGCTCAGATTGTCTGTTATGACGGGTTGAAAACCGCAACGTATTAATTCTGCAACGGTGTGGGATCCGATATAGCCAAGGCCACCGGTAACAAGTATGTGTTTCATTTAGTTCTAAGTACTTTTCCTTCTTTTAACTGATATTCCTGATTGCTTTCAGGGCATATGGCCATGCCGTCGCTGTTGAAACTGAGTTTGTGGCCGTATTCGCTCATCCAGCCTGCGTGAAACGCAGGATTTCCGATATAAAGGGCAAAGGCCGGAATGTGTTTGGTTACGACTGCACCTGCCCCTATAAATGCGTATTCACCAATGTCGTGCCCGCATACGATTGTGGCATTTGCACCAATGCTTGCGCCCTTTCCAATCCTGGTTTTGAGGTATTGATCGCGACGCACAACGTGGCTTCTGGGGTTGATTACATTGGTAAATACGGCGCTTGGACCGATGAAGACATCGTCTTCACAGGTAACACCTGTGTACAGGGATACATTGTTTTGTATTTTGACATTATTGCCCACGCGCACACCCGGAGATATAACAACGTTCTGGCCGATGTTGCAGTTTTCGCCAATTTCACAATCGGGCATAATATGGCTGAAATGCCAGATTCTGCTACCTGATCCTATGCGACAGCCTTCGTCTATTACAGCGCTTGGATGTGAGATGTAATCAGGCATGTCTTGTGTCTTACAGGCCTAAAACTTTTTCTGCGGGGAGTTTGCCATCGAACAGCATCTCAGGGTTTTCCAGAAGCTGTTTTACGCGCACAAGGAAACTTACACTTTCTCTGCCGTCAATAATTCTGTGGTCATAAGACAGGGCAACGTACATAACAGGGCGGATCACAACCTGACCGTTTTCTGCCATTGGCCGTTCAACGATGTTGTGCATGCCCAATATGGCAGACTGCGGTGGATTAACAATAGGCGTACTCATCATACTGCCAAAAACACCGCCGTTGGTGATGGTAAATGTACCGCCGCTCATTTCTTCCAGTGAGAGTTTGTTATCGCGTGCTTTGCCTGCCAGGCGTTTTACTTCTTTTTCAATGTCTGCCAGACTCAGGGTCTCAGCATTCCGGATTACCGGAACGACCAGACCTCTTGGACCAGAAACGGCTATTGATATATCGCAATAGTCGTTGTATTGTATCTGGTCGCCGTCTATAAACGCATTAACTGCAGGCCAGTCCAGTAATGCAATGCAGCATGCCCTCGTGAAAAAGCTCATGAAACCGAGACCTACTTCGTGCTTTTCTGCAAAAACGGTTTTGTATTTTGCCCGCAGGTCCATAATTGGCTTCATATTCACCTCGTTGAAGGTGGTCAGCATTGCCGTTTCATTCTTAGCCGCAACCAGTCGCTTGGCAACGGTTTTGCGCAGATTGCTCATTTTTTCTACCCGGGTATTTCGTTCGCCAGACGGGCTGTATTTGTTGACACTGTTAGAAGACCCTATGCCCTTGCTGACTATCGCCTCCAATACGTCTGTTCTGCTGATGCGTCCGTTTGGTCCGCTGCCCGTAACCTGCGAAGGTTTAAGGCCATAGGCCAGCATCAGTTCTTTTGCCAGAGGAGCGATGTGTACATCCGATTCCAAAACTACAGAAGATGTAACTTTGGCGGATTTGTCTTCCGCTTTTTTTTCTGCTTTAGCAGGTGCTGCAACTTCTGTTTTAGACTCTGCAATGGATGTGGCGGCCTTTTCGGGCGCTTTTGCAGTTTCGTCTATTTCAACAATGAAAGCACCGACTTTAATCTCGTCACCTTCTTTGGCCAGTTGTTTGGTCAGGATGCCGGCATACTCGGCGTTGACTTCAAATGTGGCTTTCTCGCTTTCAAGTTCGACAAGCGGTTCGTCAAGCATGACATAATCACCAACCTGTTTAAGCCATTTGGAAACGGTGACCTCACTGATGGATTCACCCGGACTCGGAACTTTTATCTCGATTGACATACTGAAGTTTATACTTGCGGCAAAAATAGGTCAATTTTGCAAGAAGCCCAAATTGCCTGGATGAAAATGACAGGGTCCGTAAAAGCCTTCTTCAGCGCATTTACCGGATGCTTTATTGAAATGTTAAGCGCCGCTAATGTTCGGTAACATCAACCTGTAAATGATTGTAATAGATTTAAAATGAAGCAATTACCAAATGTGGGAGTCTGCATTCCACCATTTTGACTGCAGCTTAAGTGTTTTCTCCAGTACATCACGGACACAACCCTTACCACCGGATACCGGAGAAATATAATGACAGATTGAGCGAATGTCTGTTGCTGCATCCTGTGGGCAGGCTGCTACACCTACAATCTGCATCAGTTCAAAATCGGGCATGTCGTCGCCCATATACAATACCTCCTGAGGCAGCAATTTGTATTTGCCCAGGAATTCTTCAAAAGCAGATGTTTTATGCTGTTGTCCGACGTAAATGTCTTTAAGACCCAGTTGCTGAAAGCGTTTTACAACCCCCAGTGAGTTTCCGCCTGAAATAATGGCCATGTGGTAACCCGCTTTTACAGCATGTTGCAAGGCATAGCCATCCTTAATGTTGAAATTTCGCAGAAAGTGACCATCTTCGGTAGCAATGACAGTGCCATCTGTCATTACCCCGTCTACATCAAAAACGAAGGCTTTTATTTGTTTGAGTTTATTGTGAATTAGTTCCATTTTGAAGGGTGGGAATCAGTTTTTTGGATTTGATTTCGTCGTAAATAATCTCGGCCGCCATTTCGGCGCCATCAATTGTGAAATGATAGCCATCGTAAAAGAAACGGGCGTCTTTTGGCAATCTGGCGGCCAGATTGATGTAAGGGATTTCGCGGCTTAAAGCCAGATCATAAGTGGCTTTATTGTACAGTTTCAGAATATATGCCCGGGTTTTGCCGTTTATTTCGCCCGTTTTCAAATTGCCCAGGTAAACATTGCTCATAAGCTCATTCTCATCGGAAAAGAGTATGCTTTGAGATACAAAAATAAGTTTTATGTTATTGTCACGGCAAATATTGGCAAATTCAGTAATGCGGGCATTGTATTCTCCCAGATACCGTGCTTCTTTCTGAAGGCGCTCTGCAATTGCGGAATCGCTCATTTCCAGTTTTTCAGCTTTGCGCAGGTCACCGATAAACTGATGGTTAAGGCCGGTGCGTTTAGCTTTTCCTGCTCTTGAAATATTCATAATTGTAGATGGCAGTTCCAGAAACTGGTAAGCTTTGCTGAACCAGCTGTGTTGGTTGTCAAATCTGCCGGGTGTATCAAGGCCCATGTCATTCAACCCGCACATCAGTATGATGTACTCTGGTTTCAGTTTCAGAATATATTGTTTCAGCATCTGTAGGTGGCCAAAAGTGGATTGACCGTCCATGCCTGCATTGTTGACCCAGATTAACGGGTTTTGTTCAGCCAGATGATTGCCTAAAACGGTGGGCCAGTCTTTCCCGTCGTTCAGGTAAAAACATTCTGTAGTGCTGCCGCCCATACATAAGATTCTGGTTTTTGCAGAATCATAAGGCTCAGGACCTCTGAAACCAAGACTGTTTTTGCTGTGAACAATGTGCGTATCCATACCCTGCCTTGGGGGCATATCAAGTATATACCGCGTTCTGACCGGCAAAACAATCTGTCCGTTCTTTACTCTGCCCGCAAACGGATTGTAAATTTGCAGGGCAATCTCCAGACATGCCAGAACTAAAAATGCATATGCGCCTATTTTAAGGAACAGCTTCATAAGGGCAAAGGTATATAAAATTGATATTCATCAATAAGGTGGTTTGATAAAATCTAATTGCATAAATTTGCCCTATGCAAAACATCGCCGCAGTATTAAAGCAATTGGGAATCAAGAAAGTAAACGAAAGCGTTTGTACTGGTATCAACTGGATAAGCGCAGTCGGGAGCAGACACAGAGATATCATTTCTCCGGTGGATGGCAAAAAAATCGGATCTGTTGTATTTGCCACCGAAACGGAATATGAAGCCGTTATGAAACGGGCTCTGGATGCTTCGCACATATGGCAGGCTATTCCCGCACCTAAGCGTGGAGAGATCATACGTCAATATGGTAATGTGCTCAGGGAAAACAAAGAGCAGCTGGGCGCATTGGTAAGTTATGAAATGGGCAAAAGCCTGCAGGAAGGCAAGGGGGAAGTGCAGGAGATGATTGACATCTGTGATTATGCGGTCGGTTTGAGCCGGCAGTTATTTGGTTTAACCATTGCCAGCGAAAGGCCGATGCACCGGATGATGGAACAGTGGCATCCCTTGGGTGTTGTTGGCATAATTTCAGCATTTAATTTCCCTGTAGCTGTTTGGGCATGGAATGCCATGGTAGCGGCTGTCTGCGGAAACGTCAGCGTTTGGAAGCCGTCAGAAAAAACGCCTTTGTCTGCAATTGCATGTATGAACCTTATGAAATCAGTTCTGGAGGAAAACAAACTTCCGGAAGGCATATTTACACTGGTTAACGGCGATGTGGAAATTGGCAGGATGATGGCCGAAGACAAACGGATTGCATTGGTATCCGCCACCGGAAGCACAGGTATGGGACGATCTGTTGGGATGGCCGTGGCGGCACGACATGGCAAAAGTTTGCTGGAACTTGGAGGTAATAATGCCATAATCGTCAGTGAACACGCAGATTTAAATATGGCCCTGCGCGCGGTTGTTTTTGGTGCCGTAGGCACAGCCGGTCAGCGCTGCACAACAACCAGAAGGCTAATTGTTCAGGATAAAGTATACGATGAGTTCTTGAAGAAGCTTTTGCGGGCATACAAGCAACTTAAAATTGGCAATCCGCTGAATGAAGAGAATCACGTTGGTCCCCTGATTGACGCAAATGCTGTAAAGCACTTTTCAGATGCACTGGAAATGCTGAAAAAAGAGGGTGGCAAAGTGTTGTTCGGAGGAAAGGTATTAACAGGGGCCGGATATGAGAGCGCCTGTTATGTGCAACCAGCCGTCTGCGAAGCACGCAATACATTCCGTATTGTGCAAACAGAGACTTTTGCGCCCATATTGTATGTTTTGAAGTATAAAAAACTGAGTGAAGCCTTGGCCATGCAAAACGATGTGCGGCAGGGACTTAGTTCTGCCATTTTTACAAATAGTCTTCAGGAAGCAGAGTTGTTTTTGTCCGCTTCAGGCAGCGATTGCGGAATAGCCAATGTCAATATCGGAACCAGTGGTGCTGAAATCGGGGGCGCTTTTGGCGGAGAGAAAGAGACCGGCGGTGGCAGAGAAAGTGGCAGCGACAGCTGGAAGGCTTATATGCGCCGGCAAACCAATACGATTAATTACGGCGATACAATTCCATTGGCCCAGGGTATTAAATTTGACCTGGGATAGACAGAATATTTATTTTCGACATTTTATTTTTACATAAAAATCATTAATTTTGGTTTTGAAATGTTTACACAAAATGAAGATTTTAATCGTAGAAGATGATGCACTTGCTGCTGAATACATCGAAAAATTAGTACATAATCATTTTTCGGAACTCGAAATAGTTGGAAAGGCGGCCACGGTAAAGGAAGCTTCCAAAATTTACAATTTCACCAAACCCGATTTGCTGATTATGGACATTAATCTGGGTGATCACGACAGTTTTGAACTTTTTGAATACATTGATCCTTCACTGTTAACAGTCGTTTTCACAAGTTCACATTATGAATTTGCCCTGAGGGCAATAAAGATTGAAGCAGTCGATTATCTGATAAAACCAATTAAAATCAACGAATTCAAATTGGCCATCGCAAAGGTCTTAGACCGGATTAAAATGCGTCAGGTGCAGCAATTGATGGAGCAAAACAAAGGTTCTGTCCAGCCGGCAATTGAAACGAACAAGATATTGCTTTACGAAGATGACAAAATGCATCCTGTAACGGTTGGCGATATTGTTAAAGTCAAATCATGCGGGGCATATTCGGATATCCATCTGATCGGAGATCGGGTCATTACATCCACCAAAAACATTGGCATGTACGAAACCTTGCTGAAAGGCTTTCGTTTTCTGAGAATACACGACAGCTGTTTAATCAATTCAGCCCATGTATTATCTTACAAACCGGGTGTAAGCGCTTTTATTGCGCTAACAGACAACACCATGGAGGCGGTTTCTAAAAGAAGGAAAAGGGAGTTTCTGCTTTTTTATGGCAACAAGTAATTCACTATTTACTCAGAATGTAAAACACATTGCTGGGCGCAATTCTCTGCAATTTGTTTTTGGCGTGGTAGTGGTAATTGAATAAAAATATTCTTGAAAGGATGGCGTCAAATTTCATGTAGAGA
>Ga0154020_10004251_pt1 | contig 17083 bp, 12 predicted proteins | sample Klosneuvirus_201_FD_109709 | JGI IMG/M metagenome (GOLD analysis project Ga0154020, IMG submission 109709) | Active sludge microbial communities from wastewater, Klosterneuburg, Austria - Klosneuvirus_20160825_MG | ecosystem: Engineered > WWTP > Aerobic digester > Activated sludge | place...
ACTCTTCGCCAGTGATGTCGTGGCGAACGCGGCGGCGGTCTTCACGCGCAACCACTTTCCGGGCGCGCCGATCATTCTCGGTCGCGAGACGATTCGGGGAGGCCGACTGCGTGGCATCATCGCCAACAGCAAGGTGAGCAACGTCGCCACCGGCACGCGCGGCGTAGAGAACGCACGACGCATGGCCGCTGCGGCGGCCGCCGAACTTGGCACGACGCCGGGCGAAGTGCTGGTGAGTTCGACCGGCGTGATCGGTGTGCCACTGCCGATCGAAAAGATCGAGGCCGGTGTGGTGGGAATGTCCACAGAATTGCAGGGTGATCCCATGGTTGGTGCCGAAGGGATCATGACCACGGATACGCACCCCAAGGCGCTGTCAATCTCGGTTGGCTCGGCGACGATCACCTGGGTGGCCAAGGGTTCTGGCATGATCGAGCCGAACATGGCCACGATGCTGTCGTACATCTTCACGGACGCCGCGTTCGATGCGGCCACACTCGATCGGCTCTTGCGGACAGCCGTGAAAGGTTCGTTCAACGCGCTGTCGGTCGACACCGATACCAGCACGTCCGACACGTGCGTGATCCTGGCCAACGGGCTGGCGGGCGCTGTTGACGAGGCACAATTCGCCGAGGCCCTCCGACGCGGCTGCGTGCGCATGACCGAGATTCTCGCCCGCGATGGCGAGGGCGCCACGCGTCTGATCCGCGTGTCGGTCACCGGCGCACTCAACGACACCGAGGCGCACGTGGTGGCGAAATCGATCGTCAACTCGCCACTGATCAAGACCATGGTGCACGGCGCGGATCCCAACGTTGGGCGCTTGCTGATGGCGGTCGGCAAGTGTTTCGATTGCACGATCACGCCGGCATCGACGTCCGCATCCATCAATGGTTTTCCGGTCGTCGCCGGGGGCGAACGCCTGACGTTCGATGACGCCGTCGTGCGCGAAACACTTTCACGCGACGTCGTCGACCTCGAGGTCGAACTCGGCGTGGGAAGCGGCATGGCGCGTGCATTTGGCTGCGATCTGACGAAAGGCTATGTCGACGAAAATGCCGCGTACTACTCGAGCTGATTGACCGATCGCGCGCGGTCCGAGCATTCAGGCCTGCCGCATGGAGGCTCGGACCGCACGCGGTTGCGTGTTATCGATCGTCGTCACGTTCGCGCATCGCGGTCGCCGCGGGCTGTGCGGCTCCGCCGGTGGTGGCGTACGCGGCGCCGGCGTTGAGACCATAGACCAGCTCACCGCCGGAATGCCCGACGTTCCAGCCGGCCGCAAAGAGCGCGACGCTGCCGACTGCGGCGGTGCCCCGGGCGATCGTGCCGATGCGATCACGGCGCAGCCCAACCGCTGAGAACAGCAACGCGCCCGCCGCCATGACGAGGAACGCTTCTGCGGCCTCTTCGTGCGTTTCGATGGGCGCCTCGGCAATCACCTTCTCCACCTGATCCTTGGCCGGATCGCCGGTGGCGAGTGATGCCCACGCGCTCAATACGAGCGTCGCGTGCAGCGCGGCCGCGACGCCCCACGCCCGGAAGGGCGCTGCGCCCCGCTTGATGGCCCACAGGGCCCCGGCCATGGTCAACGGCAGGAGCACGACGATCGCCATGGGCAGATGCACGATGGCCGGATGGAGTGGGTTGGGAATGATGGACGTCAACATGCGCTTCTCCGTGCTGGCATTGGACAGGAATGAGCGCGATCACCACGCGCCGCTGTTGAGATCAGCATCGCCCACTTCAAGGCGCCGCTCTATCCGACAAGTGACGTCTCTTTTGCGGATACCTGTCGCTGCGTCATTTGCCGGATACGCGCGCCGACACATCTTTCGACCATGGACCAACCGCCGCGCGCACTCTCGCTGACCTTGGTGGTCGCGCTCAGCCTCGTCATCGTCGGCGGCGCGACCGATCTCTGGCTCGACGGTGAACCGTGGCTGTCCGTGCACGCCGCCGTCGAGCTGCTGATGATCGCCGCCAGCGCCGGCTGCCTGGTCTTTTTCTGGCGCGCCTGGCGTGAGTCGGCGCGGGAGACGGCCGAGGTTCGCGCGCAGTTGGTGCAGTCAGAGCGGACCGCGTCGGAACGTCAGGCCGAGCGTGATCGCTGGCGAGCCAGCGCCGAGCAGGCGCTGTCGGGACTGGGAGCGGCCATTGATTCCCAGTTCGACGCGTGGGGCCTGACCAACGCGGAGCGCGAAGTCGCGATGCTGCTGCTCAAGGGACTGGGGCACAAACAGATTGCCGCCCAGACCAACCGCAGCGAGCGCACGGTGCGCCAGCATGCGGTGGTCGTCTACAACAAGGCCGGTCTGAGCAGTCGCGCCGAATTGGCCGCCTTTTTTCTGCAGGATCTCTCGCTGCCAGCGCGAGACGTCTGACCGCTCAGGCCCCGGGGGTCTCGCGACGGCCGAGCACGGCGAAGTCCTTGTCGCCCTCGCCGTCGGCGATGAGCAGGTCCATCCGTGCGGCCAGGGCACGAAGCAGCGGCACGGCCTGCTCGCCGGATGTCTCGAGCATCAGTCGCACATCCTTCCGGGCCACATCCAGCGCGAAGTTCGTGTCGAACTGATTCTCGCGCATCATGGCGCCGCGGAAGGCGATGGCGCCCGCCGGGTTGGTGCGCGCCAGCATCTCGAGCGCGCCGCTGCGCGGCACATTGGCGCTATCGACCAGTTGCATGATGTCTGCTGTCACGCCGACGACGCTCAGCACCAGTGCGTTGCCCACCAGTTTGTAGACGGCGGCGAGATCGGGACGCTCGCCGACATGCCAGAGCTCACCCGTCATCGCGCTGAGCGCCTCATGCACGCGAGCCACGCGTTCCGACGGCCCGGCCACCAGCATCATGCCCTTGGCGCTCCGTGCCGCCGGCGGGCCCATCATCACAGGCGCGTGCAGATACTCGACGCCACCGGCATCCAGCGCGGCCATACGCGCCGCGGTTCGCTCCGGCAGCGTGGTGGTGTGATCCACAAGAATCACTCCCGTTCCGAGCGCCGGTCGCAGCGCACTGATCGCCTCGTCTACTGCGTCATCGTCGAGCAGCACGAGGTGCACCCGATCGGCGCCCGCGACAGCCTCAGCGGGAGTGTCTGCGACGCGTGCGCCAAACGCCTCGAGCGCCTCGGCCTTTGCCCGGGTCCGATTCCAGACGGTTACGGTGGTGCCACCGCGCGACAGCAACCCTTCGGCGAACGCCGCGCCAAGCAGGCCGGTACCAAGTACTGCTACGTGAGACATCGAAGTGGTGTGAGAGACGTGAGACTCGGCAGCGTGCCGATGCGCCCGACCGAACCGTTGTCGGCGCGAAATCAGCGAAGCACCGGAGGACGGCGGTGTTTGCTGCGTTGTTCGTAGTCGAAAGCCAATCCAAGCAAACGGCCTTCGCTCCACGGGCGCCCATAAAACGTAATCCCGGCCGGCAGTCGATTGTCCCGAGTGTACCCCATGGGCACCGTTATGGCCGGAAATCCCGTCGTCGGAGAAAAGAGCTGGCTGTTGTCGCCGTGCGGCGTGTTGAGGTCGCCGATCAGGCGCGGTGGATTGCTCCACGTGGGATAGACCAGCGCATCCAGTTTGAGTGAATCCATGAGTTGCACGACGGCCACTCTCACCGCGGCGCGTACGCGTTCGCGGCTTTGGCACCCTGCGCTCTGCTCTGGCGGCTCCGTTGCCTGTGCGGCATCACGCAAACGCTGCTCGACCGTGGGGTGAAATTTCCGACTTCGCAGAATCTCGTCGACGGTTTTGACTGGGGCGTTGGCGCCGCGCGCGGCGAAGTAGCGTTCGAGATCGGCCTTGAATCGATTGCACCCGCCCTGCTGTCGACGCAGTATCGCGTCGAGTGAGTCCACGCGGGCGGAGTCGACGATGGTTGCACCTGCCGCCTTGAGCGCCGCGATCGCACGTTCAAAGGTGGTGTTGACTTCGGGATCCAGCGTTGGGCGTTCATAGGCCTGCCGCAGGATGCCGATGCGCGCAGTCGCCAGGGCGCCACGACGCAGGAACACCGTGTAGTCACGCTCCCGTCGTGCATCGGCTGGCGCCGTCACGGTGTCCGCCGGATCGCTACCGGCCACCACGTTCAAGACCACCGTCGCATCTTGAACCGTTCGCGCCATCGGGCCGGCGATATCGGCGACGGCATTGAGTGGCACCACACCGGCGCGCGACGTCAGGCCCATCGTGGAACGAATGCCAACCAGCGACTGATGCGCCGATGGGCCGCGAATGGAATTACCGGTGTCGGATCCCAAACCAACTTCGCCGAGATTGGCAGCCACCGCAGCGGCGGTCCCACCGCTCGAGCCCGCGGTGACACGGTCCAGCGCATACGGATTGCGCGTGTAGCCAGGCAGGATCGAACTGACCGTCTCATACGGTGTGAAGGCCCATTCCGCGAGATTCGCTTTGGCCAGCACAATCGCGCCGGCCTCTCGCACCTTTCGCACCATCGTGGCATCCTGTGCGGGGCGCCACCCGTCCAACGCCAGCGAGCCAGCGGTGGTAGGAAGATCCACGGTCTCGAAGTTGTCCTTCACGATCATCGGAATGCAGTGCAACGGGCCAACCAACCCTTCGCGCGCGTACCGGCGATCGAGCGAATCGGCAACGGATAGCGCCGATGCGTTCACCACGATGAGCGAGTTGATGGCAGGACCACGTTTGTCGATCGCCGCAATGCGGTCGAGATACTGTTGGACGAGCGTGCGACATGACAACCGCTTCGTTTTGAACGCTGCATGGACTTCGGCAATCGTCGTCTCTTCCAGACGAAAGCGCGCCGACGCAGGAGCGCGGGAGACCGCGCCTTGCGCGTGTGCGACCTGCACGATCGCCGACGCCGCTGCTCCCAGCAGCATGCCGCAGGCACGTATCGCCGCAACACGCGGCGCGGCTGCATGCGCGGCCGCTTGCGCATTTCGCACGTGCACGCGCTCAACCGCTGACCGGAATGCACGACTCAGGATGGACACTGGCATCGTCATCGCACCTCCTCGACCGCTTTGCGGATATCGGACGCCGGACCATCGACTCCACCAATCCAGCGACGTGCCAACCGTCCCTCCGAATCGATCAGAAAGGTCTCGGGAACACCTCGCGTGCGAAAGATCGCCGTGACGGTGCTATTGGGATCGTGGAGCACCGTGAAGCTGATACCGTACTCCGTGAGAAACGCGCGGATGTCCGCACCGGCGCCCTCATCGTCGATACTGACCCCGATCACGCGAATGCCGCGCGCGGCGGACTCACGGGACAGCGAATCGAGCAGCGGCATCTCGCGCCGGCATGGTCCGCACCAGGTGGCCCAGATATTGAGCACGACCGGCTTTCCCTTGAGAGACGCCAGCGAGATCTCTTGCCCGTCGAGGGTCGATGCCGCGAACGCGGGGACCGGAGCGCCGACGGCCAGCGGCGCGTATGGTGACGCCTTGTCGCGGCACGCGTTGAATGCCGGAGCGGCCAGAATGGCGAATATCGCCCATCGGCGCCCGCGCGACACGAGCCGCTGGTGTTGTGTTCGCTTGAAATGGCTGAGCATGCCCAACGGTAGATCGCCGGAGCGGAATTGGCCAGCGCGCTTCGCCATCAGCGCGGACCGCACAGGTCGCTCGATCGGATCTAACGCGAGCGCAGCAGCGTTGAATGGTAGAGAGGCGATTCATGACGGGTCGGCTTCTCCCGACGCATAACGTTGCTGCCGTTCCTCGGAAATATGCCCGTGACAGGAGTCACGTACCGGTCGCATTCGATGTTGGCGCGATACCCACATCTCACTATCGTGGGATTGCGGCGTGCTCTGCAGCATCGCTCGGCCTCGGTCGCTCCCCTGCTCTCCGGAACCCGCCAATGAAGAAAACGGACCGCTCGACCGCCTTCACCGTTGCGTCCGCCACTCCGCACATTGAGAAATTGCACCATGCAGGTTTTGCGGTGCGCCACACGGTGGCCGCCGGACGCTTCGGCGTGGTGTATCGCGCACTCGATCTGGTGAACCATCGGGATGTGGCCATCAAAGTCATCGATCTCGAGGCGTTGCGTCCGACGCAGGGTCCGCATTCCGAAACGGAAATTGAGGCGCTGGCGGCGCTGCGACATCCGCATGTGGTTCCGCTCTTCTCGTCCGGGCGACTGGACGATGCCGTCCGCTACTTCGTGATGCCGTGGATCGAGGGCGCCTCACTGCGCGGCCGGTTGCGCGAGCGTGGTCGACTGCCGTTGGTTGATGCGTTGCGTCTCGGTGTCGGTGTCGCCGATGCGCTGGTGGCCTTGCATTCCCGTCGGCTGATTCACCGCGACGTCAAGCCGGAAAACGTGCTGATCGAAGGGCGACACGCCGTCCTCATCGACTTTGGACTCGTGTGCACGGCGCATGATGCCAGCACCGTTGCGCAGGAGCAGGATCCGGTGGTTGGTACGCCGGCCTACATGGCGCCGGAGCAATGGCAACATGGCGCCGCGATCGATGGACGCGCGGACATCTTCGGTCTCGCCAGCATGATTTATGAATCGCTCACGGGGATTGCACCCAACGATGAGGTGCAGATCGAGCGGCGCGTCCGATCGCTGTGGCGCTGGAGTGAATCGCAGCCGAGTGAGGCATTGCTGAATGGCGAGCACCCACCCGTGCGTCCCACGGTGCGCCTGCGCGCGCGTCGCAAAGATGCGCCCGACTTGCTGGAGCAGATTCTGCGTCGCGCCCTGCGACTTGATCCGGACGCGCGCCCAGCGACCGCCGTGGATTTTCGAGATGCATTGGAGTGCATTTTGGCCGAACAACTCGCAGCCAGCGGACCGCCCCGCTGGCTGCGTAAACAGGTCTAGCGTGTCAGGGCGTCGCGTTCCAGACGTTGTCCTTGGGATCGCGATCCGGGAATCGGCCATGCGGATCGAGCGTGATGCTCTCGATCTTCCGACCGCCGAATACAAGGTCCGCGGTGAAGGTGCGCTTCCCCGAGAACCACACGTCAACCGGCCAGGTGATCTCTGCGGTCCGGTCGTCGACCATCACCGCGTTTTTCATCGGGCGAATGGCCGGTCCCTTCTCTGCGAACTTGACGCGCAGCACCACGGGTGATGGCATCTGCCCATCCTGTGCGACCGTGACCGTCGTGCGCATCCCCGCCGTCTTCACGCTGGCCAGACGGCCGTCGACACTCTCGGTGGTGAAGAGCCAGTAGTTCCAGAACCATCCAAGATCTCTCCCCAGCGCCTTGTTCATGAAGAACATGTAGTCCCATGGCGAGGGGTGTTTGAACATCCACGCTGTCGCCCATTCGCGATGGGCGCGCTGCACGGCCGAGTCACCCACAATGCCGCCGAGCATCGACAACATCAGCGGTGTTTTCTGATACGTGGTGAAGCCGTAGAAACCCGGGCCGCCGTAGTTGGCGTTCCACATCATCGGCGGCTCGGCTTCGTTGCCGCTGGTGCGGCCGTACCCCTGGCCCAATCCGTCCAGCACCGGTGCCTTCTTCTGGACATCGGCATCGGACAGGATGTTCATGTACTGATTGAATCCTTCATCCATCCAGCCGTACCACGTTTCGTTGTTGCTCACGACCATCGGCCACCACTGATGTCCCGTCTCGTGGTCGGCGGCGCCCTGGTTGGAGTTGATCACCATCGGGTACTCCATCCCCGCGCTTGGTCCATCCTGCAGCGTGAGCTGCGGAAACTGATACGGGAACCACAGGGCCGAATAGAACTCGAGCGCGTGCCGCGAGATCTCACCCGCACGCGCATACGCGGCCGCGCGACCCGGCAGATAGAGCATATGAATGGGTACCACGCCCTTGCCGGGAATCGTCGCCCGTGTCGCTTGCCAGACGTACTTCTTCGCGGTGGCCCACGCGAAGTCGTTCACCGTGTCGGCATGGAATCTCCAGATCAGTCGACCATTCGTGCCCACGGCAGTCGCTTGACCGGGTCCCACTTCGTCCGGGCCCACGATCATCGTGTTGGCGTTGGTCGACGTCACTTGCGCGAGGCGCTGGCGCGCCTGCGGCGTGAGCACCTCCTGCGGGTTCTGCAGCACACCCGTACCGCTCACGATCCAGCCGGCGGGGACATCGATGTTGACATCGAACGTGCCGAAGTTGTTGTAGAACTCCGAGGGGCCGAGGTACAACTCACTGTCCCAGCCACGGAGATCGTCGTACACGCTGACCCGCGGAAACCACTGCGTGGGCTGAAACAGTGTATCGGCCCACCGCTGCACCATCCGATGTCCCGAGCCCGGTCCGCCAGGCAGTTTGTGCGACCAGTCGATCTCCAGAATGCTCGTGGCTTTGGGAGCGATCGGCGTGGCCAGCCGCACACGCGCCACCGTGGACTTCGGATTCTGAAGCACCGGCTCACCACTCGCCGGCGCGTTGGCCGCGTTGGCGGCGGCGGCCGCCGCCGCACGCGCACCGGTGCTGCCGTCGCCGGGCGCTCCGGCGGCGCCCAGATTGGCCGCCTTGCCGTCGACCACCAACCGGCTGATGACCATGCCATCGGTCACCTCGGCCGGTACCCACGGCGCGGCGTGCGGCGCATTGCCCAGAAAGTGATTGGGGTCCAGACGGAGCCCGATCACGGACAACGCCTCGGGACTGTTGTTCTGGATCGTGATGCGTGCCGATCCCGTCAGACGCTGCGTCGAGGGTTCGAGGGCAACGTTGATGCGATAGTCAGTGCGCAGTTGCCAGTATGCACGCGCCGGTCGCCCCGATGAATCGCGCGAGCCGGCGGTGAGCGCACGGCGGATGGCGTTCGTGATGGGAATGTCGCGCCGGATCGCGCGGTCTGGCGCTGCGGTTGGCCGTGAAGCGGGTTGCTGCGTGACGGCCTGAGCATGGAGACGCGCGGCGGTCGGCCCAACGACCGCCGCCGGGATGACAGACAGCAGCGCGAGACGCTGTGCGCGAATCAGGAGAGTGGACATGGCAAAGTAGAGGCGGTACGGGGAGAACATCATGGCTGGAATATGCCCGTTCGCCGCCCGGTTCGTCAGCAGTTGCGGGCCGCAGCGCGATGGAGTCGGGACGACGAGATGCCGACACTTCCCGACATGTCTTCCGTGTCAGCGCGTGCACTCGGTCGCCTCGTCGCGGATATCTCGTCCGGCGCAGGCAACGAGGTGTTGTCCAGCAGTCTGGCCGCCGTGGTCCGCTACAGCCGTCCGCGTGAGCTCGAGCTGCATCTGCACGAGAACGACCTCCAGGTGAACGGTCTGACGTGCGGACGCGACGACGCACCGGAGTTGGCCACGCTCGCCGACGTCCTGGTGCGTCACCACCTGTCCGGGCTGACGCTGCAGATGGGGGTCACCCCGCGAGAACTCCTGCAGTTGGCGGCCTTGCTGGCGGGTCCGGTTCCCGAGCCCGGGTCGCCGTCCATCGCGGCAGCGGCCCGCGCACTCGGTTTCTGGCACATCATCGTGCACACGTCGGAAGACGCCGCCGGCGTTGACGCTGGCCCCGACGCCCACGCGTCCGGCGACGGCGCTGCGGCACTGGCGGCTATCGCGCCATCCGCGTCAGTCGACTCGGCGACAGAGCGATCGCACGCGCTGGTCACACGCCTTGACGAAGCCGTCACGCGGGACGATGCCGACGCCGTGGGACGTTGCCTCTCGGAGGCGCGGCGCGCAGAACTCGCTGCAGCACAATCGGGTCACGCCGACGCGGCCGCGATCGCCGAGGTCTGGAGCGATTGCCTGACGCAACTCGCGGTCCCGCATGCACTCCGTCTGGTGGCCGGTCTGGTGCTGGACGACACGTTCCCGCAAGGCGAAGCGCGTGCGATCCTGCAGCGGGCCGGCGATGCCGGAACACTGGCACTCTTTCAGCTCCTGTCTGCGTCGGATTCCATGGTGCACCGGCGATCGCTCTTTGATGCGATCGTGCAGTCCGCCACCGGCGTTCCGGTGCTGGTCGCCCATCTCGCGCACGAGCGGTGGTTTGTGGTGCGCAATGCCGTCTGCCTGTTGGGCGCGATGCACGCCACGACCGCAGAAGGCGCACTGATCGAGACGTTGTCGCACGACGACGACCGTGTGCGCACGGCCGCGGCCACGGCGTTGCTGCAATTGGGCACCGTGTCCGGGCATCGCGCCCTCGAGCGCGCCATTCACGACAGTTCGTCGGATGTGCGCCGACGCGCGCTGCGGGCACTGCTGCGTGATGAGGCGCTCGCGCGATCGGCCACGTTGTTGAGTGAGGCGCTCGATCTGGAGCGCGACGGCGATGTGCAACTCGACGTCGTCGCGTCGCTCAAGCAGATCGGCACCCCGCACGCCATTCGGCAACTCGTGCGACTCTGTGGCACCACCGGGCAGATTGCACGGGCGCCCGCAGTGCGTCGCGCAGCGCTCGAGGCGCTCGTGACACTGCGTCCATCAGTGGCGGCGCCACTGGTCCGCCGCTATGCGCAGGATCGTGATCCGGAGATCCGTGCACACGCCCGAGGATTGCTGCCCCGCGTCAACTCCGCCGCCTGACCACTCGCCCACTCCGGCGCGTCAGGGGCGAACGAAACCGCGGCTCACTCCTCGCCGCCGGCGATATTCAGGGAATGGCCCATGGCCTTGAGCTTGAGCGCCATGTCCTTCTTTTCAATCGAACGGACATAGGCTTCTTCGGGCTCGACCTGACGGGTCTTCACCAGCGTGGCCAGCGCGTCGTTGAGCGTCTCCATGCCCAGCTTCCGCTGTGTCTGCATGATATTCGGAATCTGCACCGTCTTGCCTTCACGGATCAGGGCGCTCACGGCCTTGTTCACGAGGAGAATCTCGCGGGCCGCCACGCGACCGCCCCCGATCTTCTTGCACAACGTCTGGGAAATCACGCCCTTCAGCGACTCGGCCAGCATGATGCGAATCTGTTCCTGCCGATCGGCCGGGAACTGGTCGACGACGCGATTGATCGTCGATGCCGCCGTCGAGGTGTGCAGCGTCCCAAAGACGAGGTGCCCTGTTTCGGCCGTTTCGATGGCGATGGCAATCGTCTCGAGATCACGCAATTCGCCGACGAGCACGATGTCGGGATCCTCACGCAGCGCGGCGCGCAGGGCGCTCTTGAAAGACTGCGTGTGTACCCCAACCTGCCGCTGGGTGATCAGGCACTTCTTGCTCTGGTGCACAAACTCGATCGGGTCTTCGATCGTGATGATATGATCGGAGCGCGTCCGGTTGATCAGATCGACGAGGGCACAGAGTGTCGTCGACTTGCCGGAACCCGTCGGGCCCGTCACCAGCACCAATCCCTTGGTCAGATTGCAGAGCGCCTGCACTTCTGGCGAGATCCCCATCTGCTCAACGGTGACGGTCCCGCTCGAAATCGTGCGGATCACCGACGCCACGCCGTGACGGTCACGCAGCACGTTGCAGCGAAAGCGGCACACGCCTTCGATTTCGTACGCGAAGTCCGTATCCCACAGCTGGTCGAACTCGCCTTTGTTCTTGTCGGGCATGATCGCCCAGAGCATCCCCGAGATCGCGTCGTTCTCGAGCGGCGCTTCGTCCTCAATGCGCACCAGATCGCCACCAATCCGCAAAATGGGTGGCTCGCCCGTGCGCAGATGCAAGTCGGCGGCACCGCGTTCCACCTGTTTGCGGAGCAGCCGCTCGATGGCCTCGCGAGCCGCCGTTTCGCCCTCGTACGATCCGTACGGTTTGTCGGTGGCGCGGCGGCGCATGTGGTGCGCCGACACCGGCGTCGCCGGATCCTTCGGACCTGATTTTTCCACCCATTTGCGAATCGTCAGCTTGAGCGTGGACGATTCATTCTCCTGCGCCACCAGATACCGCTGTTCGTTCCAGGTGTAGAGCAGACGAATACCCGTCGCCTGATTCACCTGATCGCGTTCCTCCGGTGACGCCACTTCGGACACCAGCGCAAGCACTTGCTGCCGCGACAGCGACTGCTGGGTCACCGCCTGCACACCGGACGGCGTCTGACAGCGAATGGGCTCGTCAGCCTCGAGAATCACTTGATGGGCGGCGCCAGACTCCAGGCGCGACAGCACACGATCCAGTTGGGGCACGGCGGTCCACTAAGAAGGGGCAAATTTCGCGGGAGCGCGGGAATCGCCGATGGCGAAACGCCGCACCCCGTCACACCGTACACGACGATGGATTCCGGCCCGCGTTACACCAAATGCCACCGGTGTGACGGTTGTGCCGGTCGCTGTGCTCTTCACCTCGTTCCCCGTCATGACCAGCACTCCCGATCCGTCGGCTGCCGTTCGGATTTTCCCGTGCCGCGCGTGCGGTGCCTCGCTGCGCTTTGCGCCGGCCGTCGGACGGCTGTCGTGCCAGAACTGCGGGACGGAGAACGAACTGCCGGTCGCCGATGTCGCCGCCACGCAGGCGACGCACGAGGAGTTGGACTACGAGGCACATCTGCGCGAGCAGTTGGGAAACGAGCCGGAGATCTCGCCCCAGCTGGTCACCTGCCCGCAATGCGGCGCCCAGACGGCGTTCGACGCACACGTCGTGGCGGCCGCCTGCGCGTTTTGTGCAACACCACTGGTCTCACTCGCCCCCCACGCCGAGCGACGCATTCGACCGCGCGCCGTCGTGCCGTTTGCGCTCGAACCGGCCGGCGCGCAGGCGGTCTTCCGTCGCTGGATCGAGGGGCGCTGGTTCGCGCCCAATGCGCTCAAAGAGACCGTCCGCTCCGTCAAAGGGGTGCGCGGCGTCTATCTCCCGTGTTGGACCTTCGACGCACGCACGACGTCGTCGTACCTCGGACAGCGTGGCATGGACCGCACGGTTCAGGAAACTCGGCGGGATGCGCAGGGCAACACGGTGGTCGTGCATCGGACGGTGACCGACTGGTACCCCGCGTCGGGCACAGTTTTCGTGAACTTCGATGACACCCTGGTTCCTGCGTCGCGCAGCATTCCCGAACATCTGGCCAGCGTGCTCACCGATTGGGACGTGTCCGGGATGCAGCCATACTCTGAAGATTTCGTTGCCGGGTTCACTGTCGAGGCATATCAGGTGGCGCTCGAGCCCGCCTTCGGGCTCGCGAAGCAGCAGTTCGATGCAGCCATCGACACCGCCGTACGTCAGGACATCGGTGGAAATCACCAGCGCGTGCTGAGCGTCTCGACGCACTACGCCCAGGTGACCTTCAAACACATCCTGCTGCCGGTGTGGATCTGCTCCTACCAGTTCAATGGCAAGGCGTGGCGCGTGGTGGTCAACGGACAGACGGGCGCCGTCAAAGGCGACCGCCCCTGGTCGGCATGGAAGATCGGATTCGCCGTCTTGGGCGCGTTGACCGTGGCCGCGGCGATCTACCTGTTGCAGCAGTCTTGACATATCAATTTTTCTTGTTTTATTCCTCCCATGGTCACCACACTGAGCCGTTCTCCTGTCAAACGTCGGGCCCGCGCCGCCACGCTGTTTCATGCGCTGTCCGACGAGACCCGACTGGAAATTCTCGAGCTGCTGCGCGGCGGAGAGCGGTGTGTGTGCGACTTACAGGTTGCACTCTCGGCAGCGCAGTCCCGATTGTCGTTCCACCTCAAGGTGTTGCGCGACGCGGGACTCGTGTCCGATCGCAAAGAGGGTCGCTGGTCGTACTACGCCATAGTCCCCAGCGCCGTCGCTGAAGTGCACGATCTCGTGGTCTCATTGCGCCCCGACGTCATCGCCGGACGCACGACGCTGCCACTCATCGGTGCCTGCTGCGGCTGACCGCCTTACGCATTCGCGCTTTTTTTTCGCCAGACCCATCAACATTTCTTGATCAGGAGAGGACATGTCGACGTCGCTTCCGCTGGCTCCGACTGAGAACAGCACACAATCGGTCACCGAAATCGTGCAGGAACGGTACGGTGCGGCGGCGCGCCGGGTACTTGAAGGCGCCACCAGCGGAGGCTGCGGTCCTGCCAGCTCCTGTTGTGGTGGCGCGGCCTTCAACGGCAGTGTCGATCCCATCACATCCAACCTCTATGTCAACGGCGAGACGAGCGAGTTGCCGACCGCCGCCGTGCTCGCCTCCCTCGGCTGTGGCAATCCCACGGCGCTGGCCGAGTTGCGCGAAGGCGATGTGGTGCTCGACCTCGGATCAGGCGGAGGCATCGACGTACTGCTCTCGGCACGGCGAGTGGGGGCGACCGGGAAGGCGTACGGCGTGGACATGACTGATGACATGCTCGCGCTGGCGCGACAGAATGCCGCCGAAGCCAACGTCACGAACGTCGAGTTTCTCAAGGGCAATATCGAAGCGATTCCACTACCCGATCAGTCGGTGGATGTCATCATCTCCAACTGCGTGATCAATTTGTCGGGTGACAAACGTACCGTCCTCCGCGAGGCGTTCCGTGTCCTCAAGCCGGGTGGGCGGTTTGCCGTGAGCGACGTCGTGGTGCGCGGTGAGGTGCCGGCGAATGTGCGTCGCAGCATGGAATTGTGGGTGGGCTGCGTGGCCGGAGCACTCGAAGAAACCGAATTCGCCACGCTGCTGACGGAGGCCGGCTTCACGGCGGTGGATATCGAACCCACACGCATCTACCGCAGCGAAGACGCGCGCCAGTTCCTCGCCGAGGCGGGGATCGATCAGGACGTACACATCGATGCCATCGACGGCAAGTTCATGGCCGCCTTTGTGCGCGCCACAAAACCGGCCTCGTCACCGGTATCCACATCAGTGCCATCGGCTGCGCTCCCGCAGGCGAAGAGCTGCTGCGGCCCGGAGTGTTGTCCCTGACCGCGTCGTGCTCAGACGGCCGACGATTCGTCGGCCGTCTGAGCGTGAGCAATGGTGCGCCGTACGGCGCGGAGCAATTCGCCGGCCGCGTATGGTTTCTGCAGGAACGCCGCTTCCCGCTGGTCCACGATGCCGCGCACCACATCGGAGGCATCGTATCCCGTCGAGAGCAGCACGGGAATGTTCGGTCGACGTGCCCGCAGCTCGCGCAGGCAGACGTCGCCGTTCATGACGGGCATCGAGAGATCGAGCACCACGCAGGCAAACGTCTCCGGCGCTCGTTCAAACTGATCGATCGCATGTTGGCCGTTCTCGGCCTCCACGACGGTAAAGCCGGCGCGTTGCAGTGCGCGACGCGCCGCCGTCCGTACGGTGGCGTCATCGTCGACCAATAGCACCACACCAACATCGCGGACTGCGGTCGTGCGCATGTCGCGATCATCCACCGGTATCACACTGTCGTCGCGCGATGCATGCGGCAGCAGCAGGCGCATGGAGGTACCCTGCCCCTCCACGGAATGCACGTCAATCGCGCCGGCGTGCCCGTTCAGAATTCCCAGCGTCGCGGCCAGGCCCAGTCCGCGTCCCGCCGTTTTGGTGGTGAAGAACGGATCGAACATGCGTTCGACGACATCGGATGACATGCCGCGGCCCGTGTCCTGAACGGTCACGATCACAAACTCGCCAGGCTCGCGTTCGCTGCCCAGCACGCTGCCCACGAGATCATCCTTGGTGAGCGTCTTGCGCGACACCCGGACGGTCACTGCCCCGGTGCCGTCGATGGCGTCAATGGCGTTGGTCACGAGATTCATCAGGACCTGACGGAGCTGCGTCTCATCGCCGTGCACCAGACACTGTTCGACGTCCACCCGAACGTGCAACGAGACGTCGGCCGCCACACGCCCGCGCAGCAGCACCGGCATCTCCTGCGCCATGTGCGCGAGATCGACTGTGCGCCGGTCCATCTGTGCGCGGCCGCCGTAGGCCAGCAGTTGCCGCGTCAGCTCAGCGGCGCGCTGTGCACTGCGATCGATGTCGGCGAGCACTTCCGCGAGCGCACTGTCGGCGGCGACATCCTCACGGGCAACCGACGCGTTGGCCATGATGCCGACCAGCAGGTTGTTGAAGTCGTGCGCAATGCCGCCCGCCAGCAAGCCGAGCGACTCCAGTTTGCGCGCCTGCTGCAACTGCGCCTGCAATCGCGCGCGTTCCGCAGCCGCGAATCGCTCCGCGCTCGTATCGAGGACCGACCCCACGAGGCCAACGAAGTGGCCGTCGGCAGAGAACTGCGGTTCGGTCCGCACCAGGAGCCATCGCTCGACGCCGTTGGCCACGATGCGGTATTCATCGGTGAAGGCGCGCGGCGGACGTAGCGACTCCTTGAGCAGGCCGACGACGCGCGGCAGATCCGCTGGATGAATACGCCGCCGCCATTGTCCGTCGGCAAATTCCGCCAGCGACAGATCGTACCACTCGAGCAGTCGCTGGTTGAGATACGTCGGGACAAAAGCCGCGTCCGTCAGAATGATCCCCGTGGGCGAGGACTCCGCCAGTGTGCGAAACAGCTCCTCGCTTTTCTTGAGCGCCCGCTCGGCCGCGCGCATGCTGGTGACATCCTGCATGGTTCCCACCATGCGGACCGGCACGCCCTCAGCCGACCGCTCCACCGACCCCCGCGTGTGGATGGTGATCAGCGATCCGTTGTTCAACCGCGCATTGATTTCGAAATCGTATGGCGCGCCGCGTGTCAGCGCGCCGTCAACATGTTCGAGGAAGGCACGACGATTGGCGTCGTCGGTTGCGAGTGCGAGCACCTGATCGAACGACGGCGTGGTGCCGGCGGGCACATTGAGAATGCGATACGTCTCTTTCGACCAGTGCACGTCGCCGCTGGTGATGTCCCAACTCCAGCTGCCGACGCCCGCCAATTGCTCGGCGTCCTCAAGCTGCCGTTGTGCGTGATGCAGTGAGTGGAGCAGTGCGCGTTCTTCCGTGATGTCAACCACGGTACCAACGGCGGAATGATCGGGCGTGTACAGGCCAAACGACTGCCCGACCAAGCGCATCCAGCGGAGATCGCCGTCGTTTTCTCGCCGGACGCGGATCACGGCGGTGTAGGGTCGCCCCGACTGATCCGCTTCCGTGGCGATCTCGCCAAGTCGCTTGAGATCGTCGGCATCGACGCACGCGCTCAACCGCTCGCGCGGCCGTACTTCGGCGTCACCTTCAATACCGAAAAGCGCCAGCAGTTGGGGCGACACCGTCAACGGCTCGTCGCGTGCGCACCACTCCCAATAGCCGGCGCCGGTCACTTGCAGTACGAGCGAAAAACGGTCGTCAGGTCTGATCGGCATGCGTGGCAAGCGGTC
>Ga0154020_10004252_pt1 | contig 17082 bp, 19 predicted proteins | sample Klosneuvirus_201_FD_109709 | JGI IMG/M metagenome (GOLD analysis project Ga0154020, IMG submission 109709) | Active sludge microbial communities from wastewater, Klosterneuburg, Austria - Klosneuvirus_20160825_MG | ecosystem: Engineered > WWTP > Aerobic digester > Activated sludge | place...
CACATCGCCGATCGCCGTTTGCAGCGTGTCGGCTTGCCTGCCCAATATGCTGTTGAGAACCCATTCCCTTGGATGAGCGAGGCAATTGATCTCACTAAAGAGAAGAATTTCTTTGAAACTCGAGTTACCGAATACCAGACTGGTGGCACACTCAACTGGGACTAGCATATCGTTTCGGCCCAGATCTAGGAGCGAAGCATAAGCATGGTATAATATGCGTATGAAAGGGGCTGCGCACTCGCTTACATAGCATTCAACCGCGCACGAAGATAAACAATGGCCAAAAAACCAAACCTGCCAAACTCCACACCACCACGACAGCCCAACGTTGATCTCCCGATTGACCCAATGGAGATGGGCGCTAAGCCGACTTCGAATACTAAAAATACACCACTGATTGACCCTGGTCATCCGATGAACTCTGCGAAAAAATCAGAAAGAAAGCGTCTTTCGAAAAAACAGTGGATCATCATTGTGATTATCATGGTCCTGCTCTCTGGAGTTGCGGCTGGGGCCTATTTTTGGCTGAAGCGAAGTCCAGACCAGCCCGCACCTGTAGCCCTCAAAGAAGCCGAAAAGTCCCCCGAGCCACCAAAGCTCTTGCCAAGCTCGCTTACTGGTGTAGAAGTTGAGCCCGAAAAGGCGACGACACCAGTCATGGCCTCAATCATCGAAAATCTCTCTGGACCGAATGCCGCCCGTCCGCAATCTGGACTTTCTTCGGCCGGGGTCGTTTATGAAGCCCTCGCCGAAGGTGGCATAACTCGCTACCTGGCTATCTGGCAACTCGATACTCCGACTGACATTGGGCCAGTACGTAGCCTCAGGCCCGTCTTCTACAATGCTGCCATGGAATATCAAACCCCAACCGCTCACGCCGGTGGATCCGCAGATGGTATCGCGCTTGCTCGTGGAGGTAATGGCTTCCGTGATCTTGATGAGTTCCTCAACAGTGGCGGCTGGTTCCGACGTGTTAATACCCGCTACGCACCGCATAACCTCTACATCACCGGCGAGAAGCTCCGCGCGCTGGTAGAGAAAAAGGGCTGGGCCACACCGACAACCTTCACAGGCTGGGTCCGCAAATCTGATCAGCCTGCCGAAACACCAAACGCCACAACCATTACCGTCGCTTTCTCTTCACCTGACTATCAAGCAGTTTTCGCCTACGATAAAGCATCAAACTCCTACCTGCGCAGTATTGGTGGCAAACCAGATACGGATGTTGCGGCTAACGGCAAGCAAGTGAGCCCAAAGTCCGTCGTCGTACTGAGCACGGTAACCACCTATGGCAAGCAAGCTAACGGTAAGCCAAAGACCGATATCGTTACCATCGGTAGTGGCAAGGGCTATATTTTTCAGGATGGGACTGTCACCGAAGTGACCTGGCAGAAGAAGTCAGCCAGTGACCGGATGGTCTTCCTCGGCCCTGATAACCAGCCAATTGCCCTCAATCGCGGTCAGACTTGGGTATCGGTCGTACCGACAAACTTCCCGCCAACCTGGAAATAAAACAAAAAGCCGCTCTGAAAAAATTCAGAACGACTTTTCTTGGGCGTGAAACGCGTTAGCTAGAGATTAGCTATTGCGCTGCTTGAGGATGTAGAGCATACCCCATGCAACCAGGCCAGCAGCCACAGCTGCCGCAAGAGCGACAACGATGTTACTTGTAGCACCAGTTACTGGCAATGCAGCACCGGTTGCAACGGCAACGGTTGTAGGAAGTGTGCCACCACCTTTTCCGTAGGTCATGAATGTCTCCATTGATTAGATAATACGAAGAACGAGAGCTCGATAGGGACTAAAGTCCGAATCTCACCCTCGTTCTTATACCTGCTCATAATAACAGCAAAAGAGTTATAAGTCAATAGCTTTGGTTGACCTTTTTTACTCCTTATCTTAAGATGGGAAAAGCATAAGGGGGGTGATACTTTTGCAAAAGCGATTCCGAATATCAATTTTAATTATCGCTGCAGCTACGATCTACGCTGCGGGAGCCATGAGCCTTGGTGGCGGCTTTGTGCAGTACTCGCAAGCCGCACTCCGCCAGGTCTTACGTCCTGAGCCGCAGGACTCTCGGCTTGCCGAATCACCTCAAGCGAGCGTAACAGCGCCAGCCCCTACTCCAACGGCGAGCCCAGAAGTAGCCGCCACAAGCGCCAAGGCTCGTGGTGGTAGCGGGTCTCCAGCCATACGAGCCAATCCTTTCGCTGGTGCAAAGCTGTTCGTAGACTCTAATAATCCAGCCCGCCGACAAATTAGCGAGTGGTCGGCTTCCCGTCCAGGTGACGCAGCGCTCATGCGCAAAATTGGCGATCAATCGGTCGGTATCTGGCTAGGCGACTGGTATGGCAACGTGGGTAGCGCCACGAGTCAATGGATAGGACAGGCCCGGGCTCAGGGTGCCCTACCAGTCTTTATTCTCTATAACATCCCGATTCGTGACTGTGGGAGCTACTCAGCCGGTGGCGCCTCGAGTCCCAGTGCCTATCAGCAGTGGGTGCAGGCCATCGCTCAAGCCAGTCGCGGCACGAAAACCGTGTTTGTTCTCGAGCCAGATGCCCTGGCCGGCTGGGATTGCCTCTCGGCTGCCCAGCAGCAGGAACACGCAGCTGTCTTGCGCTACGCCATTGACGCGCTCTCGGCGGATAGCAATCACTATGTCTATCTAGATGCTGGCAACGCTCGCTGGCACCCAGCCAGTGTCATGGCCGAACGCATTAAGCGCGTGGGACTCTCCGGCCTGCAGGGCGTGTCGCTCAATGTCTCGAACTTCCTCACGACAGCTGAATCACAGGCATACGGTCAACAAATTAGCAGCCAAACCAGCGGCCTCAAAGTCGTCATTGATACGAGTCGTAATGGCCGCGGGCCGGCGCCAGATCTCGCTTGGTGTAACCCTGCCGATCGTGGCCTAGGATTACCTCCGTCAGCCCAGAATGGCCGACCTGTAGATGCCTATCTGTGGCTGAAATATCCAGGTGAGTCAGATGGGGCGTGCAACGGCGCGCCAGCCAGCGGTGAATGGTGGGCTGACTATGCCCTAGGTCTCGCATCGCGAGCGGCTTTTTAGCGACCCTGAGGATAGGTTTCGAGCAAAGCCTGCTCAAAGGTCGCTGTATGGATTCCAGTTTCTTTGACGGCTTTGATCTGCGACTCGAGTACTGTTGTGTCAACTGAGTATTCGCCGCCTGTTTCTACCTGGTGATACACGAGTATGAGCCAGAGCTTGTTCTGCTGGGCAAAGTCAGCCCAGGCCTTGATTTGCTCTGGTGTCGTATCGACTTCAACGTTCTGGACTTTAATCTTATAGCGATCATAACCGGCCGCATTATAGCCAGCATCGGTCGTGCGGTGGCTCTGATAGCACTGAGCGATAGTATTTGTCACGGCATCGTTATAGCGCCCAAATGGAGCTGCAAAATTATTAACTCCATCATAGGACTTATTGAGAAGATAGGCGCTGCCCGCAACTTCAATGCTGAGCTTATCGGTGCTCAATGTCGTCAGATCAGCGTGAGAGTACGAGTGCGATCCGATATCGTGGCCAGCATCCCGGAAATCCTGAATCATCTTTTGATCCATATAAGCGTCATTACCTTCGTAGTCGGCCACAACATATTGAGTCGTCTTTACTCCATACCGCTCAAACAGTGGTAAGCCCTGGTCATGAATGGATTTCCAGCCATCATCGAACGTGAAGGTGGCTACACCACGCTGCAGCTGTGGCAATGGCTGTACACTAACCTGATAATCCGTAGTTTCGAGCCAACCGTTGTCCTCTAAGTTTGCCGCAAAACGCAGACCTTGTGTATTTGCCGGCACCACAAAGGTGATCTTTTCATTAGACCAACCCTCAGAAGCCGATCGCACGGTCTGTGGTATGTACTGGGTATCACCATCATTATCGATAAATATTGCCGTTGGCTTAAACTCTTGGTTGGCACGATAGCGAAACGATACTGTGACATACTCACCCGCTCGTACTGAGAATCGCGGACTGAGCCACTTTGCATCGCCGTCTTTGAGATTATTCATATCTACCCGAAAGATAGCCTGCTGAGGAGTACTACTGGATTGCAGCGTCGCTACCCCGTCATTAGTACCATAACGACTAGACTCCCAATCTTGCACCTGACTAACCTTCGACTGATCGTAGAGAGTAGTCATGTTAGCCTGCTGCGTAACGAGTGACCTACGTGCCGTCAGATCGGTAATGATCGGATCACGCAAAGGATGGCCAAAGGTAGGCACAGTGATTTCTGTATTTGCCGAACACTGCGCCGAAGCGGCGAGTTCAGCCCGAGTTACTTCTTTCGGTGCTAGATTTGCGCCTGCAGAAAATACCGGCATGAGATGATAGGCCAAGAACAGTGCCGCCACAGAATAGAGGGTAAAGTTGATTATTTTCTTACGCTTCATGATTAACTCGATTTCGGCGTTACTTTATAGCGACGGTTATCGGTCGACCAGCCGACTTGCTTGTGGCGGTACTTGCGGAAGATGATAACTTCAAAGAACGCCTTTACATAAAGCACCATATTCGTGAGTCGCAGTACGTAAAAGAGCGGGAAGGCCGATAGAATATCGAGTCGGCGATGGACGCCACAGGCCATGAGCGTTGCAAGGAAGAATATTACGACATCCAGCAAAAAAGTTTGTGCGATCACAACTACACCCCGCCCTTGCAGCAAGAGAATTGGTAGCAGTACGAGGAGGTTGAAGTAGTATGCAAACATCTCTAGGATTTGATACCCGAGATAACCATCGATCTTCTGGAAACCGCGACCGATTTTATACGTTGATACACCCTGCCAAAAGCCTCGGTACCAACGCGAAACCTGTTTTACATAGTCACGATAGTCTTTCGGATCCTGCGTGAGAGTCTTGGCTGTTGGGATAAAGGCAATCCGACCCAATTTTTTGCGGTGAATCTGGATGGTAATATCAAAATCTTCCGTGAGGTTATGGGTCTCAAAATCAAGTTCTTTCAAGATATCTGTCCGAAAACAGCTCGTTGGACCAGGAATGACCGGAATTACACCAAGCATGTGCTGGATACGGCGCATGATTTCCTGCCCGAAGCTATACTCGTAAGCACGATATCGTGATATCCAACCGCCGTACATTGATTTCACGTAGCCAGTCGCAGCAACGTATTTTCGAGCATCAAGATGAGATTTAAATTCAGCAAAGTAGCCAGATTCGAAGTTTGAGTCGGCATCAGCGATATGCACCCAGGTATAGCGATCTTCTATTGAGAAGTGAGCAATCGCTTTCTTGATCGCCAACGCTTTTCCAGAGCGTCCGACCGAGTACACATTGGCTTTAGCAAGAATCGAACGAGCAATTTTTGCAGTGCCGTCATTGGAATTGTCATCAACAACAAATATATCCTGCGGTTTTTGACCGGCATCAATAGCGGATTGGATAGTATCAGCAATCACCAGCGCCTCATTGTGGCCTGGAATTATTAACGCAAGCTTTCGTTTGCGATCTTTGGTTGTAGATTTCGTAGTCATAATGGTGTCAAAATCGTCGTTCAATGACGAATACGCCATACTAACATATTTTGATATATATGTCAATGACTATATGGTGAGATTTCGGTTATGGTTATGCGCTATAATGTAGGCATGTGTCTTCGAAGAAACCAGATTTCCTACCATGCTGGAGTTTCGCTCGTTGAAACCATCATCGGCCTATCTCTAATGGCCTTCATGCTTTTAGCGATTTTTACCCTCATCACGGTCAACTATAACCTACTATTTTCTAGCAAAGCGAAGTCTATAGGGATCACTTTAGCCCAAGAAAAAGTTGAGGAACTCAAAAATATGCCGTACGACAGTCTTTCGACACAAAGAGGAACCATCTACCCAGCTGGTAATATTGATGATGAAATAGTGGAAAGCCGTAACAACTTAAGGTTCTTAGTTAAGACTGATATTCGTTACGTTGACAATAATTACGATGGTAACAATGAGGATACCGTACCCGGCCAACCACGCGACCTTTACCCTTATGACTATAAAAAAATAACGGTAACTACCCTATCTCCGGATGGCAGGCGACAGTATGCTCAAATATCTACCGATATTGCAGCTAAGGCAGCCGAGACATCTGGTAATACCGGCGTGCTGATTGTGCGCGTGATAGATGCAAATGGAAATCCCGTTGAAGCAGCGACTGTGAAGGTGCAAAATAGTAGCCTCTCACCAGAAGTCGACATCATCACGCAGTCAGATATACTAGGCAGAGTAGTTATTCCTAAGCTTCCACCCGTTGCTCAGTCCAGTTATCACGTAGTCATCGAAAAGGCTGGCTATTCAAGCGAGCAAACTTGGCCGATATCAGTAGGTCTGCCCAGCCCTACCAATCCAGACTTTGGTCTCCAAGCCCAGCAGACCACAATGAAAACATTTGCAATTGATCGCCTAGCAAGCGCATCTGTACAGGTCGTTTCTCCATCCGGGCTAGCCTTACCTAATCTAAATGTTACTATAACCGGGGCTAAAAGCCTGAATTCTATTCCTTTTGTACCGAAGTTTTCTCAATCACGCACAACAGACGACTTAGGGCAACTCAATTTTTCCCTCATAGAGTGGGACAGCTACTCGTTCTCAATTCCTGGGTATAACATTCTGAGCACAACTCCTTTTTCACCAGTTGCAATCCTTCCCAACGATAATCGAAATATTAAGCTGATAGTGGCACCCGTCAATCAAAGCTATCCACAAATAACCTCGATCATACCTTCTGTTTTAGAGGCCACAACAAATGTTCTTATCGACGTTTACGGTGCTCAAATCAATAGCGGCTCCAATGTAATACTCCGCAAGAATGGACAAGTAGATATCCCTGCATCAGCGGTAACCTTCAGTGCTCCAAACCAACTCACCGCGAGCTTCGACCTCACAGGAGTTGCGTCCGGTAGCTGGGATGTAATTGTCACTACTGCAGGTCTGCCTACGACCCAATTTGAAGGAGTCACAATTCAATGAAAATGAAAGCTGGGACAAAGCCTGGAATCACACTAATCGAGCTCCTGATTGTTATGCCAATGCTCATAATTGGGTCAATTATTCTGGGGCTAGCAGTTACTCGAGGCTGGCAGGCATACCTATTTGCCAGCGCACAAACTAAAGTTAGCTATGAGTCAGTGAACACACTCGATAGAATGAGCCGTGTGCTACGCTCGACGAATAAAGTAGTGACTGCAGGGCCAGACGAGATTACAGTAGAATGTTATTTTTCTCCACGTGACTCAGTGCCAGATCTGGTTCGATATTTTGTCGAAAACGGAATGCTCATGGTCGAAACAATCCCGGCTAGCGGCACTGCGCCAAATTATACCTACGACCCCCAGCAAAAGACCACCAACCCTATCGCTCAGCTAAAGAATGGATCAGCCGAGCCACTCTTTAGCTACTTTAGTGCAGATGAACAACCTCTTGGAGCAACACCAGACGTCGCCGTGATAAGGACTATCGCAATACAGATTAGCCTTAATCCTTATCCAACCATACTGCCACGCAATCAACTAAATAGCACAAAAGTTCAACTCAGAAATCTAAAGGACAATTTATGAGACAGAAAACTCCAGTCGGATTTACCCTAATACAGGTACTCGTAACTGCGGGCGTGATCGCAATGTTATCTGTCATTATGGCGGCTGGCATTATTAACCAACAGCGTTTTGCACAGAGAACCGAACGAGCAGTATCATCGACTTTCATCGCTGAAGCCGGTATTAATTATTATCTCTGGCACTTAAGTCACAATGCTAATGATTACTGTGACGGCAAAGCGTGCGAAACTCAAGGTGAATTCGGGTACGGACCGTTCACGTACGATTACAAGACACCTGACGGCAGAGTAGCGGGCTCTTACCAGGTTTACGTGAAGCCCCCACAAGGCTCTAGCGCAACAGTCACTATTAGATCGGTTGGTCAAGCCAAGAACAGCCCAATACGCACTCTACAAGCCTCAATTGCAGTGCCGTCCTTTGCGCAATACGCAATCCTCACTAATACGGAGATCTGGATTGGGTCAAACGAAACAGTGGATGGCCCACTACACAGTAACATCGGAATTCACTTTGATGGCATTGGCAATGATGCAATCACAGCATCGCAAGTTAGCTACCGACCAAGTAGCCAATTTGGTGGAAACGGACAAACACAGAATGGAGTATGGGGTAATGGCGGCCCGAATAATTTATGGAGGTTCCCAACACCACCAGTAGATTTTCAATCCGTAACTGCAGATCTACAAAAAATGAAGACGGATGCCCAAGCTAATGGACAGTACCTTCCACCTACGAACCCAGCTAATCCTAACTCTAAACTAGGATATTACCTAGAGCTCAGGTCTGATGGCAGAATTGATGTATACCGCCTAACTCGAGAACAGTGTTCATCCACAAATCGCACATTCATTCAGACTATCAACGCGCCGGCAAATAATATTCTCTTCGCCGAAGATAACATCTGGATAAGAAATGTCCCAGGTCAAGCCTACTCTGGGAGACTAACTATAGCTGCTGCATATATGCCCTCCTCAAGCAGCACTGACAAATCGATTACCATCATGGGAAATATACTTTACAGCGCAAAAGACGGCTCATCTTCGATAGGCCTAATCGGCCAAAAAGACGTTAGGGTATCAAGGCAGGCGCCGAGCACCCTAGAAATTCATGCCGCACTTCTTGCGCAAAACGGCAGCGTTCGGTATAACAAAGACACTCTAGGAGGATCAAGCTGTTCTCAGCAGGTTAAGACTAAGCTAACTCTGTACGGTGCGATAGCTACCAATCAATATTGGACCTGGACATATGTTGCCGGGGGTGGCGGTGGATATACACCCATTGATGGGTATGCAACAACAGTGAATAGTTACGACAAGCAGCTTCGTTTTTCTCCACCTCCGTCCTTTCCGCTTACAGGTACCTTTAGCATCTTAAATTACAGGGAATTATTATCAAGCCCATAAGCATTTGGGACTATGATAGTGCTTTGATTGCGGCATCAAGACGTTCGACCGACTCTTGTCTACCGAGGGCATGAATAGTCTCAAACAAACCTGGCGCAGCTGTACGACCCGTCAGGGCGACTCGTATTGGGTAGAAGAACTGGCCGGCCCCAATACCTAGTTCCTGCACACGATCACGTAACGCCGTTTCAATCGCTTCAACATCATCCTGTTTCAGGCTATCAAGCGCATCACGGGCCTGCTCAAGAAGTCTGCGAGCCTCATTAGCCGATACTTTCTTGGTTATGAGATCGATAACCGACTGTGAATAATGTGGCCGCTGAAAAAAGAACGATACCATTTCCGGTAAGTCAGCAAACGCCTTCACCCGGTCGCGCTCGAGCAGCACAACTTCCTGCGCCTTAGCATCCGTCGGAAGACCCGCCGCCTTCATTTCATCTAAAGCACGAGCGACATATTCCTTTTCAGTTAGCTTCTCACGAATAAAGATGCCATTCATCCAATTGAGCCGCTCCATGTCGAACTTCGCCGGACTCTTCTGGATCCTGTCTAAGCTAAATTCGCGTATTAGCTCATCTACCGAAAAAACTTCCTGCTCGGTGCCATTATTCCAACCGAGAAGCGCAAGGAAGTTCAGCAGCGCTTCGGGCAGATAGCCCTTATCACGGTACTGCAACGCGTCGGTGTCGCCATGCCGCTTTGATAACTTTGCCCCATCTGAACCTAGAATCACTGGCAAATGAGCCCAGACAGGTCGCTCAAAGCCGAGCACATCATAGAGAATTGCATGCTTTGGTGTAGAACTAATAAACTCATCACCGCGCAAAATATGCGAGATCTTCATTAATCCATCATCAACTACATTCGCAAAGTTATAGGTCGGAAAACCGTCCGCCTTCAGAATTATAAAATCGTCGAGGGTATCCCAGTCAACCTTGAACTCACCCCTCACCTCATCTGTCCAAGCAACATCTGTGGTCTTGAGATACCTCTGAACAGCTGCTATATCTAGTCGCACTGGCCGATCAGCTTTCGTCCGAGCTTCAACAGATGGTTCTAGTTCTCGGCGATATACAAACGGCTTTTTGGCTGCAATCGCTGCTTCACGTAACTTACTGAACGCTTCGGGCTCGATATGGCTTTCATACGCTAGCTCTTTTTCGAGCAGAGTATCGACGTAGCTACGGTACTTTGGCAAGCGTTCACTCTGGATATATGGTCCGACGTCACCGCTGTGCTCACCTTCCCAATAACCCTCGTCCGGCGTGAGGCCTGCCCACTTCAATACCTCGACTATCTGATTCACACCCTCCGCGACGAAGCGCTCGCGGTCGGTATCCTCGAGGCGCAGAATAAACGTACCACCCTGCTGCTTAGCGAACAGATAGTTAAACAGGGCTGTACGGACGCCGCCAATATGAAGAAATCCAGTCGGCGACGGACAAAAACGAACTCGAACGGGACGTCGTGTGGTCATGTAACCAGTATATCAGATGGGCTAGCTATGAGAGTGGTCGCGCATCCAGTCGCGGACTGTCGGCACGGTCTTGAGTGGCTGGATCTTTGGCCAGTGTGCCTCCACCGTAAGATCAGGTCCGATGAGGACAGCCGAACGAATGATTCCCATGAACTTCCGACCATACATATTCCGCTCACCCCATGCGCCATAGGGCTCAATCATCTTCTTCTCTGGATCAGAGAGCACCGGAAATGGAAGGCTGTACTTGTCGGCAAATTTCTTATGGCTCTCAATGCTGTCGGCCGATACTCCAAGCACATCCACCCCATCGGCCTTCAGATCCTCAAGGCTATCGCGTAACGCGCAGGCTTGCACCGTGCAACCCGGCGTATCATCTTTCGGATAAAAATATATGAGTGTGTGCTTATCTCGCAAGCCTTCCAGTGTATGAATTTTTCCTGACTGGTCTTCGAGCGAGAAATCTGGGGCTGGTTTTCCTACAGTGATCATATGTATGTCCTTTCGAATGCGACTTAGATGCGTGGCTTGAAGTAGCGCTCCCAATAATCGTAGAGCTTAGCTGTGGCGATAATATCGAGCGCGTTATATTTTGCAATCTCCAGGTATTTCCCGTCTTTGTAGGCCTGATCTACCTTGTCGCCGGCCATCTCATCGGTCTTTGGAGTCTCAATGCCAAACGCGCGGCACCAGCGGTGCAGGCTTCCACGATACATCGCTAGCCCATTAAACGTCAGTAGTTCCGAGACATCATAGTGCGTCGCGGTCGGTGCTCCGAGGTTATTGTAGCGGTTTGATGTGAGATCGCGAGTCGGCCGCACACCGAGGATTGCAGAGCGTATCATCATATACGGCACGTCGCTCCGGCGTCCAAAGAAGCTAATAAACTCGTCATGTACTTCGGCTAATGCCCAAAACTTCGTGAGCATTTCTGCCTCGGTCATAGCGACATACTTAATTGCATCTTCCTCCATCTCATCTGGCTGAGTTGAGCCGGCGTCATAATAGACAGCGCCTTTTTCAGTGTCAGGGTCATACACGCCAATCGCTATCACCTTACCGGTTAGTGGACTAAAAACTAACTTGCGCTTCAGCTCTTCAAACTCAGAGTCATAGCGTTTTTGATCAACTCGTGGATCTGGCAAGCTCTTCATTAAGTCTTGTTGAGTCAGCTCGTCCATTGAGTCAAAATCTTCACCCACCATTTCAATATCAAAAACTAATTTCTTCTTATTCATCGATAGAAAACCTCATTGTAGCGCCCAAGGCGCAAGTACTTAATTTCAGGATCATAGACATAGTGCGTCACAGAGCAGTTTAGCACATCATCAGATCTATTAAGCTCTCGCAGCTCGGCTTCTGTCAACTTTTCGAGGATTTTGCGAGCCATCTGGATCACATCGGCATGCGTCACGACCATAATCCGGCGTCCGACCTGATGCCGATACAACGAATGTAAAAAGCTATGGAGACGATCACCCAAATCTGGATAGCTCTCGCCACCAAGTGGTCGATAGTAATACTCCCCTTCCAGTTGAAGTCGTGCATATTCCATCGGGTAGTGCTTCTCCATCCCGTAGCGGGTCATTTGTCCAAAAATACCGAATTCTCGTTCGCGAATTCGGTCTTCATATTGCACAGGGATGTCGTAGCCTGCGGCTTCCTGGATAGCTTTAAACGTGTCTCGGGTACGCAAGGTCGGACTCACGTAGGCCTTATCGATATCATGAAAATGCCGGGCAATAGCTTGGCCAGTGGCTTTCGCCTGCTCGAGACCAACTTCGGTGAGCTTCACGTCGGCATCACGAATCTGCTCAAGGAGTGTACGACTTGTGTCGTGGCGGGCATTAGCAATTGCCACACGAACATTGAGCTCGCTCAGACCATGACGAACAAACAATATTTCGGTGGGAAACTGAGTATTAGCGATTTCGCTCATGCTTCATATTGTATCAGCTTCAGGGTACGAGCGTTAGTCACGCAAACGAAAATCCACGCGAGTTATCGCGTGGATTGTTCGTAAATTTCCCGATATTTAGTTGCGAGGGGCTTGTGGGCGAGCTTCGTTTACCACGATGCGTCGGCCATCCATTTCGCTACCGTCGAGCTGTTTTACAGCTGACTGTGCTTCTTCATCAGATGACATTTCGACGAAACCAAAACCTTTTGAGCGCTGGGTGTCGCGATCAAAGATAACTTTGGCACTTACAACTGTTCCAACAGACTTAAAAGCCTCGGCCAGTTCTTCATCATTGGTGCTGTATGGGAGTGAACCCACGAATAACTTGGTTGACATACTTCTCCTAAAAATTCTTCTGATGGTTATCAGAAGACCCGTTACTTACTGTACTGCATCCGGAATAAGATCGCGCCCTCGGTTGGCTATCGGGCTATTACCAACTTCTTGCGAGACGACAAGCCTTCACGCGGGCGAACCCACTCCTACGACTTGTTTCTAGATATTGACATTATACATCATTCTGGCATAAAAGACTAACTAACTGCGTGAAAGCGTGGTTTCCGCTACAATAGGCCTTATGCTAATTCCAACACATCTATGATCGAAACAATCACAAATATCCTCGTCCAGTTCGGCTACGTCGGCATCTTTCTTTGTATGTTTATTGAAACGATCTTTCCGCCAATCCCGTCAGAAGTTGTCCTCCCCTTTGCTGGCTATGCTGTCTACCAAGGCAAGCTCAATATGATCGGTGTTATCGCCAGCGGTACATTAGGCTCGCTAGCAGGCGCTGGGGTGTTCTATTATCTTGGGCGCGTCCTGAAGGAAGCTCGCCTCCGCCAGCTTGTTGCCAAATACGGAAAATGGGTAGGTTTCAAAGAGCGTGATGTGGAGAAGTCGCAAGCGTGGTTTGAAAAACACGGGCTCACAGCGGTATTCTTTGCCCGACTCTTGCCTGGCATGCGCTCCATCATCTCGATTCCGGCCGGCCTCCACAAAATGAAGCCCTTGCCATTTTTCCTCCTTTCACTACTCGGATCACTCGCCTGGACGCTCATCTTGGTCTTCGGTGGCTATTTGCTCGGCGAAGAATATAGTCGCATCGCCACCCAGATAAAACCGCTCTCCTACATCGTTCTCGCCTTACTGATTGCAGCCGTTGGCTATTTCATCTGGAAACGAGTCATCGGATCAACTCACGACGACGAACTCTAGATACACAACTGCACCCGCTATAGAAGCGGGTGCAGTGACGGTAAGGATTGATATTTCGTTTAATCTAGCTTGCTGGAACAAGGACGGTGTCAATCACGTGGATCACGCCGTTGGTAGTTTTCACATCGGTGATAACAACCTGGCTATCGTTGATGAACAGCTTGCCGTTCACGAGCTTGATAGCTACTTTGTCGCCATTTGCCATGGTTGCCTCGGTAAGGGTTTTAGCAACTGACGAAGGTACAGTACCTGGCACTACGTGATAGGCCAAAATGTCAGTTAGGGTTCCCTTCTGAGCTGGGTCAGTCAAGAGTGACTGCACGAGTCCGGCTGGTAGTTTCGCGAAGGCATTATCGGTTGGCGCGAATACGGTGTATGGAGCCGAACCATTCAGGGTGTCGTCCAGATTGGTGTATTCGAGAGCCGCTACTAAGCTGGTAAAGTTTCCGAACCGCTTGAGATAGTCATAGCTGGTGATCTGTGGTGCACACTGCTTAGCATTCTCTTTGTTTACAAGCTGCTGGAAGCGCTTTACGTGCCATTGGTTATGGAAGTCAAACTTATCGATGAGTTTTTGCTGCCTATGATCGATAACACTACAGCGGTTTGTCTGAGCCTTACGGGCTTGCCAGTTACCTGACGAGGCGCTTGCTGAAGCGATACTGAGTGGGGCTGCAACAAATGCCATCGCGGCAGTCGCCAGAGCTATACGTTTGATAAATTTCATGTAATTTCCTCCTTATAGGTTGTTTAGTTAGGGCACCAGTACGGTGTCGATGACGTGAATCGTGCCATTCGTGGCTGCAATGTCGGTCTTTGTGACTAGCGCAGGACCAACCTTCACGATTTCACCACTGACAGTAATAGGAACTTCTTTGCCGTTCACTGTTGTTGCACTCGTGAGTTTCACGACATCTGCGGCTTTCACGTTGCCGGCGACGACATGGTAGGTTAAGACAGATTTGAGCTGCTCAGGATTCTTGAGTAAGTTATCAAGTGTTCCGGCTGGCAATTTGGCAAATGCATCGTTTGTTGGTGCAAATACGGTATATGGACCTGGTGCTGAGAGCGTCTCGACGAGCCCCGCTGTCTTAATAGCTGTTACGAGTGTTGAGAATTCCGGATTCGCGCTCGCAAGCTCTACGATATTCTGAGTAGCCTGAGCCTGTGGCGAAGTAGATGTCTCGGTACTTACGGTTGGGCTCGGAGACGTACTCGTCTGATTCTGACTGGAGAACCAAAGCCACCCGCCAAGCAGCAATGCTGCTACAGCGACCGCGCCGATAATGAGCGGTGTTTTAGATTCATTCATTAAATACCTCCTTGATGGTATGGAAATGATTATTTTTTGTTCACGAGAGGGATGCTGGACACATATATTATTTGCTTGAGCGGGGCAAGCGGACTTTAGCGCATAGGCACCTCCCGCTGCGCTACATTCATGGGTGAATCTGTGATACTACGCATGATAAAGGTATGTAATTCACGAATGATTCGGGACTTTTCACGACCAGTCGGTACAGCCGGGTAGTACTCTAGGACAAAGCCATTTATTGCATGGGTAATGATTTTCGCCTCGGCCACAACATCGAGACCTGATCGAAGCTCACCGCGGTCTGCGCCGTCTTCAAGCACTTCCTGTATATGCAGGCTCGTCTTCTCCGGCACCCAACCGGTGGCATTTTTCGCAAACGTGGAGCGGTAATGCAGATAATACTTCAAGATGAACACCACATCCTGCATATGATCAAACTGGAATTGGATTCGTTGCAAAATCGCCTCATCAGTTGATTTCGGTGTCTTAAGAAGCTTCCTCTCTTCACCAAGCTTCGTATTTGTCAGACGGAAGATTTCTTCGAGCAAGACATCTTTATCCGAATAATGGTGATAGATCACAGACAATGATATGCCAACCTCTTTGGCCAAGTTACGCATAGACAAACCATCATAGCCTCGCTCGGCAAAAATCTTTTTTGCTGCGGTAAATATTGCTTGATGAGTATCTTGTGTCATTGTTGCCTTTCCTAGAACGAACGTTCTATCTACATACACTATAACTACTCTTTCCGCAGTTTGCAACAACAAACCATGCACAAATACGTACGACCCCGAGTAGGGCCGTACGTATTAGCTGTGAAATAAACGTGCGACGAATTACGTGCGCTTAATCGCCTCTTCAGTTACTTCAATCTCGAGACCTTTGGACTCACGGAAGATAATGTTCAGGAAGAACGCCAGCACTGCACCCTGGATCCAACCCACAACGAACAAGAGTGCGGGGAGGATAATCACGGCAAAGGCCGCTACAGCCGTGCTCACGCCAAACGCCTGCAAGAAGCCTGAGCTTTCTGTGAAAATACGGGCAGCCGAACCAAGACTGACAACTAAACCTACGATTAAGCCAATGGTCGCCTGATAGAACCCGAGCACCTTAGCAAATGAGCCAACACTAAAACGATGAATAGTAACTTTTTTCATACCTTAACCTCATAAAAATAATACTAGTATTGCATAGAAACTTTGTTTCTAGCATTATCGTCCTCAATCAATAATCGTGTAAAGCATTACAGCTTTTCTAGTATCTACTGAGAATTATCACGCTGGACAAGAGCTTTGCCGCGCTGGGTCACGCGAGTTGCATGCTCTTTAGCGCGCTCAAGGAGTCTGGCTGCCCAGACAAACTCCGTCGCCAAGATTGCGAGACCTGCAATCAACACGACAATCCCAGGACCGGGCAAGACCAGCATGAGTAGCCCCGCGATCAGTACCGTGAGACCAACAACGATAATGATTATCCGCCATGTATGCCGAAGTACAGTTTTCATATACCTAATTGTAGCCCGAAGTAAAGAATACCGCCATGAATCATAGCGGTATCTTACCAAGCTTTACTGAAGGTCTGCTGTGAATAATCTCACAGCTTTCGTAGGGCTAACCGACAAACGTCAGCGCGTTTCCAGCATTTCCGGCTCGACCAGTTCGACCGATACGGTGTACATAGTCTGAATAGGTCTGTGGCTCTTCAAAGTTGATCACGTGAGAAACATTTGGGATATCGAGACCTCGCGCAGCCACGTCGGTAGCGATCAGGATGTTTACCTTTCCATCTTTGAATGACTTGAGCGCACGCTGTCTTTGAGCCTGAGATTTGTTGCCGTGAATAGCTTCAGCTCGAAGGCCATCACGGGTCAGTCGCTCAGCAAGACGCTGAACACCAAATTTCGTTTCACCAAAGACGAGTACGCGATCAAACTCAGGCTGACGCAGTAATTCGGCAAGCTTTTCGTACTTGGCCTCTTTGCCACTCACCCGCACGACGTTTTGCTCAACGTGCTCACTTGTCTCAGCGGTTCGAACCGACACCGTCACGGGGTCGTGTAAGAGTTGGTCGAGGATCTGTGAGATGTCTGGAGTGATCGTAGCAGAAAAGCATAGTGAC
>Ga0154020_10004253_pt1 | contig 17082 bp, 22 predicted proteins | sample Klosneuvirus_201_FD_109709 | JGI IMG/M metagenome (GOLD analysis project Ga0154020, IMG submission 109709) | Active sludge microbial communities from wastewater, Klosterneuburg, Austria - Klosneuvirus_20160825_MG | ecosystem: Engineered > WWTP > Aerobic digester > Activated sludge | place...
TATATATATATATATATATATATGTTTCTATTTCGAAATCGAAATATAAGACGAATATATTAGGGGCGTAGAGTATTGAGTGAGAAATAACTACAGAACGGCAAAACCAGTCGGAATAATATTTAAAAATTCGTAATATATTTATATAATAATTGCGAATTTCAAGATACCGATGGCCACCGGGTTTGGAGGCGGTGAGGGCAAAGCGCGTGTCGTGGAGGAGGGAGGGTAGGTCGACGTGCTCGGCCTTGACCACCTCGAGGACACACCCGTCCTCACATTCAAAGGCGCTCAGAAACTCCTCTCGGGTCGCATACCTGACATAAGATATCATATATATTAACAAACAGTGTATCATACACCGAGTCGCCCCCTCCTATCATAATATAAATACAACTGCTGTTATGTGGACAGTCCGAGGTATACCGGTAGTCGCACTGGCACGAGAAGGAGGAGAGCTAACTCTCATTGTCATCGATAACAATAATAAATATATTATTAATTAATATTAATATTATATAAAATAATAACAATGCATCTGATAAGGACAGTAAAGAGAGGGACCAGCGGCGCTCGGGGTTCTTGAGCGTCGGCGTTAGGCGCTCCGCCAGCTTCTCCTGCGCCTCCTCCTACCGGTCCCAATCATCATATCGCATCCATCTCGTGAGATGAATAGAAAATTCGATCACGAAGTTACCTCTTTTTGCTTCTCGTCCTCGGCGGCCTTGTTGGCGTTGCGCGCACTTCTGCGAGCCATCGGAAGAATGGGCAGCTGAGCGGCCAATAGACGACAATCATGTGCTCAAACTCAACGGGTCTGACTTCCGATCGGTGCGGTATTAGCGAGGTTCAATATATTTATAAAGTATTATTAATAATATTTGAATTTTTTGTTTAATTTGAATGAATATCGGGGTCGGGCCGTTGACGAGGTTCACAAGTGACGGAGAGAGTTTAGTTCAGTGAATTCGACGCTATCCACTCTCCCTTTTCGATACCTCTCTTTCCGGAATTCTCTACGTGAAGTCTTTTTTTTGGGTGTGCTTCGATATCCTGATATGCATGATCTCATCGGCGGAGTGGAAGGCAGTCACTCGCTGACAAAGCGGCTCGCTCGAAAGGCCAAAATTACAGTAATGGTTCCTCGATCGCCTCAGTCCTCATTCTGGAGTCAATCTGCCCTTACCGGTTATAATATTATATTACGTTTTAATAATCGTGAGATTTCGCCGTACTTTCCGCAATGGAACAGGAGATCGATTCTCGCATTTTGATTGTGCGGCGCTTTTTTCTGATGCTATATTATATAATTATTAGGACTCCTAGTCCTAACATATTTATCAGAGAGCGCCTTCAAATCAAAGCGGATGACACGCCGCAGCCCATAGCGCTGCCTCACAAATGATGGATCCTCATGATGTGGGTAGGGTCGCCTTCTCGGCACCTGGAGCTCCCTCCCTTATGGGCGAGCCGGCCAGTTATCCCAGCTTTCCTCCATTTTGTCCTCACTTCGGGCTGGGAGAGTTCTCTATCAAATCAAGTTCGACAATTCATATTATAGCAGCGGCTGCTACTCATTCTCTACTTCTCGAAGGATATTAATACCAATCATGCCCAAGAATGCTGGTATCGCCCGTTCTCCCAAGATGATTTCTTATGGTATCAGCGGCTAACTACTGTAGTGAGCCTCAGACCACGAAGACCTCACCTTGTTTTCTCCCATCGGGTTTCCTTGGTGTGTTTTGAACAATACAGGATAAGACGTCACTACTGCTGTCAGCTGTGTCATCGCGTCCCGCAGTAGATACAAAAGCTTACTCCATAACCATAGAATAACAACCAAGAGATGTGAACAGCCCCAGGCTTTGTTTATGTACTTCACAGTAATAGCGTTCAGATGGTCGAGGAACCCGAGCCTTTCCATGATCTTATTCAAATTTGACTCTGAAAGGCTTCAACGGATCCTATTTGGTTTCCTATGAATCGATTTGCTTTCCCATGATCCGAAATTTGAACCGCTATGTTCTCTGACAGGACTGGTTTATACGAATACACATACCGACCTCGATCCGTTGAGATCCTCTCCCAGATGCCCATGGCCTAGTAGACAATGACCCCTATGCTAAGTATGCTCCTTGCATTATATTTCTCGAATCAGAGAAAGGAGCATGGACATTCACTGAAAGGAGGGACCTGAGAGCATCTCGGATTCCGAGGTTGACCTTCGCCGAGAATGAACTAAGGATTAGGAATCTAGTCTTGCCTTTCATTCTCTTCCAGTCAGCACCATGGGCCTCCTTGATGCGTATGTCTGATCTCCCTTAGCTCTACTGAGGCCGCGGCTTCGAGGTGAGGTTGAGCGTTGCATTCTGCGCCTTCTGGTGTTCCACGTGCCTCTTACGTCAGCGTCCCTTCCGGCGTCCTGCCTCCAGGATCTGAGAGCCTCTCCTCCATGAATTTTCGCGCTCTTATTAATAATATTTAATATTATTATTAATATTGTCAATATTATTATTATAATATAATATTTCTGGAAAGGATGTCCAATATCCGCTCCGGGAATTCCTCCAGTTCATCCGCAATTGATGGCGCTGAGCCGCTGACGCACTGTGCTCTAGGCTGCTTAGCTCTTGGCTGAGCATCAGTGTCCTCGTTCTCGTTGTGGTCCTCGTGGCCCTTTACGCCGCCTTCACCTCGCGCAGGCGCACCGGCGAGCCTCCACTCGTTGGAGGCAACATCCCGTGGCTCGGCGTCGGTGTCGAATTCGGTACCGTCGGCTTCAACGGCCTGCTCAATAAATATACGAAACAAGTACGCGCCATTCATAAATAATGAAACATTCGGATTCGCATCAAATTCCTTCTGTTTCAATCGCGAGGGAAGCGATCGTCGAGGTTTTTTCTACCATCCCACCATGTCTCTTCGTGTTCGTGAAAGATGTCAATTTGACCTTTCTAGCTGGGCGACGTGTTCACGATGTTCCTTGGAGGCAAGCGCATGACTTTCATCACGAACACCCACATGATGAGCGACATCATCAAGCTCGAGGCCAAGGGCACCCTCGACCCCTACGAGCTGCGCATCTTCAATCTCCCACCCGTACCCCTCTTCCATCTGATCGCCGCTATCAGAAGGCTTCTAATATAGCATATCTCTTTCTTATATCATGTTCCAGGCATTCCTTACATGTACCTCGTCTCACCAGTATTTCTATTCGATGTGTTGCCTTCGATTCTGATACTGCCGCTGATATGCGTTTTCATAGGTGTTCGGCTTCACGCCCTATCGTCAAAAGTTCATCACAGAGTACTGGCAGAGCCCTCAGGACGCGCGCGACATGACCTTCTTCCAAGGCAAGCACTTGCTGCCTCTCACTATGCGCTTCCAGACCGAGTTCTCTCAGCGCTTGGTGCGTCCTTACGAGTGATCTATCGGAAATATTATCTTATATTCTATTTAGGTTGAGCTGGTGCCGAAAGCTGAGTGGAAGGAAGGCGAGTTGTTCGACCTGATCTTCCACTTGTTCGTCCCTGCCGCCACCTCCATCTTCTACGGCGACAGTACCACTGCAATCCTCCTTCTTCTTGTCTGTCTTTTGTTGATTTGATCCCCCGCAATAGATGCCTATTGGCAAAGCGAGCAGTTTATGAAGGATTTGTTGACTCTCAATAGCGGCTTCGAGAACACGATGCGCGGTGTTGAGTTCAACTCGGTCCCTGCCATAGTTGAGGCCAAGAAGCGCTTGGCGAAGCACCTCCTCCTTGGTCCAACTGCCTCTTCCGTACGTATCTCCTGCTCTTTTTTTATCAATTTTGTCTCTTATTTGAGTTAATAAGTGAGGATGGTTTGTAGGAGGAGGCAGTCAAGAACTTCTACGCACATTGGGAGGAGGCGGGCATCCTCCCCGGTGAGATGGAGACGAACTTTGTACGTTTCTCATGTCATCCAATGAGTTTATCGAGGGATTCTGATATTGGATTTCATAATAGATGTCATTGCTATGGGCGACCAACATGAATACGACCATCTCCGCCTTCTGGGCCATCTACTACGTCCTCCATGATCCCGCCGCCATGTCCGTTTCGTTCACCACGGGCACTTTTCCCTTATTACAACTCATGTTTTCCTCGTTATTAGGAAGGCGATTTCGGAGGAGATTTCCACCTTGGTCACTTCGGAGCAAGTCGAGATCACTCCTCAGGGCACATACAAGTTCACCTACGACCAGATTCAGAAGCTCAACGTTCGCATTTCCTCTCTTTCAAATTCTCAAATATCAATTTGTATAATAATGTCTGCGTAGTATGCGGAGTCAGCTGTGTATGAGGCGATGCGCATGGTGTCTGCGAGCTTGGTGCAAAAGATTGCCACGGAAGACTTTGTCCTCGAGACCTACAAGGGCAACTTCAACATCCGCAAAGGTCTTCTTTGACTATGCCCCGTCATAGAAGGTGATTTGATGACCTTCTCATCTGTAGGCGATTGGGTTTTCTTTTCCACCTATCAAGCGCATATGGACCCCGATCTCTACGCTTCTCCTGGGGTCTTCAAGTTTGACCGCTTCAAGAAGGACCCCGAGACTGGCCGCCAACCGACCTTTGTCAAGGACGGCATCAAGGCCAACACCACCATCCTCGCCTTCTCTGAGGGTACTGAAGCGCTTCGCTCCGTTCTTCCTCTTACCCATCTGTATCTAATTGCAGTGTATACCTAGGAAAGCACAAGTGCCCTGGTCGCTTCTTCGCCATGAATGAGCTGAGGGTAAGATTTCCCTTTTTCCCAAATGCGTTCTGTTTGATCTCAATGTATACTACTGTAGATGCTCTTCCTCTTCCTGTTCACCCAACTCGATATCGATTTTGTCGATGGTAAGAAACCCGAGCCCGACTTGCGCTACTTTGGTGTCGGTGCGATGCGCCCTGTTGGCGACCTCAAGATCCGGTACCGCCTCAAGAGCAAATAGAAAGGCTACTCTCTCCGTTCAATGTAATATCAGAGTTCGATTGAATTAACCGCGTCCTTATTTCGACTTATTCTTGATCTTGTCCTGTATGAATTGCTTTACGGCATCCTCATTGCCTTGGAAGAGGACGCGGCCGCGCTCGTTGTTGTTCTTGAGCTGGTAGTCGTACATGGGGTCATAGTATTTCACAAGCAACTCCTCGATCCTGCGAGAGGATATGAGCAAAAGTCGAGCAATCGTCTTAAGATAGTCATTCATACCATGTTCTATGGGCAGCGACGTCGCCACTATCCGCATGGATGGCAAAGGCGCCCTCCATTTCAATCTTGAGGCGCTCATAAAGCTCCATGCCAAGCTTCTTTTGGATTTTGAATAAACTATTGAGGAGGTAGTTCTTCCACATCTGGAATCCGTTGTCCTCGCCATGCTTCTCAATGTATTCGTTGAGCGAGTCGAGGACGTAAGAGGCGAGGGTGGTGTTGACGCGGTCCTCCAGTTCGCCCTCGAGGATGATGAGCTTTTGCGATAAGAAGGCCTCGAGGAATTTGATAGGAAGGTGGACGGAGCCAATCGTGCGGCTCTCGTCCTCGAAGAGCAGCAAGGTCCGTGGGTCCTCCTTGCGCTTCTGCATCATCCACACTGTGAGAAGATTCTCAAAGTTGATTTGCGTTGGCTGCTCCTTGACTCGCGTGCCAAACGCGGAGCCTCGGTGATGCGCAGCTGCTTCAAGATCGATAAAGTTATTTTCAAACTGGGCGAGGAAATTGGTTTTGCCGACGCCAGTCCTTCCACCAATCACGAAGGAATTGAGAGAGGTCGACATAGACTCGAGCTCGGCCATCAAGAAGGACCGCATCTCTTTGTAACCGCCCCCAATTCGAGGATAATTGATTTTGAATTCGTCGTAGATCCACTGTTGCGTGATTTTCGACCGGAGGCCGCCGCGGAAGCAGTAGAGCGCGCCGTTGGGGTACTGGTCGATAAAGTCCTTCCAGGCAGTCAAGCGCTGCTCCTTGATGCCACCTGAGATGAGTAAGTGACCGAGCTTCACTGCTTCTTCTTTGCCTGCACAGAAACGTCCGAGATCAGAAAAACATCCGAGGCGGGCAAGGGATAGGGAAGGAGAAGAGATGGTCTTTGATACCGTCTTCTTTGTAGCTGATGCCGATTTGACGGCGCTGCTCATTTGATAGCAAAGGAATGTTCACCGCGGTCGGAAACGCTCCTATTTCATAAAATTTCGTCAGATAAATGTATTTTCAGTGCGCAGTGTTCGCGGAGATTCAGCAAGGGACCTTGCTCGAACTCGACGGGGGAGCGCGCGTCCATCAGTGGCGTATTGTTCAAGAAGATCGCTCGATAATCTGTAATCGTATTCAATTCGGAATTTGTCGAATCTAAAGACAATTCGAATCATCGAAATCAATGCAAGTCAAGGGCGAGAAGTTCGAGAGGAATTCGGAGCAGAGCGAGCCTCTTCAGGGCTCGATGACACTCGAGCGATCGCTGAATAATCTCAAAGAACCGAAATTTTGGAAATAGATTGTTATTATTGATGGGTTAAATATTAGGAGGAGAGTGGGTGTCAGTGGTCAGTAGAGGGCGTACAACGTCGAGGAAGATCAGCGCAAATCCTCGAGGAGCTCGACGAGTGAGGAGCAACGGGAGGTCGGCGAGACCGCATCAGCGTCGCCTTCACCGCTTTCATTGTGAACTCCTATAAAAAACTAAATAATACTAGAAACCTTCTAATAGCGTATCTCCATGGTAACGCTCAAGGGCAAGGGTCTGCGGGGAAGGAGGAGTGATTCAAGAAGCGCAGGTTCCAACGCGCGGTAAAATTGAGAAGTGGAGACTTTGGAAGCACTGCAAGACGCCTGCGCAATTTGCCACAAAAAGAAAAGATATTGAACAATAGCTATATTTTATAGGTATTAATACCAATATTCTTGATATCCGATAAGGAGGAATGATATCCGATAAGGATACAACTTTCATACTTTCAGATGAGAGCTTTTTCCTTTCTCGCTTGCAACTGCGGGCAACCCCATATGCGTCAGTGTTGTCGCCTCCTGCTCCTTGCCATTCACGCGCCGCTTCGTCTGAGGAACCTTTGTCACCGAATAGAGTCGTTGGCGGTCGCGAAGGTGCGACTCAACTCGGAACTTGGGAGTCAGGAGGAAAGGAGCTGTCCACTTTTGCGTCGTTCTTCCGTTCGCTCCTGTCCTCCGCCCTCTGATATGATATCATCGTTAATTCATTTAGAATATATGTTTTTATTTTGATAGTTCCTGACGTCCCAGACCCAGTGGGAACCTGGACCCCCCTTTCCATTTTTTTTCTTTGTCGACTCCAAACACTTTTTCTGCATTTGTCGACGAGTCGAAAAGACGATCTGGAACTATTAATAATATGGTACCTCTTAGGTATCATCGTGTGTGTAGATGAGTCGACCACGATTACAGCGCTGGGTGCTCGTTCGCACGGCCTTTGACTCGAACGTCGAGGCCTCGAAAGAGCACTCGGTGTGGCTCTGCGAGCACTCGCTCGCCCTCCAAATCATTAAAACCCTCGAAGTACCTCCCCATTTCCTTCTCTATTTAAAATATTATTTAAATCATTTTTATTTTGATTCGGAATGGAATCGTGAATCTTCTGGTCGTTTCTGCAGTTACGCGCAGGCATTTTCATCGTAAGCGATGTCGTCCTCGTCGTCAAGCTCGTCTCCTTTCTTTGCGTGTCCTTTTTGCGGCGAATAGTTGATCTTCCTTTTTATGTTATCCAATTTGTTGTTCACTTTCCTGGGGTGCATGCTTATCACGCCTTCCGGGCTCAAAGTCTCTTGCCACCCGGCGCGCTCCAAATGTTCTTTCCCTTCCTCAGCCGTTCTCTCCATGGCCTTGTTCTTTGCCTGAAATAACTCTGCCTGAGTCATGTTGAAGTCACTTTGTTTTGAGGCTTTATCAGCACCTTCGGTGTTTCTTTTTTCTTCTTCGTTGTTTTGGCTGATGTCGGAGTCTCCGTCGCTTTGATTGACGTCTGGCTCTCCGTCACTTTGGGGACATCTCCTTGCGGTGGCTCTGCTTCTTGAGGCTGCTGTTCGAGCTTGTTCGTGGGGATTTCATTCTGTAAGGTTATATTTGTGGATTCTGATGCTACTTGTTTCTTTTCCTCGTGATTGGGATGACGTTGCGTGAACCAGTTGAGCGCGTGCTCGTAGTGAAAGAGCTTTGTCTCCAAGCCTTGGACGAGCAGGGTTTTTTGCGCTAGATCTCCGCACCGAATTGCAATCTCTTTTTGGAGGAGTGAGTTAATAAGAATAAGCCTCTCTCTGCTGAGTTGGAGTTCCATTTTTTCCGCTTCCTTCTCCTTGAGCTCTTTCTCGACGAACCTTTCCATCTCCTTGGTCTTCTCTTCCGCGGCCTGGAGCTGCTCCATGCGATCCCGCAGATCTTGCCCGAACTTAATCTCTTTGGTGGACACCTCGATTTCAAAGTTTTTCTCAAGCTCTTTCATTTGTTTACGTAGGGAGCCGCTTTTCCTTACAGCTGAATTAACTTCTTCTTTCAGAGATTGGTTATTCGCCTAGGGATGAGATGTTCGTGATGTGTCTCCTCTTAAAAGATTGAATTGTCTCATACTTTTTGTTCGTCCAACATTCGTTCCAAATTGTCTATTTGTCTTTTCTGGTCGTCGATTCTTGCCTTGTCGCTCGCTCGCACTTCGTTCATGCGCTCTTGGATATTCGCCAACTCCTTTGCATAATTCTCCTGCCACAAAATCAATCATCACGAAGTTTTCATGTTGGCTTTGTTGAGTGTCTCTGGTGATACCTTTGCAAGGGCCAATTTCGAGCTCCATTCTCGATTTAGCGTGAGGTAGTTCAAGTGAATTTTCTCATGTTGTTCGCGCTCGACTTTGATGTTCGCCTGTGTGATGGCAACTGTCGCCTGCAGTGAGTTCACCTGGCGGCGGTATTCTTCCTCGGTCGCGTTGCTTGCGGGCAGCAGGCGGTCGTCTAACGCGTTCTTGTTGAGCGCGTTGGAATTTTTGTGAAGCTGGGCGGGCTTTTGTGGCTGGTACATGGCGCAGTATAGCAATAAGGCAATGAATGACCTCCTGAAAGACTTTCGTTTGGATGATTGGACTCCTTTGGTGGATATTTCTCGCCACAGTTCTGGCTCCTTTGTTTCTTAATCATTTTCTTCTGATTTGATTCGACGCTGATGAGTTAAGCTTGTTTAATCATCTCTTCTTATTCTTGATTGATTCTGGCTCGTGTTTCATTCGTCACTTTTTTTATTGATTGCTGCACGAGACATTCCAATTTACTACTCTGTTCTTAATTTTATTTGGTGGAACTCTAGACGAGCGACGTGGCGCTGATTGTGCTCATGGAGAACGACGAGAACGTCCCCACTGCCTTTGCTGGCTACGCCTCGTACGTCCCTTCTTTCATCGTCCCTGTCCTCCTCCTCCTGAGGCCGCGATTTGATTTGGTTGTAGATTGAATTTTTATATTCTAGTTATTTTTTGAGTATTACTTTCTCACTCGTTGATTCGTTGTAGGGTTCAGTCGCTTCATTCTGCCCCTCCTGTCGTCCGATGGCGCCTAGATGAGTCCACTGACGATAAATACAATTATCTGCACATCCGATGGGAGAAGGCGCAGAATATGCCTTTCGATCGGGCTCCAATGTTCACTGCTGATTGCAATGCAGGTTCGTTTTGAGTTGATTCTTTCGACGTTTTCTTTCACATAGCCTCACGATTGTTTGCTGTAATTTAGAAGGATTTTTGCCCCACGCCATCGGCTTCGGATTGCGCTTGCTGATCGACGCCGAGTCGTCCCTTCCTGGAGGTTTCGATACTTGGCTTCCCGCTGCCTTCACTCCTTTGAACAATCCCGGCGTCTTTCAGCCTCAGATTAGCTCTCAGCATCCGCAAGCGCAGCAGCAGCAGCACGTTGTCACAACGTATACGAAAAGCAAGAATAACCCAGTTCGCGCAAAGCAATATCAGCCAAAGAACTCTGCACCCACTCAACCTCCAATTCGCTCAAACCATTATCAGCCAAACTCCGTATCCGTTCAACCTCCAAATCATGCCGTGTATTATCAACAACCGCAGCACTACAACCAGCAACGGCAACCCCCACTGCAGCCTTCCTCTCACCCATCTCAGCGCTCTCATCCTGCCCCGCAGCCCGCGCGCCCTTTAACCGCGTATATGAGTCAGACCTCGAACTCCGTTTGGAAATGCGAGACGTGCAACGTTCAGTGCGAATCCTTGGTCACTTACACCGCCCATATGTCTGGACGCCCTCATCTACTCAATTCGTCGTTCAAGATAATGAAATCGAAAAACTCGCAGTTTTGGGCGGATAAAGTGCTTTTCATCGCGATCTTTTGTTGTATTTTCACCCTTATCTTTTGTTCCATAGGAAGGAATTGAGGTTGAGAGCGATATTTGGCAACCCATGAGCCCCGGCAATTCTCAATCAGTCGCTTATCGGATCATTAATCGTGGCAATCAGACTGCATTCCTTTGCAGAGTCGGCGTGCTGCGTAAGAGCAAAGAAATCTCCGTAGAGGAGAATCACGAGATCGTTCAAATTCCTCCAAATAGGATGTACAAGATCTCTGTCACTTGTCGACCATCAGTTCGCGGTGTCATATCGGTACTGAGTTATTTTGCACCTTCCATTCCATTGACACTTACATTTGTCGGTAGAATATTCTTGTCTTCGTGTTTGCCAAATTTGTGATCGGTCGGCGAGCATTCGTTCGAGTATCTATGCCTACAACTCTTCACGAGGAACTCGCTCCTGTGGCTCCGTATAAAAAACAATATCGACCGAACCATAAATCAAGGCAAATCGTCGTTGGTGAAAAGCCCCCTGGGTACCCTACTTTCGATCCTCGCAGCTCATGATATCCTCTCTTCTCTTTCATTTTCAGGTTTGTCTACTCGAATCTTCGCAATGACCTGGACCTCTATCTCATTCCTCAGGCGCTGCAAGATGTCATCGACTCCAATAATGAGGAGGCTTTGGACGTTCGGATGGGACCATCGCTTACTTTGGCGAACTACAGGGAACGCATGGATACTCTTCTGCACCTCGAGGAGGCCCAAATGAATATCGATATTCGCAAGTACGATTTGAGCGAGGCGGTGATGGCCCAGGATGGACTTTTCTTAAATCTCGACGTCCCCGGTCTCGCTGAGAAGAGGCCGAGCGTCCTCTATGGCGACTCAGTGTACGCCTCTGTTAGCGGTGACCCCGATGGGAGCATGGTCGAGTACCAAGGCTTCGTGCACAACGTTCGCCTCGACTCTGTCTCTCTCAAGTTCGCAGCCCACTTTCATCGCATCTTCGTGGCTGGAATGAAATTCAGCATTCGGTTCAGCTTTTCTGTGCGCTTTTCCATTGATGTCGGCTGCTGGATATTATCATGACCCATAATTGTTAGCGTGTCCCCTTGCGCCGGATGCACCAGGCCATCCGTTTAGTTGAGCCTTCATCGATATTTGGAAGCTCTTATGTGCCTCCTCTGGCACCCTTTCAGCCGGCGGGTATCAGTCTCTTCAATTCAAAATTGAACGATCAGCAGGTTAATGCCGTTGAGCATGTTCTCAAGCCCGACGAGTGGGCCGCTAAGAATCCCTTCGTCATTTGGGGTCCTCCTGGTACGATTTCCTGCTGGTGTTTTTTTCTTGTGTCTACTTATCCTCTGTGTTCTTCGAGGCACGGGCAAGACATCCACGCTGATTGAGGTCATCAAGCAGCTCCTAACCACTAATCCCGATGCGAAGATCTTGGCTTGTGCGCCGTCGAATACAGCGAGCGATCTCATCCTTACTCGCCTTGCTAGTGGCCGCGGCCCCATTTCGACAACCCGAATGTTCCGACTCAATGCCCCTTCTCGGAATCCCATGGAGGTGGACAAGTTGGTCAAGGACTACTCCTTCCTCGAGAAGGAGCGTGGCACGGATCGCTTCTCCATCCCCGACCGTGGTGAGCTCAAACGGTTCTCCGTGATTGTTGCTACGTGTATCTCCGCTGGTCTCATTTATAGCCTGGGCGTCGATTCCGGACACTTCTCGTACATTTGCATCGACGAAGCTGGCCAGGCGACCGAGCCTGAAGTCATTGTCCCTCTTGCTGGTCTCTTCTCGCCGCAGTGTCGGATGATCCTCGCTGGTGATCACATGCAGGTGCGCTAAGCGCTAATTTTTGCAGATATTTCTTTGTTTACTGAATCTAATTCATGTTGTAATTTAGTTGGGCCCCGTGATTCGTTCGTCAGCTGCAGTCAAATACGGTTTGGGTGTCTCTTTGCTCGAGCGCATTATGCAGTTTGAAATTTACCACTCCAATAACGGCAAGTTTGACGAGCGGGTTATCGTCAAACTCTTGCGAAATTACCGCTCTCATCCTGCCCTTCTCGAGCTGCCTTCGCGTCTCTTCTACGAATCGGAGCTTATCCCTTGCGCGGACAAAATGATCACTCATTCCCTCCATGATTTCGAAGGTCCCCATTGCTCGACGTCTTTCCTATTCCTTCGCTGATCTATCCTTTGCAGATCTGCCCAAGAAGAAGTTCCCGATGATCTTCCACGGCATCATTGGTAAGGATGATCGCGAGGCCAACAGCCCCTCGTGGTTCAACATTGATGAGATCTCTGAGGTCGTCGATTATGTCAAGGCGCTGTTGTCAAATCGTGCACTCTCTGTGACGCCGCGTGAGATTGGCATCATCTCGCCCTACCGCAAGCAGGTCCAGCGTCTCCGCAAGGCTCTTCAGTCTCTCAAGATCAGGGATATTCAAGATCTCATGGTCCGAGCCGTCGAGCGGCATCTCCTCTTTCGATTTGATTAACCGATTACTAAATGAGGTTTCCTAGGTGGGCTCAGTGGAGGAGTTTCAAGGTCAAGAGCGCCTCGTGATCATCGTGACGACGGTGCGCTCCAACACAGACAATCTCACGTTTGACTACCACCACAACCTCGGCTTCCTCAAGAATCCCAAGCGCTTCAACGTGGCCATCACTCGCCCTCAGGTGCGGTCGCCTTTGTTTCTTCCTACAATAGTTTCATGGAATATTATTTCTGATACCATCATAATGGTGCTTAGGCGCTTCTGATTGTCGTCGGCAATCCCTTGGTCCTCAAGGCGGACCAGCACTGGGCTGCCCTCATCGACTACGCGGCTCAGCATGGCGCTTACACGGGATGCGATCTTCCCAAGCCGATGGAGGAAGAGGAGGCAGCAGTGGAGGAGGCATTGCGTGACTACTCGCTGCTCGATGTGGAGGGCGTGCAGAAAGAGCTCGCGAGCATGCAAAGCGGCCCTGACATATCTGCGGTCGCCGCCGAGACCGACCCCGAGTGGCGCACCGACGATTGATTCCCCTCCTGATATTGCGTGGTCACCATGAAACCCCATGTTGAGGCATTGTAAGAAAAACTAAGATGCGATCTCAAAAATGCATTTTTATTGAAAAACGGGGCGTTACAAGGGCGAGAGCGGGAAGAGAAGGAAGGGTTTTCGAAAGTCGGGGTAATTGGTCCAAGAGCCAATTGCAGCGGGAGCAACGCGCAGACTATGCGCTATCACAAATCCCGCGACAAATGACAATGCTGGCCATATAGTACAAGAGCAGACGGTGCCGCGTTAGAGGTCGACGAGAGGCATGTTGGCAACCTCGCCGTACTTGGGCAGCGCGTACTTCTTCTTGATGGCCTTGAGGGTCGATCGGGCATTCTTCTTGAGCAAGTTATTCATGTCCGTGGCGACCTCGCGGACCTCGCCTTCGCTGAGGGTGGTGTAGTGGGCAAGGGTGGGTGTCCAGAGCTCATCCTTGTTGGTCATCTTGCGGGCAATGTAGACGGAGCCGGCAGCGAGAGACGACGGCGTGTACTTGAGGAGCTTCATGTCGATGATGGTGAGCTCGATGAGGTACTTGCAGAGGGTGTGGATGGTGTAGTCGCTGGCGGCGGCCTTGCTGTAGCGACGAAGGAAGTGCAGCGGCGAGGGCGCATTGAGGTTGAAGCTGAGGGCCGAGAGGATCATCTGCTCCATCTGCAGGATCATCTCCTTGCTGTAGGCACCATCGCTAATGTAGATGAAGTCGTTGCACTCGGGGGCGTAGATCTCCTCGTACTTGCTGGCAATGAGCATGGAAGTGACGCCAACGAGCTGGAGCTTGTCACGGGCGACAGCCTTGACCTCGAGGAAGCGGTCGATGATGTTGACGGCGAGGAAGAGAGTCTCGGGCAAGAGCTTGAACATGCGGTGGACCTCGACGAGCCAGTCGAGCAAGATCGAGCGCATCTTCTCGTTGATGTCGACCTGGTTCGCCATGTAGCGAGGATTCACCGTGTATCGTTGCTAAAATACTCCAAATTAATTTTCGCAACAATATTCAGAATATTAATTGTTGCGAGGCAGCAACGGTCGAAAAGACAAGGAGGAAATTTGAAATTCAACGGTCAATTTTGGGGAACAGACAAGCGAAGGGCTAGCGAACCTCAACCTCGCGCATGTAGACGTAAATGTCGTCCACATACTCGGTGACAGCCTGAGGGTCGTCCCAATCGTAGAGATCGATGTCTTCGACGGCCGCAGAGGGGGACGAGGCAGAGACGCCGGCAGCGTCTTGGTCAGCTGGCCGAGCCTTGGCCTGGAAGGCATTCTCCTCGGGCCCATCGAGCTCATCATCAGCCATAACGACCTCTTCATCATCAACTTGCATGGGGTCGTTCTCAGGCTCGGACTTGCGCTTCTTGGTGGCACGCTGGGCGAAAGCAAAAACGGCATTGTTGACTGCATCCTCGATCTTGCGGTGCTGGCCAACGACCGTCTCCTCAGGAATATCCATAGGCTCCAATTCGCTCTCAGCAGGGCGCTTGGCAGCGGGCTTGACGGCGGCCTTGGTGCCAGCAGCGACGGGGGCAGGCTTGCTGATCTTGCGGACGCGGCCGGCCTGGCTCGCGGCGTTGCCCTGAACGTTGGTCAAGTCGGCAAATGCGCGGCGCTGCTGAGCACCATTGACATCAGCAGAGGCAACAGTGGCCTTGGCCTTGAGCTGGGCAGCCTGGAGCTGGGTCGAGTTCTCGACTCGAGACGAGTTCGTCGTCGTGGTGATGCGGCGAGCCAACATGATCGAAATCCTGCTGAGGACGCTGCTTCTAGATATATCCAGAAAGAAGTGACTACGATTCAAACGGCCACACGAGAAAGAAGGAAGCAGTCGTTGAGGTTTGACGGCGAGGAACCAAGATGCTCGGCCATTTTTGGGGGGACCGTTTGAAAATTCAAACGATCTCTAACGGCTCTTAAGCGACGGTTCAAGAAGCCCCAGGTGCTCGCCCGGTGCGTATCTTGGCCTCGTTCATTCACTGTTAGAACTATTAAGATGAACTCTGCTATCTGGATCCACACGGCAAACCGCGAGCAGCGCTATAAGGACCGCGAGGCGAGGAAGGAGCAGATGGCCCAGCAGCCCGCTCCCGCCCCTGCCTCGGGCTTTTCTCGCTTCCTCCCCGGCTTGCTCGCCTCCATGACCGCGACCGAGAATACTGCTCCTGCCAAGAACATTGCCAAGGATACCAAGGCTACTCCTGGCAAGAAGCGGACACTCGAGCAGGTTGGCGGCGACGCGGCCTCGCCCAAGAAGACGCCCAAGCGCTCACGCCTGGCGGACAAGCCCGGTCATGTCACTAGCCCCTCTAAGATGACCCCGCGCTCTAAGCGCACTGCACTCCAATCGCATCGCGTCTTCAATGAGGTCTGGTAATGGCGAATAGCCGTTATATGGAGCCTCGTCGCCGTCGCCCTTCACTCTGGACCTCGCTTCTCGTGCACTTATTGTAATATATTACACTAAACTTTTATTGATCTCATCCCTTGTCTTCGTCTTGTTCTTAGCTCCTCCATACCACTCTCCATACCACTATGAAGTTCCTCGCATCCCTCTTATTCCCAATCGCTCAACGGCTAGGCGGCGTGAGCATTACACCATGTATTTTGACCACCCGCCACCGATGAACCTTTATTTATCATTCACCGTCGGTTTTTCTGTAAATGATGATTTTACTTAGCGGAGTACCAGTCTTTCTCACACTTGGCGTCAACGACTAGGTCTATGAGAAGAGGCCGCTCCAAGGGGTTCTCCATGATGCGCTTGATCTCATGCAGTGCCTCCTCCTTGCTCTCCTCGGGGCCTGCAATACAATAATATAGTTACATATATGAATATTATGATATTGTTATTTAAAACTACTGCGAATGCATGCCTTCAAAGATGAGCTCGTCGTGGATCTGGAGGAGTTGGCGCCATCCTAGTCGTCGCAGCAGTTCACTTCGATGCAGCTTGAGCATGGCCAGCACCATGATATCCGCGGCGCCTCCCTACTCACCTCATTCACATCAACAACATATTAATAGCGGGATAACGAGAGAAAGAGAAAGGAGATTGCCTCGCGAGGAAAAAGAGAACAGATATCGACTGTAGGAGGAGAGAGGTGAGGGACCTGGAGGGGCGTATTGATGGCGGCGCGCTCCGAGTGTTTCACGATGCGTTTGTCTTTGCTATTGATATCCGGGAGAAGACGATACCTAATCATCATATGGTAAGGAAAGAGGAAGAGCATGGAAGGAAGAAAAGAGTGAGGAAGGAGGTAAGGAAAGAAGCAAGGGGAGAGGAGGGGAGGAGGGAGGAAGGAGAAAGGAATGAGGGAAGATGACGGGAGGAGGAGAAGAAAATGAGGGAGGAGGAAAGAGGTCGGAGGAAGGAGGAGGGAGGAAGAAGAGAAGGAAGTGGAACCGGCCGAGCAAGGTCCGAGTGTAGCCCGTCTCATGGGCATAGGCGATCATCCGCTCTTGCCACGATCGAACCTCCGGACGGTCCGAGTACCTATAACATCCACCCTTGTCAATTTCACATCGACACCTCCACCAAGATGCAAATCGCAAAAGAAAAGGGAAATAAGGTCGGGTAGGGCCGCACCACTTCTCAAGAGTCTCTTCCGCCTCCTTCTCTGTCACATTCCAATCCTTAGCGAATCCTATCCGAAAATATAATATTATTCGCAATGAAAAATACGACAGTCA
>Ga0154020_10004254_pt1 | contig 17079 bp, 15 predicted proteins | sample Klosneuvirus_201_FD_109709 | JGI IMG/M metagenome (GOLD analysis project Ga0154020, IMG submission 109709) | Active sludge microbial communities from wastewater, Klosterneuburg, Austria - Klosneuvirus_20160825_MG | ecosystem: Engineered > WWTP > Aerobic digester > Activated sludge | place...
CACCGTGACCTCAAGCCCGAGAACGTGCTCTTGGCGAAGGATGGGCGGGTGGTGCTGACGGACTTTGGGATTGCGCGGGCGGTGGAGCAGCCGGAGTCCGAGGGTGGACAGGCGGGGCTGCTCGGCACGCCGGAGTATATGGCGCCGGAGCAGGTGGACGGCTCGGCGGAGATTACGACGGCGACCGATATCTATGCGCTCGGCGTGACGCTGTTCGAGATGCTGACCGGCAAGCTGCCGTTTGTGGCGGCGACGCCGATGTTGATCGCGATGAAGCGCCTGTTTGATGACCCGCCCGATCCGCGCACGAAGAAGCCTGAGCTGTCGGCGCCGCTGGCCGAGGTGGTGCTGCGCTGCATGAGCCGTGACCCGAAGCAGCGCTTTGCCAGTGCCAGTGAGCTGGCGGTGGCGCTGTCGCAGCTTCTCCAGGCGAGAACGACCCAGCTGCCGGCGGCCTCGAGTGTCTCGGGTGGTTTCCTGTCGCAGCCGACCGAGATGGTGGCCTCGCGGCAGAAATCGGTGGCGGTGCTGCCGCTGCGCAATCAGGGCTCTCCCGACGACAGCTATCTTGCCGAGGGACTCACCGAGGAGCTGATTGATGCGCTGTCGGTGGTAAAGGGCGTGCGGGTGCGCAGTCGTGGCGCGTCGATGAGCGTCCAGGGTGACAATCGTGAGCCACGGGCGCTTGGGCGCGAGCTGGGGGTGCAGCTGGTCGTCGATGGCACGCTGCGGCGGCTCGGAGAAGCAGTGCGACTGACGGTGCGGCTGATCAATGTCGATGATGGCTTCCAGGTCTGGGCACAGCGCTTCGATAGCAAGGTCGCCGACCTGTTCTCGCTGTCGGACCTGGTGACCGCGGCGCTGGCTTCGGCGCTGACCAGCCAGCTCGGCCAGAGCATCGAGAGAGCCAAGCTCACCGACGCGCAGGCAATAGAAAAATACTTCAAGGCGCGGCAGCTCTATCACGGCAGTGGTACTGGCAACATGGCCGAGTCGATTGCGCTTTTCGAGGAGATCCTCGTCGGTCGCGAGAACGATGCGAAGCTGCTGGCTGGCTATGCGCTGGCTCAGGCGCGGGCGTGGTTTTTCGGCGATGGCAATGCCGCGGACAAAGCGCGCGCTGCGGCGGCACAGTCGATTCAGGCGGCACCTAGCAGTGGCGAGGCGCTGCTGGCGGTAGCAGTGGTCAAGTTTCAGGACTCGGACCTGGCGGGGGCGATGATCTCGCTGCGTCAGGCGCTGCGACGGTCACCGACGCTGGCCGAGGCGCACGATCTGATGGGACGTATCCTCATCGAGACCGGCCCGATTTCCGAGGGGCTGCGTGCGCTGGCGATTGCGCTCGACATCGATCCGTCGATGGAGCGGCTGAAGGTCGATCAAGCCCGTCTGTACGAGCTACAGGGACAGCACAAAAAGTGCGATGATCTGCTGCGGTCAGCGACGAGGAATCCCCTGAGCGCAGCTTATGGCGGGGCCTTCAAGACGCGCATGTGCCTGTGGCGTCGTGATCCCGCCTACGCGAAAGAGGTGCTCAAGGAGATTGAGGCGGGGATGCCGGTGTTCCAGCAGGCCAAGGAGATCCTGGTGGCCTTGGCCCATGGGCAAAGCATCGACGTCGAGAAGCTGCTCGCCAGCATGCCGTTTGCGCGGACCAGCAGCCAGCGCGGGCGGATTCTTTTCCATCAGCTGTCCGTCGAGTGGAACTCGTTCCAGGGCAACCATTCGCAGGCGCTCAAGTCTCTGGCGACGGCGGTGGACAGTGGCCTGATCGACCTGCTGTGGCTGGACTACTGTTCGCTGGTCCAGCCGCTGGCGCCCGATCCGCACTTTCAAGCGCTCCGGCGGATCGTCGATGGTCGCGCCAAGAAGGTGCAGGCCGCGCTGGTCCAGCCGCTGTAGGCCGCGCGTCGGGACTCGTCACTCCGGCTGGAAGTTATAGCGCATCACCCAGGCATCTTCGTCGGCGGTGCCGGGCAGAACCGGCGGATAATAGCGCATGCGAATCGCCTCCGTCACAAAGCCGAGTCGCTGATACAGAGCGATCGCCGCCGCATTGCTGGCCCGCACCTCAAGCCACAGCACCACGCAGCCCATCGTCGAGAGCTGCTCGATACACCTCCGCAACAGCTGACTCGCCAGCCCCCGTCCCTGAGCGGCCCGCGCCGTCCCCACTTGGAGCACCGTCGCTTCATCGCAGATCTGCTGGATCAGGCAGTACGAAAGCAGCCGCGACGACTCGTCCTCGGCCACCGCCAGCAGCGTCCCCGCCTGTGCCAGCGTACCGGCGAGCGAGTCCTGCCCCCAGGGATGCGGCAGCAGCGTCGCTTCTAGCTCAGCGACGGCAGGTAGGAGCGCCGCCGCTCCGGACGCAGCGACCAAGCGACAAGTAACCATGGCTGCCCAAGATAGCGAAGGAGCGCGGCGAGCTACAGAAAATGGCGACGGTCAGCTGCCGTTGCTTTTGCTAAAGCGCTGGAGCAGCGACTGAAAGTCCTGGGCCGGAATGTCGGTTCGCGTGATGTCCTGCTTTTGAGAGAGCAGCGACTCAATGTCGGCGAGGTCTTCGTCGCTCAGATCGGTCTCCAAAAATGGTACCGGACCTCCCGAAGGCGGACCGTGCTGAGGAGAACCGCCGGTGTTCCCGTCTCGACCAGAATCCTTTGCCATGCGCCACCCTGCCTTCCTATACTCGCACGGTTATGCGAGTCCCCCTTATCGATCTTTCTGCTCAGTACCAGACGATTCGCGGCGATGTGGATGCGGCGGTGGCGCAGGTTCTTTCGTCCGGTCGCTACGTGATGGGCCCCGAGATTCAGGCGTTCGAGAAAGAGCTTGGCAGCTACCTCGGTGGCAAGCATGTCGTCGGTGTGACCTCGGGAACTGATGCGCTGCTGGCGGCGGCGATGGCGGTTGAGGTCGGCCTCGGCTCCGGGCGGTCGTTTCGCTGCACCCGCGACGCCGAAGTCGTCACCACCGCTTACAGCTTCTTCGCCACCCCGGAGACGGCGGTCCGGCTTGGCGCTAGGCCGGTGTTTTGCGACATCGCCGAGGGCAGCTTCAACGCCGACATCGACGACCTGCTGAGTCGCGTCGGTCCGAAGACGGCGGCGATCATTCCGGTCCATATGTTCGGGCTGCGGATGGATGTCAGTCGGCTGGTGGCGACGGGCGTGCCGGTGATTGAGGATGCCGCGCAGACGCTGGTGCCGGGGATTGCCGAGCAGTCGGCGTGCGCGACGCTGAGCTTCTTTCCGACCAAGAACCTGGGCGCGGTCGGCGACGGTGGGGCGGTGGTGACCGCGAGCGCCGAGCTGGCCGAGAAGCTGTCGACGATGCGCCAGCACGGCTCTAGGCCCAAGTACATCCATCACCTGTGGGGCGGCAACTTCCGGCTCGATCCGATTCAAGCGGCGATTCTGCGCGTCAAGCTGCGGCATCTCGACGAGTGGCAGGCACGGCGGCGCAGCAATGCGGCGCGCTATCGGGCGCAGCTCGGCGGGCTGCCGCTGGTCCTGCCCGAGGAGCACCCGAGTCACGTCTATCACCACTTCGTGATTCGCGCTGAGCACCGAGACGGGCTCAAGGACTACCTGGCGGCGCGGCAAATCGACAGCGAGGTCTATTACCCGCTGGCGCTGCATCTCCAGCCCTGTTTTGCGCAGTTTGGTTACAAGCCAGGCAGTCTGCCGAGGGCCGAGGCGGCGTCCCAAGAAGCGCTGGCGCTGCCAGTTCACCCCGACCTCTCCGAGGAGCAGATCGACTTTGTTGCAGAAACGGTGCGCGGCTTCTACCGTGCCTAGCTCACAATGAGCGCAACCGAAGTCGCTTCCTCCTCGATAAAACCTGCCTCTTCCCCGGTGCGAGTCGCTGTCGTTGGCGCTGGCTACTGGGGCATCAATCACGTTCGCACCTTCGCCCGTCTGCCCGGCTGTGAGCTAGCGGTGGTCTGCGATGCCGAGCCGAAGAACCTGAAGCGTGCCCAAGGGCTAGCTCCGTCGGTGAGGCTGGTATCGGACTATGCGGCGGTGCTGGCGGACCCGAGCGTCGATGCGGTGGTGCTGGCGACGCCGGCGGTGCTGCATGCCGAGCAGTCGATCGCGGCGCTGCGGGCTGGCAAGCACGTCTTTGTCGAAAAGCCGCTCGCGCTGTCGGTTGCCGATGCTCGAGCCGTGAAAGCGGTTGCGGATTCGTCGGGGCGGGTGCTGATGGTCGGGCACCTCATGCTCTATCACGCGGCGGTGCTGCGGCTGCGCGAGATGGTGCAGAGCGGCGACATCGGCGAAGTCTATTACCTCTACTCGCTGCGCGTCAACCTCGGCAAGCTGCGTCAGGACGAGAACGCAATGTGGAGCCTAGCGCCCCACGACGTGTCGATCATCCTGTTTCTCCTCGGTCAGGTGCCGGTCTCGGTGGCGGCGCGCGGACACTCCTATTTGCAGCCCGGCGTCGAGGACGTGGTGTTCCTGAACCTTCTGTTTGGCGACGGCAAGATGGCGCAGATCCAGGTCTCGTGGCTGGACCCGCGCAAGGAGCGTCGCCTCACCGTCGTCGGCGAGCGCCGAATGGTGGAGTTTGACGACTCGCATCCGACGGAAAAGCTGCGCATCTACGACAAGGGCTTTCAGCGGCCCCCGGAGTTCACCCAGTTTGGTGAGTTCCTGACGGTGCGCAACGGCGACATCCACATTCCGCACCTCGACCTGCCCGAGCCGCTCAACGTCGAGTGTCGGCACTTTATCGACTGCATCCAGCGCGGTGGGATGCCTCGCAGCGGAGCCCGCGAAGGACTCGACGTGATTCGCGTGCTCGGGGCCGCCGAAAAGTCACTCAAGAATCAGGGCATCCCCGTCCCCATCGAGGCCGACTGATGGCGACCATGCGCTGGTCGGCGCTGCTCTCGGCGCGACGGATTCGCAGCGATGGCACCGTCGAGCCACAGCTCACCGACGAGCCGCCGCTTCGCACGGACTTTCAGCGCGACGCCGATCGCATCCTGTTTTCCCCGGCGTTCCGACGGCTGAAGGACAAGACCCAGATCTTCCCGCTGCCAGAAAACGACCTGATTCACTCGCGGCTGACCCACAGCAACGAGGTCGCGGTGATCGGTCGCTCGCTGGGTTTTGCCGTTGGTCGCGAGATTGCGGCTCGTCACGGCGAAGATCCCGCGCGGTCGTGGGCCCAGGACTGTGCCGACGTGGTCTGCGCCGCTTGTCTGTCGCATGACATCGGCAATCCGCCGTTTGGTCACTCGGGGGAAGATGCGATCGGGCGGTACTTTCGCAGCGACGGAGCACAGACGCTGCTCCAGGCGGCGGGGCTGACCGAGCGGCAGCTGCTCGATCTGTCGCGCTTCGAGGGCAACGCCCAGGGTTTTCGCATCCTCACGCGACTCCACGATGAGCCACGGTTTGGGATGCGGCTGACCGCAGCGACGCTGGCCGCCTTCAGCAAGTATCCGCGTGAGGCCGGCGATGACTGGCTGCCGGGTCGTCTGGGAAGCAGCGACGAAGTGGTGTATCTGCGCAAGCCGGGCTTTTTTCAAGCCGAGCGCGCGATCTTTGCTGCCGTCGCTGAAGAGGTTGGACTTTTGCTGGGTCCGGGTCCGGCGATGTCGTACGTGCGTCACCCCTTGGCCTACCTGGTCGAGGCTGCCGATGACATCGCGTACTGCATTCTCGATCTCGAAGATGGGCTGCGGCTGAACCTGGTGCCTCGGCACAAGGGCCTCGACGCCCTGCGCGCGGTGGCCGAGCAGACGCCGCATTTTTCGGTGCCCGAGGACGACGAGTCGAACGATGTCGTCGAGTACCTGCGCGCCCGCTCCATCAAGCAGCTGCTCATCGAGACCCAGCAGGCGTTTATGGACCGCGAAGCGAGCATCCTCACCGGGACCTATCGTCACGCTCTGCTCGACGAGGTGCCCTCGGCCCAGCTGCTGCGCCACATTCGGGGCCTGTCCGAGACCTATTGCTATAGCAGTCGCTCGGTGCTCGAGATTGAGCTAGCTGGCTATCGGCTCCTCGGGGAGCTGCTCGCCGAGCTGGTGCCGGCGGCGGTCAAGACGGCGCCCGAGCGCTGCCTCCACGAACAGAAGCTGCTGCGCCTTTTGCCACGGGTGCCGAGCGATCCGCTGCCGTATGAGCGGGTGCTGCGCGTGACCGACTTCATCTCGGGGATGACCGACAGCTATGCGGTGTCGCTGTATCGCAAGCTGCGGGGAATCTCGCTGCCGGGGAGCGTGCGCTTTTGACGATGGAACAAGTGAAGCTTCAGTTTGCTTCGCCGCGCGTGCTGCCGCAGCTCGGCAAGCTCAAGGGACGGGTGGCGGTGCTCGACTTGGCGTTTGTCGCCGACGAGCTGGGCACTTCCTTCGAGGGTACGACCCTCAAGCTGATTCGCGACCTCGGAGAGCGGCTGGCAGTCTGGGTCGATCACCACGATCACGACCGTCATCCCGACTTTGCCGCCGACCCGCGCTTTGTCCTGGCCAAGAAGTCCGAGCACGGCGCCTGTCCCGAGATGATCACCCCGGAGCTTTTGGCGCGGACTGGCCCGGTGGATACCATCCTGTGTCACCTCGACCTCGACGGACTGTACGCGGCGGCGAAGTGGCTGCGCGGCGGCATTGAGCCGTATCCAGGCGCCGACGATGATGCCCGAGTCATCGACACCCGCATTGGCACGCCGGGACCGATTGCGCTGCGCATCGACCAGGCGCTGCGGGCGCACTTTCGCGACGAAGAGCTGAAGCACTGCATCGTCCGCTATCTGGCCTGTGGCGCCACCGACGTCGAAGCCCAGCAGCGGATCGATCGCGCGGCGGCGGACTTCGAGGACATGGAGAAAGAGACGCTGCGGCTGGCGGCGCTCTATGAGCGGCGGGGCGGCGCGGTGTTCATCGACGCGCAGGTACACGCCAAGACCAGCTTCGACAAGACCGAGCTGTTGCTGCGTGGCCAAGCGCTGGCGCAAGTGGCGGTGGTGCGGCATGCCGGCTACGTGACGCTGGCCGCGGCGTTCGACTCAGGGGTCGATTTCCTCAAGATGTTCGGCATTTCCGGCGGCATGCCGACGCGGGTGACGATGCCCGAAAAGCGCCTTACCGAGATCTTGCAGCGGCTCACCGAAACTGAGTGATAGCGATCCAATCTATCAGGCCGATGTGATTGGGATATTTGACAAAACACCAAAGCGCTTGATTTAGAATCGGTGTGCTGCATGATGGACATTCGTCTGTAGCAGCGAATGCTACCGGTGGATATTTCCGTCGCTGGTGAACCTAGACCTGGTGGTCGGGTGCTGGGCGAACCATATGCCGGTATGAACTGCGATTGTTCCAAATCAAGGAGTCCGCATGCCGATTCAACAGCTCAAGTGCAAAGATCTCAAGCCTGGCGATATCATGCTGAAATTCTCTGATGAGTCCATCGTCAGCAAGGTGATCAAGACCGGCGAAAAACTGCTGGATAAGAAGGAAAACAGCGATGTAGTCCACGCTGGCGTCCTCTTTGACAACAACATCATCGTCGAGGCACAGGGCCCCGGTGTGAGCGCCAACGACCTGCGCGTCCAGAACAAGAAGTACGGCTACATCGTCTTCCGCGCCAAGAAGGCCGAGCTGGCGAGCGGGTCCGCCGAGTTTGCCAAGATCCTCTTCGACTCGCACCAGAACAATCAGAAGCAGAAGTACAACCTGTTCGGCGCGGTCGGCTCGCTGTTCAAGAAGAAGGACAAGCTGCCCACCGCCGAAGACCTCGAGTCGCGCGTCGAGGCCATCTTCACCAACAAGAAGCACAAGTTCTTCTGCTCGCAGTTCGTGGTGTTCGTCTACCAGTTCGTCGCCGAGCAGAACGGCATCAAAGCCAGCGACGTCTTCAAGGTCAAGGACGCTGCGGTCGCGCCGTCGCAGCTAGCCGTCCTGCTGGTCGATAACGCCAAGTTCTTTGAGGAAATCGGCTACCTCGTGCCCAACGAGCGCTAGCCACTCGCGATCCCAACGAGCGCTAGCCGCGCATTCTCTCGTCACGTTCTGTCGTCGCATTCTCTCGGTGGCCTGGCCCCGTCCGGTCCTTTGGCGGGGCGCTTCGTAGCTGCCTGGGCGGACGATTTCCTCGGTTGACCCTGGGGTTTCGCTTTGTTAACGTCCGGCCACTTTTTGCGAAAGCCCCATCGACATGGCGACGACGACGCTTCGAACCTACACCTTCATCGACGCCCTTCAGCCGCAGCTGGCGAGCTTTATGGGCAAGACGGCGAAAGGCTTTCTGCCGGTCCCCGGTCAGGCCTCGCTGTTCGTCGAGATTGCTCCTGGCATCGCCATCAACCGCGTCACCGACGTGGCGCTCAAGGCGACCAAGGTTGCACCAGCGCTCCAGGTCGTTGAGCGCGCGTACGGACTTCTCGAGGTCCACGACTTCGATCAAGGCGAAGTGCGGCAGGCCGGCTCGGCGATTCTCGAACACCTCGGACTCTCCGAGGCGGATCGCTACAAGCCGCGCGTGCTGACCAATCAGATCATCCGGGCCATCGAGCCGTACCAGGCGCAGATCATCAACCGCAACTCGCAGGGCATGATGATTCTGCCCGGCCAGTCGCTGTTCATCCTCGAGACCGAGCCAGCGGGCTATGTGGCCTTCGCCGCCAACGAGGCTGAGAAAGCGGCGCGGATCTTCCTGGTCTCGGTGACGCCTTACGGTGCGTTTGGTCGGCTCTATCTGTCTGGTCCCGAGGCCGAGGTCGATGCCGCCGCCGCTGCTGCAACCGCCGCGCTCGAGTCGATCGAAGGCAAGCAGTTCGACAAGTTTGTAGACAAGTAACCAATTGCCGACGGGCCCGCTCTTGCTGAGGGGGCCTTAGGACGCTCACGAACAAGAGGGTACGAAAATGGCTGATGCGCTTGGAATGATCGAAACCAAAGGTTTTGTCGGCATGGTGGAAGCGGCCGATGCGATGGTGAAGGCCGCTCGGGTGGAGCTGGTCGGCTACGAGAAGATCGGCGGCGGGTACGTGACCGCGATCGTTCGTGGCGATGTGGCCGCCGTCAAAGCCGCCACCGAGGCGGGGCAGCGTGCAGCCGAGCGCGTGGGTGAGCTGGTCTCGGTCCACGTCATTCCGCGTCCGCACCAAAACATCGACCTCGTGCTGCCGCTCGGTCGTACCTCGACGGCGGGCAAGTAGGCCACCATGGTCCTGGGGCTTGTGGTCGGCACCGTCGTGTCCACCCGCAAAGAGGCGGAGCTTACCAGCCTGAAGTTTCTGCTGGTCAAGCCCTGCGACGCATCGGGGCAGCCGACGTCGGCAGCACCAGTGGTGGCCGTCGATGCGGTTGGGGCGGGAGTTGGCGAGGTCGTGATGTATGCCTCGGGCTCGTCGGCGCGGCAGACCCAGGTCACCAAGGACCGTCCCGTCGACGCGACCATCATGGCGATCGTCGATACGGTGGATACCGACGGCACTGTTCGTTATCAGAAAAACCCCGCATAGCAGTGCCGAGCCGGTGCGAGCGCGCTGGCTTTGTTCGAGCCGGCCATGGGCGCCGGCGTTCTAACTGAGAGGACCTGGCCGTGCAGGTTGACGAGAAGCGCATCCAAGAGATCGTCGATAAGGTGCTTCTGCGCCTCTCACCCGAGGCAATGAAGACGCCTGCCGAGGCGGTGATGCAGGCCGCGGAGACGGGCAAGCCCAGCACGGGCACCTCGCAGCGTCCCGGTGGCTTTGTTCCTCCGCACCTTCGCTCGGGCGGTGGGGCCCCGAAGCGCGCCGACGTGCGGATTCCCAAAGCCAGTCACGGGCTGTTCTCCGACATCGATGCAGCGACGGCAGCGGCGCGACAGGCATTCGAGCAGTACGTGCACACGCCGCTCGAGACTCGGGAGCGGATGATTGCGGCGATGCGCAAGGTCACGCTCGACAATGTGAAGGCGCTGTCGGAGTACGCCGTCGCTGAGACCGGTCTGGGCCGGGTCGAAGACAAGATCAAAAAGAACACGCTGGTGGCGACGAAGACGCCGGGAGTGGAGATCCTCCGTCCGACGGCGTTTACTGGCGATCACGGGCTGACGGTGCTCGATCGGGCGGCCTACGGCATCATCGGCGCGATCACGCCGACCACCAACGCCACCGAGACGATCATCAACAATGGCATCGGCATGCTCGCTGGTGGCAACGCGGTCGTCTTCAACACCCATCCATCGGCGTGGCGGATCTGTGCCTGGTTCATCCACCTGCTCAACGAGGGGATTGTGCAGGCCGGGGGTCCGAGCAACTTGCTGTGCGGCGTCGCCGAGCCGACCATCGAGAGTGCGCAGAAAATGATGACCCACAAGGGCATCCGTCTGCTTACGGTCACCGGCGGTGGGGCGGTGGTGAAGGCGGCGATGACCTCGGGCAAGCGGGCGATCGCCGCGGGGCCGGGCAATCCGCCGGCAGTCGTCGACGAGACCGCCCGGATCGACATCGCGGCGCGCGGCATCATCGAGGGCGCTTCGATCGACAACAACATCGTCTGCGTCGCGGAAAAAGAGATCTGCGTCGTCAGCAAGGTCGCCGACAGCCTCAAGGCCGAGCTACAGCGGCTCGGCTGTTATCTGCTGAGCGAGCGCCAGGTGCGCGACCTGGAAAAGGTCATTCTCGACGGCAACCACGTCAACAAAGACTGGGTCGGCAAGAACGCCTCGGTGATTGGCAAGCAGATCGGCGTCCACGTTCCCGACGAGTGTCGGCTGCTATTCGCCGAGCTTCCCGAGGAGCATCCCTTCGTCCAGCACGAGCTGTTGATGCCGGTTATCGGTATGGTGCGCTATCCCGACGTGGCCGCGGCCATCGCGGGGGCGGTGCGCTGTGAGCATGGCTTTGGCCACACCGCGGTCATGTACTCGCAGAACATCGAGGCGCTGTCGGCGATGGGACGGACCTGCAACGTGTCGATCTACGTCAAGAACGGCTCCAGCCTCGCCGGCCTTGGCTACCATGGGGAAGGTTACACCTCGTTTACGATTGCTTCCCCGACGGGTGAAGGCATGACCACGGCGGTGAATTTTACGCGTGAGCGGCGCTGTACCGTGAAAGACGCCTTCCGCTTCGTGTAGCCTAAGGTTCCGGAGTCTCTTTACTTGGGTCCACTGCGCACAGGTCAAGCCGAGCACATCGTCGCCAGTGGCCCTGCGCTCGGCTTGCTGGAGCTTCAGTCGATTGCGCGTGGTGTGACCGTCGCTGATGCGCTGGTCAAGCGCGCCGCTGTGCAGCTGCTCCTGAATCGTCCGGTGTCGCCCGGCAAGCACCTCGTGCTGTGCAGTGGTGAGGTTGCCGACGTCGAGGAAGCGATGCTGGCCGGTCGAGCGCAGGCCGGCTCGACGCTCTGTGATGAGCTGCTGCTCACCCAAGTTCACGATGAAGTGCTCGATGTGCTGCGCCGCGGAAGCAAGCTGCCGCTGTCGGAGGATCTGTCGCTGGGGATTCTCGAGACGCTGAGTGCGGCGTCGACGCTGCGCGGTGCCGATGCGGCGTGCAAGGCCGCGGAGATCCGGCTCCACGAGCTTCGGCTGTGCGACGGACTAGGTGGCAAGGGCTTTGCGATCCTAGTTGGCGAGCAGGATATGGTGGAAGCGGCGCTCTCGACGGTCGAGAGACTGCTGACCCCGGGCCTGCTGCTCTCCGTGGAGCTGATCGCGCGCCCGCATCCTGACCTGCTCCAGTCGCTGTAACGCGCGGAGCCGGGGACGACTCAGGTCTGGTTACAGGCCGAGCAGGAGCTTCTCGGGGGACTCGAGGCGGTCTTTGACTTTCACCAGGAAGGACACGGCTTCGCGACCGTCGACGACACGGTGATCATAGGACAGCGCCAGGTACATCATCGGGCGAATCTCGATGTTGTCACCGACAGCAACTGGGCGCCGGATGATGTTGTGCATGCCGAGGATGCCGGTCTGCGGCATGTTGAGCAGCGGCGTGCTCATCATCGAGCCGTAGACGCCGCCGTTCGAGATGCTGAAGGTGCCACCGGCGAGATCGGACAGCTGGAGCTTGTTGTCCTTGGCCTTTTGGGCCAGCTCGGCGATGCCCTTTTCGATCTCGGCCAGGCTGAGTCGCTCGACGCCGCGCAGCACCGGCACCACCAGGCCCTTGCCGCTGCCGACCGCGATGCCAAAGTCGTAGTGCTTCTTGTAGGCGATCGAGTCGCCGCGCATCTCGGCATTCAGTCCGGGGAACTCACGCAGGGCCTCGACGCAGGCCCGAACGAAGAACGACATGAAGCCCAGCTTGATGCCGTGCTTTTTCACAAACTCATCCTGGAACTTGCTGCGCAGCGCCTGGATGTAGCTCATGTCGACCTCGTTGAAGGTCGTGAGGATCGCGGCGGTGTGCTGGGCCTCGACGAGTCGCTCGGCAATTCGTTTGCGCAGCGGCGACAGCGACACCACTTCTTCGGCCCCTTGCGGCGCGACGACCACCGGAGTCGAGACAGGCGACGGACGGGCGGGCGCTTGCGGCTGGGCTGCGGCGACGGTGTGCGGATCGACGCCTTGCTCGCGGAGCAGCTTGCGGGTGTTGGGGGTGAGTGCGGGTCTTGTCGACGCTGCCGTGCTCGCTGGCGGGGCTGCTGGGGTCACTGTCGCGGCGGGTGCAGCAGCCACCGGAGCTTTGGCCGGTGCGGAGACGGCCTGGGCAGCACGTTGCGCAGCGGGGGCTGGCGTTGCGGCGGGCGCGGGAGTGGCCGTCGGCTGGGCACTCGGGTCGATCCGTCCAATCGTGGCACCGACGCGCACCGATGCTCCGACCGGCACCAGCTGTTCGACGAGAACGCCAGCGCTCGGGGCGGGCAGGGTGACGGTCACTTTGTCGGTCTCTAGCTCAGCCAGAGGATCATCGACGCTGACCTTGGCACCAACCGGCACAAGCCACTTGGCAACCACGGCTTCCGAGATGGATTCCCCGAGGGGCGGGATGATGAGTTCAATCGACATGTCGCTGTTTCCTCAGTCGGCACCGCGTCGGCGCCGGCGCGATTACGGGATGGGCGTCGCGAACGACTCTTCCATGAGCTTTTTGTGCTCAAGGACGTGGGCCTTGTACGAGCCGGTCGCGGGGCTGGCGCTCTCGACGCGACTGGCAAAGCGGAGCTTGACAGCGTCGGACAGTAGTCCCGCCAGCCGCGGTGCGACGAACGACTGCGCACCCATATTGGCCGGCTCTTCTTGAACCCACACATACTCGCGCGCCGACGGGAAGCGGCTGAGCACCGTCGTCAGCTCCGCCGTACGGAACGGATAGAGCTGCTCGATGCGACACACCGCCGTGCGGGTATCGCCGCGGCGCTTTCTCTCGTCGACGAGATCGTAGTAAATCTTGCCCGCGCATAGCATGACCCGTCGCACCGCACTCAGCTCGACCTTGCTATCGCCGATTACGCACTGGAAGTGTCCGTCGGACAGCTCTTGCAGAGACGAGGTCGCCGCCGGGTGCCGCAAGAGGCTCTTGGGCGACATCACCACCAGCGGCTTGCGCCACGGTCGCTTTACTTGTCGTCGCAGCAGGTGGAAGTACTGGGCCGGCGAGGTCGGATACACGACCTGCAGGTTGTCCTCGGCGCACAGCTGAAGGAAGCGCTCGAAGCGCGCGCTCGAGTGCTCGGGCCCCTGACCTTCGTAGCCATGTGGTAGCAGCAACGTCAGCCCCGACAGCCGTCTCCACTTGTCCTCGGCGGAGCTGATGAACTGATCGAGAATCACCTGCGCCCCGTTCACGAAGTCGCCAAACTGCGCTTCCCACATCACCAGCGCGTCGGGATAGTCGAGGCTGAAGCCATACTCAAGACCCAGCACCGCGGCTTCCGACAGCAGGCTGTCATAGACCTGGAAGCTGCCCTGCTGCGACGGATCTTCGGTGAGGTGACACAGTGGCGTAAAGCGCTCGCCGGTTTTGAAGCTAGTCAGCACGGCGTGGCGCTGGCTGAAGGTGCCGCGTCGCGAGTCCTGTCCGGTCAGCCGCACCAGCGTGCCTTCGAGGAGCAGCGAGCCAAACGCCAGCTGCTCGGCCATTCCCCAGTCGAGCGCTTGTTCGCCTCGTCCCATCGCCGCCCGTAGCTGAAGCAGGCGATCGATCTTGGGGTGGGGCACAAAGCCTTTTGGCACCGTCGACAGCCGCTCCGCAAGCTGGGACAGGCGCTGGGGCGACAGCTTGGTATCGCCATCTGGGACCGTATGATCCGGCCCACCACGGTAACCACGCCACACGCCGTCGCCCGCATTGACCGTCGGACGCTCGGAGGCCGACTTGGCCGCCGCCAGCTCCAGCTCCAGCTCGGCCTGCTTGCGCGCCACCATCGCATCCGCTTCTTGGATCGGCAGCACGCCCCGCTCGGCCAGGCTCTGGGCGTACAGCGAACGCACCGACGACAGCTTCTCGATCCGCTGGTACATCAGCGGCTGGGTAAAGCCCGGCTCGTCCGACTCATTGTGGCCGTAGCGACGGTAGCAGACCATGTCGAGCACGACGTCACAGCCAAACTCGCGCTGGTAATCGAGCAGCAGCTCGACGGCATGGACCACCGCTTCGGGATCGTGCCCGTTGACGTGCAAGATCGGCGTCGGTAGCAGCTTGGCGACGTCGGTGCAGTAGCGCGTCGAGCGCGAGTCACTCGGGTCGGTGGTAAAGCCAATCTGGTTGTTGACGATGACGTGGAACGTGCCACCGGTCTGATAGGCGGGCAGCCCCGACAGCGCCAGCGTCTCGGTGACCAGACCCTGGCCGGCAAAGGCCGCGTCGCCATGCACCAGCACGCCGAGGACGCGCTGTCGTTTTTCATCGCCCAGCCGCTGCTGCTTGGCGCGCACCCGACCGACGACCACCGGATTTACGGCCTCGAGATGGCTGGGATTGAACGCGAGGGACAGGTGGATGCTGTGGCCCTGGCGGTTCTTAAACTCCGTCGAGTAACCCATGTGGTACTTGACGTCACCCGATCCCATCACCGTCTCAGCCTGGATGTCCTCGAACTCCGCGAACAGCTGCCGTGGCTGCTTGCCGAGCAGGTTCGACAGCACGTTGAGTCGGCCACGGTGAGCCATCCCAATCACCCCCTGGGACACGCCGCGATCCCCCGCAAACTGAAACAGGTAATCGAGCAGCGGAATCAGCGTCTGCCCACCTTCGAGAGAGAAGCGCTTGGCCCCGACGTACTTGGTGTGGAGAAACTGCTCCAGAATCTCCGCGTCGGCCAGTCGGCGGAGGATGTGGACCTGTTCGTCGCGGTTCTGCGTGAAGCGGTTGGTCTGGCCCTCGAGGCGGTCGAGGATGAACTGACGGCGCACCGTGTCATCAATGTGCATGACCTCAGCGCCGATGCTGCCGCTGTACACGATCCGCAGGTGGTCGAGGATGGCTCCTGCCGTCGCACCTTCGGGAAGTCCAGCCAGCCGCACGCCCCGCACCGGCTTGGCCAGGTCGGCGTCGCTCAGGTGGTGAAACGCGGGCTCCAGCTCGGGATTGCCCACGGGCTCGACCAGACCCAAGGGATCGAGTCGGGCAGCCAAGTGCCCATAGCGACGATAGGCGGCGACCAGGCTGCGCACGCGATACGGTAAGGTCTCGCCGTGGTCCGTCTCTACCGTAGCAGTCGTCGCTCCGCTAGATCCAGCCTCAGCAAATGCCGCATCGCCGCTCTCCATCAGCGCCGCAAAGCTTGGCTCGACGGCGGCAGGTGAGGTCTGCTGAAGTTCGTATTGTTCATCAAGGTATCGAAGGTTGGCTCCGAGGAGACCGACCAGCTTAAGATCCACAGCTTGCATCGTTGATTTTGCTCGCACGGGCCTACCCGCGACCCGCTCATGCCCGACTGCACCGAAGGATACTCGGAAGGTTGGCTCGGGTAAACGGCAGCCGCTCGCAGTGGTGACTTGTCTATCCGCGGGTGATTGATCCAAACTCCGCGCCGCCGAGGCCACAAGCTGCCTCTTGCGGAGGTCCCTGATGAGCGATCCACAGGCGCTGGGCGAGACCCTGGCCGCTGTCAATGCCGGACTGAACAGCCTGAGTGCCGTCTTTCTGTTGGCTGGCTACGGTTATGCCAAAGTCCACAATCGGGCCGCCCATAAGAAGTGCATGGTGGCGGCGCTGGTCGTGTCGGCGGTGTTCCTGGTCTGTTATCTGACGCGCTTTTGGCTGACGGGCGCGCACCGTTATTCGGGAGAAGGTCCGCTGCGCATCGTCTATTTTGGGATGCTGTTTTCCCACATGACGCTGGCCGCGGCGACTCCACCTTTGGCGCTGCGGGCGGCCTGGCTGGCCACCAAGGGTCGAATCGATGAGCACCGGCGACTGGTTCGCTATGCCTGGCCCGTGTGGCTGTACGTCTCGATCACCGGCGTGCTGGTCTACCTGATGCTGTATCGCTTCTAGTCGTCTGCACGCGCGGCCAGTCGTCTGGTCTGGCGGCCTGTGGCGAGCCAAATACGCACATTGACGAGGTATTTCTCTCGGTGGAAAAATGGGTAATAAGCGCCACGGATCATGCGTGGCTGCCCACAAGGACTGACGAGAGATAAGATGGCGACGCTCGAAGAGAATGCGGTGGTCGGCTCGTACCGAATCATTCGCAAGCTGGGGCAGGGTGGCATGGGCGCGGTCTACGAGGCGCTGCACCAGACGCTCGGGCGGCATGTAGCGATCAAGGTCCTGCATCCCGAGGTCGCTCGCAACGAAGAGTTTGCGATGCGCTTTGCCAACGAGGCTCGCGCTGCCAACATCGTCGATCATCCCGATGTCGTCCAGATCACCGATCACGGCACGCTCCCCGATGGCATTCCCTACATCGTGATGGAGTACCTCAAGGGCGAGTCGCTCGGTCATCGCATCGAACACCTCGGCGGCCCGATGGGTGCTTCCGAGGTAGCGTTCATTGCCCTGCAAATCGCCGACGTGCTCGCCGCCGCCCACGCCCGCGGCATCATCCACCGTGATCTCAAGCCCGAAAATGTCATGCTGCTGCCTGACTCAGCAACGGCGACAGGGGAGCGGGCGAAGGTGCTCGACTTTGGTATCGCCAAGCTCATCGAGGCCAATAACTCGGGCAATTTCCAG
>Ga0154020_10004255_pt1 | contig 17075 bp, 16 predicted proteins | sample Klosneuvirus_201_FD_109709 | JGI IMG/M metagenome (GOLD analysis project Ga0154020, IMG submission 109709) | Active sludge microbial communities from wastewater, Klosterneuburg, Austria - Klosneuvirus_20160825_MG | ecosystem: Engineered > WWTP > Aerobic digester > Activated sludge | place...
AAAATTATTTTTACTTGGTACTAATACCTATTATTTCAATGTATGCGAGTAGTATATATGTCGATGTGCCTGTTCAGCACACAGTCTGTTGGAACATTATACATAAGTCATTAAAAATCAGTCAACTTTAATAAAAATCAGTTCGTCTTTGCCATCATTCAAAACCTATATAAAAATTCGTCGATCATATGATAAGAAACGTCGTTATAAACATATCATTCGTCGAAAATAAATTTGACAACGGGATGTAAGCTTATGGATATTTGCGCCTAACAAACAAAATTGATAACATGAAAGACCATTTACATCGGCAAACACGAACATGGTCTATCGGACTATGTCTAACTGTGGCTCTCCTGCTCATAACGCAATTGGTAAACGCCCAGATCACCCAAACCTTTAACAGCTCCGGTACATTCGTAGTACCAGCTGGGGTATCGCAAGTAACTGTTGAATGTTGGGGGGGCGGTGGCCGTGGAAGCACGCGAACATCGAATGGAGCTGGTGGCGGTGGCGGTGGTGGAGCCTATTCCCGATCGACCATTTCCGTGATCGAAGGCAATTCATACACGTATACTGTAGGTGCTGGCAGTAATTCCGCATCACCAGGGGGCGATTCGTGGTTCATCAACGCCACAACCGTCATGGCTGAAGGTGGTAATTCAGTGGCCAACAACACATCTGGAGGTGCAACCGGTGGAGCAGCGGGTTCCGGTTTTGGAACTGTTAAATTCAGCGGTGGTAATGGTGCTAATGGCGGATCAACAGGTGGAGGAGCTGGTTCTTCAGCCGGCACTGCTGCTATTGGAGCCAATGGCTCTGGGCAGAACGGCGGAAATGCTCCTGCTGGTGGTGGTGATGGTGGAGATGGAGGAAACGCTGGATTCCTTGCAGGGGCAGGGGTTGCAGGATCTGCACCAGGTGGTGGAGGTGGTGGTGCCGAAAGAAACTCTTTTTCCGGTAACCAAAATGGAGGCAATGGCGCGAATGGTCGCGTCGTGCTCACCTATACCCCATGTACTGGACCTACTGTTTCCGTATCCCCCGGTTCACCAACTATATGCGTTGGAGGAAGCGTTGTACTAACAGCCTCCGGTGCATCCGCTAGTTATTCATGGTCTCCAAATACGGGGTTGAGTTCGACCTCAGGTGCTGTGGTTACAGCAAACCCAACATCGACCACGACCTACACTGTGACCGGTTTGAATACGGGATGTTCGATTCCTGATGCACAAACAGTGACCGTCACAGTGAATCCGGCACCCACTATTCCAGTGATGACGCCGACCAGCGCCACAACATGCTCCGGCTCACCTACAGGCTTAAGTGCATCATCGACCACATCGGCCTCCGTAACATCCTCACCGTTCAACAGCACAGGCGGCCCAGCTAACATTACTACCGGTGCAGCCCAGAACGCTTCTGTTTACCCATTCAATAATTCGGTAAGCGGACTTCCGACATCGGGCGTTACCGTAGAATCGGTTACCATAAATGGGATCACACATACATACTCTGATGATCTTGACTTCCTACTACAATCCCCGACAGGTACGAATGTGATCCTCATGTCCGACGTTGGTGGAAGTAATGCCCTGACCAGCGTGAGTTACACCTTCGAAACGGGTTCACCGTCCATGTCCGATGCCGGTGCGAACGTTACCGGAAGCTACGCGCCCACGAACATCGGCACTCCGGATGATTGGCCAACAGCTCCAGGACCCGGAAATGGCTTTAGTCAGGCGTCACCTACGCTCAACTCCTTCACTGGCAATTTTAACGGTGTTTGGAAGCTTCTGATACGTGACGATGCCAATGGTGATGGAGGCTCCGTAACAAGCTGGAGCATTACCTTCAGTTATCCGGCTACAGTGAGTTATGCTTGGTCCCCGAACATTGCACTGAGCGCAACGACCGGAGCAAGTGTTACCGCGTCGCCAACAAGTACACAAGCCTATACCGTCACTGTCTCCCATACAGCGAACAGTTGCACCCGCACAGGAAACGTGACCGTTACAACGGTGACACCTCCGAACGCAGGTACGAACGGCACGTTGGTCATCTGTAGCAATGCAGCTCCTTCCAGCCTGTTCACGCAATTGGGCGGAACCCCGAATGGCGGCGGTACTTGGAGTGGACCCAGCACAGTAAGCGCTGGGATGTACGACCCAACCACCATGAACCCTGGTGTTTATACTTACTTGGTAACTGCTCCACCCTGCGCACCGGCTTCAGCAACAGTGACAGTAACCGAGAACACTGCTACACCTTGGTATGCGGATGACGACAATGATGGATTCGGTGATGCCGGAGATATGGTGATGGCCTGTACGGCCCCTGGCGGTTACATCGCTGATAACACGGATTGCGATGACACACAGGAACTCTTTACGGATGCTGACGGTGACGGCTTTGGAGCTGGATCTCCAGTTGCATGTGGTGTTGCAAATAACACGGATTGTAATGATGCCGCGCTCCTCCACGCCGACGTGGATGGAGATGGTTTCGGCGCTGCCGCCAACGCTCCTTGTGGAATCGCGGACAATAGTGATTGCGATGATACACAACTGCTCTACACGGACACGGATGGTGATGGTTTTGGCACAGGCGCCCCAGTAGCATGTGGTGTTGCTGACAATTCGGATTGCGACGATACACAGAACCTCTATGCCGATGGCGATGGGGATGGATTCGGTGCCGGTGCCCCTGTAGCTTGCGGTGTTGCCGACAATACTGATTGCAACGATGCGCAGCTTCAATATGCTGATGCTGATGGCGACGGTTTCGGTGCGGGTGCACCGGTCGCTTGCGGTATTGCTGACAACACGGATTGTGACGACACGCAGAACCTGTATGCTGATACCGATGGTGATGGCTATGGCGCAGGCGCTCCAGTAGCGTGTGGTGTCACTAACAACGACGACGATTGCCCTGCGGTATTCGGGATCGTAGGAAGTGCTTGTGATGCGGGACCTTCATTCGTACTTGGTGAGTTGGACGGATCCTGTAACTGTGTTGGTGTTGCTTGCACCACCAACTTGAATTTGGATGTCACCATCCCAGCCTTCGGCACACTACCTACTTGGGAATTGCGCGATGCTGCCTCCAACCTTCTGGTACAAAGCGGTGGTGGTGGATTCGGTTTCGCTGGGATCAACCCGACCACCACGTGTTTGCCGGACGGAACCTTCAAACTTATCGTGAACGGTATGCCTGCCGGTGGTGCATATGTATTGCGCACCAGCGGTAACCCTGGGATCCGCATCATTGATAACCAAACAGCCAATAATGGTAGCTCACAAGTGACGGAATTCTCTACCACACCGATCATCCTGAGCTCAACCGGACCGGTGCATATTCCTGTGGGACCAACAGAGGTACTATTCACGAGCTGCGATAAACCATTCTGGAAAAGCGGTGAATATGTGGTGCTGAATGAAGATGCCGATGTGGCCGCGACCTGGGTACCAAATGCTCCGGACAACGCGCAATCCGCTACTTCAGGTTACGATTTCTGGATCTACAACCCGAACGGTGGATACAGCTACATCCGTCAACGCAGAAATAACGTAAGTGACAATTTCGCTGCCGTAGGATCTGCGCGCACATGCCACATGAAAGTGAACAACTGGGCCGCTGTCAACCATATTCCGAACAACGTGAAAATGAACATTCGCGTGCGCGCCGTGGTGAACAATGTGCCCAAGAATTGGGGACCTGCTTGCCGCTTCATACGTGACGAGGCGTTGGCGAACTGCCCACCGACCAAGCTCTTCGACGTACCTGGATTCCCTCAGTTCTTTAGCTGCGGTGTAACCAAAGAGTTCAATTCACAAGCATCGAATAGGCTCTATGCACGTCCGGTAACTGGTGCCAACAAATACAAATTCACCATCAGCAGTGCCGAGTTGGCAGTGCCGATCGTGAAGATCGTAAACACCTATTACCTGAATTTAGGATGGACATCCGGCCCGCTTATGAATGATGGTGAGACTTACGATGTAACGGTACAGGCTTCGACCAATGGCGGAGCGACCTATTGTGTGGTAGGTGATGTTTGCTTGGTGACCATCCAGAACAACGTCAACGGCGGTCAACAGAACATTGCTACGGATAGCAATACAGCAACGCTGAACATGTGGCCGAACCCGAACAACGGAGACCAACTCAACGTTAGTCTAAGTGCCATTGAAGATGGTGTGAACACCGTAAGCATGGACATCTATGACCTCAGTGGAAAGCGCATGATGGCTCGCACACTTGCGGCTCAAGATGGGTTCTTGAATACAGTGGTAGACCTGAACGGCGACCTCAATGCTGGAATGTACATAGTGAACATTACAGCTGGTGACGTTGTCTACACGCAACGTGTGGTGATCCAGAAGTAAAACAACGAATCGTTCCAAGCGTGAAAGCCGCCCTTGAAAAGGGGCGGCTTTTTGCGTTTCACTCGCGTAGCTTGCTGTCAATTACAATGGTCACTGGGCCATCGTTGATCAACGAAACTTTCATGTCGGCACCGAACTCGCCTGTGCCTATCGGCTTGCCCAATAATTCACAGAAAAGCTGTTTCGCACGCAAGTAAAGTGGCATTGCAACATCCGCTCGCGCTGACCGGACGTAACTGGGTCTATTCCCTTTGTTCGTGCTGGCCAAAAGGGTGAACTGGCTCACGAGTAAAAGATCACCGTGTACTTGATGCACATCCAAATTCATCACACCTTGATCATCCGGAAAAATGCGCAACTTCAGGATCTTTCCGCAGAGCCATTCAAGATCACTTTCCGTATCATCTTCACTGATCCCGAGCAAGACCAACAGACCAGAATGAATGTCCGCAACACGTCGCCCTTCGATCGTTACACTTGCTTCGGAAACACGTTGTACGACTGCACGCATGGATCAATAGTCATTAGTGCGGAACCATTCTTCCGTACGCTCCAGTTTTTCTTCATCCGTACCCTTGCCTTGAACAGCATCCCGGAAAGTGCCGTACATCGGATTCGGTAGTAACACGAAATAGCGGCGAAGACTGTCATTCATTGTTTCGACCAGGTCCTTGCCATAGTTCGTTGATCGTTCCTTGAAGCGTTCGTCGTAATCGCGCAACTGATCTCCGATCAACAAGGCTACACGATGCGTTGCCGAAACTTGCGCTCGTCGCTCGGTCTTATCACTGGAACCGTCCATTAACAACAGGTGATCCGCATCTGCATAAGGGAATCCAAGACTATCCAGATTGCGCAACGTGCTGGCCAGTTCACGCATATTCCGATTGGTGATGTAGAACACCTCACACTTCTGTTGCTCAGCAAATTTCAGGAATTCAATGGCTCCTGGCATCGCTGCAGCAGCAGACATATCCGTCCACTCTTTCCAGGATGCCTGATCGTAGGTGGTCTTCCCATGGCCGATATGGATCTGATAGGGGCTATTGTCCAGGACCGTTTCGTCGATATCCACGATCACGGCATTTGGCTTGGGCGAAGGCATTTGGATATTCTCCATCAAGCGGATCCGTGCAAGCTCGAATGCTTGATGTGAAATGCGATAGGCCTCTGCGGACGTGCTCTGCCATAAGACCGCATCGGCACCATGGGCAGCGAGCATTGTCCCTGCACTCAGCGCCGGCGCCGTCACAGTTACTACGACCGGATCAGCTGGAGCATCTGCAACTTTGTTTGACGTACTGCACGCCGAACCAAATACAATATTCAACACCAGGATCAGCACTGTTTCTTTCTTCATGTTCATTCCGTTCTGTAAGGACTTTCCTCGTTCAATCCTGCTAACATATCCAAATAACTGGTGTATCGGCTTTGCGCGATCTCACCCGCCTCCACTGCTTTTCGAATAGCGCAACCCGGTTCTTCCTTGTGCATGCAATCATTGAATCGGCACCCGCCTTTCCGCGCGAACATCTCCGGATATTGATCTCCGATATGTACCGGTTCAATATCGACCAATCCGAATCCTTTAATACCGGGTGTATCGATGATGAAGGTTGACTTTCCGCCATCTCCGGCTGGTATGTCGAGCTCGTACATCTCTGCATTGGTAGTGGTATGCTGGCCTTTCTCCGAGCTCTCACTGATCTCCAGTGTCCATAGGTCCAGGTCCGGATCAATGGCATTGATCAACGTACTCTTCCCTACTCCACTGTGCCCTGCAAGCAACGTGACTTTTCCGGCCAATTGCTCCTTCAACGCTTTCACCCCTTTGCCTTTCAACGCCGCGGTCATCAATACCTTGTATCCGGCTTCCTGATAGGTATCGACCAGATCGAACATACGCTCCTGTTCGTCCTCATCAAGGTCATCGATCTTATTCACAACGAGCATTGCCGGAACCTGGTATGCTTCCGCCGTGACAAGAAACCGATCGATGAATCCGTAGGATGTCCGCGGCCTTGCTACGGTCACCATAAGCATAGCGAGATCCAGATTGGCAGCGATAACATGTTTATGGTGTGAAAGGTTGACACTGCGACGAACCATGTAATTATGTCGTTCATGCAGCTCCAAAATGGAACCGACATCCTCTTCGCTCTTCTGCGGTTGAAAATCGACCCGATCACCAACAGCCAATGGATTCGTGCTGCTCCATCCCTTGATCCTCAAATTGCCCTTGGCCACGCATGAATGCAATGCCCCGCTCTCCTCGCGCACCAAATAGCGTGATCCTGTAGAACGCATTATGAGTCCGATCGGCATGTTACAAAGGTGCGGGAAAAGAAAAGATGGTCGTGTAACCTATTACCATTCTTCGGATCGCCTCCTTTGCTTGAGACCGTTAACGCTACCTTCGCATTCAGATCGCTCGATCATGTCCATTTCTGTTAGCAACATCACCAAGGTCTTCGGCGCGCAGCGTGCATTGGACACTGTTTCATTCGACATCGGCACTGGCGAAGTTGTTGGTTTCTTAGGACCCAACGGCGCTGGTAAAAGCACCATGATGAAGATCCTGACATGCTTTCTTCAGCCAACAGCCGGGAATGCTATGGTGTGTGGTTTTGATACGCGCACGGAGAGCATGGATGTGCGACGAAATGTCGGGTATCTCCCGGAGAATAACCCGCTTTACTTGGACCTTTATATCCGTGAATATTTGGATTTCGTTGCTGGTATTCATGGACTGAAGAACCGTGAGGCGCGTGTTCGCGAAATGATCGGCATGGTCGGGCTGGAACGCGAACAACATAAACGGATCGGTGCGTTGAGCAAGGGATACCGGCAACGCGTGGGCTTAGCGCAGGCCTTGATCCATGACCCGCAAGTGTTGATCCTGGATGAACCGACCAGTGGCTTGGATCCGAACCAACTTGTGGAAGTTCGCGGTCTGATCACGCGCATCGGTAAAGAACGGACCGTGATGTTGAGTACGCATATCATGCAAGAAGTTGAAGCCATCTGCGACCGCGTGATCATTATCGACTGCGGCATTCTGGTCGCTGATGATAAGGCCAGCACCTTGCGCGGTGGAGATCAACAAAAGGCCGTGCTTGAAGTGGAATTCGATAGCGTGATCGAGGCGAACGACCTCTTGTCCATCAGCGGTGTACAAGTTGCAAAAAAGAAGAGCGAAACCAGTTGGCTTATTGGGTATGCGGCTTCAACGGATGTGCGACCAGCAGTCTTCCAACTCGCTGTTGATCGCGGAGCTAAGGTGCTGGGAATGCATAAAAGCGAACGTGGACTTGAAGAAGTTTTCAAGGAACTGACGACTGCCAAAAAGTAAGCTCAGAATTTATACGCTGCGCCCAGATTGAGGATAGCACTTCCGAATCCCAATTCCCCTTGAATGCCCCAATGCGCGCCTAAGCGATACCTCCCACCTGCGTAGAGTGTAGCATCCACACCGCTTTTTGCGGTAAAACCCGGTGCAGCCAACACGGGCCCGGTATAGGTTGCCGTTACGCTGTTATAGTGGACCATGAGGCCACCGTATGTATCCAATCGGCCCTTGTTGTGCCATTGGTTCCAGTGCCAGGCGCCTCGCACACCCACGATCAAATAGCTGTAGTTCCATTCAGCCTCGCCTACATATATGAGGCTGCGGTAGAGCAAATTCTTGTATCCGACGTACGCGCCTAACCCTAGCACACCGGCCCCAAGTTGAGTGACACCATGCTCATAGGCGATACCGACCACAGGAGTTTGGATCGTGTAGGTCGTGTACTGTCCACCTATACCGATGATCGGCCCAATAACGTCGTCTCCTTTTGAAAAATTTTGAGCGCAGCCATCGTGATCCGCAACGAATGAATGGAGTGCGAAAAGCAGGAACCGCTCAGGATGTCTTATGAACTTGGCGAACATTGTGACCCGAACATTCAACGCAACGCTATCAGCAATTCGTAAATGGTCATAAGCAGGTTTGATGGACTTGTAAAATTCACCTTGTCCATTACGGCGGATCTGTTTCCTTTGCACCCTTCATAATTTCACATGCCATACCTCTTCACCTCAGAATCCGTTAGCGAAGGCCATCCCGATAAGGTCGCAGACCAGATCAGCGATGCCTTGATCGATCATTTTCTTGCCTTTGATCCAGACAGCAAGGTTGCTTGCGAAACACTCGTAACCACCGGCCAGGTGATGCTTGCTGGTGAAGTAAAGAGCAAGGCGTACTTGGATGTACAACAGATCGCACGCGAAGTGATCGCCCGCATCGGTTACACCAAAAGCGAGTATATGTTCGAGGCACATAGCTGCGGCGTTCTAAGTGCTATTCACGAACAAAGCGCGGACATCAACCAAGGTGTGGAGCGCAAAAAACCGGAAGAGCAAGGTGCTGGTGATCAGGGCATGATGTTCGGCTACGCAACGCGCGAGACCGACAATTACATGCCATTGGCCTTGGACCTGAGCCATCTTTTGCTGAAAGAACTTGCTGCCATCCGTCGTGAGGGAAAAGTGATGAAGTACCTGCGCCCTGACGCAAAAAGCCAAGTAACGATCGAATACGGCGATGACAATACTCCGTTGCGTATCGATGCGATCGTGATCAGCACCCAGCACGATGACTTCGATAGCGAGGCGAAGATGTTGGCCAAGATCAAAAAGGACATGGTGGAGATACTTATCCCACGCGTGATGAAGCTATTACCCAAACGCACCCAGAACCTCTTCGGTAAGGATATCGCTTACCACATCAATCCAACCGGAAAATTCGTGATCGGTGGCCCGCATGGTGATACTGGACTTACCGGACGTAAGATCATTGTGGATACCTACGGTGGTAAAGGAGCTCATGGTGGTGGCGCATTCAGCGGAAAAGACCCGAGCAAGGTGGATCGTAGTGCTGCTTACGCAGCTCGCCACATTGCAAAACACATGGTCGCAGCTGGAATTTGTGATGAAGTATTGGTCCAAGTGGCCTATGCGATCGGTGTGGCAAAACCGGTCGGTTTCTATGTGAACACCTATGGAACCAGCAAGGTGAACATGAACGATGGTCAGATCGCGAAGAAGATCAGCGGCATGAAGGAATTCGACATGCGTCCTTACTTTATTGAGCAGCGATTTGCGTTACGTACTCCGATTTATAGCGAAACCGCAGCATATGGCCATATGGGCCGTAAGAGCGTTGTTGTGACCAAGAAATTCGAGAATGCGGGTCAAAAAGCAACCATGAAGGTGCGCTTATTCCCTTGGGAAGACCTGAATGCTGTGGATGTTGTGAAGAAAGCGTTCAAATTGAAGTAATTAGTACAGAGTAACAAGTACAGGGTATTGAGTGCGTTGTACACGATACCCTCTATCCAATACCTGTTTCCCTGTACCATCCAACCCCAAAAAACACTTTTACACGGGTACTTGTGAATTCCGTGCTAAGCATTACATTTGCACCCCATTTCCAAGGAAACATGTACGCTATTGTCGATATCGCTGGCCAACAGTTCAAAGTGACCAAGTCCCAGAAACTCAGTGTTCACCGTCTCGAAGCAGAGGAAGGCAAGCACGTGGAACTGCCTACTGTACTGCTCGTTAGCGACGGTAAAACGGTCACTGTAGGAACCCCTACAGTAGACGGCTATCGTATTGCAGCCAAGGTGCTGCGCCAGACAAAAGGTGATAAGGTGCTTGTTTTCAAGAAGAAGCGTCGTAAAGGATACCAAAAGCTGAACGGCCACCGTCAGCAGATCACCGAGCTCTGGATCGAAGCGATCCTGGGTAAGGGCGAAAAGTTCGATGCTAGCAAGAGCAGCGCTCCCGCGCCACGTGCCGCACGAACCGCTCAACCAAAAACTAAAAAAGTAGCTGCTCCAGCTAAAGTTGCAGCCCCTAAGAAGGCCGCAGCTAAGAAAGCAGCTCCTAAAAAGGCCGCTGCCAAGAAAGCAGCTCCTAAAAAAGATAAGAAGTGATCCTTCACTAGCAGACCACCACCGGATCCATTCCGGTATCACAATACCCAAGATCAATGGCACACAAGAAAGGAGCAGGTAGTACCAACAACGGTCGCGAATCGCACAGCAAACGGTTGGGCATTAAATTATTCGGCGGTCAAGCTGCAATTGCAGGTAACATCATCGTTCGCCAGCGCGGTACAAAGCACCACCCCGGCAAGAATGTGGGTCTTGGTGTTGACCATACCCTTTATGCGTTAGCAGATGGCGTTGTGGTTTTCCGCAAACAACGAGGTGCACGTAGCTACGTTAATGTACTGCCAGCAGAAGATGTTAGCGCTGCCGCTCAGGTTACTGCTAAGAAAGTTGCACCCAAAGCAAAAGTGATGGACGGTACCACACTGAAGCCGGAAGCACCAGCAAAAAAGGCAACTGCAAAAGGTGATGACCTAAGTAAGGTTGAAGGAATCGGACCAAAGATCGCTGAGCATTTCAACGCTGCTGGCATCCATACCTTCTCTGAATTGGCCGCTACTTCCATTGAGCGCTTGCAAGAGATTCTTACTGAAGCCGGACCGGCCTACGCTTCTCACAACCCAGGCACTTGGCCAAAGCAAGCCGAATTGGCTGCTGCCGGCAAATGGGACGAGCTAAAGGCTTGGCAGGACGAATTGGACGGTGGTAAAAAATAAACCACTGCTATATCACCTTGAAAAGCCCTCCTTGTTGGAGGGTTTTTTCGTAATTGCCCGAACGTAAAGACCCTGTTGGGCTACTTTTGACCATTCGCATATTGCAACGCACTTAAATGCTCGAACTTCAATACCTACGCAACAACCGCCTAGAAGCGGAAACCCGCCTTGCTAAGCGGAACATCGATGTAAAGACCGTATTGGACCGTGTGCAAGAGCTGGATGATACGCGCCGGACCACACAGACTGAACTGGATGGGTTATCGGCAGAGCTGAATACCCTGAGCCGTGCGATCGGAGATCTAATGAAAAGTGGGAAGAAGGACGAAGCGGAGACAGCAAAATCCCGTACAACGGACCTAAAGGCTGCGATCGCCTCGCTTGGTGAAAAACTCACCACCACCGAGAATGACCTGCGCGATCATCTCTGCACCATCCCGAATGCACCTGCCGATAAAGTACCCTTAGGTAAAACACCTGAGGAGAATATTACGGTTGTTCAGGAAGGTGACATCCCAACACTACATACTGGTGCCAAACCACATTGGGAGTTAGGCGAGGAATTTGGATTCCTGCATATGGATCTCGGCGTAAAGGTGACCGGTGCCGGATTTCCCGTGTATAGCGGACAAGGGGCAAAATTGCAGCGTTCGTTGATCGCCTTTTTCTTGGAGAAGGCTATCGATGCTGGTTACCGTGAGATCATTCCACCACACATGGTGAATGCCGAAAGCGCATTCGCCACAGGGCAGTTGCCGGACAAGGAAGGCCAGATGTACCATGCTACCGTGGACGACCTGTACTTGATCCCAACAGCGGAAGTGCCTATCACCAACCTGTACCGCGATATGATCCTGGACGAAGCACAGTTGCCGATAACCATGGTTGGTTACACGCCTTGCTTTCGGCGCGAAGCAGGAAGCTACGGTGCACATGTACGCGGTTTGAACCGGGTACACCAATTCGACAAAGTCGAGATCGTACGGATCGAAAAACCCGAGAACAGCTATGCTGCATTGGAAGGAATGGTGGAACATGTGAAGGGTCTCCTTCGCGCACTGGAACTCCCCTACCGTCAGCTTCTTCTCTGTGGTGGCGACATGGGTTTTGCAAGTGCCATTACGTACGACATGGAGGTTTACAGTGCTGCTCAAGAACGGTGGTTGGAGGTGAGCTCCATCAGCAACTTCGAGACCTTCCAAAGCAACCGTATGAAGCTACGCCTGAAAGGTGCCGACAAAAAGAACCGCTTGGCACATACGTTGAATGGAAGTGCACTGGCGCTGGCGCGCATTGTCGCTGCGATCTTGGAGAATAACCAAACGCCGGAAGGTATTCGAATTCCAAAAGCATTGCAACCCTACACCGGGTTCGATATGATCCGAAAATGAACCGTGGCATACTGTTCGCTGTTGTTATTGCGTTGGCATGGAGCGGCTTGACCAATGGCTGCCGCAGGGCTGCAGATACAAGTCAGCTGAGCACTGTGGACAGCTTACAGACCATCATGGATAGAATGCTGAACACGCTAATGAACCTTGATCAACACGTATATGTTGTCTCCGATTCGATCCTGAAGGTTCGCGCTGAGAATTACAATGAACTGTTCAGCGATACGTTGGACCGTGCTACAGCGGATGCACTTGCCAACCAGTACCTTGTGCTTCGCGAAGCAGAACATGTGGAACACGACCATCTTGATCTGCAACGTGAGATCGCTTCCACGCAGCAACGCTTAACTGATCTTCGGAATGATCTATTCTCCGGCGCAATGGAAAATGTATCGGTGCTTACTGCACTTGCTTCCGAGCGACATAGAGCCGGTGCGATCGAGCACGCAACGGCGATGATCGCGAGCAACCATTTCACCATCAAACGGTCATTGGAAGAACTCAGCAGAACGGACTCTCTTCTCACTGGAACGTCCATAGATCAACAATGATCCGCGCATTATTCATATCGGTGATCCTGATCATCATTGCTCCGACCTGCACATTCGCGCAGCCCGGAGCGGATGAACAGTTAGCAGCGCAGTACTTCCAGAATGGAGAGTATGAGCGGGCCATTCTCTATTACGAAAAGCTGTTCCGTAAGCAACCCACTACGTTCTACTACGAGCAATTGTACAAGAGCTATGTTGGTCTGAATGATCTGGAAAGCGCCCAGAAATTGGTCAAGGACCAGATGAAGCGCAATAAGGATGATCCGCGCTATCCGGTGGATCTGGGTCTGCTTTTTCGTAAAATGGGTGATGACCCCAAAGCAGAGAAAGAATTCGACAAGGCCCTAAGAATGATGGGGGATCAACAAGGGAGCATACGCCAAGTTGCGAATTACTTCACCAGTGCAAACGAGTTCGATCTAGCTCTCCAAGCTTATGAACGCGGACAGCGGTCACTGGGCGATGGCCAGAACTTCTACTATGAGATGGCCAATCTGTACGCTGCAATGGGCGACGTTCCGAAAATGGTAAGCGCTTACATGGAGATGCTCGCCGTGAATGAGGCATACCTCCAACAGATCCAGAATTCACTTTCTCGATACATGGAATTTGGAGTACCCGATGAGCGTACCGACATATTACGCACTGAATTGTTGCGGCGGATACAGCGCGATCCGCAGCGCACAGTGTATCAGGAATTGTTGATCTGGATGTACATTCAACAGAACGACCTTACTGCGGCATTGGTACAGAGCAAGGCAATGGACAAGCGCTTCGATGAAGGCGGCATACGTCTGATGGACCTTGCCCGCATCGCGCTTGCGAACAAGGACTACACAACAGCGCTGAAGTCTTATGAATACGTACTCAGCCTTGGCCGCAACGATGCCCTTTACCTTCAGGCAAGGATCGGCAGTGTCAAAGTGCGCTATGATCAGTTGACGAAACAGCCAGAGCCTGTCCCCGCCGATCTTCAGGAGCTGGATGTGCGTATGGGCAACACGCTTACCGAGCTCGGTTTGAATAAGAACACCATTGAACTGTTACGTGACCAAGCCCATTTGAAAGCCTACTACCTGAATGATCGCGCCGGTGCAATTGCGCTGTTGACGGAAGGGCTGAACATTCCCGGCGTGGATCCAAAGACCCAAGCACAGCTGAAACTGGATCTGGGCGACGTGCATTTATTGGCAGGAGAGATCTGGGATGCTTCGCTCCTCTATTCGCAAGTTGACCTTGACTACAAGTACGACATGATCGGCCATGAAGCCCGATTACGCAACGCCAAAGTGTCTTTTTATTCCGGTGATTTCCTTTGGGCCCAAGGACAATTGAACGTACTCAAATCAAGTACGAGCAAGTTGATCGCGAATGATGCGATGGAACTCAGCCTCCGGATAACGGATAATCTTGGTGTGGATAGTAACAGTGTTCCGCTCAGCTTTTTTGCACGTGCGGAATTGCTTCGTTTCCAGCATCGGTATGACGAAGCGTTGGTCGTTTTCGATTCACTTGATGCAGAATACCCAATGCACAGTTTGGGCGATGATGTGCTATATGAACGGTACAGAATAGCCTATGCGCGCCATCGTTACGGGGAGGCTGGAACGTTCCTGGAAAAACTATTGGAACTCTATCCCTTGGATATTCTAGTGGACAATGCATTCTTGGATCTGGGTAAGCTTTTCGAGGACAAATTGAATGATCCAGAAAAGGCAAAGCAGTTCTATGAGCGCTTGCTCTTTGAACAGACCGGAAGCATTTTCGTGCCCGAAGCACGCGATCGGTACCGCAGATTGAGAGGAGATGATCTTGAAGGTCCGCCGGAAAAACCGTCGCCGACTCCTTGAACACGCTTCACGCTAAGAAACCCGAATTGGTGAAATGATCATCTACAACGTTACCGTGAACATTGATCTTGATGTAGAGACCCAATGGGTCAAATGGATGAAGGACGTTCACATTCCTGAAGTAATGGCCACCGGGCTTTTCCTTGAAAGCAGAATGATGCGCGTACTCGCGAATGACGAAGGTGGAATGAGCTACGCCATTCAATATACCGCTGCGGATATGGAGCATTACGAGACCTATCAGCGTGATCATGCACCACGCCTGCAAGCGGAAACGAAGAAGTTCTATGATGGAAAGTTCGCTGCATTCCGAACATTGCTGGAAGTTGTGCATCCGTTATGAAAGGAGTTCGCGCCAAGAAACAACTCGGACAACATTTTCTGAAGGACGACTCCATTGCATTGCGCATTACGGAAGCGCTGACCCATCACAATGGCTATCGTAATGTGATCGAGATCGGCCCGGGTACAGGTGCGCTTACAAAACACTTGATCACACGGAACGACATAGACCTTTGGTGCATTGAATTGGATCACGAAGCTGCCGCACATCTACCTACCGTTCTTCCCGCTCTCGGCGATCGGTTGATCATAGGTGATTTCCTTAACCTGGACCTGAACGCACGCTTCCCCAACAAATTCGCGATCATTGGTAATTTCCCATACAACATCAGTACGGAGATCATTTTTAAAGCACTTGAACACCGCGATCGCTGCATGGAGGTAATTGGCATGTTCCAGAAGGAAGTGGCCGATCGCGTGCGCGCGCAACCGGGCAGCAAGGTGTACGGGATCACAAGCGTTCTAGCCCAAGCGTTCTACGACATTGATGAGATCATGATCGTGGGGCCGGAACAGTTCATTCCACCACCGAAAGTGCAAAGTGCCGTGATCCGGATGCAGCGGAATACCGTGGACCGGTTGCCTTGCGACGAAAAACTATTCACCCGTGTCGTAAAGACCGCATTCAACCAACGTAGAAAAACATTGAGCAATGCGCTCAAACCCATTCCGGAACTGACCGATTCCATCCCCGAAAAATTCCGAATGCTACGAGCAGAGCGGCTTTCCGTTGATGATTTCATTGAACTGACGCTGGCCTGCAGGAACGCTTGAACAATAGCAATTTACGGTCACGTACTGCCCGTTCTACGGCATACCCCAACTTCGTAGCTTCGCGCCGGTCATAATTGTGTATACTTCTTTCAATAAGACTCTTACGTCCGAACAATGTCCTTCGAACTAACCAAAGCATACCTGGACCAGATCAGAGATGATGTGGCCGATGGACGTGATGCCGTGGTACTTGAGGCGTTGAACGAATTGCATCCTGCGGACATTGCACAAGTGATCGATCGCTTGGACCTGGACGAGGCCGTGTACATGTACCGCTTGCTTGAAAGTGAGGAGGCGGCTGAAGTATTGCTGGATCTGGATGAGGATACGCGCGAAAGTCTGCTAAGCTCGTTGACCAGTCGGGAGATCGCAGAGGATGTTCTTGAGCATATCGATTCGGATGATGCCGCGGACGTTATGTCCGAATTATCCGAGGAAAAGCAACGCGAGGTCATAGCGTTGCTGAATGACGACGAGCAGCGTGAGGATCTACAGGAACTCATGACCTACCCGGAAGGCACTGCTGGTGCACTGATGGGCAAGGAAATGGTTCAAGTGCGTGCGGAATGGACCGTTGCACGCGCCGTGGTTGAAATGCGCCGCCAAGCGCAGGAAGTGGAGCATGTGTACACCGTCTATGTCGTGGACAAGGATGATCGTCTACTTGGTGTTCTTCCATTGAAGGACGTCCTGTTCTCTGCTGAGAGTACACGCACATTGATCAAACACATCATTGATCCCGATATAGAGCCCGTTACTGCCGACACCGATGTTGAGGACGTTGTAAAACTGATGAAGAAATACGATGCGGTGGTCCTGCCCGTCGTAGATGCGAACCAACACCTGATCGGCCGTATTACGTTCGATGACGTAATGGACGTGATGGAGGAAGAGGCCTCCGAGGATTACCAGTTGGCCAGTGGTATCAGTGAGGACGTGGATGCAAGTGATAGTCCATTGATCCAGGTCCGTGCTCGTTTACCTTGGCTGTTGATCGGTCTTGCTGGCGGTCTGTTGTCATCACAGATAATTGCCCGATATGAAGGCATATTGCGTATAGACCCGACCATGGCGTTCTTCATGCCCTTGATCGCGGCTACCGCTGGAAATGTCGGTGTACAGTC
>Ga0154020_10004257_pt1 | contig 17067 bp, 16 predicted proteins | sample Klosneuvirus_201_FD_109709 | JGI IMG/M metagenome (GOLD analysis project Ga0154020, IMG submission 109709) | Active sludge microbial communities from wastewater, Klosterneuburg, Austria - Klosneuvirus_20160825_MG | ecosystem: Engineered > WWTP > Aerobic digester > Activated sludge | place...
AAACAAAAAGGCCTGCCGAAAGACAGGCCTTTTTGTTTGAACGGCAAATTTATATGCCGAAAAGACAGATGCCAAATGAGAACAAATGCTGATGTGGATTCTGGTCTGCTGCATATGCAGATGATTTGTACATATCGCCTATGCTGTATTTTCCAAATACGGCGACGTTGTCTATGCCTATGCGCAGTACGGCATTCATTTGTGTTTCACTGATGCCGATGCTGCGGTCCAGCTTGTTTTCAAAACCCAATCCGTTTGTTTCACCTTTTTGTATCGATTTACTGCGTCCGCTGAACCCGAATTCAACACCGGCTGCAATATTGAAATTGTTGTTTTTGGTGTGGTATTCAAGCAGAACCGGAACACTCAGGTAGCGCACATCAAGCCTGTTTTTGAAATAGGTGTTTACAGTGTCTTCATAGCGGTTCAGATGACCCTGTGGATCCAGGTATTGAATGTCTTGCTTTTGGGCGTATTTCAGATAATAGTTGTTTAAATTAAACCCATAGCTCAGCAGGAGCTGGCCCTTTACCAGATTCATGTTTTGACGGACAATACCAATACCGATATTGGCGCTTTTAAGCATTTTAGGGGTATAGGCAAAGTCGTTTTCAGATTCGTTTAAAGTAGAGGCAAAACCGATATCGAGGGTTGGAAAGAAAGATGTCTCAATAAAGTGTTTGCGTTCTTTGCTGTAGTTTTTGTTTTTAATCATATTGTAGACCTTTTTCGAACTGGTGTCCAGGCTTTTCTCCACTTTCTGCTCCAGACTTTCTTCCAGATCCATAACGGCCACTTTTACCACGATTTTTTTGTTCAGGGCACTGTCTTTAAATTTAATGGTTGTGTAACTCTCGTCGCCCTGCGGTCTGACAGTTACCGTTTTGCTTTTGTAAATAACTTTTACACTGTCGGTCTGGCTCTGAGCGCGGGCAGATAAGCCTGCGTATGCAAGGGCCAGTGCGCTTAAAATAATTTGTATTGACTTCATAATGATATGATTTAAAATCCTGCGATGATTTGATATTTATTGTTTTGAATTATGATCTTTTTATTGGTTCTGGTATTGCTGTCGTTCTCTATCCGGATCTGTGGTCCGCCTGTAAGCGACGAGAGCAGTGCGCGAATTCCCTTTTTAGGCTCTGCTTTAGAAACGCCCGGGGATTCCGTGTATACAGAAACGAACACATCATCAGCAACTTCGGTTTTAACACCGGATTTGACGGGTTTTTCCTGCATTATTCCATCCTGTGTCTGAACAATGGGCAGTTCGCTCAGCAATTCAGTCTGTTCCGGCAATTCCGGATTCTGTTCATTTATGACTGTGTTTTCAGGCATACGAGTTGTTTTATCTGCAGAAACAGAGGCGGTGTGTCTGATTTTTTCTCTGAAGGGCACAAAGGTGTCTTTGCCGTATTTCAAATACGAAACGGTGTCATTTTCGAGGCGCGGCACTTTAGATCCCGACATTTTTTGTATGGGTTTCAGCGGTCCCACGGCGACCGTTATATCGGTATCTTCCTGTTTGTAGTACAAAGCGAACGATAAACCCAATATTACCATTGCGGCAGCAGCATATCTATAGAATAACGGAATGGTATAAGCAGACTTCTTTTTAAGCGAGCGGGTATCCATGGTCAGCACATCGTTCTCTGGCATTAATACGGTTTGTTGCCAGGTCTTCCATAGCGCAGAATACGCCGGATCCGCCTCAATAGCATCCAGAAGTTGCTCGCGCTCAGTTCCGGTAATGTCCCCTTCGAGGAGGCGGAACATGATGTCGTCTATGTTGTCGTCGTTAATTGTGTTCATATGATATTTTCCAAACTAACCAGGTAATTTTTTAAAGTCTGTCTTGCTCTGAATATGTATACTTTAACCTGAGACTCATTGAGTCCGGTGATGTTTCCTATTTCTGCATAATCATACCCCTCGTAATCCCTCAGCATAATTACAGTTTTCTGAATTTCAGGTAATTTTTCCAATGCGGAATTGACAATCTGCCTAAGATCCGGCTGAGCTGCCTCATTTGTCTTTTCTCTGTGTGTTTCCGGCATTTCAACTGTTTTCTTTTCTCTTCGCAGCTGGTCTATCATTTTGCGGTAAGCAGTGGTAAAAAGCCAGCTTTTCGATTTTTCATATTCAACCTTTCCTTTGTTGATCCAAAGACTTTCAAAGGCATCCTGCACTATGTTTTCGGCGTCCTCGCGCACATTCAGGTTTTTGTATATAAATCTGAACAGTGCATTTCCATGTGCGTCAACTGTGATATTGTATTCCCTTTCCGTCATCGGATACACAAATTAAACGCCGGGGGCTTCAGAAAGGTTACTGTGGTCATAAAAAAATTCCATATTTCGCTTAAATTTTGATTTTATGGCGAAGGTTGAAGCTGTATATACCAGGTATTCAATTAATTGCAAAATCAGTTAATTTCAAAGTCATCTGAAGGATTTATTGGTCACGCATCCTTTAGTCCTCAAAAATAATCAGCTTACCTTTACGGATATGAAGTTTATCTAAAAAATCAGACACATTAATTGTGTTCAGATACATTTGTTAAAAAAACATAAGTATGAATCCAATCTACAAAAACATGCGGCTGAGCTTTTGGGTTGTAATGTCGTTAGTACTTGCCAGCGCGTGCAGCAAGGCTGAAGACGACGGCAACACCACCACACCGGCAAAAGCGCTTAACAAGACCAGTATTGCCCCCAAAAAATGGTATAGTCAGGGCAGTGTCTTTGTCCATGAACTGAAAGCGGGCGGGGTTTACAATGCAAGCGGCACCTGGAAATGGAAAAACAACAGCGATACACTCGAAATCGTTACCCAGGCAGGCTATTCCGAAACGTACTGGAAGGTTTACTGGAATTCAGATACAGAAATGGAATGCGAAAAGGTGGGCACCTTTACCAAGCTTCTGTACAAAACCACTGCCTGGTAAGCAGCAGCCTGCCTATTCCGCAGTTACCTTTCCGCTTATTTGCCTGTATCCGCAAAGCCATGCAGACAAATCAACACTGTGTTTAAAAATAACGGGTAATTTTGCTTGATATATCAAGCAGCAGGTTTATTTTTGGCCTCACAATATCTATTATTTTTCCATGAAACAACAATTCTCTAAATCAATCTTCGGGCTGATCGTGCCCTTGCTTTTAACCACTGCAAGCGCCTGTAAGAAAGAAACTGAAGGCAGCGATGCCGCCAAAACGCTTAACAAAACAACCCTGACCACCAAGGCATGGTACAACAAGGGCGGAACCATTATCCACGATTTCAGAGGCAATGGCATATATGCCAACACCGGTACCTGGAAATGGAAGAACAACTCAGACACACTCGAAATCGTGCCAACCTCCGGCGGTTTCAGAACCTATTGGAAAATGTACTGGAATACAGACAATGAAATGAATTGTCAAAAGGTTGGCTCACCTGCTGCCGAATTGTACAAAGACCAGCTCTGGTAAACATCCTGTTTCAAACGCATCAATTGCCCTTTATTGAAAAATAAGGGGCAATTTTTTGCTTCAATCATTCATCAGCTTTGCAAAGTACAAGCGCGATTAAAGGAACTGAAAAGACCAGTTTTCAGGTTAAAAAGCTGTGTATAGCATTTATCCGAATTGTTCTATTTTTGAAACATGTTAAATCAGTACGAAACGTTTCTGAAATATGTGTACGAAAACGGCACGTTTAAGAGCGACCGCACGGGTACAGGTACCAAGAGCGTTTTTGGCTACCAGATGCGTTTTGATCTGAGCGCAGGATTTCCGCTGATCACCAGTAAAAAAGTACACTTGAAATCCATTATACACGAATTGCTCTGGTTTCTGAAAGGAGAAACCAATGTGGCTTACCTCAGAGAAAACGGCGTCAGCATCTGGGATGAATGGGCAGACGAAGCAGGCAATCTCGGTCCGGTTTATGGCAAGCAATGGCGCTCATGGTCCGGTCCGGACGGTAAAGTGATTGATCAGATCAGCGAAGTGGTACACACCCTAAAGACCAATCCCGACAGCCGTCGCATAATCGTTTCGGCCTGGAACCCATCCGATATACCATCCATGGCTTTGGCGCCCTGCCATTGCCTGTTTCAGTTTTATGTGGCAGATGGTAAATTGTCCTGCCAGCTGTATCAGCGCAGTGCAGATATTTTTCTGGGCGTGCCTTTCAACATTGCATCTTATGCCCTGCTAACCATGATGCTGGCCCAGGTAACAGGTCTGCAATGCGGGGATTTTGTCCATACATTCGGAGATGCCCACATTTACACCAACCATTTTGAACAGGTTGAACTGCAGCTTTCCAGAACACCGAATGCCTATCCGCAAATGAAACTCAATCCGGCGGTAACATCTGTATTTGATTTCAAATATGAAGATTTCACATTGGAGAACTACAATCCGCATCCGGCCATAAAGGCTCCGGTTGCCGTCTGATAAACCTTTAAAAACTATAAGAACCGTCATTTTGAAGTCTGAAAAATCCTACAAAAAACGCACCTCCTTCTGGCCCACCATCATCAGTATGACTCTGGTGCTGTTTATCGTTGGTCTCTTAGGTGTTGTATCGATTTACGCCAAGCATCTGGCACTTTTTTACCAGCAGAATTTTGAAGTGTTCGTTTTCTACTCCGATTCTACCAGCACCCAGGATGCCAAACAAACTGAAGTGCAGATACGCCAGTTTCCGTTTGTCAATTCAACCACCTTTATAGACCGTGAGGTAGCCGCCAGAAAAGAGATTGTGCGTCTGGGCAATGATTTTATCAAAACGCTGGGCTACAATCCGATACCACATACACTGCAGATCAACATCAGGGCTGAATACGCTGAAGAAGATAAAATGAAGGTTATTGAAAGTCAGTTAAGGCAGATGAAACAGGTAGACGATGTCAAATACGCCAAAGACGATCTGGGCAAGAATCTGCTCACACAAATCAATAAAAACTTTAAAACGGTTGAACTGATATTGCTTTCTCTGGCCGTTATCTTTCTCATTATTGCCCTGGCACTGATCAACAGCACGGTACGCATCAATATGTTTGCCAGGCGTTTTATCATCAAGAGCATGCAATACGTCGGGGCATCAGACTGGTTTATCATACGACCGTTTTTGGGCATGTACGCCATATATGCCCTGCTTTCAGCAGGCATAGCGCTCTCTATGCTATCGGGCATAGTCTATGCAACCGAAACCTATCTTCAGCAAAACAACTGGCAATTATTTTTACGCCAGTATGCGATTTTAGCCGGATTTTTATTAGTTTTGGCCCTGCTTATTTCGTTGATCAGTGTATTCTTTTCAACCAAGCGTTACTTAAAATTAAAAATAGATCAACTTTATTAAATAAAGATATGGCAACAGCCGGAAAATCAAAAAGCGTCAAACAACCCGAAAAGAAGGTCGTCAAACAACTGATGGTATTCAAAAAGCAGAATTATATGCTCTTGATAGCCAGCCTTGCGGTTATCATCATCGGTTTTGCCGTAATGGGCGGCTCAGATGACAAACCATTTGATCATCCGATCAAAATCACGGTCGCACCGCTGATTGTATTGTTTGGATTCGCTCTCGGTGTATTCTCCATTCTCTACACCCCAAAATCTGCAGACACACAGGAAAGCGGTAAGTGAACTTACTTGAAGCAATTATTATAGCGGTTGTAGAGGGTCTTACAGAGTATCTCCCGGTTTCATCTACTGCGCACATGATTTTTACCAGTGCCTTTATGGGCATTGAGAAAGATGAGTTCGTTAAAATGTTTCAGGTCTCCATTCAGTTCGGGGCCATACTTTCAGTCGTGGTAGCTTACCGCAAAACCTTTTTTAACCGTTCCAACCTTCGCTTTTATTTCAAACTGGGTTTTGCCGTCATTCCGGCACTTGTGCTGGGCTATCTTTTTGATGATAAAATTGAAGCCGTTCTTGAAAAACCTGTACCCATTGCAATCACCATGATTGTGGGCGGCATTTTCCTGATATTCATCGATAAGGTTTTTCGTGAACACAGCATCAGTTCTGAAAAAGACATCAGCATACCCCAGGCCGTTACCATCGGTTTCTGGCAGTGTCTTGCTATGATGCCCGGCGTCAGTCGCTCTGCGGCATCTATTATCGGCGGTATGCAACAAAAGCTCAGCCGCAAACTGGCTGCTGAATTTTCCTTTTTTCTGGCGGTGCCCACCATGTGTGCTGTTACGGCTTATTCTGTCTTTTTAAAAGACTGGCATTTGCCATCCGGTGATCAGAAGGGCTACGAGATGATACTGTCATCAAACGAACACATTATGTTGTTCCTGATTGGCAATGTGGTGGCTTTTGCTGTGGCCATGCTGGCCATTAAAAGCTTTGTAGGCATTCTAAATAAATACGGTTTCAAGCCCTTCGGCTGGTACCGCATCATAGCGGGTTTGCTGATTCTGTTTGCTTTGCAGTAACAGATTTAATCTTTCCAGTCTGCGATAAACAGATTGGTGTCGCGTGTTCCGCCATTGTTGCGGTTGCTGCTCCAAACCAGTTTTTTACCATCCGGACTGAACATCGGAAATGCATTGAAATTGCTTTCTGTTGTGATCTGAACAAGATTACTGCCGTCAAGATTAATCATATAAAGCTGAAAGGCATAACCTCTTACAGAAGCATGGTTGCTTGAAAAGATGATTTTATTTCCGGAAGGGTGGAAGAAAGGTGCCCAGTTGGCCTTGCCAAGATTGGTGATCTGTTTCAGATTGGCCCCACTGGTATCGCACACGTAAATTTCCATATTGCTGGGTGCAACCAGTCCCTGAGCAAGCAGTTCTTTATATTCCCGAATTTCTTCTTCCGTTTTAGGCCGGGATGCCCTGAACACCAGTTTGCTGCCATCCGGTGAGAAGAAGGCGCCGCCGTCATATCCCAGACCGCTTGTAAGCTGTTTTAAGCCACTTCCGTCTGTGTTCATAATCCAGAGTTCCAAATCACCGCTTCGGGTGCTTGTAAATACAATTTTGTCACCTTTGGGGCTTACGGTTGCCTCTGCATCATATCCAAAGGTGTCGGTCAGTTGTTTGATAATCTTCCCCTTGTTATTTGAAACAAAGATGTCAAACTCAGGATAAACCGGCCAGACATACCTTGCTTTAGGGTTGTATGGTGTAACAGCAGGACAGGTATCCATGTGATGGTGCGTGCTCGCATACAGAACGGATTTGTCCCCGGGCATATAATACGAACAGGTCGTTCTGCCTTTACCGGTGCTGATCCGCTGAAATTTGCTCTTTTTACCGTAAATGTTGACCGTATAAATCTGATCGCATTTCAGTCCCCATTTTGGATTGTTGGTCTGAAAGGTGAGGAATTTGCCATTGAAGCTGAAATATGCCTCTGCATTGTCGCCTCCAAAGGTCAGCTGGCGTATGTTGCCGAGATGCTGCTCTTTTGCTGCAGTATCAGTTTGTTGCGAAAAGGTTGTAAAGGGTAAAACTAGGGCAAAAAGAAGCAGTGATTTGTACATGATTGCGAATGCGGTTTATTCTGCGGCAAAAATAGGCACCTTTGAACGAAAACCAAGTGACTGAACGCACAAAGCAGACAAAGAAGTTGTCATATCAATTAATTCTATAAAAGCAATCCGGAAGAATATAAATAAAATCGGCCCGCCTGCAGATCAATGCCTCCTAAAACAGGAATAATCAGTGGTAAATAAATTCGCCGTTGGCCGTCCTGATGCTAAGCTGTTTCGTTTCAGCAGCCTCCACCCGACCCACTATTTTGGCAGTGATGCCAAAAGCAGCGGCAATTGAAATGATCTTTTCAGCGTGTGCCGGATCCAGGTAAATTTCCATGCGGTGCCCCATATTGAACACTTTGTACATTTCTTCCCATGATGTGCCGCTTTGTTCCTGTATGGTTTTAAACAGCACCGGTGTTTCAAAGAGATTGTCTTTAATGATGTGCAGCGGATCTTTTACAAAATGCAGAACTTTGGTCTGAGCACCGCCTGTGCAATGCACCATGCCGTGTATCTCTGGCTTCAACTGTTCAAGTATGGCCTTGATTACAGGTGCGTATGTGCGCGTAGGCGATAAGACCATTTTTCCGGCATTCAGCGGTATGTCTGCAACAGTATCGTTAATTTTGAGTGCGCCTGTGTAGGCAAGTTCCGGGTTGAGCAGATCGTCGAAAGTCTCCGGATACTTTTCCCTGTAAGAACGGTCAAACACATCGTGGCGGGCACTGGTGAGTCCGTTGCTGCCCATGCCTGCGTTGTACTGGCTTTCGTATATAGCCTGTCCGTCTGAGGCCAGTCCCACAATCACATCTCCGGCCTGAATTCTGTGGTTGGAGATGATCTCACTGCGTTTGACCCGGGCCGTTACAGTGCTGTCTACAATGATGGTTTTAACCAGATCGCCGACGTCTGCTGTTTCGCCCCCGCCGCTGATAATATTCACACCATGTGCTCTGAGCGATTCAATAAAGTCTTCTGTGCCATTGATGATTTCAGCAATCACCTCGCCGGGTATGCGTTTTTTATTCCGGCCTATGGTGCTGGACAGTAAAAATCCATCTGTAATACCAACGCAAAGCAAATCGTCTATGTTCATCACAATGGCATCCTGAGCTATACCCCTCCACACAGAAATGTCGCCTGTTTCTTTCCAGTATAGATAAGCGAGACTGCTTTTTGTGCCGGCGCCGTCGGCATGAATTACGTTGCAATACGCTTCATCGTTGCCCAGAACATCGGGAATAATTTTGCAGAAAGCCTGCGGGAACAAACCTTTGTCAATGTGGGCGATGGCTTTATGGACATCTTCCTTTTGAGAGGAAACCCCTCGCTCGGCGTATTTATCAGTGGGCTGCATGAACAGTGCAAAAATAATAAAAAAAGCAGCCTGAACGGTACTTTTTTGAGGGATCAGGAAATCTTACTCGATGGTAAAACTGGCAGACAGTATAATATTGCTTGCCCTGACATTGTTTGTAATGGCATACGAAGTGCCGCTTTGCAGGGTATACGGTACCGTGTAATCGGCATAGCCACTGTTCACATAGGCAAAGTCAAATGAATAGCCTTTGGTTTTAATGCCGAATCCAAGCGAGTAAATGTTGTTAACCAGTTCACCCGTAAAGGGCACTGATCCGGATTTGTACGGCGATGGATAACGGGCATAACCTGCTCTTATTCTGTATTGATCCTGAATCAGTTCACCACCCAGACGCAAATTCACAGCAGATGGATTCAGGATGCGTTTTATTTTCAGGTTCTCGTTGGTAAACGGCGGCTCTGTGGGGTCCTTAGGACTCAGATTGCCCTGTGTATAATTTACGGTTTCTATGTCCAGTGAAAGGAAGCCAAACTTTTTGTTGACCAGACCTGCGCTGAAAACATGTCTGCCCGGAACAGTCACTTTATACTTGTATGTTGTGGCATCAGTTGATTCCACTCTGCTTTTGCGCAGGTCACCGAACTGGTCTATGGCGTTGAAATCAAATTTGGAGGTGATGGTGTAACTGTAAGAATCGGTCAGATTAAATACGGTAGGCGAATGAAACGCGTAGCCGAGGCGCACAAATTCGTTGGGCGCCAGATTGACGCCGATTTTGGCGTTCAGTCCCAGACCACTGGTTTTCAGATACTGATCGAAGATGGCATATTCAATGTCTTTAGCCTGTGAAAGTGGTTTTTTATCTGTTTCGGTGAAGCTGTTGTTTTCGATGTAACGCACGCTTTTGGCCCCTACCGAAATACCCACCAGTAAAATGTGTTTGTAATTGCCTGCAAAGCTTACATTGTAATCGTTTAATGCGCCCCTGGTCAAGATATTGCCTCTCTGATTGACGTTGATGAGCGGATTTTTGCCATAAGCAGAAACATATGCCGGCGAAGATGCAGATGTATCCTTGTCTATCAGCCAGGCATTATAAGCCAGGTGTTCCAGTGAATATTTTGAAAAGTTTTCCGGAATATCGTTGGTGGCACTGGCCCTTTCAGCCCAGTTCTGGGTGATGCTGCTGAGTTTGTTGTCGGCATCAAATATGCTCCGCTTGTGAAAATTATTGAGCCGGTTGACGTTGAAGCCCATTACAAAATTCACAAACCCGGTCGGGCGTTTATTTTCGAAATCTTCGGCCGGAATGTTGATGATAAAACCAAGATTCGGAATGTTGAAGTTGAATTTGTTGTCGCTCAGACTCGTGCCTATGAAGCTGGCTTTGTTGCGTGCAGTGTAAAAACCTGTGCTGATGTTGAAGCTGCTGCTTCTGAAGCGGGCAAGCCCGGCCGGATTGATGCCTGCGCAAGAGGGATCTGCACCGATGGCGCCAAAAGCGCCTGCCAGTCCGAAAGATCTGGCTGTACTGCCCGGTGTTTGTATGGAATATCGGATCACATCGGCTTCATTTTGCGCCTTTAGTCCACCGACAGACAAAAGCAGAGCCGTTAATACACAATGTCGTATGTTCAAAATCATAGGTTTGATGCGTGTTTATCTTCTTCTGCTGCTGCCACCGCTGCCTGAAGAACCTCTGTCGCTGTTGCCGCCGGAGGAGCCGCTGCTACCGGAACCGCTGCTACCGGAACCAGAACTGCCGGAACCACTGCTGCCTGAGCCGCCGCGGTCGCTGTTGCCGCTGTTATACCATTTGCTGCCGCCGCTGTTTGTTCCGCCTGAAGTAGAAGAATTCTGAGGCTGGGTGGTGCTTGTGGTATTTGAAGGCTGATTGTTCGAACTTCCTGTTCTTCTGGAATAACCTGTGCTTCCGCTGCTTCCGCCACCCCCCGAATTGTTATTGTTGTTGTAATTGTTGTAGTAGTAATTCCGGTAGTATGGGTTGTAGTACCCCTGACCGAAACCATAGTTGTAAGAACACGGGTTATAGAAATACGGGTTATAGGTGTAGTGGGGATAATACCCATACATCCATGAGTTTCCCCATCCGTATGAAAAGAAGGGGTCATAAAAAGGCATGTTGTATCCGTAATAAGGCGAAAACGGGCTGTTGAATCCGCTGATGTAACCAAAACGGGGGTCCACAAAGGCCAGACCCATGGTCCAGCCGCTGTATGGATTGTAAGTAACCGTAGGTACAAGCTGAGGCTGATAATTGCTGTAATTGAATCTGTTTGAGGAGCCGAAGTGCCTGAGCCTGTTCGAATAAGAACTGGTATAATTGCCCGCGTTGCTTTGCGGTTTTACGTTGCTCTGGTCCTGCAAACTTTTATTGCGCTCATATTCCGACACAACTTCTGCAGGTTTGCGGGTATCGTTTGCTGTAAAATAAACCTCATCCGTTCTGCCGGTGAGGTTGGATGCCTGTTTCTGAACGGAGCACGATGCCAGTATCAGAGATAAAAGCGATGCGAATGCAATTTGTTTCATAGGGCCTTATTTTTGTTGGGTGCAATTGGTAGTAAGTGAATACCTTTGCACAATCAAAGATACAAAAAACATTCCAATCTGAAAAATATGGCTTTCGAAAAAGTAAAAAGGAGCGAGAACTACAGCGAGTGGTACAATAACCTGGTTAAAAACGCCGATATGGCCGAACATGCAGACGTAAAAGGTTGCATGGTAATCAAGCCTTACGGTTATGCCATCTGGGAGAAGATGCAGGCCCAGCTTGATAAAATGTTCAAGAAAACCGGCCATGTGAACGCCTATTTTCCGCTTCTGATTCCAAAATCCTTTTTTGAAAAGGAAGAAAAAAATGCAGAGGGTTTTGCAAAAGAATGCGCTGTGGTGACCCACTACAGGCTGAAAGTTGACGAGAATCATAAAATTGTGGTGGACGAAGACGCCAAACTGGAAGAGGAACTGATCATCAGACCTACCAGCGAAGCCATCATCTGGAACACCTACAAAGGCTGGATACAGAGTTACCGCGATTTGCCGATACTGATTAACCAGTGGGCCAATGTGATGCGCTGGGAAATGCGTACCCGTCTGTTTCTGAGAACTTCTGAGTTTCTTTGGCAGGAAGGCCATACAGCCCATGCCACCTCAGATGAGGCCATTGCTGAAACCCGCCAAATGCTGGAAGTATACGCCGATTTTGCCGAGAATTTTCTGGCGGTGCCGGTGATTAAAGGTGTTAAAACAGAGAATGAACGTTTCGCCGGTGCAGTGGATACCTATTGTATTGAAGGCCTTATGCAGGATGGCAAAGCGCTTCAGATGGGTACCTCGCACTTTCTGGGACAGAATTTTGCCAAGGCATTCGATGTGAAGTTTCAGAGCAAAGAAGGCAAGCTGGAACATGTCTGGGCGACCAGCTGGGGTGTTTCCACCCGCCTGATAGGCGCCTTGATCATGGCGCACAGCGACGATGAGGGCTTGGTGCTGCCGCCAAGTCTTGCACCCATACAAGTGGTAATTGTTCCGATTTACCGCAGCGACGAAGAAAGAGCCATGGTAGAGGCTGCAGCAGAACAAATCAAAACCAAACTGGAAGATCTCGATTTCTCGGTTAAATTCGACAACCGCGACACCTATAAACCGGGGTATAAATTTGCAGAATGGGAACTGAAAGGCGTTCCGGTGCGCATCGCCATCGGTCCGAGGGATGTTGCCAACGGCACTGTGGAACTGGCCAGAAGAGATACCAAAGAAAAATCGGTCACAGCAATTGAAGGCATCGAATTGCACATCAAAGCTTTGCTGAAAACCATTCAGACGGATATATACGAACGCGCCAGATCTTTCAGAGACAGCAACATTCATGAGGTAAACAGCTGGGACGAGTTCAAAACGGTACTCGACAGCAAGGGTGGTTTCATTTCGGCCCACTGGGACGGAAGCGGCGAAACAGAAGATAAAATCAAGGAACTCACCAAAGCCACCATTCGCTGCATTCCCCTTGGCAATAAAGAAGAAGCGGGCATTTGTGTTCTGACGGGCAAACCCTCAAAACAAAGGGTGTTGTTTGCGAAGGCGTATTAAGCAACTGAACCCAACCATGTAACAATAGTTCTCTTGCTTTGGCAAAGAATCTTTTGGTGCGCATTCATTGCAAATATGAGAATGCGACAATTGAAGCATGAATTCAGCTTGTTTTTTACCGGTTTACTTCAATTCCTTAACACCCATATTCCACAGGGCAAAAGCAAAGCGGTCGGCGTATTCGGCGATCACCATGGCGGTTGGCTTTCCAGCACCGTGCCCGGCCTTGGTTTCAATGCGTATCAGAGTAGGATTTGGTCCGTCGTTTACCGATTGCAGTCGGGCTGCAAATTTAAAGGAGTGGGCAGGCACCACCCGGTCGTCGTGGTCGCCGGTGGTAACAAGTGTAGCCGGATAACGGCTGCCTTTAATCAGGTTGTGGTAAGGCGAATAAGACAGCAAATAGTCCAGCATCTCTTTTGAATCTTCTGCAGTGCCGTAATCGTAGGCCCAGCCGGCACCTGCTGTAAATTTATGATAGCGCAGCATGTCAAGAACGCCTACTGCCGGCATAGCCACTGCAAACAGGTCCGGTCTGCGGGTCATACAGGCGCCTACCAGCAGTCCGCCGTTTGAACCGCCCGAAATACAGAGTTTTGCAGGTGCGGTGTATTTTTCGCGGATGAGGTATTCGGCCGCAGCAATAAAGTCGTTAATGACATTTTGCTTTTGCAGTTTCGTACCGGCATCGTGCCAGTATTTTCCATATTCGCCGCCGCCGCGTATGTTGGGAACGGCGTAAATACCACCGGCATCCAGCCAGGCCACCATGGCTGTGCTGAACGAAGGCGTCAGACTGACATTGAATCCGCCGTAACCGTATAGCATAGTCGGATTGCTGCCATCGTTTTTAAGCCCCTTCTTGTGGGTAATCATCATCGGAATTCTGGTGCCGTCGGATGTTTCGTAAAACACTTGTTTTGACTCGTATTGAGACGGGTCAAACTGAATCCCCGCCTTTTTATACAGTTCTGATTTTCCGCTGTTCACGTCGTACGAAAATATGGCCGGAGGGTAAATGTAGCTGGTATAGGTGTAGTACAATGCGGTTTCTTCCCATTTTCCGCCCAGTCCGCCCGCACTGCCTTTACCGGGAAGCATTATTTCGCGTTCAAGCTTTCCGCTCAGATCGTATTGCAGCAATTGTGTGCAGGCATCTTTCATATAAGAGGCAAATAGCTTGCCACCCCCTGTGCTTACACTCAATGGCATAGTGCTTTCGGGAATAACATCGGTCCAGTCGGCAGGTCCGGGTTTAGACAGATCGGCCTTAACCAGCCGCATATTGGGGGCATTGTAATCCGTTAGAATATATAAGGTATTTCCTTCGGTATGTACCAGATCGTTGTTGTTGTTAAAATGGTCAACCAGGCAGACAATGGCCGTGTTTTTATCCTGAAGGTCCTGAATGTACAATTCGTTGCCGTTCGTAGAAGTGGCGGCGGTAATGATCAGAAAACGTTCGTCTTCGCTGACACCGCCGCCAATGTAACGGCGCGGTGTTGCGCTGCCGCCAAAAATCAGTTTGTCTTCAGATTGTTTCTGCCCGAGTGTATGGTAATACAACTTGTGCTGATTGGTCATTGCAGACAGTTCGCTGCTGTTTTTTGGCTTGTCGTAGCTGCTGTAGTAAAAGCCTTCGTTGCCTTTCCAGGAGATGCCGCTGAACTTAATGTCCACCATCGTGTCGCCAATCTCTGCTTTAGTTTCCGCGTCCATCACAATAACTTTGCGCCAGTCGCTGCCACCTTCGCTGATCTGAATGGCCAGCAAACTGCCGTCTTTTGTAAAATGGACACCGGCCAGAGAAGTAGTGCCGTCTTTAGAAAATGTATTCGGGTCCAGAAACACTTCAGCGGCCTGATTGCCTTGCTGACGGTAAAGCACACTCTGGTTCTGAAGGCCGTTGTTTTTGTAGAAGTATGTGTATTTTCCTTCTTTAAAAGGGGCGGAGTAGCGTTCGTAATTCCATATTTTTTCCAGATTTTTCCGAAGGGTTTCGCGGTAAGGAATCTGGTCGAGATAATTATAGGTAAGCTGATTCTGTTCTTTGATCCAGGCGCGTGTTTCAGGACTTCTGTCGTCTTCAAGCCAGCGGTATGGGTCGTTCACCACTTTTCCGAAAAAGGTATCGGCAGCATTCCCTGCAGCCGTTCTTGGGTATTTTATGGGCATATCGTTTTGGTTTCCCGGTTTCATGAAAGCGTAAAGGCTAATGATCGAAATTACTGCGGGTATTGCGTAGCTTATTTTCATATCTGCAAATCTATTTGTTTATTTCAGGTGTCTGAAGGGCCTTTCAAACATTTTCGATGAAAAAGCCGCATAAAGCGCTTACCCTTTTTTCTCGCCAATCTGCTGACGCCACATAGCGTAATAGAGTCCTTTTTCGGCTATCAGCTCTTCGTGTTTGCCATGTTCAATAATTTTTCCCTGTTCCAGCACATATATCCGGTTGGCATGCATAATGGTGCTGAGCCGGTGTGCAATCAGAATGGTGATGGCCGTATGGTCGCGGTTAATCTGTTTGATGGTCTGCGTAATTTCATCCTCCGTGAGGCTGTCGAGGGCAGATGTAGCCTCATCAAAAACCAGCAAGCCCGGCTTGCGCAACAAAGCTCTGGCAATGGACAGACGCTGTTTTTCGCCTCCGCTAACCTTAACACCGCCTTCGCCGATCACGGTGTCTATGCCTTTATCGGCGCGTCTCAGCAAATTCTGGCAACTGGCTTTTTCCAGGGCGCCTAAGATGTCTTCATCGCTGGCATCCGGCTTTACAAACAGCAGGTTTTCTTTGATGGAACCGGAGAACAGCTGGGTATCCTGGGTCACAAATCCGATGCGTTCGCGCAGTTCGTCCAGATCAATTTCTTTGGCATCTATACCTTCGTACAGGATGTTTCCGTTCTGTGCCTGATAAAGGCCCACCAGCAGTTTTACCAGAGTGGTTTTTCCGGAACCGGATGGTCCTACAAAGGCAATGGTCTCACCTTTGTGCACCTTAAAACTCACATCGGTTAATGCAGGGGTATTGGCACTCTGATGTTTAAAAGACACATTTCTGAATTCAAAATCTTCAAGCCCCTTCAGCATTCTGGGTTTGGCCGGCTTGTAATCGATGGGTGTATCGATCAGCTTCTTGAAATTATCCAGCGAAACTTCAGCTTCGCGGTGTATCAGAATGATGTTTCCAAGTTCCTGCAAAGGATTGAACAGGAAAAAAGAATAGAACAGAAAGGTAAAATACTGACCGGCCGAGAGCGTATGGTTAAAAATAAGATACAGCAATACAACAATCATGACACTGCGGGTAAACTGAACCGTAGTGCCCTGCAGAAAATTCAGGCTGCGGATGTATTTAACTTTTTTAAGCTCAAGACCAAGAATTTTATAGGTTGTTTTGTTAAGACGGGCGATTTCCTGATTGGCCAGTCCCAGACTCTTTACCAGTTCAATGTTGCGCAGACTTTCTGTGGTACTTCCGGCCAGAGCAGTTGTTTCGCCAACAATGGTTTTCTGCATCACCTTGATTTTTTTGCTGAGCAGGGAACTGATCAGGCCGATGATGACGATGGCACCCACGTAAACCAGAGCCACTTTGAAGCTGACACTGATGGTGAAAATCATGACAAAAACGATGCCCACCACAGACGTGAACAGAATGCCGACGAATGAAGTGATTAGCCTTTCAGAGTCTGTTCTTACCTTTTCAAGTATGGAAAGCGTTTCGCCGCTGCGCTGGTCTTCGAAAACCTGATAAGGCAATTCAAGAGAGTGTTTAAGGCCATCCGAGAAAATCTGGGCACCCAGCTTTTGTACAATGACGTTGGTGTAATAATCCTGAAAGTTTTTGGCAATCCTCGACACCATGGTTACACCGATGGACATACCGACCAGCATCAGGGCATGGCGCACATAGGCTTCTTTGCTCAGTTCATTCTGCCGGTTAATGACCTCGTCTACGATTCTGCCGGTTATTTGCGGATCCAGCAGCGAAAAAGACTGGTTCACCGCCGCCAGGAAAAGCGCTAAAAGCAGGGTAGGCCATTGTCTTTTTAAATATACGAAAAGGATGCTCATGTAAACAGCCGCGAAATACGTTAAACTTAGTCAGATTTGATGTATTTTATTCCAAACAC
>Ga0154020_10004258_pt1 | contig 17064 bp, 4 predicted proteins | sample Klosneuvirus_201_FD_109709 | JGI IMG/M metagenome (GOLD analysis project Ga0154020, IMG submission 109709) | Active sludge microbial communities from wastewater, Klosterneuburg, Austria - Klosneuvirus_20160825_MG | ecosystem: Engineered > WWTP > Aerobic digester > Activated sludge | place...
CGAGCACCCTGCCCTCGTCGATCCATGCGCGCCCATAGCCAGCGATGAGCCCAGTGCCCTGCAGGTTCGCCCGCAGCTCGGCCAGCTCCTGCGCGGTGGCCTCGGTCCGTAGCTCCAAAGAGAGGATGCCGCCCTCGGCCTCATCCAGTCGCCCGCCATAGGCAGCCGTTGGGCCGAGCACCGCCGGAAGGGCCGACCACCGCGGGAGCCGCTCCGGTTTTGGCGGGAGCGCGAGGGCTTGATAGGTCCGGGCGCGCACCGCCGTCCGGTAGCGCTCCTCGGCGGTGTCCTTGGGCTTGGGGGCCTCGGGGAGCTGCCGTCCGAGCGCGCCGATCGCCAGGGCCAAGGCTCGCTCGGACCCCGCGAAGGCCGCCTCGGGCGGGCCTTTGGTGGGCACCTTCTTGGGCAGCTTCTCTCCGAGGCGCTCGATGGCGGCGTTCACCCGCGCCGCGGCCTTTCCGTCCGGAGCCTCACCTCGGCAGAGCGCCGTCCGAACGCGGTCAAAGTCCGCCCACAGCGCCGCGGGATCGACCAGCGGCTCCGGCTTCATCCCCGCCACCCCGAAGGCCGCGAACCACTCCGGGACGGAGAGCTCCGCCGGAGCGAGGAGCCGCTCGAGGACCGAGAAATCAGGGCTCAGCGTCGAGCCCTCGAAGGCCTCCCGGAGCGCGGCGAGCTGAGGCTGGCGCGCTCGTGCCGCCAGCCGGAAGCTGAAGGAGGAGATCGCTGGCATCTGCCCGGGCGCCGCGGATCGCGCCAGCCAAACGTGCGCCGCGCCGCCGAAGGTCCATAGGTGGAGGTGGTCGCCCCCATAGGCACGAGCGATCTCCTCGGCGATGACCCGCTCTGTGGCGCCTTCGCCGAGAAACTCGAGCTCATTTGGATCCTTGGTGCTCAGGGCGAAGGCCGCGCTGGCAGCCGCGGGGCGCTTCTTGGGGGGCAGCGGCGTGTACTTCCCTCGGTACTCACAGAGATTGGCGGTGCTGACGCGGGAGGCGAGGCCGAGCGCCTGGTGCGCGACCGCCACGCCGCTCTCGGGGACAGCACCGGTCCTCCCGGCGGCCTCATAGCGCGCCCAGGCCTGCTCCACCCAGGCCTTCGCGCTCTTCCTCAAGGCCGGGTTTTGGGTCTGGGTCGCGCCGGACGAGCTCTTGCTCCAGCGAGGCCCGGGGAGGATGCGCGGCGCTCCGGACGAGGGGAACCCACCTGCGGGCGCGGTCGCTTCGCTCAAGGCGTCGGCCTTGTCGCTCCACGCGGCATCGACCAAGGAGAGCCAGCTCTCGATGGTGGCCTCCCACGCCAGATCGGGGGCGTCCGGGATGGGGAGGAGGGGAGCGAAGACGACTGCCGAGCCGGCCATGGGGCCAAGTTAAAGAGATCCAGACTTCACCTCTAGGGGGCCGAAACCGACCGTTGGGCCGCCACTTTGACCCACCCCGAAGGGAAGGCCCCCGCGTCCTCGGCGTAAGATGGCGCTGGAATGAGCTGTAGAAGCCACACCCCCCTCGCCCTCCTCGGCGTCCTGACGCTGATCTCCCTGGCCAGCGGCTGCAGCGAGTCGCGGCGCGTGGTTCCCCCGAACAATAACAACAACAATGGCGGGAAGGACGCAGGGAGCAGCGACGGAGGCGGAAGCAATGGGGACGGCAGCGTCGAGGCCGACGCCGGTACGATGGGTGCCAACGGCACGCCCTGCGCCGACGGCCGCGTGCTCTGCAACGGACGCTGCGTCAACACCAGCGACGACGCGCGCCACTGCGGCATGTGCAACCGCGGCTGCCAGGCCGGCCAGGTATGCACCTCCTCTCAGGCCGCGCCGATGTGCACCCGCGTCGAGAACTGCCCGACCAACGGCTGCAGCGGCTTCGCCTACTGCGACATCGGCTCTCGCAACTGCCTGCCCGGCTGCGTGCGCGACGATCAATGCGGGAGCAACGAGGCCTGTAACCTTCAGGTCCATGACTGCGACTGCAAGGTCGGCTTCCACCGCTGCGGTGGCATCTGTGTCACCGATAACGACGTGAACACCTGCGGCGGTCGCTGCTCGGCCTGCCCCTCGGATCCCAACGGGACGGCCAGCTGCGGCGGCGGCCAGTGCATGCTGAGCTGCGGTGGCGGCTTCCAGGTATGCGGGGAGCGCTGCACCCGCCCCACCGATCCCTCGGCCTGTGGCCAAAGCTGCACGGTCTGCCCCGGCGACGCCCATGGCCAGGCCACCTGTGACGGGACCAGCTGCGGCATCGCTTGCGAGAACGGCTTCCACCTCTGCAATGGCACCTGCGTGTCCAACAACGCGACCGATAGCTGCGGCGGCAACTGCAGCCCCTGCCCCACCGACGGCAACGGGAGCGCCTCCTGCGACGGCACCAGCTGCAACCTAGCTTGCAATCAAGGCTACCGCCTCTGCGATGGCGCCTGCGCCCAATGCCCGAACGTCGCCAGCACCACCTGCAACGGCGGCAGCTGCGTAGCGGCGCCTTGCCAGGCCAACCAGGAGCTGTGCGGCGCCAACTGCGTCAACTGCCCGACCGATGCCCATCAGAGCTCCGTGCGCTGCAACGGCAGCAACCAGTGTGAGATCGCCACCTGCCAGCCGGGCTACTTGCTCTGCAACGGCGCCTGCTCGCAGTGCCCCACCGGCGCCTCGGTCAACGCCACGGCTTGCAACGGGGCGGGCCAGTGCGAAGCCACCTCCTGCGCGGACAACAGCCGCTTCTGCCCCAGCGGCTGCTGCGGCCTGACCGACGCCGAGCTGGACTTCGCCTCAGCGGAGAAGGGCGTGCGCGTCGCCATCACCAACGCCGGTGAGCCCCACGTGCTCTATCAAGATCGCTCGGGCAGCCCCTACGGCCTCAAGCACGGCGTCGCCGGCTCCAGCTTCAGCGCCGAGACAGTCGTCGTCGGCGTCGACGGCCGCACCCCGACCTACTTCGATCTAGCGGTGGAGGGCGGCAACGTCCACGTGCTGTATATCAACGAGGTCGACACCTTCAATCGCGAGCTCATGTACACGGTGAAGACCGGCAACGGGACCTTCATGCCGGAGATGTTCAGCACCGACCCGCTCAACCTGGCGCCCGTGTACATCCGCACGCGGCCCGGCTCCGGAGGACCGAAGCTGTACCTCACCTTCTCCGTATCCAACGCCCAAGGGCGCGACGAGGTCTTCGTCGGCTACAACGAAGGCAGCGGCTGGAACGTGTTCCACACCGAGATGGTCAACATCCGGGGCTACGACGTGGCGATCGATCCCACCACGGACCGCCCGGTGTTGGTCATCGCGGGCACGGACGTCCTCGACGAGGTGCGAGTCGTCCACTTCGCGAGCGACGGGACGCCGAGCGCGACCCAGGTCGAGCGGGCGCGGCCCACCGGCAACCCGCAGATCGCGGTGGACGCCACCGGCACGGTTCACGTGGCCTACAGCGCGGGCAGCATCCGCTATGCCTCCGGAACGACCTCCTTCTCGCCCCAGACCCTCGCCGCGGGCACGGAGCTCGCCGAGCTCGAGGTCGACGGGATGGGCCGGCCGCACCTTCTCTACGGCGCCGACCTCACGATGGGGATGTCGTACTCCGAGTCGACTGGGCAGGGCTTCCGCACCGTGAACATCCCGCTGCTCCGGCGGCTGGCGTTCAACGACGACAGCGACTTCGCCCTAGACAGCTCCGGCGCGCCGACCTTCGTGTACTCCCTCAACGGGACGAACACGCTGCGCTGGCTGCACTGAGGCGTATGGCCCGTTGGCGCGGGACCTCCGCGTTGAACGAAGCGATTCGCGCGTCTACCAGATCGCGCAGCGCTTGGCGGGGGCCAGCGGCGCTCCGGCTGGGCAGCGAAAGGCCGCCCCGAACTCGGGGACGTTGGCAACGACGCCGTTGACCCGCCAGTTCTCGGGTGAGTGAGGGTCGCTCTTCACCTTGGTCTCCAGCAGCTCTGGCCGCACCTTCTGGCACCACGACTGCGCGTAGCCCACGAAGAACAGTCGATCGCCCAGCTCCGTCGCAGGTCCTCCGCCCGTCCGAAAGGCCTGGAGCGCCACCTTGAGCCCGCCGATGTCGGCGATGTTCTCGCCCGCGGTGAGCGCCCCGTTGAGCTTCACTCCGGGGACCGCCTCGTAGGCCGAATACTGATCGATGACGCACTGGGTGGCCTCCTTGAAGCGCTCGCCCGTCGCCGGGCTCCACCAGTTGCGGAGGCGCCCGGTGGCGTCGAAGCGGCTGCCCTCGTCATCAAAGCCGTGGGTGAGCTCGTGGCCGACGGTCGCCCCGGTCGCGCCGTAGTTCACCGCGCGGTGCAGCTCCCGCCCAAAGTATGGCGGCTGCAGAATCCCGGCCGGAAATACCATCTCGTTGAGGCTGGGATCATAGTACGCGTTCACCGTGGGCGGGGTCATTTGCCAGGCGCCGCGGTCCACCGGCTTGCCGATCTTCTTCAACTGTCGCGTCATCTCGAAGGCGTCCGAGGCCAGGCCGTTGGCCGCGTGATCGGTGGCGGAGACGGCAAACTCATAAGTCCGCCAGGTCTCGGGGTAGCCGATCTTCTGCACCATCTTGCCGAGCTTCTCGTGCGCCGCGCCGCGCGTCTCCGCGTCCATCCAAGGCAGACCCTCGAGCTCCTGCTTCATCGCCGAGCGCACGCCGGCCACGATTCCCTCGGCGATCGTCTTACTCTCCCCGTCGAAGCGTCGCTCCACGTAGGCCCGCCCGAGGATCTCCCCCAGCGCCCCGTCCGCCGAGCCGACGCAACGCCGCCAGCGCGGCTCGGGCTGCTCGATCCCAAAGAGCACGCGCGCCAGCTCGAAGCGCTCCTGGATGAAGGCCTTGCTCAGCCGGCCGGCTTCATGCTCCAGCACCTTCCAGGAGAGATAGCTCCGGAGGGCGGCCGCCTTCTCCTTGCTGAGCAGCTGAGTCATGCCCTGAAAGTAGTCGGGGCTGTTGATCGTGATGGCCTCGAGGCCAGGGAAGCCGAGCCCAGCAAAGTAGGTCTGCCAAGGGAAGCTCTTGGCCAGCTTCACCAGGCCCGACTTGTCGACCTTGTGATAGATGGCGTCCGGATCCCGGCGCACCACCTTGTCCTGCGCCAAGCGCGCCAGCGCGGTCTCGATGCGCAGCACCTCCGCGGCACCCTCGGCCGCGCCCTTCTCGTTGCTCCCGCCCAGCACCAGCATGCGCGCGACGTGCCCTTGATAGAACGTCCGGACCTTGAGCGTCGCCGGATCGTTCTCGAGATAGTAGTCGCGGTCCGGCAACCCCAGGCCACTTTGGTCGAGGCCGGCGATCACCTGGTCAGGGGCCTTGAAATCCTGGACCGGCGCGATGTCGAAGGCGGCGAAGATACCCAGGCGATGCAGCTCAATCAACGCAGCGGTCAGCGAGGCCGCGTCCTTCACCGCGCCCACCCGGGCCAGGAGCGGGTGGATCGGGCTGAGCCCGGCCTTCTCGATGCGGTCCTCGTCCATGCAGGCGCTCCACCACGCCCCGAGCTTGGCCTGGTCGGGCGTGGGGCCCTCAGCCTTGCTCGCCGCCTCCAAGATCTCCCGGAGCAGGAGCTCGTTCTTCTCCTCGAGCTCGAGCCCGGGTCCCCAGGCCAAGCGATCCGCGGGGATCACGGTGCGGTCCATCATCCCGCCGCAGGCGAAGCTGTAGAAGTCCTGGCAGGGGTCGACCGTCTGTTTCATCCAGGATGCGCCGGGCCCGAGCGCGGCATAGGCATCAACGGCTATCGGCGCGGGTGCCGGAGGGGGAGCCGCGGGCGTTGGCGAGGGCGCAGCGCTGCGGCAAGCAGCCAGGAGCGCGAGCGGGAGGAGCAGGAGCCGACGGTTCATATGGCCTTCTAGACCACCGAAGCGCCTGGAGGGGCAAGCCGTTCACTCGGCGTCGCGGATCGAGAAGCGGGCCTCCGCCCCGTTGGCCTTGAGCTCCGGGGCGTACATCGCGAAGCCGCGCGTCGGCAGCGAATGAAACTGCCCCGGAATCTCGGCCCGCAGCCGATACTCGAGCTTCAGCTTCCCCTGGTTGAGTTGGCTCAAGAAGAACACCACCTTGTCGTCGCGGATCTCGAGGTTGGCCACCGCCTCGCCGTAGGTCATGCCGCTCCGCAGCGCCACCGGCTCCATCCCCGCCGGCCGCGGATCTTCGAAGGCCAGCTGGGCATAGTCATTCTTGGACTCGAGGAACAGCTCGACCAAGACCAAGTCTCCGCTCACAAGCTCGGCGCCCTCCTCCAGTGGAACCTTGCGGTACGCGGCCTCCTTCATCGAAGCCTCCTGCCCGCGTTGATCGCTGATAGTGTGGGTTCGATCGGAGCGCTCGAGCTTCCAATACTTACGTTCGACCTTCAATTCCAGGCCGGCCGGCGAGATCCCTTCCTCCAGCGTAAAGGTCGATAAGTAGGCGTTGAAGTATACGGCACCCTTGCCGGTGCGGCGAAAACGGATCTGGTGCTTTCCGCTGGTCACCTCGGCGCCGCGCAGCACGATCTCATTGGCCGAGCCGAACAACGATCGCTTGTCGACGTGGACCTTCTTGAGCGTCTTGCCGTCCAGCATCACCTCGAGCTCATAGTCCGGGTCCGACTCTTTGCTGGCCGCCAGGTAGGCCGCGAAGGCCGAGATGGTCATCGCGGTGTCGCGGGTCGAGCGCCAATACCAGCCGTTACGGCGGTGATTGAGGAGCCACTTCACCAGCTTGGGCGCCCGGGGGTCGGCCGGGTTCATCGCCACCACCGCCCGCAGGTACATCGCGTTCGACTCGATCTCGTCGTTCCACCACCACCACCAGCCCTGCGCGCGGGTCTCCACCCAGGCCGTCTCGTTCTCCGGGTCCTCCTGGAGCCGCTGGCTGGCGTTGTCGAAGAGGAGCTTGGCCGACGCCTCCTCATGGAGCGCCTTGAAGGCCAGCGCGGCCAGGCTCTTCCCGTAGACGCTGAGCTTCTCGCGCCGCTCGACCAGGTAGCGATTCAGGGCCTCGTTCTTGTCCCCAAACCCGCTCATCACGTAGGCGAAGTGGGCGTCCTCGTCGGAGACCCACTCGTGCTCGCGATAGTAGCTGAGGTGTCCGGGTATCATGCTCATCAAGGCGCTTCGGCCGCGCGCGATCATATCGCTTGGCACGGCAACACCCGCGGCTTGCGCCTCGCGGAGCCCCTCGAGCACATAAGCGGTCGTGTACACCGAGGAACTATCTTGGGACCACCAACCCCAGCCCCCGTCGGCGTGCTGCATCTTCCGCAGTCGCTCGAGGCCCACGGCCACCATCTCTTCCATCAAAGCGGTGTTGTAGACCGGGCTATGCTGATAGACCCACTCCTCCCGCCGTAGCCGCGCGCGATACTCGGCCTCCCCTTCCCCATCGAGGCGAGCCGGATTGGCGCTGCTCCGCTGCTTGGCCAGATCTTCGAGGCGCAGGCCCGAGTCCTTGAGGACGCGCCGGGTGATGGCCGCCGGAACGAAGCGGCTGGTGGTCTGCTCGGTGCAGCCATAGGGATACTCGAGGAGGAACGGCAGTGCATCGACCATTGCGCCGGCCAGGGACGGGGCCCAGCGCAGCGTGAGCTCGGACTGCTCCACCCGCCGCTCGGCTGGCACGGTGAGCACCAGCTCCTTCTCGGTGACCTCCTTATCGGTGGCGGAGATGCTCCCTACGGCCGCGTCGAGCTTCTCCATGCCGTGCACGAGCACCGGGATCTCGAGCTCCTTGGCGTCCGAGTCCGCCCCAGCTTCGGCCACCACCAAGACTTTGGCAGCGCCCTCTCCCTTGACCTTGGCCCAATAATCCACCCGGACCTCTCCTCCGGCGGGGAGCTTCACCGTGCGGCTGGGCGGCCCCTCGATCTCCAGCAGGCCTTCGCTCCCGCTGAGACGTACCTTCACCTCGGTAGCGCGCTCGAGGCGGCTGTGGATGTTGGCGCTGAGCATCACGCGGTCGCGTTCGCGGAAGAAGCGCGGCGTCTGGAGGCGCACCATCAAGCGCTTGGAGGTGGTCATGGCCGCGCTGGCCTCGCCCACCTCGGTTTGGCCGGAGATGCCGATGGCGCGGACCCGCCAGCTCCCCAGGTTGTCGGGGAACTTGAAGCGAACGGTGGCCTTGCCCTCGCCGTCCGTTTTGACCAGCTCGAAGTGGGCCGTGTCAGCGAAGTTGCGGCGGATCTCAGGTCCAGCGCCGGCGGTCGCCTTAGAGGAAGGGGCGCTGGCGTCGTCGGCCTTGGCGCCGTCCTTGCCGCCGGCGTGCGTGGCGGACTTCCTGAGCTCTGCTCGCCCAGCGATCTCTTGCACCGGAGCAGGCGCGCCGGTAGCCCCGCCGCCACCCGCGCCAGCGCCGCGAAGACCGAGACCACCGACGCCAGACAAGGCCCCGTTGGCCTTCCCGAACATCCCGTCCTCCAGGGTCGTGACATCGCTCCGGCTGAAGTCGCGGTCATTGACCAGGCCCTGCAGCACCCCCGCGGCCAGCGCGCTGGCCCCCATCAGGTCGGGGCGCATGAGCGCGGAGAACGAGGGATAGGTCCGGGACAGGTTCGAGGTGCTATGGGCAAAGTGGGCGCGCTTTTGGCCCCAGAAGGCCTGGCGAATATCTCCCGAAAACTCCGGCTGAATATAGAGCACGGAGCGATCGAAGACCGAGACCGCGACCTCGGCGGCGATCGGCTTACCGTCCACGCCATAGGTGCGCACCTCGAGCTCCGCGGGTGCGCCCGGGCGATTGTCGGCGGCCTTGGGTAGGACCGAAACTTTGAGCTCCGCGGCGCTGGGCGGTACGAAGATCTCCCGGACGTCCTCGGACATCTTCCCGCCCGCCACCAAGGAGGCCTCCAGGAAGAAGTTCGGCACCAAAGCTTCGGTGATCGGGATGTCGAGGACCTTGGTCTTGCCCTCGAGGGCGATGACCTGTGGGCTCGTGATCACCCCACCTTCGGCCTTTGGGGAGAATAGGACGTGGGCCCCGGACACCTCGGAGCTGATGAGGACGCGGGCGACTTGACCCACCTGATAGGTGCGCTGGTTGGTCCACACCTCGAGGTGGTTGAAGCGCACGTGCTTGCCGTCGAAGCCGGGACCCCAGACCCAGACCACGGCGCTACCGCTAACCTCGCTGCCCCAGGCGTCCTTGGTGGTGTAACTCAGCCGATACTGTCCCGGGGCCTTGGCATCCCAGCGCAGCTCGAGCCGGCCCTCTCCGTCAGTGCGCGCCGACTTGGAATACAGCGGCTTCTCCTCCAGCGTGTCTCCGTTGTCCGCGGTGAGAGAGATCTGCGCGACGTCGAAGCGGCCCTCGGTCGGGATGGGAGCCTCGGTCGGGAGGAGCGTGCGAACATCCAGGCGAATCGTCGCGCCGGTGTCATAGTATCCGCGGTCGGTCTCCAGATGGACGAAGAACTGATTTCGGGTGGCGAGCACCTCGCCTTGACCCTTCACCAAACGGCGTGAAGCGTCGGTGACCTCGGCTTCCACGGTGAAGAGTTGGTCCGTGTCACCGTAGAGCTCTTTGGCCCGGGCGGTATCGAGCGTAAAACGCAGCGCGCCTTGGGCGTCGAGCACGCCGGTCCCCTCCTTCACCAGCTCCTTCCTCGGGGTCGGCTCCGCTCCCCACCACGGATACCAGACCCAGGGGAGCGGCCCCGACCAGCGCCACCACCCCAGCCAAGGATAGGCATAGTAGCAGCGGCCGTAGCCCGAACCGTAGAGCCAGTCCCAGGGTCCCGGCGCGGTATAGCGCCGCGCGCTGTCGCTGCGGTAGGCCTTGTAGTGGACCTTGGCTCCGATGGCCGCCCCCCCGAAATAGTACGAAGCGCGGACGGAGACCGGGATGACCGTGCCGAGCTTGGCTGGACCATCACCCGCGGAGACGGTGACCTCCAGCTCCGGGGCTTTGTACTCTTCCACCCGAAACTGTCCGCCCTGTACCGTCGCCCAGCTCCCGTCGATCTGCGCCGTCACGGTGTAGAGGCCCAGCGCAGCGGCCTTCGGCAAGCTGAGGGTGGCGTGGGCGACCCCAAAGGCGTCCCGGTCCAGGGTCTGCTCGAGGACCCGCGCCCCCTTGGGGTCAGTGACCTGGAGGGTGAGCTGCTTATAAGACGTCGGCGCGAGATACTTACCGTCCCGGGTTTGGCGGGCGAAGAGCGCCAGCTCGACCGAGTCTTTGGGGCGATACACCGGGCGATCGGTGGTCAGATAGACGATGCTGTTTCGGCCGAGGCCGGGGGAATAGTAGCCCTGGCCGTACCACGCCCCGATATAGGGACCGTTCTTCACCGAAAGGAGGCGCTGGCCGCGAGGCTCCTCTTTGGGCAGGCTGGCCAGGCCGTCCTTGCCCGTGGTGACGCGGCGGGTCAGGTTCTTCACGTCCGGCTGGGTCTGCGCTCCGCTCCACTCGGTCCAATACTCGAAGATCTCGATCTCGGCGCCGGCGACCGGGGTCCCGGCGCTGGCGTCGACCACCCAGGCCAAGGTGCCCTCTGGGGTGGACTTGAGCACGACTGCCGCGCTCTCCAGCATGAGCGGGCCCACCCCCAGCTGGTTCTTGTGCTCGGCGTCGGCGAACAGCTCGATCACCCATAGCCCGCCGTCGCGCAGCGGGATGGTCGGCTCGCTCTTCTTCGGCCGGTGAGACTGGTCGTCCTCCACCGTAAGCTCGAAGTCCTGGGGCTGACCGACCGAGTATCGGAGATAGTTCTTGGGGTCGCCCTGGAGGATGAGATAGTAGCTCGGGTTGTCGGGATAGTAGCCATTGGAGCCAGGATTTCGCTGTCCCGGCGCCCAGGAGGCCTTAAACTCGGCTAAGAGGCGGTCCTGGTTCATCCTCCGCGCCCGCGCCCACAGCCGTGAGACGTTGCGGTGCTCGATGGGCAGCACCACGGATCCGCCGAGGAGCTCTGGCCGAACGGCGTCGATGCGGGCCTCCGGCTGCCGCAGGACCGCCAGCGAAGCTTGGGCCTGGCCCACCAGCTCCGACTTGGGGTTCTCGGCGATGAACCGCTGGTAGAGCTCGGCGGCCCGGGGGTACTGCTGGCGGCTCTGGTGGTACTGCGCGGCGGCCAAGGCGGCGCGCTGGACCAGGTTCGACCGGGGGAACTCGCGCTGAATCCGCCCGAGCAGCGCCAGGACGTTCTCGTCGCTGGGCACCTGGTAGACGCCCACGTGGGTGGCGATGAGGCCGAGGACCTCGTCGTCGGCCAGGGTCCAGGGCGTGGCCGCCTCGACGTCCTTTTGATAGACGTTGAGGCCGTTTGACCACCAGCTCGAGAGCCGATTGAGCCGCTCCACCCCATCTCGCGCACGAAACAGCATGGCCTGGCGGTACAGGGCGTCGGCCGCGCCGTCCTTGTTCGGGCTAGTGTCCAGCTGCGCGAGCTCGGCGAAGAGGTACTTGATCTTGGCGGTGTCGGGCAGCCCGGGCTCGTAGCGCTCTGGCATCGCTCGGAACAGCACGTGCCCCTCGCTGTCCACCGGCATCCCGCGCGGTTCGGCGCGGGCCAGGCGCTGCTGCCGCCACCAGGGGTTGCCGGCGCGCTCGTCGGCACCCTCTTCATCGACCTTGTCGTCGTCCTCCGCTTCCCCCCACGGGTAGTACCAGCTCGTCCACTGCGGATCGAAGGGCGAGAAGCGGGTGATCGCGGAGATGAGCTCGAGCTCGAGCTCCGTCCGCTCTTTGACCAGCGCTGGGGTGGCCCCGGGCTGCTCCATGAATACGAGGCGGGCGCGCTCCAGCGCCAGGATGGCCTCGGCCCGGTCCACCTTGTGGAGATCGACGTAGGTCCCCTGGTCCCAGCGGTTGCGGATCAACTCTCCGCCCTTTTTGACGCCCCAGTGCGGCACCGCGAGCAGCGCCGTGCTCAAGGTCCGCAGGATGCGCGCCTCGTTCAGGCTGCCGCGGTAGAGCTCGACGGCGTCGCGGTGGAAGGTGAGGCCCTGCTCGTACTCATTCAGCGCGAACTGGCAGAGGGTGACCCGCTGGATCGCGATCAAGGCCTTGTCGTCATCCGAGTGATGGAGCGCATAGGCGGTGTACGCCTGCGCGGCGTCCTTCCAGTTCTGCTTCTCGTAGGCCTTGGTCGCCCGCTCCCAAGTGCCCGGCTCGGCCTGCGGGTAGCGCTTCTTGAGGGCCGCCAAGTGATCCTTGCTCGCTTGCCGCCGGGCCTCGAGCTGGACCTTCGCCTCCGCCTCGGCCGCCGCATCGACGGGGACAGCCTCAAAGGGGATGAGGCGTGGGCCGGTGGGCGCGGCGGCCAGCGAGGGCGAAGGCGAAGGCGAGGCGGGGCGATCCTGGACGGCCGCGGGGCGCTGGCAGCCGAGCCCGAGGGCCAAGCTCCCGAGGAGGAGAGCAGAAGGCAGACGAATGGCGTTGTGCATGGAGGCTCCAGACCTTTGAACGGGCAGCCTCGGCCTCCGATCTATTGACCGGGGACGACCCTACCCATCCTCAACATCGCTGATCTCGAGCTTCATGAGCAGGGCCACGGGGAGCGTTTTCAAGCCCACCGTAGCGGGCCTCGACGACTGGGGGAGTGATCAGCCGCCGACCAGGCGATCCCAGAAGTCACACTCGGCGGCCCGCAGGTCGGAGATCACCGCCGGCGTAGCGTTCAGCTCCATCGTCTGCTCGGGCGCCCCGCTCGCGCTCGGCCAGGAGACGCCGCCCACCGAGCCGGGCGAGCCCGAGGCCGCGAGGCGAGCCCAGGCGCTGCGGATCCCCTGCCCAAGCGCGACCTCGCCGGGGGTCGGTGCATATTCCCCTGCGCTGCCCAGCGTGGCGAAGACGAAGCCGAGCTCGACGCCATGGATCGCGAAGATCGGCGCGGGCGCGTTCTCCAGGCGCTGACTGAAATAGTAGCGATACACCGGGGCTCGCCCGCTCATCGCCAAAGCGCGGGCCGCCTTGCGCGCCGTGCAGGTGAAGCGGAGGTCGGTGGTGAGCGAGGCGAAGGCCTCCCGCGGCGACGGATAAGAGGCGCAGGGATACATTCCCAGCACAGAGCCGGCGACGACGGGGAAGGTGGCGCGGACCGTGGTCTCGTAGCTGGCGCAGCTCGGGAGGCGCGGGACGGCGCCGTAGGTCTCATCGCGGTTGGAGCCGATGATCGTGGGCACGGCCGCGTGGTCGCCGGAGCGCAGCAAGGTGAGCGGAGCGTCGGGGAGGACGGTGCCGTCGATGGTCGGGCCATAGTCAGTGCCGGTCGAGGTTGCGATGTTGACCGAGCCGGGTTTGGCCCGGACTAAGGCCTCGCTGCTCAGCCCGCGGAGGCAGGCCCCGATGTCCGCCGCCGAGGCACATCCGGCGCGCGCCACCACGTCGCGGCCTTGGACTTCTCGGGTCGCCACAGTGGCCGCCACGCAGGCGCCGCTCTCCATCAGCGCCGCGGAATACAGGCCTCGGGCCGCCGGCGAGACCAGGAGCGCGCAGGTGTCCATGGCACCAGCCGACTCCCCAAAGAGGAGCACGCGCGCCGGGTCTCCGCCGAAGGCCCGGATGTTGGCCTGCACGAAGCGCAGCGCGGCGATCTGGTCGAGGAGCCCGAGGTTGCCGCTGCTGACCCCGGGGTGCACCAAGAAGCCCAGCACGTTGAGGCGGTATTGGATGGTGACCACCACCGCTCCGGTCTCTCGCGCCAGCGCCGTGCCGTCGTAGAGCAAGACTCCGGCGCCGCGGGTCTGACGGGCCGAGCCGGCGATGTTGCCGCCCCCGTGCATGAAGAACAGCACCGGACGCGGCGCGGTGGAGGTCAAGGCGGGGGCGAAGATGTTGAGGCTCAGGCAGTCCTCGGAGCCCACGTACGTGCCCATCTCGTCGAGCTGGGCGCAGACCGGCCCGTAGTCCGCGGCGACCAGGGGCGTCGGGAGGCAGGCCGGCGATTCTGGCGGGAGGAAGCGGCGCGGCCCGATCGGAGGCGCGGCGAAGGGGATGCCCAAGAACCGCAGCACGCCGCCGAGATCAGTGCCGATGACATTGCCGATCGTGGTCCGAACCTCGGTGGCCACCTGAGGCGGGGCGCCGCAGCCCGCGTCGGCAGCCGAAGCGCCCGCGTCGGCCGCAGGAGCGCCCGCGTCGACGAGAACGCCCCCGTCACCGCCCCGATCACCGCTGTCAACGACCTCCGCTGCATCTCGGCCAAGGCCGCCATCCAAGGTGCTCGCCGAGCCGCCGCAGGCCAGCCCCAAGAAGCACAGCGGGAACGTGAGGGAGCGCCGGACCGAAGGGATCACGTCCCAGACAACCCCCCATCACCCGAGAAGTTGCGCTGGCCCGGCCTCAGAAAATCCCTGCCCGAGGGCGAGATCTCCGGTACATCCTGGGATGCGATGCCGATCCGCTTGGAAGTGCAAGCGAGATGGCCAGCTACCCGAGGGTGGCGAGGCGGCCCCTTCGGGTGCATCGGTCTCCTCTGCTTGCTGGCGGCCCCGGCCTGGGCCGCGCCAGAGGAAGAGGCCGACGCCGCGGCAGAGGAGGAACAAGCCCAGGCCCCCGAAGAGGTCCTAGCCGAGCTGCTCAAGGAGCTGGAGAGCGTGGCCAGCACCCTGACCACCACGGTGACCCTCGAGCCCCTCGACTTTCAGGACACCGCCACCGTCGCGCCCGAGCTGCCGCCCCCGGCCGAGCCCGAGCGCCCCGCCCCGAGAGAGCGCGTCCTCAACCTGGTGTTCAGCGGGGCGGGCGCGGGCCTGGGCGGGGAGCGCTTCGTCTTCTCGCTCCAGGAGAAAATCGCGGCAGCCCTCGAGGGCGAGCACCTGTCCTCGGCCCACGTCTTCCATGGCGTGCTCACCCAAGGCGCGAGCATCTTGCTCAGCCCCGACGGCCGGATCAGCACCTTGCTGTCGTTCTTGGACGGAACGCCGGTGTTTTGCGAGGACCCCCGGCCCGCGCGCATCCTCAGCGAAGGCGGTGAACGGCTCATCGATCCGGGACCGAGCGCGGCGGAGCTGATGGGCCGCCTGCTGGCCAAGGGCAACCACCTCCGCGCCAGCGAGCTAAGCGTTCGCCGCTGCCAAAACGCCAGCCGGGTGGAGGTGCTGCTCTACGCGCCTGCTGGCAAGCGCCTGGCCGAGCTGAGCTGGGGGCTCGAGCACTTCGAGTTCGGCCGCGGCCTGCGCCTCGGCCTCGAGCGTGGCGGGCAGGCCCTAGAGCTGGACATCATCGGCTTCCCTCGCAACGACGCGGCCCGGCGCTTTCGCCTCTTGGACCTGGCCCGCCGCAGCAGCGAACCGACCTTGGTGGTCGACGCGGGTTCCTTCGTCGACGGCACCAGCCGCGGCCGCGGACGGCTGAGCATGCTGCGCCCCTTGGCCTTCGAGATGATGTCCCGGCTCAAGCCCGCGGCGGTCGTCCCCGGGGACTCGGAGCTGGTCGACGGGGCGCGGCAGCTCTTGCGCGAGGCCAAGGTCGCGCGCCTCGAGTACATCGCTACCAACTGGAGCACGGAGGTCCCCGAGTTGATGCTGCCCAAGTCGCGGATCAGGGAGGTCACCACCCGCGGTGGGACGGTGCGCGTCGCCTTCTTGGGCGTGCTCGATCCGGCGCTGGCCGTGCGCATCCCCAAACTCGCCAGCGAGGGCGTGGAGCTCGACGATCCCATCGAGTCCGTGGAGGCCGAGGCCGAGCGCCTGCTCCGCGGCCCGCGCCGCCCCGACGCTATCTTCGTCCTCACCACCGCCGGTCCCTCGGTGCTCGAAGCCCTGCGCGAGAACTTGCGCGGCGTCGACGCGGTCATCGGCGGAGGATCGATGGCCGACGCCCGAGTGGAGCGTTCGGTGCTCGACCTACTCCCCCAAGGCGATGCGGCCCGCGCGCCGGCGTACGTCCCGTTCTCGGGAGTGGGGCGGGCCCAGCTCCGCTTCACGCCCCGGGGGCAGCCCTCGCGGCTCCTCGGGATCAACACGGTCTACGCGCGGGCCCGTCCCAGCGGGGAGCCCGACCCTCGGGTGCTCGGGGTGTTGGCCCGCTCCCGCCACGCCCTCTATCCGGCCTTGGAAAATCCGATCATCGCGGGGTGGCCCGATCAGCCGCTGCGGGCCCTGAGCGAGGAGCAGTGGCGCACCGTGGTATGTCATGCGGTGCGCGCCCAGACCGACGCCGACGTGGTGCTCTTGCCGGCGCTCCCACCGGCCGAGCCGGTACCAGGTCCCCTCACCGAGCTGGTGGTGTCGGAGCGCCTCTCGGTGCTCGACCACCTCGAGGCCACCGCGATCGATGGAGAAGATCTCACGGATCTCCTGCGCTCGCCCCCCGAGTACATCCCCACGATCTGCGGCGGCGACAGCGAGAAGGTCGGCGGACGCAACATCTCGAAGAGCCAGAGCTACCGCCTGGTGACCACCGATCGCGCGCTCCTCCTCGGGCTAGGGGCGCGCCTCCAAGCCTACGCCGACGGTGATCTCTTGGCCACCTCGGGCGCCGCGGAGCCGATCACCTTGGACGACGAGCCCCTCGGCCTGCGGGACGCGGTGCTCGAGTCGCTGCGCCGCCAGCGGAGCGGAGCGCCGGTGCCAGTCGCGGCCCTGCTGGACCCTGCGCCGTTGTCGCCGGCGGCCTGGTTGGTGCTTATCGACGGACTATCCTTGCGCCTCGAGCGCTTTCAAGGCGCCGCGGCCAGCGCCTTCAGCACGGTCCCGGATACGCTGGTAACCGCGCCCTCCTCGCTCTCGGTGGGCGCCTCCGCCGACGCGCGCCTCAGCTACGACGATCCGGTGCTGCTCCTCGAACTCCGTACGAGGCTCCGCTACCAGCGACTGGCGATCGGTGATCGCCCTGCCGAGGAGACCGATGACGCCTTGCGGGTCGCGCTGGCGGCCTCCCTGCCGGGCGTCGACTTCGCGACCGGACCGCTCGCTTGGATGCCCTACGGCGAGCTCGCGCTCGACACGGAGTTCACGGCCGGCAGCGGCGCGGCGGGCGAGACCGCCACCGATCGCCGGGCGGAGGTCAGCGCCGCCTTGGGTCTTTCGCTCAAGAACGGGCCCCTCGATCGGCTCCGCTTGGGCGCCTTTGCGCTGCGGGACTTCTCGCGCCCGACCAGGCCCACCAAGTTCGGCGCCCGCCTCGACGCCGAGCTCAGCGCTCGACCCGGGCCCAC